>Ga0181605_10000231_pt1 | contig 56492 bp, 52 predicted proteins | sample 041ome_11_FD_148676 | JGI IMG/M metagenome (GOLD analysis project Ga0181605, IMG submission 148676) | Coastal salt marsh microbial communities from the Groves Creek Marsh, Skidaway Island, Georgia - 041411US metaG (spades assembly) | ecosystem: Environmental > Aquatic > Marine > Intertidal zone...
GCTCCAGAACTCTTTGATGTTGATGACTACGGCACCGCCATTGCATTAAATGACGGTGTAGTCCCAGCCGAGCTCGAGGATAAGGCTCGACTCGCCGCTGCGAACTGCCCCGAGTACGCCATCACAATCGAAGACTGACCCGCAGGAGGTCACCATGACTGGAATGTATGAGAAGGTTCTCGATTGGGTGAACGACTTCGATCACGCCGATCCGGAATATAACGAGCGGGCTCACGAGATCTGGGCTGAATTTCAGGGCTCGGAGTGCCCGGTAGCGCACAGTGAGCGTTACGACGGGTTGTGGGCACCATTCACCTATGAGATGGTGCACGAAATCGCGTACGACACCGAACACTTCACCTCTCAAGGCGTTGTCGTAAATACTGGCCGGCCCATTGCCGAGGCGCCAGTAGGTCCAGCACCACCTATTACGAGCGACCCGCCTTTTCATAACATTGCTCGAAGAATTCTCCTGCCACCGTTCGCTCCCAAGGTCATCGCCGAATGGGAACCCGAGGTTCGGCGGCTTTGCAATGAGCTGCTTGATCGCATGGGTGACATCACTGAAGGTGAATCAATTGTCGACGGCGCAGTTCAGTACGCCCAGAGCATTCCGGTGAACGTGATTGCGCGCATGTTGGGCTTCCCAACTGAGGACGAAGACCTCTTCAGAGACTTCGTGCACAATGTGCTCGAGCGAATTAACGAGCCGGTTGAAGATCGTGAAGAGTTCATGCAACCACTTGCTGATTATCTCGATGCGCAGATTGAGGACCACCGTCAGAATCCACGTGATGACCTGACCAACTACCTGCTCAACGTTGAGATCGCTGGCAACAAATTGTCTGATGAGCACGTTCGGGGTTCGATCCTTCTTCTGCTCGTTGCAGGAATCGACACCACATGGTCGGCCATTGGGTCATCACTCTGGCACCTCGGCACCCATCCTGCTGATCTCCAGCGACTCGTCGATGAGCCCGATGTGATGATGTTCGCGCTTGAGGAATTCCTTCGTGCGTACGCCCCAGTAACGATGGCTCGTCTCGTAAAAGAGGATTACGACTTCCATGGTTGCCCAATGAAGGCGAATGACTGGGTGCTGTTGCCATTCCCGGCAGCAAACCGTGACCCGAAACAGTTTGAGCATGCAACGCAATTCGTCATCGATCGACAAGAGAACCGGCATGGGGCATTTGGCCTTGGTATCCACCGTTGTCTGGGCTCAAACCTCGCACGTCTCGAATTGAAAGTTGCGGTTGAAGAGTTTGTTCGACGCTTCCCATCGTTCACCGTTGACGGTGACACCAGATGGAGTGTCGGTCAGATTCGTGGTCCGCGTGAGTTGCCGCTACGAGTCTTGAAGGCGAGTTGACGAGCGACGTAGTGCGTGTCGCTGGGTCGTATAAATCGTTCCAGTTCCCGACGCGACCCATGCGGTGATACACCCGATTGCGATTGGAGCTACTGCGGCCGCGCCGAATAGTTCCATCCCCATCACAGTGCATGCGATTGGGGTGTTTGCAGCTGCGCCGAACGTTGCGACCATTCCGATTGCTGCTGCTACGCCAATTGGTAGTCCAGTGAGTTCTCCGACTGATGCACCGAGGGTTGCGCCGATCACGAATAACGGTGTGACCTCACCCCCGAGGAAACCAGTTCCGATTGTCACAGCAGTGAACAACAACTTGAGTGCGAATACGGAGATTGCAATCGAGGTACCCGAAAGGGCCGAGTCGAGAAGTGGTAGTGAAAGGCCCAGGTAGTCGCGACCGAACAGGCCTGCGAGAGCGACGACCGCGAATCCGCCAAGGACGGGTCGGATAATGGGGGAGGTGATGTAGCGCCCGCCGACCCTTCGGATTGCTTCGGTTGCTCCAACGAACATCCGTGCGGCCAGTCCACAAGCAACTCCGACCACGATGAGCGTTCCGATCGTGGAAGCTGACAGTGACAGGTCGACGCTGGGCCGAGTCGGATGGTGATGGCCAAGCCAGGTCACCACCGCATCACCAACGAATGATGACGCAACAGCAGGAACAAGCGCTTGGTACCGGAGCCTCCCTACGGTTGGAACCTCTAGGGCGAAGATCACCCCAGCAAATGGAACACCGAAGACCGAGCCAAAACCTCCAGCAAGGGCGGCGGTCAACATCAGTGACCTGTCAGAAGCATGGAGGCGCAGTAGACGGCTTACGCCATCGCTGAGACTGCCCGACATTTGCAGGGCCGTTCCCTCTCTGCCGGCTGATCCACCGAATGCATGGGTCCACCACGTGCCAAGAAGGACGAGTGGTGCCATTCGTCTCGGCACCCATTGAGTCGGAGAGTGAATCTCGGCCAGAAGGAGTGAATTTCCTCGTGAGGCGCGCCCTGCTAGTCGATGATTTGAAAGCCCGATGATCAACCCTGCAATTGGCAGGAGGTAGAGCATCCATGATCTGTCGGTCTGGAATGCTGTTACTCGGTCGAGGCCCTCGAGGAAGATGAACGAGGCGATACCTGCGAGAAGTCCAGAAATACCGCCCAGCATTAGCCAGCGGGCCGTTGCTGCGAACGATCGAAGTGCGTGTGCTGGCGTGTAATTCAGAGCATTTTTTGACATTTTGGACGACATTCTCACCAGATGCTTACCGCATTCTGGTGTACTCATAGCATGACCGACGAGAGATTGCGGGTGCTGCTCGCCGAAGATGACCGCGCAGTTCGTGAATCTTTAACACGCGCAATGACTCTCGAAGGGTACGAGGTTGATGCTGTGACCGATGGTGCAAAGGCGCTTGAGCACCTTCGGAGTGGTGCTGGAAACGGTGTACTTCCCGACATCATCATTCTTGATGTGTCAATGCCGGCAGTTGATGGCTTGACAGTGTGCCGGGTCCTTCGCTCTGAGGGCAATCGTCTTCCGATTCTCATGCTGACCGCGCGAACTGAGCCCAGTGATCGCATCGCTGGACTTGACGCAGGCGCCGATGATTACGTGTTAAAGCCATTTGATCTTGGCGAACTGTTCGCTCGTCTACGAGCACTCGTTCGCCGGACATCAACTGAGGTTGAAGAGCAGACCGACACCGAGCCACTAGTGCTTGATGACTTGGTGATTGAGCCTGCGGGTCGTCGGGCTCGGCGTGGAAATCGTGAGCTTGAACTGTCGAAAACAGAATTTGATCTGCTCGAACTACTCGTTCGAAATACTGGCATCGTGCTCGATCACTCAACGATCTACGAGCGCATCTGGAATTATGACTTCGGGCCGGATTCAAAGAATCTGGCGGTGTACATCGGGTATCTGCGTCGTAAAACTGAAGAAGAAGGCGGCTTGCGTTTAATTCATACGGTCCGCGGTGTCGGATACTCAGCACGGATTGAACAATGAGCCTTCGTATTCGTATTGCTCTGCTGATGGCAGTTCTCGCTGCGACAGCAACTATTGCCGTTGGCGCAATTTCGTATCAAACAACAGCGTCGCGACTTCTAGAAGCGGTGGACGATTCACTGGTCGACGCAACAGTTGTCGTCACTGCACGACGCTTTGATGAGCGACTATTTGAGTCTGGTCCGTTCGACGGGTTTGTCGTGCAGGCGCTGCTCGCAGATGGTTCCGTTGTCCGCACGAACTTCCCACATCAAATGAAACCAAGCCGTAAGGAACTTGAGTTGATCGGACGCCCAGGTTCGACGGATTTCAGATCTGTACGCCTCGGTCGCTCGGAGTACCGAATCCGGTCAATCGGTTTTGAAGACGGCATTGTCCAGATCGGCCGACCACTTGCTGAAACGAATTCAGTGCTCGAGAGTCTGCGTTTACGCACGTTGATGCTGGTGACAGGAGTGACCGTGGTTGCTGGTGTTCTTGGAGCACTTACTGCTGGGCGCATCACTCGGCCACTGAGATCGTTGACCGCTGCTGCCTCTGAGATCGAAGTGTCGGGTCGTCTTGAACTTGGTGACAATGAGGCAACGAGCCGTCGCGATGAGGTCGGTCGTCTGTCGACTGCATTCCACCGCATGATCGGCGCTCTCGCTCGGTCTCGTGCAGATCAGCGGCGTCTCGTCGAGGACGCAGGTCATGAACTCCGGACACCGGTGACGGCGATCCGCACCGGCCTCGATACGTTGAGTCGTTACCCAGACCTGCCAGCCGATGAACGTGCGGACATCATCGAGTCGATGCGGGATGAAGCAGCCGAACTGACTTCGCTCGTCAACGAAGTTGTTCAGGTCGCAAGTGGCGAAGTCGATGACTCTGAACCGGAGCAGGTTCGCGTCGGTGATGTTGCTGGCGTGGCTGCAGAAAGAGCACAGCGGAGGTCAGGTCGAGAGGTGCAGGTTCAGTCTGATGACTCTGAGGTTCTCATTCGTCGGGGGCAACTTGAGCGTGCAATTTCGAATCTGTTGGAAAACGCCGTGAAATTTGATCCGAGTGATGGGCCTATCGAGGTTGTGATTGCTGAGGGTCGGATTTCGGTACTTGATCGTGGTCCGGGAATTCCCGAGGCTGATCACGAATTGGTCTTTGAGCGGTTCCATCGCTCGGCGACGGCTCGAACCCTTCCCGGATCAGGACTTGGTCTGTCGATGGTGGCGACAACTGCGCGTCAACATGGTGGCGATGTGTTTGTCGAAAATCGCAATGGCGGAGGAGCAATTGTCGGGTTGACGCTGCCAACCGTTTCAGCCTGGGAACCCCCGTTGGTGTAGTTGGACAAGTTCTCAACCTGTCCTTACCTAGGTCATGCAGACTTCTTGAAGTACTTACCGAAGATGTTTGCTCACAGAAGCAGAACCCCCGTTTCTGAAAGAGAGAAAGAAGTAGCAGATGAAAAAGAAAGCAATGTTCGCAGCGCTCTCCGCAGGAGCAATCGCCGGAACTGGTGCTGGCCTCATTCTGGGTGTTCCGGGTTTGACGAGTGCTGCAAACGACACCACCGAGTCATCGACTGACGTGTTGTCGGCAGCAACTATTGACCTCAATGCCGATGGCGCTGATTCCCACCACGGTGGTCACAAGGGTGGGCGAGGCAAGTTCGCGTCGCCAGAAACCCTTGCAGAGGTGCTTGGTATCGATGTTGAAACACTTCGTGCAGAATTTGCTGCTGGCAAGTCGATTGCTGACATCGCATCCGAACAAGGCATCGAGATTGAAACGGTCGTTGATGCCCTTGTCGCAGAGGTCGAAACCCACCTTGATGAGCATGTTGCTGATGGTTCCCTTACCGAAGACGAGGCGGCTGACAAACTTGCAAAGGCTGAGGCGATGATCTCTGAGCGAGTGAACGAAGTTCCTCAGATGGGTGGTCGCGGCCATGGATTCCGACGTGGAGCCCAATTATCGACAACTGTGCTCGACGTGCTTGGTGTTGACGCAGCAACCCTTCGCGATGCATTCGCAGCAGGTCAGACAGTTGCCGACGTTGCATCTGAAAATGGTGTCGATGTGAATGACATAGTGAGCGCTCTCGTTGATGAACGAGCAACACATCTTGCAGAGCACGTTGCAGACGGTTCGTTGACCCAGGAAGCGGCCGACGAGAAGTTGGCCGATGCGGAGGCAATGATCACCGAGCGTCTCAATACGGTTCCGCCGGCTGGCTTCAACGGCCGACGTAGCGGTATGGGTCACGGTGGCCGGCATGAGCACGCTGACGATGATCACGCCGATGATGGTGTATCGATCGAGAGCGGCGCGACCGGCGGATCAGATTTCAGCAACCTGTTGAACTCAGACGCCTGATCATGGGCTGATCTGTCACCCCCCGGCAGGTCAGCACTCAGAACGACAGTGGGTGCATCCGCAATGCGGGTGCACCCACTGTCGCGTGTGACGGCACTCTCGGTGATGTTGTCCGGCTGAGGTTCAAAGCGTGAGACACCCGACCCGTACACTGATCTCACATGTCTGACCCCTCGCTCTTTCCGACAAGCCCATTTCTCGAGGGCCTCAACCCGGCTCAGTATGACGCAGTCATCCATCCCGAAGGCCCACTACTTGTGGTCGCAGGGGCTGGCTCAGGAAAGACCCGGGTGCTCACCCATCGAATCGCACACCTCATTCACACCGGTGTGCATCCATCTCAGATTCTTGCGATCACCTTTACCAATAAGGCAGCTCGAGAGATGCGTGACCGTGTTGCCGACCTCGTCGGCCCGGTCGTAAAAAACATGTGGGTGAGCACATTCCACTCGGCATGCGTTCGAATCCTTCGAGTTCATGCCGAGCGTGTCGGTCTACCCCGAACATTTTCGATTTACGACCAAGGCGACGCTGTTCGTCTCACTGGGTACGTCGTTCGAGATATGGGTCTTGATCCGAAACGTTTTAATTCTCGAGCCGTACATGGCCACATCTCGTTGTACAAGAACGAACTGATTGACCCGGCAAGTGCAATTGCCTCTGCTGACGACATCTTTGCCCGTCGACACGCCGAGATATATGCCGAATATCAAACTCGACTCGAACGTGCTGGCGCAGCAGATTTTGATGATCTCCTCACCCTGACCGTGAGGCTTCTCAGTGAATGTCCAGACGTGCTCGATGAGTACCGAGGAAGGTTCCGCCACCTGTTGGTTGATGAATATCAAGACACCAACATGGCCCAGAACGAGATTGTTCTCGCACTCGGTGGAGCAACCGACCCTGCTGGGGTGCACAACGTCTGTGTCGTCGGCGATAGCGACCAGAGTGTGTATCGATTCCGTGGAGCCGACCTTCGCAACATCATCCAATTTGAAGATGCCTTCGCTGATGTCACCACCATCGTGCTTGATCAGAACTATCGGTCAACGCAAACGATCCTCGACGCAGCAAATGCTGTCATCGTCAACAATCCAGGCCGCCAGCCGAAACATTTGTGGACAGACGGCAACTCAGGTGATCGAATCGTCCGTTACTACGCCAGTGATGAGGGTGACGAAGCAACGTTTGTTGCCTCAACTGCGCGTCAGCTCACCCGTGAAACCGGGGCGATGTTTAGCGATACGGCAGTGCTCTATCGAACAAATGCTCAGAGTCGCGTGATCGAAGAATCATTCATGCGCCTGGGTGTTCCTTACCAAGTGGTTGGTGGAACCAAGTTCTACGACCGTCGCGAAGTGCGTGACGCACTCGCATACTTGCGGATCGTCGCAAACCCGGCTGATGAGGTGAGCGTGAAGCGTGTGCTGAACGTTCCAAAGCGTGGTGTTGGCGATACGAGCGTTGCGCGCATTGATGAATTCGCGTCCCAAGAGGGCCTTTCTTTTCTTGCCGCAGCGCGACGCGCGAGCGAGGCTGGGGTAAGCGGTCGTGCGGCGCGGGGGGTTGAGAGTTTTTGCGAGGTCATCGATGGCGCGCGTGAGTTGTTGCTCAACGAAGGTGACGACGGGCTGACCTCAGGTGAACTGCTACAGCACGTTCTGGAGGCATCTGGTTACCTCACCGAACTTGAAGAGGAAGACACCGTTGAGGCACACGGCCGAATTGAAAACTTGGGTGAGCTCGTAGGTTCTGCGAGAGAGTTCACACGGCTTGACGAATTTCTTGAGCAAGTTGCGCTCGTCGCCGACACCGACGACCTCGCTGATGACGATCGTGTTGTGCTGATGACCCTTCACTCGGCGAAGGGTCTTGAATTCCCGAACGTGTTCCTTGTCGGTGTTGAAGAGGGGGTCTTTCCTCATCACCGTGCGCTATCGGATCCCGACGAGATGGAAGAAGAGCGACGTCTTGCATATGTCGGCATTACTCGAGCGATGGAGCGGCTGTTCATGTCACATTCGTGGAGCCGAATGTTGTTCGGGTCAACCCAGTACAACCCCCCGTCCCGCTTCTTCGACGAGATCCCAGAGACCCTTCTTGATGTTCGCGGTGATCGCCGTCCGGCGGGTTATCAGAGTTCTTATCGGTCATCCTCATGGGATTCGCCACCGCCGTATCGGCGACGAAGCATTGATCGTGATGAGAACGATGAGCATCGAGACCGAATTGTTGAACGGGCAATGAGTTCACGAATCGGGCCTGTGCAATCTGGCGCTCACGAACTCGGCTTCCGTATCGGTGACGACGTCACCCACCCAGCATTTGGCGAAGGTGTGATTATTGATATCAGCGGCGCAGGCGACCGTTCTGAGGCAACTGTGAACTTCGCTGGCGTTGGAACAAAACATCTTGCGCTTGCCTTCGCCCCGCTGACCCGTCGATCTGGTTGAATAGAGCGTGATGAAGGCCGCATTACTAGTCGAAAGTCTCACTGGAAATACTTGGCGTGCTGCCGAGATGATTGGGACCAACTTGCAGCAGGAGGGATGGTCGATTACCGGACTGTCCCGTGTTCGACGTCCTGACCTCGCAAGCATCCAAGAGGCAGACATCGTGCTGGTTGGCACGTGGACACACGGCTTGTTCTTCGTCGGACAAGCTCCGTGGGCTGCTGCTGATATTGCCAACATGCCAGTGATGCGTGGCAAGAAGGCCGCTTGTTTCCTTACCTACGCCCTTGACGCAGGAAAGAGCCTCGACCGGCTATCGACCGCTGTCGGACAAACCGGCGCAGAGGTGGTGGGTGGCCTTCAAATTAAGCGCAATCACATCGAACACCACTCGGAGGTGTTTGCCGATCGTCTGATCGGCGCAATGTCGCAATAGCGACCGCTCCGTCAACTGGGTGACAAAACGCGGGTCGGGCGACGATCCAGCGTTAATCGCTGGTGATTCCTCGTAGGTCGATTTCGAGAAGAACGCGATCGACGACCACCGGTCGAACTTCGGTTGGAATTGCAAGGTCATCGACGGTGACCTCTCGACCATCACAATCAATGAACGTGTCGGTTCCTACTTCTTGGGTGACAATGCAACTCGAGTCACGATCGGCCGGGTAGGCCCAACGCACTCTCCATCCGTTGAGAGGATCGGTACCTTGATGATCGATCACGATCGATCGATCATTGACTGCTGATCCGAGTTCAGCGAAGAGTAATGGTCCGTCAGTTTCGACAAGTTCAGACAGATATTCGACATTGCCAACAGGCCAAGTGTCTGGTGCAAGGCGGTCAGAGGTAGTGACCTCTCCAGACGAGATATACGCAGCCATCGCCCATGTGAAGAGGCCGATACATGCGAGCACGATAAGACCCCCGACAACAGGTATCACTGCCCGGGCGAGGGGAGATCTGAACTGCGGAAGTTGCACGTCTCTAGTTTGCCTTGTCCGTGAGTTAGTGAGTCGGGTCGTTATGAAAGTAGGGTTCGATTCTTGTGAAGCGTCCTTATCGAGTTGTCGTCGCGAAACCAGGCCTTGATGGTCACGATCGCGGAGCAAAGACAATCACTCGCGCCCTGAGAGATCATGGGTTTGAAGTGATCTACACCGGCCTCCATCAAACGCCGGAGCAGATCGCCGAGACGGTGTTGCAAGAAGATGCCGACGCGATCGGACTCTCGTTGCTCTCAGGTGCTCATCTCACTCTGTTTCCAAGGGTGATGGAGGAACTTCGCAATCGAGATCTCGGTGAGGTACTCGTATTTGGCGGTGGGGTTATCCCCGACGCAGACGCTCGTGAGTTACGTAATCAAGGCGTTTCCGAAATCTTCCAACCAGGAGCATCGCTAAAAGCGATTAGTTCGTGGTTGGAGTCAACACTCGATCAACGAGAGGACTGAACAAGTGGACCTGTTCGAATACCAAGGCAAGCAGTACTTTGCTCGCTTTGACATCCCGGTAAGCCCGGGTGACAAAGCTGACACTGTCGATGAGGCGGTCGCCGCAGCTGGGGCTGCGGGCTATCCCGTTGTCGTAAAAGCACAGGTGCAAGTTGGTGGTCGCGGTAAGGCCGGTGGCATCAAACTGGCTGATAATGCTGACGAGGTCCGCACTCACGCTGGAAACATCCTTGGCATGGACATCAAGGGGCATGTTGTGAAGCGCGTTTGGGTTGAGCATGCGTCAGACATCGAAGAGGAGTACTACGCAAGCTTCACCCTCGACCGGGCGGCGAAGAAGCACCTGTTGATGTTGTCAGCCCAAGGTGGTGTAGAAATCGAAGCTGTCGCAGAGAGCGATCCAGATGCGATCGTTAAGCTCCACATCGATCCGGTCGTCGGGCTCGATGCCGCCACAGCTCGTCAAGCGGCCGTCGATGCGAAGATTCCTGAAAAGGCTCTCGATGGAACTGCCGACATTCTGGTCAAGCTCTACCGCTGCTTCTCAGACGGCGACTGTGACCTCGCCGAAATCAACCCTCTCATCTTGAAGCCGACGGGTGAGGTTCACGCACTTGACGCCAAGGTGACGCTTGATGCGAACGCAATGTTCCGCCATCCCGAGTGGGCCGAATATGCCGAGACAGAAGAACTCGATGAGCGCGAACGTCTTGCGAAGACGCACGACCTGCAGTACATCGGTCTCGATGGCACCGTCGGAATCATTGCCAATGGTGCTGGGCTTGCGATGTCGACGCTCGATGTCGTCAACCAAGTTGGCGGCTCGGCTGCAAACTTCCTGGACATCGGTGGCGGTGCGAATGCGGACGTGATGGCCGCAGCGCTTGAGGTCATCAACTTCGACCAGAACGTGTCATCGATCTTCATCAACATTTTCGGTGGTATCACCCGAGGTGAAGAGGTAGCGAAGGGCATTGTTGAGGCGCTTGGCCGTGTTGACCTTCGTGCCCCAATTGTGATTCGCCTCGACGGAACGAACGCTGAGGAGGGACGACAGATCCTTGCTGATGCCGGAATTCCCGAATCCAAACTTCGTTCAGAACCAACCATGCTTGACGCTGCCCGCGCCGCCGTTGCGCTGGCAAAGAACTGAGAGGTCTCACCATGTCGATTTTCGTTAATGAAAACACCAAAGTCATCGTTCAAGGTCTCACCGGCGGACAGGGCAAGTATCACGGTCTTCGAAATCGGGACTATGGCACAAATGTCGTTGCTGGCGTGACTCCGGGCAAGGGTGGCCAGGACGTCGAAGGAATCCCAATCTTTGACAGCGTTGCCGATGCGGTCGCTGCAACTGGCGCTGACGCATCCTTCGTTGCTGTTCCACCGAAAGCCGCACCGGCAGCAATTCTTGAAGCTGCTGCTGCTGGCGTGTCGTTCATCGTGTGCATCACCGAAGGCATTCCGGCACAGGACGAAGCCAGAGTGTTCAACACCTTGCTTGCTGACTACCCGAATACCCGACTACTCGGTCCTAACTGCCCGGGCATCATCAGCCCCGGGAAGTGCAACATCGGAATTACTGCTGGCGAAATCGCACTTCCGCCAACCGCTGAAGGTCCAAATGTTGGCATTGTCAGCCGCTCGGGCACATTGACCTATCAGGCGTTGTACGAGTTGAAGCAGAAGGGAATTGGTGTTTCAACTTGTGTCGGAATTGGTGGCGATCCGGTTCCTGGAACAAACTTCATCGACTGTCTCAGCCAGTTCCAAGCCGATCCAGACACCCATGCGATCATCATGATTGGTGAAATTGGTGGCTCAGCGGAAGAAGAGGCAGCCGAATACATCAAGGCCAACGTGACGAAGCCAATGAGTGCATATATCGCAGGCGTGACCGCTCCGGCTGGCAAAAAGATGGGCCACGCTGGCGCGATCGTGTCAGGTGGAAAGGGAACTGCTCAAGGCAAGATGGACGCATTGGCTGCTGCAGGCGTAAAGATCGGGCTCAACCCGACTGAAGCCGGCGAGCTGATGGCAGAAATCGTCGCGAACCTAGGCTGATTTTCACATGCCAACCGCTCTTGTCTCTGTGTACGACAAGACCGGTGTAGCTGAATGCGCGCGTGAACTTCACGCGCTTGGCTGGTCGCTCCTGTCTTCAGGCGGAACGGCATCAGTAATTGCTGAAGCGGGCGTCCCGGTGACTGACGTCGCTGAGATCACTGGTTTCCCGGCAATTCTTGGCCATCGGGTCGTGACGCTCCATCCGAAGGTTCATGGTGGCATTCTTGCGAACCGGTCAGATCCGAGCCATCAGGCAGATCTTGAAAGGTTCGGAATTGATCCGATTGATCTTGTCATCGTGAATCTGTATCCCTTCTCGTCTGACCCTGGCGTTGAACTCATTGATATTGGTGGTCCAGCGATGGTTCGAGCGGCGGCGAAGAATCATGCTGATGTGGCAGTTGTCGTCAACCCGGATGAGTATCAGCCCATCATCGACGAGATTCGCGAGCACGGAGTGATTCGTGCTGCCATTCGGCGTCGCTTGGCGAGGGATGCATTTGCACATACTGCGGCTTATGACGCGTCAATCGTTCGCTGGTTGGACGAGACTGATGACGAGGCCTCAGCCGATGAACTCCCTCGGACGCTGCATCTCGCGCTTGAGCGGGTGGAGACGCTTCGCTACGGAGAGAATCCGCATCAGATCGGTGCGCGCTACCGAGATCTCACAAACTCGTCGGGGGACTCTGGCTGGTGGCAATCTGTCACCCAGCATGGTGGCAAGGCGATGAGCTACCTGAACGTGTACGACACAGAGGCTGCTTGGCGACTCGCTCACCAATTTGAACAACCGACAGCAGTTGTGGTGAAACATGCAAATCCGTGTGGGGTTGCAAGTGCTGACACAATCGAAGAGGCCTATTCAAGGGCACATCAATGTGACCCAGTGAGTGCATTTGGTGGCATTGTTGCGGTCAATCGGCCGGTTACCCGTGCGATGGCCGAGTCACTTGCCCCCGTCTTCACCGAGGTCGTGGTCGCTCCGGGATACGAAGATGGGGCGCTCGAGGTTCTCACAGCGAAGGCAAATCTTCGAGTCCTCTCAGCCAGCGAGCCGAAGGATCGGCAACTCGATATTCGAACTGTTGACGGTGGTTTGCTGGTACAAACGGCCGACGCCGTCGTTGCCGATCGTCATGAGTGGTCGGTCGTCACTGAAGTTGCTCCCACTGAGGCGCAATGGGCTGATATCGAATTCGCCTGGCGAGTATGCGCAGCCGTGTCATCGAACGCAATTGTGTATGCCAAAGATCAGCAAGCGTTTGGGATTGGTGCCGGCCAGCAGAACCGGCTCGATTCGTCTCGGATAGCGGCTGAGCGCTCAGCGGGGCGCGCCGATGGAGGTGTGTGCGCGAGTGACGCGTTCTTCCCATTCAGAGACGGGCTTGATGCTGCAGTAGCGGCTGGGATTCGTGCGGTTGTCCAACCGGGCGGAAGCGTCCGAGATGACGAAGTGATCGCTGCAGCGAACGAAGCCGGCATCGCAATGGTGTTCACTGGGCGTCGTCACTTCCGTCACTAGTCGACAAAGTTTCTTCTTTCGCGGCGATACTGGAGGCAATGTCGATGAATCATGATCGATTGGACGCAGGTCAGCGTCCGAGTTCGCTGTCGAAAGTGCCGTATTTGCCGGCGCTCGACGGCCTTCGAGCCCTTGCGGTCGTCGCGGTCATGGTCTACCACGCGAACAGCGCATGGCTTCCTGGTGGGTTCTTAGGCGTTGAAGTGTTCTTCGTGTTGAGCGGCTATCTCATCACGTTGCTGTTACTTGCTGAACATGATCGTGACGGGTCAATCGACCTTCGATCGTTCTGGGCACGTCGTGCTCGACGGCTCCTTCCAGCGCTGTTTGCCGTGTTGACGTTGGTTGCTGTGGTTGCAACTCTGCTCCGCCCCGAAACCCTCGGAAAGGTTCGTGGCGACATCATTGCTGGCTTCTTCTATGGCTCAAACTGGTTCCAATTGTGGGTGGGTGCGGGCTATGCGGCGAGCGGCGATTTTGCCCCGCTGCGCCACCTGTGGAGTCTTGCGGTTGAAGAGCAGTTCTACCTGCTGTGGCCACTCGTGATGGTGGCGATCACCCGCCGACGTGTGATTCGGGTTGGCCGGGTCGTATTGATCTTTGTCGGTAGTGCCATCGTCATCACGTTGCTAGTCGCTTTGTTGCACCACGGCGGGCCGATAGGCGAGTGTGCGGTTACCCCCGACGCGTATTGGCAGATTTCAGGTCGCTGCTTCTCGATTGCGGACGTGCTGTACCTATCAACGCCAACGAGGGCATCAGGTCTCCTGCTCGGAGCTGCGTTCGCGATGGTATGGCGACCGAACGCAGTAATGCGTGGGCAATTGGGTCAGCGGCCTGCACGTCTTGATGTTGTTGGAATATTTGGCCTTGCTGGTCTGGCTCTGCTGGTGACGAAGGTGCACTATCTCATGGCCGATCCTTCTGGGGCCGGCACCGTTGCCGATGGTTCGTTGATGCGTGGTGGCTTCCTGTGGACAGATTTCGCAACTCTTGCAGTACTGGGAGCGCTCGTGCATCGGAGGTCGACGATCGGACGTGTGCTTTCGGCACCTCCGCTGCTGTGGTTGGGCACTCGCTCGTATGGGCTGTACCTCTACCACTGGCCGATCTATCAGATCATTCGCAGGGTGGCTGGTGTCCCGCTGTCGCTCATCGAGTTTGTGTTGGCGATGTTGGTGACGGTTGCGGTTGCCGAGGTGTCATATCGATACCTAGAAATGCCAATTCGGCGCGGCCAGTTCAAGGTCGAAACATCAGCGCGAGCGGAATCCTGGCCGATGCAAACTCGACGTCTCATTGCCGTGTTCGGACTCGTTGGTGTGGTCGTCATCGGGTTCTCAGGGTTCAGGGTTGCGACAGCCGATCTTGAACTCAATCAGATCGAAGCATCGATTGCGGCGGGTGAACAAGACGTGACATCAGTCGAGGAGCTTCTTGGTGAGGTAACGAGCGACGTCTCTAGTGAGACTGACCAAAGTGCCGACACGGGTGATAGCGCTTCTGACATCACCACCACGACGGCTGCGACCGCGGTCGTGACCCCTCAACGTGAACCTGTGCAGTTCTTGGCGATCGGTGATTCGGTGATGCTGGGTGCAGCCGGGGTGCTACGCGAACGCGGCTACACGGTGAATGCAGAGAAGAGTCGCCAGTTGAAGGGCACCCTCGAATTTCTTCAGCAACTAAAAGATGCCGGAACATTTGGTGACGTGCTCGTGGTGCACCTCGGTACGAATGGGCCGATCGCGCAGGCTGATTTGAATACGTTCATGGAGATTGTGATCGATGTGCCGCTCGTTGTGATGCTGAACGTGCGTGGAGAGCTCGCATGGCGGAATTCAAATAACGAACTGCTGGCATCAATTGATGCTGAGGACAACAACATTGTGGTCGTTGATTGGTTAAGTGAGTCGCAGAATTGTTCGGGATCGTGTTTTGGCGATGATGGAATTCACCTCTTAGGCGATGGACAGGTCTTCTACGCGAACGTGATTCGAAATATCACGGGGACGTAGGCATCAAGCCTGGCGCCGACCGGTTTACTCAATGACCAAAGCCGGTTCGTTTGGGATAATTAAGGCTTGCAGGCGTACGCTAGAGGTATGACAACTCCAGTACGTGTGGCGGTCACAGGTGCCGCTGGCCAGATCGGTTATTCGCTCCTTTTCCGTATTGCTTCGGGCTCGATGTTGGGTCCTGATACCCCAATTGCGCTTCAGTTGCTGGAGATCACCCCAGCTCTTGGCGCTCTCGAAGGCGTGAAGATGGAACTCGATGACTCGGCATTTCCGCTACTGAGTTCAATCACATGTACCGATGATGCTGATATCGCATTCGGTGACGCTGATGTGGCGTTGCTGGTCGGTGCGATGCCTCGCAAGGCCGGCATGGAGCGCTCTGATCTTCTCTCAGCAAACGGTGGAATCTTCAAGCCTCAGGGTGAGGCACTGTCTCGCTCAGCGAAGCGTGACGTCAAGGTGCTTGTGGTCGGCAACCCTGCTAACACCAATGCTCTCATTGCCCAGCAGAACGCTCCGGATCTTGATCCAGGCCGTTTCACTGCGATGACACGTCTCGATCACAACCGTGCCGTTACTCAAATCGCTCAGAAGCTTGGTGCATCGGTGAACGACGTTCGCAAGATGACTATTTGGGGTAACCACTCAACGACTCAGTACCCCGACCTGTTCCATTGCGAGGTCAATGGCAAGAACGCGTACGAAGCGGTCAACGACCATGACTGGGTTGACTCGACATTTATCCCAACTGTCGCAAAACGTGGTGCAGCAATTATCGAAGCCCGGGGCGCTTCATCAGCGGCATCAGCCGCCAGCGCAGCAGTCGACCACATTCGTTCGTGGTCGCTCGGCACCACTCCAGGCGACTGGGTGTCGATGTCAATTCCTTCAGACGGCTCCTACGGTGTTCCAGAGGGAATTATCTCCTCATTCCCATGCACCTGCGAGAACGGCGAATACAAGATCGTTCAGGGTCTCGACATCGACGACTACAGCCGTGGAAAGATTGATGCGTCGGCGGGCGAACTCACAGAAGAGCGCGACGCAGTCCGTGAACTTGGTCTGATCTGATCCTTCAGTCTGGTAATCCAGGCCGCAACGATCGCTACGACACGGCAACCCGGCAGGCGATGTGCATCATCGCGTCAACGCCGCGTTTCAGTTCCTCATCTGAGATTCTGACCGTTGATCCGTCGTCGCCGAGCACGTCAGACACTGTCATCATGGCGAGTGCCTCGATGTCGTGCATTGCTGCAACGGTGTACATCATTGCGGCTTCCATTTCGACGCCGATATGGCCAGTTGACTTCCACCTGGCGAATGCTGTTGGATCAGGGTCATAGAAGAGTCCACTCGTCACAATCGGACCGACGTGAACTGTGCTGCCTTCAGCGGCGGCGAGATCTGCGGCTGATCTGATGAGCCCGAATGTTGCAGTCGGGGAGAATCCGTCGACCCCTGAGTAGCGAAGGGGGGTCGAGTCGTCGGCGGTGGCGCTCATTGCGATGACAGTGTCGCCCATTCGCATTCCCTTGAGCAGGCCGCCACAGGTGCCGACGCGTACAAATCGGCGCGCTCCGAGTTGGGCGAGTTCCTCAAACACAATTCCTGCCGATGGGCACCCCATGCCGGTGGTTTGCACGCTGATTGGTTGCCCTTCGAAGGTGCCGGTGTAGCCAAGCATTCCGCGCTCTGAATTCACCAAGCGGTATCCCGGATCAAAGAACGTTTCAGCAATGTGAGTTGCGCGATTTGGGTCACCGGGACACAACACGTTTGCTGCGTAGTCGCCGGGTTCTGCACGTAAATGAATTGGCATGCTCAGAGATTAGGCGAGCAACTAGTCGCTGTAGCGAGTGCGTGTTCTCACCGTGTTGAACACGGTGTCGAGCGCAGCAAAGACCTCTTGTGCTTGCATGAGTGCCTCTCGATCGCCGAAGAGCAGGATCTTTCCGGTGACGAAGGCTTCTTGTGCGTTGAGTGCTCCAGTTGCTACGGCTACGGCAGTTTCGTAGCTCTGCTGCATCTTCACATCCTCCGGATCGGCAACTCCTGCCCCGAACACCGCAGTGCCGTCGGCGACCTGTAAGTGGTAGGTGACGTCACCATCAGGTCCGTCATTGACGACCTGGGTCACACCGATTGAGTGGCGTGTCGCGAGCTCGGCAAGCTCTTCGCTTTCGCGGACCTCTCGGCTGAGTTCTCTGATCCAGGCAAGCGACAGGTAGTCGATCATTTCCGGGTTGTTGTCGTCATCAGTGCTCACAGGAGTCCTATTCTGCCGCGTGTGGACATCGAACCGGCCGATGAAGGGCTGCACGCCGACTGTATTGACGAGTGGTGGTTCGGCTGGTGGCTTCCAGATGGGTCCGCAGGAATGTGCGGTCATCGATCTGATCCAGCAACACGAGTACTTGGCTACTGGTGGGTGTGGCGGGCTCCGGGAGAGCCGTTTTTGCACATTTCTGATTGGAATGTCCCGATGCGATCCTCTTCAGGTCTGATGAAAGGTGACCTTCTGTGGGCGGAACATCTTTGTGAGGCTGCACATGAGCAATGGACGGTCTCTAATGAATCACTGGCAACAGCGGTTGATGATCCGTTAGAGATCTCGCGGAGTGGGTTTGGCGAGTCGACACCGATTGCATCTGATGTTGAGTGGTACGCCACAACTCGACCGACCCCTCTCACCGCTGGTGCTGGGTATCAGCAGGTGGGGGTTGTTCATGGGTTGATCGAGGTTGCCAGTCGACCCCCGGTCGAGCTCGTTGAAGCGAGTGCTTGGAGATGCCACCGATGGTGGTCTCGTGATGGCGCTTCGATCGGCGAGATCTTTCCTCAGCGGATCTCCGAGCGGGTCGATGCAGTGATCGCAGGGCCAGACCAATCATCGTGGAAGTTTGGTGTTGACGCCGAGGGCTGGGCAGAGGTCATTCGCTCGCTGTCCGACGGCTCCTCCTGAGGAGCCCGACCGCAAGAGCGATGATGATGACTGCGCCAACGTAAGGGCTGGCAGCGGCAACGAACCATCCAAGCGAGCTTGCAGTGCCGATAAATGACGACCAGCCATCTGTGAAGCCTGAAATAATCGTGCGCTCAGAGTCTGGGATGGGCGCATCGCCGGGGGAGTAGAGATCAATCGTCACTGTTGACAGTGAGACTCGGCCTTCGAGTGAAGCCTGTCTGGCGAGTTGCACCTCAAGGTCGGTTTGGCGGCGGTTCAGTTCGTATTCGAGGGTGACAACATCGCTGAGATCCTTCGCTTCAGCAAGCAGTTGACGAATTCGGGCGACCGATTCACGTTGGTTCTCGATACGAACGTCGAGCTCTACAAGTTGCTCAGTGACGTCCTGTGTCCAGGTGTTTGACGAGGTGAGTGTGCCGACGCGTTCTGGGTCGTCAAGGTTGATCAAGAATGAGTCAAGTCGGTCTGGTGGGACCCGGACGACGATCGTTGCCCATCCATTGTGTTGATCTTCTGTTCGTAATCCGATGTTGCTGCTGGTGATCACTCCACCGGCAGCGGTTGCAAACGACCTGATAGCACCAACGGAAGCAGAAATATCTTCAGACTCAATCGAAATACCCATCTCGATGATGAGGTCTCGTTTCTCGACAGATGTGTCGACAACACTTTCGAATGAGTCACCGTCGCCGCTGCTTTGGTAGGTATCGAACCCGCCTGCTGAATCTGCAGCCGCTTCTTCGTAGGCCATTTCTTCCTCGACCGCTGCGCCATATGCGTTCGTCGACTCCGCAGAGTCGTCACCCCCCGATCCACAGGCTGTGAGAGCGAGAAGTGCGGTGGCGGTGATGGCAAGGAATAGGGGTGTGCGTGAGCGTCGATGACTCTTCATGTTCTATTTGACGATGCCACCAACGAATTGGTTCCCTCTGCCACTCTGGAGGGATGTCATTCGGACGCCAGCGAGACATTCTTGATGAATTCGATGCAGATCGACGACGTCCGAAGTACCAGACGGTTACCGCTGAAGCGGGAATGGTCGTAGAGGATCGATCGAGTGGCTTCGTGGGTGACGTCGTTCGTTGGTCGTTCGAAGGAGTCACGTTGCGCGATCGCAATCAGCAATTGCGCCATTTCACATGGAAGCCGGGTGGGTTCCTCATCGACGGTAAGCCGGTGACATTGCAACGGCCAGAAGCCACTCCCGTATTGACGCAGAAGGTCTCAGCAGCGGGAGGATTCCTCGGAGATACATCGAGCGGTGCTTCACGGGCACGTGTCGCTCAACCTCATCGGATTTGGGTTGAAGGCAAACATGACGCCGAACTTCTCGAACACGTGTGGGGAGATGAGTTGCGTGAGCTTGGAATTGTTGTCGAACCACTGCATGGTGCGGATGATCTAGTGAGTCGGATCGACGAATTTCGACCGGCATCCACACGCCGCCTCGGTGTGTTACTTGATCATCTCGTTGCGGGTTCAAAAGAGCAGCGGATCGCCGATTCAGTGGTTAATGACCACGTGCTGATCACGGGCCATCCATTTGTTGATGTGTGGGCGGGGATACGCCCACGAACGATCGGCCTCGAATCATGGCCAGATGTTTCCATGGGTATCCCCTGGAAACAGGGTCTTTGTGAAGCGATCGGGGTTGAGTTCGAAGGCTTTTGGCCGAAGTTGCGTAACGCAGTGAAGTCATTTGCTGACCTTGATCCGTCGCTGGTTGGGGCGGTTGAGCAGCTCATCGATTTCGTTGCCGCCGAGGACTAGAACACACGAACTAGTACACGGGCAATGCCGAGTTGATTGCTGAAAACGAAAGTGGCGGTGGGGCTAAGCCCCACCGCCACTCACAGTTCTTAACGTCTGTACAGGATCAGACGAATGCGCTTGCGAACACCAAGGCGACAATTGTCATCACCTTGATGAGAATGTTCATGGCGGGTCCGGAGGTGTCCTTGAATGGGTCACCAACGGTGTCGCCAACGACTGCAGCCTTGTGGGCATCTGAGCCCTTGCCGCCGTGGTTACCGGCTTCGATGTACTTCTTCGCATTGTCCCATGCGCCGCCGGCATTCGCCATGTAGATCGCAATTGCGAATCCGCTCACGAGAACGCCAGCAAGCATTGCGCCGAGTGCGTTGACTGAGATGAATCCAGTCACAAGCGGAACGATGACCGCAAGAGCACCCGGAATGAGCATCTCTCGAAGTGAGGCTTCGGTTGAGATCGCAACACAACGTGCTGAGTCAGGAATGACGCCTTCTTTACCTTCGCGCAGACCAGGGATCTCGCGGAACTGTCGACGAACTTCCTCGATCATCTTGTTTGCTGCACGGCCAACCGCATCGATGGTGAGTGCTGCAAAGAGGAAGGGAAGTCCGGCTCCAAGGAAGAGCCCGATGAATGCATCAACTTCGCCGATGTTGAGGTCAAGTGACCCACCCGCAGCGGCGATTGCATATTCGAAGCTCTTGAAGAGCGCAAGCGCGGTGAGTGCTGCCGAGCCAACAGCAAAGCCCTTTGCAATTGCAGCGGTGGTGTTACCCAGGCTGTCAAGAGCGTCGGTGACCTTGCGTACTGATGGGTCAAGGTGAGCCATCTCGGCGATACCGCCGGCGTTGTCCGAAATTGGCCCGTAGGCATCAACAGAGACAACGACACCAGTGGTTGCGAGCATGCCGATTGCGGCAACAGCGATTCCGTAGATGCCTCCTGGAACCTCAGTTTCGCCGAACGACATATCGCCACCCCACCACGCGACGAGCACGCCGATGAGAATGAGGATGACCGATGCAGCAACCGAAACCATTCCGGTTGAAATACCAGAGAGGACAGTCGTGGCAGGTCCGGTCTCTGACTGTGTTGCAATCTTCTTGACGGGAGCGTATGCGTCTGAGGTGTAGTACTCAGCGGTCTTGCCAAGTGCCCAACCGATGATGAGACCACCGATGACGGAAACTGCGATACCCCACGGCTTCTCGACGTCGAAGATCATGTACGCAGCGACGACGGTTGCAACGATGGTGAGACCCATCGCAATGTTGGTCCCGCGGTGCAGGGCCCGTGACAGTGCGTGGCTGTCGGTGGAGTCTCCGGATTTCACGAAGAACGATCCGATAATCGACGCGACCATTCCTACGAATGCAATTGCGATCGGGAACATCAGGTACGACACGAAGTGCGACTGATCGGTCTTGATGCCTGCCGCGGTAAGCCCACCTGCGCCAGCAAAGGCGATCAGCGAAATTGGCGCAATGATCGAGCCGGCGTACGACTCGAACAGGTCAGCGCCCATACCTGCAACGTCACCAACGTTGTCACCGACGTTGTCAGCAATCGTTGCGGGGTTGCGAGGGTCGTCTTCAGGGATACCGGCTTCAACCTTGCCGACGAGGTCGGCGCCGACGTCAGCGGCCTTGGTGTAGATACCGCCACCAACACGGCTGAACAGCGCAATCGAGGATCCACCGAGACCGAAGGCGGTCACGATTTCGAACGCCTGATCTACCTCAAGCCATACGACGAACAACAGGTACGTAAGCATCAGGCCGAGAAGCGCGAGACCAGCAACGGTGAAGCCCATGACAGCACCGCCACGGAAGGCCACTGGAAGTGCTTTGCCTGCGCCAGACTTTGCTGCCTCTGCTGTCCGTGCATTCGCCATGGTTGCAACGGTCATACCGATGTAACCAGCGCCAGCTGAGAGCAATGCACCAAGAATGTAGGACACCGCTGCCAACGGGGCAATCACGATGGCGAGCACAATCGCAAGGGCAACCACGAAGATTGCGACCCAGGAGTACTCCTTATAGAGGAACGCTTTTGCGCCCTTTTGGATTTCGGTCATCAAAAAGACCATGCGGTCATCGCCAGGCGATGCTGCCGCAACGGCTTTATAGAAGAACGCCGCTAGCGCAAGAGCGGCAATTGCCGAAGCCGCGGCGAGGTAGGGGATCATATCCACGGTGAAAGTGCCTCCTGTAGGGCCTTGCTGGCCGACTCCTAATGGACGACCAAAATGTAACGAGAAGATGTTAGGCGGTTTGGGCCCTTACAACACAGATTCTTCGTTTTTGGCGCTCGGTTGATCGGCCCGGCCATATGAGGTGGTGCGCTGGGCAAGCCGTCTCCCAAGGGGTTCAATAAGGTGCGAGAAGTCATCTGACGTCATTCCTTGACCGTGTGCTGCCCCTGCCGCTCTTGAGATGTTTTCGTCCATCAGGGTGCCTCCGAGGTCGTTACAGCCGGCCTGTAGCAATTGTCGGCTTGCATGTTCGCCCAGTTTCACCCATGACAACTGGATGTTGTCGATGAGACCCCGGTACACGATTCTTGCAATTGCGTGGACAAGGAGCGTTTCTCTAAATGTTGGGCCACGCCGCGCCTTGCGCTGAAGGTAGATCGGCGACGCCATGTGAACGAATGGCAGTCCAACAAATTCGGTGAATCCGCCAGTAACTGCCTGCAGGTCTCGGGTCACGATGAAGTGTTTCGCCCACGACCGAGGGTTCTCAATTGAGCCAAACATCATCGTGATGTTGGACCCAAGTCCGACCTCATGTGCCGCTGCATGGCAGTCGAGCCACTCAGCTGTGGTGATTTTGTCAGGACATAGCTCGGCTCGAACCGTGTCATCAAGGATTTCTGCAGCAGTCCCTGGAAGCGATGAGAGACCGGCCTCTTTCAATCGGCCGAGGTAAGTGACGAGGTCTTCACCAAGTCGTTTTGCGCCTTCAGTAATTTCGAGTGCTGTGAACCCGTGCACATGAATTGATGGCGCTGCACTTCGAACCGCATGGGTGACGTCGATGTAGTAGTCGCCATCGAAGTCGGGATGTATTCCACCTTGAAGAGTGACTTCGGTTGCACCAAGTTCCTCGGCCTCACGGGCACGATCTGCGATGTCGTCGAGAGTAAGCAGATAGGGAGTGCCTCGAAGGTTGAGTGACATTGGGCCCTTTGAGAAGCCACAGAATCGGCACTTAAACGTGCAGACGTTGGTGTAATTGATGTTTCGGTTGTGTACCCACGTCACGGTGTCGCCAACAGCTTCATGGCGCAGTTGATCGGCGACGTCGGCTATCGCATTGACTTCTGGTCCCCTTGCTGAGAACAGGGTGACGATGTCGTCCTCGGTGAGCTGTTCACCCGCCGCAACGGCATCGAGCACTCGTTGAATCGGAGAATTGCTAGCGCTGAACGCGCGGCCGGGGATCAACGTAGTTGGGGGATTTGTCGCCCCTGCGTACCACGCCGTCGACCGATGTCCGATGAGAACAACCTCGGCTCCATCGTGAACAACGTCGGCGGCAGTTGTTTTCTCGGGCCAAATTGCACCGGGATCATCACGACCAAGACCCTCAGCATCTGAGCGGTCGAGGAGGGCGAATCTCAAGCTGTTGTCAATCCATTTGGTTGGGTTGAGCACGAATTCGGGGTGAGCAGTCAGTCGTGGTGCGAGCGCGTAGCCGCGTTCTTCGGTGATCGCTCGTAGGCGATCTAGTTCTGGCCATGGCCGCTCGGGATTGACATGGTCAGAGGTGACTGGTGAGACACCGCCCCAATCATCGATTCCTGCGTCGATGAGTTGGCCGATGTCGTCCGAGAGGTTTGGCGGAGCCTGAAGATGTATGTCTGCCGGTAGCAGCACGCGTGCTGCCGCGATTGTCCAGAGATACTCGTCGGTCGGGCATGGCGGATCATTCCGCATTCCCGTACCGGGCTTTGGAAGAAAGTTCTGGACGATGACTTCTTGAACGTGGCCGTGGCGTTGATGCGACGCGGCGATGGCTTCAAGAGCGGCGAGACGGTCGACTCGAGTTTCACCGAGGCCAACGAGAATTCCAGTGGTGAATGGGATAGCGAGTTCACCGGCCGCTTCGAGGGTGGCGAGGCGACGTTCAGGCGTTTTGTCTGGTGCACCTCGATGACAGGCAAGATCCCCGCGCAGGGTTTCAACCATCATCCCCTGACTGGGTGACACTTGACGGAGCAGTTCTAGATCGCTTCGTGAAATCGCACCTGCATTTGCGTGGGGGAGTAGTCCTGTCTCATCTAGGACAAGTTGAGCCATGTCGTGCAGATAGTGGATCGTTGAGTCGTAGCCATGATCGCTCAGCCATTGTTGAGCCACCTCGTAGCGATCTTCTGGGGCCTCTCCAAGCGTGAAGAGCGCTTCGTGGCAACCATGTTTCGCGCCCTGTTTCGCAATCGCAAGGACATCTTCAGGTGAGAGAAATGGTTGCTCGAGGCGGGCTGGCGGTTGAGCGAATGTGCAATACCCACATGCATCTCGGCAGAGCATGGTGAGGGGAATAAAGACCTTCGGCGAGTATGTGATCCGAGAGCCAAACGCAGCATCTCGTTTGGCGGAGGCTGCCACGAGGAGAGAGTTGTAGTCCTCAGTCATGATGCCAGCAGCTATTGCGCTGAGATCATTGGTGGAAGCACCCCCTTGCGAGAGGGCGACTGCGACGGGATTCATCCCCTAACTGTAGCGATACTGAGTTCGGAATCCGAACTCGGTGGTTTTCGAAGTGATGAAAGGTGTACCTTCGCTACGTAATGGAGCGGAAGCAGCAACCGGGTGCGGCAATCGAAGAAACACTTCGTGTTGTAGGAGACAGATGGTCCATCCTCTTGGTTCGAGCTGGACTGCGAGGTATCCGGCGCTTCGACGATTTCTGTGACGATCTCGGAATTGCACGACCCGTACTCACCGAGCGCTTACGCCGTTTGGTGAAATTCGGTATTTTTGAGCGTGTCAAATACCAGGACAAACCAGTCCGGTATGAGTATCGGCTTACCGAAGCAGGTTTGGCACTCTCACCGGCACTGGTTGCACTGGTGAGGTGGAGCGAGGAGTACTCGCAAGAGACGTCAAGTGAGGTCACGCTTGTGCATGGACCATGTGGTACCGAACTTGAGCAGGCCTTTTGGTGCCGTTCATGCCAATCGACATTTGGTCCAAATGCCGTGAAGGGTGTGGCCAGTAGTTCTGGCTCGTAAAAAACTTGCTGGGTTGGCGGCAGTCGATTGTGCCGAATACCCGTCGCGGCAACTAGCGTAAGAGCCATGTCGCAGACTCTCCAGCGCGGACCGGTTTCCGGGACCGCCATGAAGAAATCGTCACGTCGTAAACCCTTCCTCCTCGACCTTTACTCGACTGCCGTTGGCAAGAAGTACGTCATGGCGGTCACCGGAATTATCGGCGTTGGCTTCATTATCGGGCACATGGTCGGCAACCTAAAGGTCTACCTCGGAGCCATCGAACACAACGGTGAGCAGGCCTACGACATCGACATTTATGGCGAGTTCCTGCGCGAGCTTCTCGTCCCAATCTTGCCGCACGGCTACGCCCTCTGGGGTCTGCGCCTCGCATTAATCGGCGCAATCATCCTTCACTTGCACGCAGCGTGGTCGCTCACAATGCTCAACCGGAAGGCGCGTCCGGTCAAGTATCAGGGTGCACGTGACTACCAGGTAGCTAATTTTGCTAGCCGCACGATGCGCTGGTCAGGTGTTCTCGTGCTGTTCTTCATCGCCTGGCACCTTGCAGACCTCACCTGGGGCTGGTTGAACCCCGGATTTGAGTACGGAGCGATTTATCGAAACCTTGATGCAAGTCTCTCGCGAGTTCCGGTCGCTGCGCTCTACATCGTTGCGAATATTGCTCTCGGCATTCACCTGTTCCACGGTGTGTGGAGCCTGTTCCAGTCAATGGGATGGAATAACCCTCGGTTCAATCGCTGGCGCAGAGCGATTGCAACCGGAATTGCGGCCGCAGTGGTCGTCGGAAATGTGTCGTTCCCGATCATGACTCTTGCCGGAGTCATCAACTTCCAGCCGCTCTCATAGGACACGTTGAGGAGACTTCCAACATGAGTTCAATTCTCGATTCAAAAATCCCAGAAGGGCCAATGGCCGATAAGTGGGAAAACTTTAAAGCCAACGAAAAGTTGGTGAACCCTGCGAACAAGCGCAAATTTAAGGTCATCGTTGTCGGAACGGGCCTCGCCGGTGCGTCAGCGGCAGCGACTCTTGCAGAGCTTGGGTACCAAGTCGATGCCTTCACGTTCCATGATTCCCCTCGTCGAGCCCACTCCATTGCAGCTCAGGGTGGCATCAACGCAGCCAAGAACTACCGAGGCGACGGCGACTCGGTCCATCGTCTGTTCTACGACACGATCAAAGGTGGTGACTTCCGTTCGCGCGAGGCAAACGTGCATCGTCTCGCAGAAGTATCGGTGAACATCATCGACCAGATGGTTGCCCAAGGTGTGCCATTCGCCCGTGAGTATGGCGGAATGCTCGACAACCGTTCATTCGGTGGCGCCCAAGTGAGCCGTACGTTCTACGCCCGCGGTCAAACGGGCCAGCAGTTGCTCCTCGGGGCTTACCAGCAGTTGGCTCGCCAGATTGGTCAAGGCGGAGTTCGATTGTTCAATCGCAGCGAGCTCGTCGATGTTGTGGTTGTCGATGGCCGAGCAGCAGGAATTGTCGTTCGCGATCTGATGACCGGCGAGGTGTCATCGCATTCGGCACATGCGGTCGTGCTCGCAACTGGTGGCTACGGAAACGCGTTCTTCCTGTCAACGAATGCAATGGCGTGCAACGTGACTGCGGCCTGGAGAGCCCACAAGCGTGGAGCATTCTTCGCTAATCCGTGTTACACCCAGATTCACCCGACATGCATCCCGCAGAGTGATGACTTCCAGTCAAAGCTCACCCTGATGTCAGAGTCGCTTCGTAACGACGGACGGGTGTGGGTGCCGAAGGTCGCCGGCGACAATCGTGAGGCCCACCTCATTCCTGAGGACGAGCGCGACTACTACCTTGAGCGGCTCTACCCGAGCTTCGGCAACCTCGCTCCTCGTGACATCTCATCTCGAGCAGCAAAGCGTGCTGTCGACGCAGGTCAGGGCGTCGGACCGAAGCAAAACGGTGTGTACCTCGACTTCAGCGAAGCAATTGGGCGACTTGGCAAAGAGACCGTGGCGGAGCGTTACGGAAACCTGTTCGACATGTACGAGCGCATCACTGGAGAAAATCCATATGACGTTCCGATGCGGATTTACCCAGCGTCGCACTACACGATGGGCGGTCTGTGGGTCGACTACGAACTCATGACCACTATTCCAGGTCTCTACGCTGCGGGCGAAGCCAACTTCTCAGACCACGGCGCAAACCGTCTCGGCGCGTCTGCACTGATGCAAGGCCTCTCCGATGGCTACTTCGTGCTCCCGTACACGATCTCGAACTATCTCTCACAGTGGCTCAACAAGTCAGTTCCTGACACAACTCATCCAGAGTTTGCAAAGGTCGAGAACGAGGCTCGCGAGCGCTATAACCGGTTTGCTTCGATCGGTGGTACGAGGTCACCCGATTGGTTCCACCGTGAACTTGGCAAGATCATCTGGGATTACTGCGGCATGGAACGCACCGAGGCAGGGCTCGAAAAGGCCCTCGGCGAAATCCCAGCCCTCTACGAAGAGTTCAAGAAAGACCTTCGTGTCACTGGTGGCACTGATGGCCTCAACCAAACCCTTGAGAAGGCGGGTCGAGTCGAAGACTTCTTCGAACTTGGCATGTTGATGTGTCGTGATGCCCTCGATCGCAAGGAATCGTGCGGTGGCCACTTCAGGGCTGAGTATCAGACCGAAGACGGCGAGGCCCTCCGAGACGATGACAACTTTGCACACGTTGCGGCATGGGAAAACACCGGCGACCCAATGGCGCCGAACCGCCACGTTGAAGACCTCGTATACGAGGAAGTCCACTTACAGACACGGAGCTACAAGTGACAAATATTCTCAAGAATCTGACTCTGAAGGTTTGGCGTCAAGACGGGCCAACGACAAGTGGCGCGTTTGAGACCCACATGATTGATGAGATCACCGATGAGGCTTCGTTCCTTGAAATGATCGATATCTTGAACGAGCGCCTTATTGAAGATGGCAAAGAGGCGATCGTATTTGACCACGACTGCCGTGAAGGCATCTGTGGAACGTGCTCATTGATGATCAACGGTCAAGCACACGGACCAGAGCGTGGTACCGCCACATGCCAGCTGCACATGCGCAAGTTCTCATCGGGCGACACCATCGTGATCGAACCTTGGCGTGCGAGCGCGTTTCCGATCATTCGAGACCTTATGGTTGATCGTTCTGCATTTGATCGCATCGTGGAGGCTGGCGGTTACATCACCGCTGCAACCGGTGGTGCTCCTGATGCGAACCTCATTCCAGTGCCAAAGCCAGTGTCTGACGCCGCTATGGACGCAGCTCAATGTATTGGTTGCGGAGCTTGCGTTGCGGCCTGCCCGAATGGCGCCGCAAACCTCTTCACCGCTGCGAAGATCACTCATCTCAACCTGTTACCGCAGGGGCAGGCCGAGCGCTACAGCCGCGCCGAAGACATGGTCGAGACAATGGATTCTTACTTTGGGTCATGCACTAACCACGGTGAATGTGAAGCTGCATGTCCGAAAGAGATTTCAATCGACGTGATCGCATTGATGAACTCCGACTACAGAAAAGCAAAGACTCAGAACCGCAAGCAACTGTCGCGGGCGTAGAGACAATTCACTGCGTTTCTGGGCTGGTCAAATCGTTTAGGTAACCACCGAGGTGGTCTTCGTCATTGACGTTCCGTAGTCGGTGGTCAACGTTGCGGTGATTTCGAGGTTGCCGTCGCTCGGGGCAACGGTCGTGACGGTTCCGATATATGAACTGGCATCGGCTTCGATGGTGCCAACAAATCGTTGGTTCTGGGACAGTTGAGAGCCTGTGATGCCGACGTCGACAGTGGCGCCTTCGATGTCATGGCGGAGGTCGCTTGCGACATGAATCGCGACCGAGACACGACCACCGGCCGTGGTTGTTGCCGGTAGCGCATCGATGGTGATGACGACAGGCTGGCAGGCAGAACGAAGTGCTGCAAAGGCTGGGCGTCGGTTTCCGTGAATATCAATCACACCCCAACCACTCTCGGCGGTGTGGTCATTTAATGCCCGAACACAGAATCCGCCTGTAGGCGTGTAGGCGATACGCCGCAGATGTGAGACCCAAGCCGAGATGACATCGCTTTGGTGCTGTTCGGTTTGCTCAACCCATGTGTCAGCATCAAGAAATAAGTGGGGATGCGTTGATTGCTCATACTGCCATCGTTCGGTTCCGGTGTACTCAGCGAACATCTCCCAATCTGCATCAGGCCAGCGTCCAGAGGTAAGTGACCCGGTCACCGCCGGCGACCGTGAAACTGCGGGAGCACCGAACTCAGAGACAAAGCGAAAGAGGCGTGGAAACCTGGCCGATTCGCGGGGTAGCAATGAGATCGGCCCGTCTGTCCAGCCGAGATAGAGATGGGCATCGGTTCCGTCGAGCAGCGGAAGGTGCGGAAGCACTCCAGAGTGAGCAACGCAGCGTCGTGTCGGGTCGGCGTCCTCAATCGCCTGTTTGATGATTGGGTCGAGCACTGATCGATTCCAGGTGGGTGCCTGGTCGCGTACAGCTCGTTGAACCCTCCTTGCAAGTTCACGGGCGCGACCAGCAAGGCCAAGGGTCTGCACTTGGTCAACTGAGCCATCTGCGGGTTTTGAGAATGGTTCGTCGTGCGCCCACCATGAAATAACACTGGGATGGTGACCGAGAAGGTCAACCATCTGACTCGCTTGGGTAATTGCCGCCTGGCGGACCTGTCGGCGCTGCACCCCTTGGAGGGGGAAGTCTTGCATGAGGAGGAGTCCAAGTTCGTCAGCTGCTTCGTATACCGCTGTCGGTGCGATGTGGCCGTGAACCCGCAGCATGTCGAGTCCCAGTTCGACCGCATCGTTCATTAATCGACGCGTGTGCTCGTCGTCGGCGCGCCCTAAGAGCACGTCAACGGGCATCAAATTCGCGCCCTTGAGAAAGATCCGCTCACCGTTGATCGAGCAAGTCCAGTCGTCCCACGCCACCTCTCGCAGCCCCGTACGACGACGAGCGGTGTCGCTCACCGTCCCGTCTACCGAAACAACGACCTCGATGTTGACCAAATTTTGGTCACCGAGGTCGCGTGGCCACCAGAGTTCAGGTGCTGGAATGTCGATGCGCCACGCAACGTCGTTTTGGCCCGCAGCGATGGTGATTCGGTTTTCTGCAACCACCCGACCATCGATGGTCGTTTGCACATCGGCGGCACAGCTGCGATTGCTATCGAGCCGAGCGTGCATTCTGACGTGAGCGCGTTCGGTAGTCGCATCTTGACAGAGAACGCGGAGAGCATCGATTTGTACTGGCCCGGTGTCGACGAGGTGAACGCTTCGCCAAATGCCACCTGGGTTCGGGGTGTTTGGACCCGAAGGATCTTGCAGCACTCCTGTTATTGCTCGGCGTGGCCCAGGCTCTGTTGGAGGGCAATGCACCTCGACAGCGATGACATGAGTGTCTGACAATCTCCACAGTTCGGTGACGTCGAAGGTGTGTGGTGCAAAATATCCCTCGGTATCGCCGAGATACGCGCCATCAAGCCATACGTCCGCTTGATATGAAATTCCATCAAATTTCAGCCAGCGCCGTTGACCGTTTGGTGTGGGATCGGTGTTAACGGTGGTGCGGTAGGTGAGCGGTCCGTTTTTGGTCAGAGGTGGGTCAATGTCAGCCCAATGGCCCGGTACGTGGATTTCTCGCCATTCCGTGTGGTCCAGGCTGGGTCCGATCGCCCGAGATCGGTGTTCGTCGCGAACTTCCGCGGCGTTCCAGACCCCATCGAGTAGCCAAGATGACACCACCAGATCGTACCCAGTTCATTTTGTGAAGTTCGGCCAGTCGCTGGGTCGGGCTTGAGGTTGCGCTTCGAACTAGGTTCGCCTCATGGGTTCTGACGCACATCCAATGAATGTTCCTTCCGACCTTCCGTCAACGCTGGGAGAGCTTCGGGCGTCAGGATGGGTATCGCGCCCAGTGAAGGAAGAAGTCCGCGAAAACGCGGTCGCCAGCATCGCCGCCGGTCGACCGTTGTTCGAAGGTGTGCTTGGCTACGAAGACACGGTGATGCCGCAGTTAGAGAACGCTCTGCTGGCTGGTCACGATGTCATTTTTCTAGGTGAGCGCGGTCAGGCGAAGACGAGAATGATTCGATCGCTGGTCGGCCTGCTTGATGAGTGGATGCCGATTGTTGCAGGTTCAGAAATTAATGATGATCCGTACGCCCCTGTGTCTCGCCATGCGCGGGATCTTGCGGCAGAACTCGGCGACGATATGCCGATTAGTTGGGTTCATCGCAGTGACCGGTACGGCGAGAAGCTCGCAACTCCCGATACCTCGATTGCAGATTTGATTGGCGAGGTTGACCCGATCAAGGTTGCAGAGGGCCGCTATCTCTCTGACGAACTGACCCTCCATTACGGGATGGTGCCTCGAACAAACCGCGGAATTTTTGCAATGAACGAGCTACCAGATCTTTCTGAGCGCATTCAGGTCGGACTGTTGAACGTACTTGAGGAGCGAGATATCCAGATTCGTGGCCATCGAGTTCGCCTGCCTCTCGACATCATGCTGGTGGCATCGGCGAACCCCGATGACTACACGAATCGTGGGCGAATCATTACGCCGTTGAAGGACCGCTTCGGAAGCCAAATCCGGACCCATTACCCACTCGAGGTTGGGCTCGAGTACTCGATCATGCAGCAAGAGGCAAGCACAACCTCGGTCGGTGGAGTCACGGTAGAGGTTCCTGATTATCTCGGTCTTGTAGTCGCCGAGTTCAGCCACCTTGCACGTGCCAGTAGCCATGTGAACCAGCGCAGCGGCGTGAGCGTTCGTTTGAGTGTGTCCAACTACGAGTCGTTGGCAGCAAACGCTCTGAGACGGGGTTTGCGTGCTGGAGAGAATCCTGTGGTTGCAAGGGTGGATGATCTTGATGCACTCGCAGCATCTTCGATTGGAAAAATTGAGATCGAGTCGATGGATGACGGCCGGGAAGGGCAGATCTTCGACAACCTCATCAAGGGAGCGGTTCATCAGGTGTTTGTCAATCGCCATGATGGAACTCTGACGACGGCGATTGTCGAAGCCTTTGAAGAGGGCGTTGTTGCGCATACAGGAGAGGATCGAACGAGTGAGGAACTTGCCCAACTGGTAAACGAAGTGCCCGCTCTTGGTCCCGCTGTTGCTCGTTTTGCCGGAGAGAACCCGTCACCTGCTGCGACTGCTGCTGCAGTTGAATTTGTACTTGAGGGGTTGCACCTCACGCGCCGCCTCAACAAGGATGCTTCGGGCTCTTCCGCTACCTACCGCAGCCGTTAGTTCGGTTTCGCGTACCCGAGGTCGGGTGCGAGCGCAGGGCTGGTCGTCTAGACGAACGGGGTGCGAGTCCAGAGCTCGCCGGTGTCATTGCGATCGCCACGAACCGGAGTTCCGGTTAGTCGAACCACTTCGATGGCGCCGGGGAATCCAGGTAGTTCGACATTGCCATAGGGCTCGGCGCTGATGCCTTCGGGGAGTCCCTCAGCGTTTGATGCCGGCATGAGTACGTCGTAGCCCGTTGCGTGGTCGCAGAGGCGTGAGGCCATGTTGACGGCTGATCCGATGTAGTCGTCGCCTTCGAAGAGCAATGCGTGCCCGGTAGCGATGCCGGCACGAAGCGTGAGCGGCGAGCAGACTCGGGTTGCCCGACGTTCGATTTCCATCACGAACTCGATTGCGCCGACTTGGTCGACCGCAACCACCATGCAGCCGTCACCGAGCCATTTAGCGATACGAACACCGCGTTCGGATGCGACCTCGCGAACCACCGTTCGGAATGTGCCGAGGATCTTTCCTGCGGCGTCGTCACCGTACGCGGCTGTGTAATTCGTGAATCCTGAAAGATCCAGGAAGACGAAGGTCCGTGGCACGCGCATTGCTATTGAGACTATTGCCCCAGATCGGTGTCGACACGATCGGATGTCGTTCAGATAATCGAACTACGGTGCAGTCATGGCACGAAGGTTTGTCTATTCGCGGTGGGACGGTTCCCAGCGTGGGTTTGATGTTGACGCCGACGTGCTCATGGAGCAGATCACCGATGAGGTCATCCACCATGGTGATGTTGAAGCAGCCCTTCGACGGATCATGGAGCGAGGGCTTAGAACCCCTGATGGTCGTCAGATGCCAGGGCTTGCTGAGTTGCGAGATCGCATTCGGGATCGTCGCGAAGAAATCAGTGAATCTGGAGAGCTCGACGGGTCACTCGCTGAGGCGGCGCGCGAGTTGGCGGACATTCTTGACGAGGAGCGGCATGCCATTGAGCAGGCACGAGATAACGCTGTTCGTAGTGGTGATGAGCGCAGGGCCGATAATGCCAATGCAGCGGCTGATGAGCGTCAGATGCGTCTAGATCTGTTACCAGATGATCTTGCTGGTCGTATGCAGAGCCTGCAGAGCTACAACTTTGAGTCTTCTGAGGCCTCACGTCGCTTCGAGGAACTGTCGGAGCGGTTGCGATCGGAGATGATGCAACAGATCGTCGACCGGGTTTCAGAGGGCATGGAATCTGTCACCCCTGAGGATGTTCAACGGGCGAAAGAAATGCTGTCGGCGCTCAATGAGATGATTGCGAAGCGTGACCAGGGTGAAGATCCAGGATTCGAAGAATTCATGGACGAATACGGCGACATGTTCCCCGATAATCCTGAAACGCTTGATGAACTCCTCGAGTCGATCGCTCGGCGAATGGCAGCGATGCAAGCGATGATGAACTCAATGAGCCCTGAGCAGCGTGAACAGCTTGCAAGGCTCTCCCAACAGTTCATGGATGACATGGACTTGCAGTGGCAGATGGAGCAACTGTCGTCATCGCTTCAAGCTCAATTTGGTTCGTTCAATGCAGAGTCGTCATACGAGATGACAGGTGACAGCCCAATGTCGATGTCGCAGGCCCTCGATGCGATGGCAGAGATGGGTCGACTTGATGAACTTGAGGGCATGCTTGATGCTGCGACTTCACCTGCAGATCTCGCCGAAATTGATCCTGACAAAATTCGTGAAACCCTTGGTGACGATGCGGCGTCTGCTCTCGAGCAATTATCGAGGCTCACCAACGAGCTCATTGAAGCCGGCCTCGTCGATCGCGTTGAAGGGCGTCTCGAACTCACCCCTCGAGGTTTGAAGACCCTTGGTTCAAATGCACTGAGAGATCTGTTCTCGAGCCTCCGTCAGGACCGCAGTGGGCAACATCAGATGTCAGCGATTGGTCAGGGGCATGAGTCGGCGTACGACACAAAACCGTACGAATTCGGTGACCCGTTCCGACTTGACCTCCACCAAACGATCAGGAATGCGATTGCACGGCAGGGGAGTGGCACGCCGGTCCGCTTGTCACCTGATGATTTCGAGGTGGAGCGAACCGAACATCTCACGAGAGCTGCAACGGTGTTGATGGTCGACCTCTCGATGTCAATGCCGATGCGGGGTAACTTCCTGCCTGCAAAGAAGATGGCGATGGCACTTCACTCGCTCATCACTTCGCGTTTTCCGCACGACTTCATTGGTTTGGTGGGATTTTCCGAGACGGCCCGTGAGATCACCGCCGCTCAACTCCCTGAGGTGTCGTGGGATTATGTCTACGGCACAAATATGCACCACGGGTTCACATTGGCCCGAAAGATGCTGTCCAGAGAGCACGGGACGAAGCAGATCATCATGGTGACCGATGGAGAACCGACGGCTCATATCACTTCTCGTGGCGATGTCTTTTTTGATTATCCGCCGGCACCAGAGACGCTTGAAGTCACACTAAAAGAAGTACTTCGTTGTACTCGGGACGGAATTCGGATTAATACGTTTGTGCTAGATGCAACCGCCTCTCTTGATCGATTCATTAGTCAATTGACCAAGATGAATGGCGGTCGAGCATTTCACACAACGAATGATGAGCTGGGCGGATATGTCCTTGAAGATTTTATTGAGCGTCGTCAGCGTGTGACCCGCCGCCGCGCCGGTTGAGCGCCTGTTTTCAACGAATTCTCCACTGAGGATTAGCCCCTTGCGTTCCGATAGGGTGCTGTGAGAGAATAACAACAACGTAATTTCAAGCGTGTAACGGGCTGGGTGACTGTTTCGCGCGGGGGATTTCACCCAAGTAATAGGACGGAGCGCGCATGTACGATCAGATCGGACCGACTGAGGATTGGCAAGATGATGCCAATTGCCTTGGTGTCGACCCTGATCTCTTCTTTCCTGAACGAGGAGCATCAACTCGTGAAGCAAAAGAGGTATGTCGGGGATGTGTAGTACGCGAAGATTGTCTTGAATTTGCCCTAAGAAATGGCGAGAAATTCGGTATTTGGGGCGGGCTTTCTGAACGTGAACGCCGGCGTATTCGACGCCAACGAGCCCAAGCTGCTCGTGGCATCGTCGGAGCCTGAACTAATTAAACATCGCAGGGCGGTAGGATATTTCCATGCCTAGTGGTGCTGAATGGTTCATCGTTCTCCTAGTTGTTCTGCTCATTTTTGGTGGCTCACAACTTCCCAAGATGGCTCGAAATCTTGGTCGAGCGCAGCATGAACTGAAAAAGGGTTTTGCGGAGGCGAACAAAGAGGCTGAGCCAGAGGACGAGTCCTCAAAATAGTTGGCACTCGGCCTGTCGGCTCAGGCGTCAGCCGAAGCGACATCTAATTTTCTGCGGCGAAGGATTCTGCGGCGTTCGCGCTCACTTGCGCCACCCCACACCCCATGTTCAATTCGGAATTCGAGGGCGTAGTCTAGGCATCGCTCTGCAACGGGGCACCGGTTGCAGATCGCTTGGGCACGCTCAACTCCTGCCCCATCGCTCGGGAAGAACACAGCAGGTGGATGAATACGACATTTGCCGTCTGACATCCATGCGGTGACCGATTCGGGGTCATGGATTGTGATTCGACCGTACTCGTCGGTGGGGGTGTTCTTCATCGTTCCTCCTTATGAGATGTGATGGTGAACGTTGCTATACAGTAACATATTCGTAATATTACGTCCAGTGTTTATTGGGATTAATTCGCTTTCATACCTTTTTCTTACGTTTTTGTGACGCTCTCGCCGAGAGAGTTCACAACCGCATCTCGTCCTGGGTGTATGACCTCGTTAGACGTCTCGCAGCGCCGATAGGTTCCCGGAGCCTCTCTCGGTGTGCACGGCAGAACTGTGCTGCAACACAGATATGATCCACGAGATGAGTGACGTCGTAGAAGATTTCGCGCCAAAGGCCCATGCCCGAATCGTGTACCAGGGCCCTGTTGCACCTCATTGGGAGGTTTACGCAGATTGGGGTGACTCGAAGTTGCTCGACTCCTTCCGAGCCCGTGCGTTAGCCCGACTCGTGTTACTCACTGAAAACGATCCTCAGTTCCGACGTAATCGCGAGCGCATCAATCGTGATGCTGAGCGTGAACTCATCTCACTCGAGTGGGACCTCGGACACCCTGAGGACGAGTACGAAAGCTGAACATCATGGAGGAGAGCCGTTTTCTCAACCGCGAGTTGAGCTGGCTCGACTTCAACGAGCGGGTGATGGATCTCGCGTTAGACCAGGCAGTTCCGCTTCTTGAACGAGTGCGCTTCGCCGCAATCGCCTCGGCAAATCTTGACGAATTTTTTCAGGTTCGGGTCGCTGCACTTCGTGACCAGATTGCTGCCGGTGTTGATGAGACCACCCCAGATGGTCGCACTGCCGTGCAACAGGTTGAGGCCATTGGCGAACGTGTTTCAGCATTCGTTCACACCCAAGAGACGCTTGTTCGAGAGGTTCTACTTCCTGAGTTGACTGCAAACGGCATTTCGATTCTTCAGTGGAAAGAACTTGACCAGCCGACCCGCGATCGGATGACAGAGTTTTACGAATCTCGGGTGCACCCGGTGCTTACACCGCTAGTCGTTGACCCTGGTCATCCATTCCCATACATCTCGAATCTTGCCCTGTCCGTTGCTGCGACTGTGGCTGACCCAGCGACTGCTGAGCGGCGCTTTGTCCGGTTAAAGATTCCGAATGTGTTCCCTCGTTTGATTGCGATTGGTGACGGCCGGTTCATCACTTCAGAGGAACTTATTGCAGCACACCTTCACCGTCTGTTCCTTGGAATGGTGGTGGAAGATTGGGCGACGTTTCGAGTCACCCGGAAAGCCGATCTTGCACTCGAAGAGGACGAAGCAGACGATCTTCTTCAAGCGGTCGAGGTTGAACTGCGCCGTCGTCGATTTAATCGTCCGGTGCGCCTCGAGGTTCACCGTTCGGTCAGCGAGGAAATCCTTCGGCTACTCGTTCGCGAGCTTGAGATTGATCCACGAAATGTGACAACCCATGCGACGTTTCTCGATTTGACCTGCCTCAGTCAACTTACCGATCTCGACCGGCCAGATCTAAAGTTCCGCCCTTGGGTCCCTGTGACGGCTGGACGCATCAACGCTGCCGAGGAGGCCGAACGGTCGCTGTTCGACGTCGTTGATGATCGGGCATTACTGCTGCACCATCCCTACGAAAGTTTTGCGAGCAGCGTCGAGGCATTTATCGCCCAGGCAGCGGATGACCCTTCGGTTCAGACGATCAAGATGACGTTGTATCGAGCTGGTGGTGACAGCCCGATTTTGAGGAGCCTGATACGAGCTGCAGAACGCGGTGTGCAGGTTGCCGTGCTCGTTGAAATTAAGGCTCGTTTCGACGAAGAAAACAATGTGGTTTGGGCGAGGCGCCTCGAGCGTGCTGGTGTCCATGTCGCCTACGGAATGGTCGGCTTAAAGACGCATTCAAAGGTGGTGCTCGTCGTGCGCGACGATGGCGAACGCCTGCGTCGGTATTGCCATATCGGTACTGGTAACTACAACTCGAAAACTGCTCGCTCATATGAAGACATTGGTTACATCACGAGTGATGATGCGATCGGTGACGACGTCGTTCAGTTATTCAACCACCTCACAGGATTCAGCCGGAATAACGATTACAAGACGTTGCTCGTGGCCCCCGAAGGCTTGCGTCCACAGCTCATTGACCTGATTGAACGTGAGATTGAATGTGGCACCGAAGGGGCCATCACCCTGAAATGCAATGCTCTCGCGGACCCGGTCATGATCGATGCGCTGTATCGGGCCGGTCAGGCTGGAGTGAAGATTGATCTCATCGTGAGAGGAATCTCATGTATCCGGCCGGGATTAGCCGGACTGAGTGAGAACATCACAGTTCGAAGCATTCTCGGCCGTTACTTGGAGCACAGTCGTATTTATCGATTCGAACATGGTGGTGACGATGGAGGCCCGCTCTATCTCATCGGATCAGCAGATCTCATGCCGCGCAACCTCGAGCGGCGAGTTGAAGTCTTGGTTCCTATTCAGCATCCAAAGCATCGAGAGTGGCTTGACCAGGTAATTGCGTTTGACCTCTCAGATGAGGTCATGCACTGGAAGCAAGAATCCGATGGAACCTGGCAACGCGCCGGCGGGTCGGGCGATGCTCAACATGACTTGTATCAATGGGCAGCTGATCGCCAGCGTCCGCGCTGAGTTCATCCATCTTTCGCTCATCCACGCTCCGCTTGAACATGTGTTCACCTGAAGTTCACTTTGAACCGGCATTGCGTTCACCTTCGCCATTTACCTTCACTCCTGCACCTGTACTTCCTTGGTGCTTCCCCCGTGAACAATTGAATGGAGAACTACGTGAAACGATCCTCGAAGCGAATTGTTGCGCTACTTGCCGCATCATCTTTTGTGCTTGCTGCGTGTGGCAGCGATTCAGATACCGCAGATGCACCAGCAGAAGATGCACCAGGCGAAGAGGCAGCAGCCGAAGATATGGGCGATGTCGATTACGCATCCGTGTCTGGAACCCTCATTGGTGCCGGTGCATCGTCGCAGAAGGCCGGAATGCTCGGTTGGCAAGTTGGATTCCAGTCAGTAGCTCCGAACGCAACTGTCGAATATGACCCGATTGGCTCCGGCGGTGGCCGCAAGCAGTTCCTCGGTGGAGGATCGGACTTCGCTGGCTCAGACGCAGCGCTCAAGGACGAAGAGTGGGAAGCCTCGAAGGCGGTCTGTGCAGGAGATCTCGGGGCCATCAACCTCCCGCATTACATTTCGCCAATTGCAATTCCTTACAACCTTCCATCGATTGCAGGTGAGACCCTCAACCTCTCAGCCGATGTGATTGCTGGGATCTTTGCGAACACGATCACCAACTGGAGCGACCCTGCGATTGCTACTGACAACCCAGGTCTTGATCTTCCAGATTTGGCAATCAACCCGGTGCACCGTGCGGATGAGTCAGGAACCACCGAGAACTTCACCGACTACATGAGCCAAGCAGCTCCAGATGTGTGGACCTATGGCGCAATTGAGGCCTGGGATGCTGATGGTCCTGGTGGCGGAGAAGGTGGCCCTCAGACCGCAGGTGTTGTTGCTGCTGTTGCGGCAGGTGAAGGATCAATCGGTTATGCCGATGCTTCACAGATTGGTGACCTCCCTGCAGCAGCTGTCGGAGTTGCCGGTTCATTCGTTGAGTTCTCACCTGAGGCCGCTGGCCGCATCGTCGACTCGTCAGAGCGCACCGGTGGCCGTAACGCATATGACTTCAAGATCGAGGTCAATCGAACACCGGACACAGCAGACACGTACCCAATCGCTCTCGTGTCGTATCACATCGTCTGCCTGCAGTACGAAGATCAAGCAACTGTCGATTTGGTGAAAGCGTTCATGACATTCGTCAGTTCAGATGTTGGTCAGGCAGCATCAGCAGCTTCGGCTGGCTCTGCTCCGATCTCCGACGAAGTTCAGGCCGAGATCGCGAAGTCAATTGCAGCGATCAGTGTCGCAGGCTGACGTCACAACGTTGACGTAGTAATTCGAACTAAGACTGGGGCAGGGGCAATGTTCCTGCCCCAGGTGTTCGTTTAGGCTGTTGTTAATCAAACTTTTCTTGGAGTTACCCCTCACTGTGTCGCCGAGCAAACAATCCGAACAGAACCTCAAGCGATCGGAGTCGCTCGCGGATCGGCTGTTCTCTGCAGTTTCGAGGTCATCCGCAATCAGCATTCTGCTCGTCTTGACGGGTGTCGCAATCTTTCTCACCGTCGTTGGATGGTCGGGAATTTTCGGTGATATCGAAGGGATGTCGGGAAGCGACACCTTCTTGGAATATGTCGGACCGCTCGTCTTCGGTACCGTCTATGCAGCGACGCTGGCGCTACTCATCGCTACACCCCTCGCATTTGCGGTCGCCCTCTTTATCAGTCATTACGCGCCGCGGCGGCTCGCACAAACACTTGGCTACGTCGTCGACCTTCTTGCTGCGATCCCAAGCGTGGTCTTCGGAATCTGGGGCATCACTGTTGTGGCTCCACTGCTGTCGAAAAACGTGTACCCGTGGGCGAATGACAACTTGGGCTTCATTCCATTCTTCTCCGGCACAGCATCGACGAGTGGTCGAACCATGCTCACCGCAGGAATGGTTCTTGCGATGATGATTCTTCCAATCATTACAGCGATCTCTCGTGAAGTCTTCCTGCAAACTCCTCGACTTCACGAGGAAGCTTCGCTCGCGCTTGGGGCAACGAAGTGGGAGATGATTCGTCAAGCGGTTATCCCTTATGGGCGATCGGGTGTGATCAGCGGTGCAATGCTCGGTCTCGGTCGCGCCCTTGGTGAAACGATGGCAGTTGCCATCATCCTGTCGCCGAGCGACGGGTACTTCTGGAGCATTCTGACCAATCAGAACTCGAACACCATTGCATCAAACATTGCGCTGAAGTTCCCCGAGGCGTACGGCCTTGACGTCAATCGGCTGATTGCGACAGGTCTTGTGCTCTTTATGTTGTCGTTTGCTGTGAACGTTCTCGCTCGTCGGGTGGCGAATTCTGGGTTCTCAGGGGCAGCAGGATGACAGTGACATCAGAATCTGCAATGACAGCGGCACCGTCATCGCTGACAACCGGAAAGATGCCGTCGTGGATGCCGGGAGCAATCTGCGGGCTGTCAATCGTTGTCGGCGTAGTTGGCGTCTACTCGATTGGTGGTTTCAAGTGGGGATGGATGGCGATCGTCGCTGCCCACCTATACCTACTGTTGGTCACCGTTGCGTCACGAATAATCGAAGACCGTCGACAGGCAGTTGATCGTGCCATGCGAACGGTCGTGACAATCGCGTTTACAACCGTGACCATCCCATTGATTTCTGTGTTTTGGACCGTGATCACCAAAGGAATTTCGAGGTTTGATCGAGATTTCTTTTTTGGGACGATGCGAATTACCCCCGAAGACATGCTTGCCCAGATGGAAGGGGCGCAGGTTGGTGGTGCACTCCATGCAATGGTTGGAACGCTGATCATCACCGCTATCGCTGCGATCATCTCGATTCCACTTGGCTTACTGACAGCGATTTATCTCGTTGAATATGGCGAGGGAAAACTCGCAAACGCGACAACACGCCTGGTCGACGTGATGACAGGCATTCCATCGATCGTTGCGGGGTTGTTCGCCTATGCGGTGTTTGAGTTAATTCTTGGGCCCGGTACGCGATCAGGTATCTCTGGTGGCGTCGCGCTGTCGTTGCTCATGACTCCAGTGGTCGTTCGCTCATCGGAAGAAATGCTCCGACTTGTCCCGAACGAACTGAGAGAGGCATCTCTTGCGCTGGGAGTTGCCAAGTGGAGAACAATTCTCAAAGTGGTGTTGCCGACGTCGGTTGCCGGTATCACGACTGGAATTACGCTCGCCATCGCCCGAGTGATTGGTGAAACAGCACCGCTACTTGTGACAGCCGGCATCGCCCAGGACCTCAACCTCAACCCGTTTAGTGGCCGCATGACCACACTCCCGGTGTACTCCTACTACGAGTATGTGCAGCCAGGGGTTCCACCAGAAACTGGCATTGCGCGTGCGTGGGGCTCGGCTCTTGTGCTTGTGATGATCGTCGCAGTGCTGTTCACCATCGCAAAAATTCTTTCTCATGCGTTGAAGCCGAAAGGACTCAAATGAGATTCGCATTCGTGAACAATTTCCGACTCGCACCGCAGGAAGCGGTTACCAACAGAAGGTCGCATCCATGGAATCAGTGATCGCCGTCGACAACCTCCACATCTATTACGACAAATTTCTCGCGGTCCGTGACGTAACAATGAAGATCGCTCCTCAGTCGATCACAGCGCTCATCGGTCCATCTGGCTGTGGGAAGTCGACCTTTCTCCGGTCGCTCAACCGAATGCATGAAGTCATTCCTAAGGCGCGTGTGGACGGTCAAGTGCTCCTCAATGGTGAAGACATCTATGGGCCCGGGGTAGACCCGGTAACTGTTCGGCGTCGTATCGGCATGGTGTTTCAGAGGCCAAATCCATTTCCAACGATGTCAATTTACGAGAACGTCGTAGCTGGAATGAGACTTAATGCAAACCGAATGAGCAAGTCTGAAGCAGACGAGGTTGTTGAACGTTCGCTCGTTGGCGCAAACCTCTGGGATGAAGTGAAAGACCGGCTCGATAATCCTGGTTCAGGACTTTCAGGCGGTCAACAGCAGCGGCTGTGCATTGCACGGGCGATCGCAGTAGAGCCAGAGGTGCTGTTGATGGATGAGCCGTGTTCTGCGCTCGACCCAATTTCGACGATGGCGATCGAGGCGCTTATGGAGGAACTTAAAGAGCGGTTCGCCATTGTCATCGTGACCCACAATATGCAGCAGGCAGCTCGCGTCAGCGAACGAACAGCGTTCTTTAACATCGACGGCCCAGGTCAGCCGGGCCACATCGTTGAAATGGATCTCACCGAAAATATCTTTTCGAATCCGCGTGAGAAAGCCACGTCGGACTATGTCACAGGAAGGTTTGGCTAATGAACGATGTACGAGCCAGGTTCCACGAGGACCTCGAACACATTCGTAAACAGGTCTCGACGATTGGCGCATACATCGTTGAGCTCATTCCTCGGGTGACTGACATCATGTTGTCGAGCGACCTTCAATCAGCTGAGGAAGTCATCAAGGGTGATGCGATGATTGACGCGCGAGTGCTTGAGACCGAGGAACTCATCTTGAAAGTGTTGGCGCTCCAATCGCCGGTCGCAGGTGACTTACGAGAAGTGACGTCTGCACTAAAGATCATTGCAGACATGGAACGTTCAGCCGATCTGGCGTGCAACATATGCAAGGCTGCTCGTCGAATTCATGGCTACGAGATGGATCCGAAGTTGCGGGGATTAGTGCAGAAGCTCGGTGATCAGGCAACAAAGGAATACCGCAAGGCTGTCGACTCATTCGTGCACCGTGACGTCATGGAATCTGCCGCTCTCGGCGACATTGATGAACTGCTTGATGATCTGCACCGGCAATTCCTTCAGCAGATCATTGAAAGCCATGCGGCGCAGGCAATCGATTTGCAGGTTGCAGTTCAACTAACGCTGGTCGCTCGCTTCTACGAACGACTGGGTGATCACGCAGTGAACCTTGCAAATCGTGTCAGGTTTATCGAAGAGGGTCACCTGCCAGATCTTCACGTTTCCCATCGGGAGCTTGAGGAAGAGGTGGGGCCCGCAACTGCACCAGATAGTTCAACCTGACTCGATGGTGAGATGAATATTTTTCTCGTCGTCTTGGCGCTATTGGTTGGCGGGTGTGTTGGTGTCATAGCGCGGGGATCTCGGGCCCGTTCGACGGTAGAACCAGTTGCCCCAACGACGCTGAAACAGGAAGTTTCACGTGGTATCGACCTGCTTGAACTTCTTCCTATTCCGTTAGCGGTGTATGACGAGGTCGAGCGCCGTGTGAGAAAGAACCGGTCGCTTTCGAAACTCGTCTCAGGCTCAACCGCTGTCTTGCTCGATGATGCGGTTGACAACGCAATGCGCAAAGCAATTGACGGTGAGCAGGTAGTTGAAACACACACCTTCAACGGCCCTCCAATGCTCGTTTGTGAGGTTCGAGCGGGGAGCCTTGATGGAAGTGGAGCCTACGTTGTTGTTTCTGACATCACCGATAAGACTCGGACCGAGTCAATGAGAACTGACTTTGTTGCCAATATCAGTCACGAATTAAAAACCCCTGTCGGAGCTGTTGCGGTCCTCGCAGAGGCATTGCTCGGAGAAACTGACCCAGCGGTAATTGATCGACTTACTCAGCGCATGCTGGCTGAATCAGAACGCGCAGCAAGAACAATTGACGACCTGCTTGAACTTTCTCGTGCTGAGGAGGGGAAGATCGATAGCAAGGTGTCGCTGAAGATTGATGCTCTCTTGCAAACGGTTCAGGAGCGATACGAAGAGGCTGCTCGACAGCGAGATATCGAGATCGTAATTGAGTCTTCCAATGTGTGCGCTGTGCTCGGCAATCGTGAACAGTTGGCGTCTGCGCTTGGAAATTTGGTTGATAACGCAGTGAAATATTCCCTTGACGGAGGGCGGGTGACGCTTCGGAGTCGAGCAGAATCTGAGTCGGTTGTGATCGAGGTATGTGATTCTGGAGTAGGTATCCCGCAGCGAGACCTTGACCGAATCTTCGAACGGTTCTATCGGGTCGACAAAGCTCGTAGTCGGGGGACTGGAGGCACCGGACTTGGGCTTGCCATTGTTCGTCACGTGGTGACAAACCATGGAGGAACAGTTGAAGTGTCATCGGTCGAAGGCGAAGGAAGCTGCTTTCGATTGAGATTCCCACTGGAGCACATCAGATGAGTGAGGCACATATTTTTGTTGTCGAAGACGAAGAGTCATTTGTTGACGCTCTTGAGGTCGGCCTTGGCCGGGAGGGGTTTGCGGTCAGCGTTGCCCGCGACGGTTTCGAAGCCCTCGAGAAATTTGATGATGTCAACCCAGATCTAGTTTTGTTAGACGTCATGTTGCCTCGGGTGACGGGCATCGAGGTCTGTCGCCAACTGCGCCAAAAGAGCAATGTTCCGATCATCATGGTGACAGCAAAATCAAGTGAAATTGACACGGTTGTTGGGCTCGAGGTGGGAGCAGATGACTACGTTGCTAAGCCGTATCGAATCCGTGAACTCGTTGCTCGAATTCGGGCAGCTTTGCGCCGTCAGGCGGGTGACAGCACAGGAGAAATTCCCCGACCGTCAGCAACGTCCCTTGTCGTTGGTGATGTCGAACTCAACGATGATGAACACACCGTGAGCGTTCGAGGCGAGAGTGTTGCAATGCCGCTCAAGGAGTTCGATCTCTTGCGCCTATTGATGTCCAACGTTGGGCGCGTGATGACCCGCGAACTCCTCATCGATCGAGTGTGGGGCTCGGATTATTTCGGCGACACAAAGACTCTTGATGTCCACATCAAACGGATTCGGGCAAAGGTTGAGCCCGACCCCACCAACCCCAGCCGGATTGTGACCGTTCGAGGAGTTGGCTACAAATTTGAACGTCCGACTGACTAATCCCCAGTCGCTGTCTACGATGTTCGCTGTGCCCGAGCAACGCCAGCAAGGCCGGTTTCATTCATTAGCAATCACGCATGCAGTGATGACTGCAGGTGAAGCCTCGATGGTGGTTGCACTTGCTGATTCGTTCTTTTTCGATGTTGATCTCGATGCAGCGCGATCGCGACTGCTTGCGTTCTTACTTGTCGGGTTCGCGCCATTTCTGATGGTCAACGCGAAATTGGGGCCAATGATCGACCGACTGCGAGGCGGCCGCCGGGCGATGGTCATTGGACTTAGCCTTGCTCGAGTAGCAGTTCAGGTGGGAATGATCTTCACTGCGAACGGGCTTGCTCTCTTTCCGTTTGTGTTTGCCGCACTAGTGCTTCAAAAAACATACGCAGTCACAAAACAAGCGATTGTTCCATCGGTTGTGCGAGATACGAGCGATCTCGTTGAAGCAAATTCAAAACTCGGCCGCATCGCAACCCTTACAGGCGCAGCGGCAGTGATTCCCGCTGCCGCTATCCAGCAGGTGCTCGGTACCGAAGCGACGTTGTTCTACGGTGCAGTGTTTTTCGTCGCAGCGGCATTCCTCGCCATTCGCTTACCTCAAGCACGATCAAGCCAATCAGAAAGCGAGCCACAACCAGAAGGTATTGAAAAGAGTTCTGATGTGCATGTCGGGTGGATAGCAATGACGGTGCTTCGCTTTGCCCAAGGTTTTACCCTGTTCCAGGTTGCGCTGTGGTTCAGAGCCTCCGCAGCGCCACAGGTGTGGCTTGCCGCTGCTGTGGGTCTCGGTGCGCTGGCACCGTTCGTCGGAAACACGATTGGCCCATGGCTACGGCGTCGGACCAATGTCGAAAAGATGCTCGCTGCATCCCTTGCTGTTCCTGCAGTTGCGGCAGGAGGAGCTGTGTTTGTTGGGGGCTATGCGATGGGTGTGCTGCTGTCGATCGTTGTCAACCTCTCGGGCAGTATCGGGCGACTCGCCTTCGAGTCAATCGTTCAACGCGACGGTTCTGAGCGCAGTCGAGCAGCGACCTTTGCATGGTTTGAGACCCGGTTTCAATTCGGCTGGGTCGCAGGGGCAGCCGTCCCGATCCTTATAGAGATGTCGGGAGTGGTTGGGATTAGCTACCTAGCTGCAGTTCTTCTTGCGGCATCAATTTCGTATGTCGCTGGAGCTCGGCCATTCAACTCGGGCCAAATACTTACGACTCATTAACTCGAGCGAGCCACAAACCGGGTGCTTCGATCTCGCTTGGCGTTGGGCATCGGTCTGTGCCAGAGAGCAACATTTCGATCGCATCATTGTCTCCGACTCGATCGACCACACCCTGCACGAATTGTTTTCCTCGACGCACTTGGTCGTCGTCAAGGCGAATTCCAAGCAATCTGTGAACGAACACATCTGATGGAGATTGTTCAACTCGCTGCCGCCGAACTGCTTCGGCAATTCGGAGCGCCGAGCCGCCAACAACCCTGACCGATACCGCATCGACAATCCAGTCAGTGAAACCAACAACTGCTGCGACTGCGGCATCAAGTCGCGGTTCCATCTCACGTTGCTCTGCAGAACTCACCGCTCCCAACAGGATCGTTGGATCACCAAGCGTTTGTTGTATTGCTTCCATTGGATCACCAGCAGACGGATCGAGCCCACCAAGTTTCTCCATCACTGCATCGGGGTCAGGACGAAATGCAGCAACATATTGTCGGACCATTGTCGAAAGCGGCAATGAAAAATTCGCAGACCCAAGAACGGTGTGACCTGCAAACTCATGCGCAAGCACCCAGAGTCGCATCTCGTCGGCCGGAATTTCCCATTGCTGCGCAAACGCATCGATATTCGAACCAACTAACTTCAGCCGAGCATCGCTGCGAGGAATTGGCAGATCGTGGATGCCAAAGCTTCGTTGCGCCAGATCGCCCACCATTGAGCCGACCGCCATCCCGAGCATTGCTGGAGCCATCATCTTTGACAGCCCCGCCATCATCTGTGCCATTGGATCGGTTGCATCATCTTCGGTGGTATCACCGCCGCTGAGGGCAGTCGCAAGATCAGTAAATAGTGGGCGATATGAATCGAGCGTGTCGGCTGCCCATTGAGAGCGGCTGAGGGTCACCACCCCGACACCAGCGAGGTCGGATCCGGTGAGGTCCCCGACGTGCATCTGAGCGATCGGCACCAGTGCCTCAAGTGCCATTCGTGACGCGGGGTCAACATTTGGCTCCTGTTCACCTCCTGTGGCACCAAGTTGTGCGAATTGTCTTGCTGCATCCCAATTAATTGGACCTTGGCCCGACATTGCTTTGGCGATGTCTCCCAGAAATGGAATACCTCGGAACGGATCTTCAGGCTGCGGTTCAGGGGTGTCGGCCATACCTTTGATGCTAGGCACATCTGAGGCGGGTAACGTCGCCGAGGTGGAGAAGAAGGTGCTCATTCGTGAAGGAGCAACGGTTCTCTCGCGTCGTGTCATTGATCGGTTGAATGCCTGCGAGGGACTCGAGGTCGTCGGACTCGATACGGGTTCTGCTGATGTGATTGTTGATCTTCGTGTCGGTGATCACGATGGTCTTGCCCGTCGTCGTTCGAGCGCAACTGTTGAAGGTGAAGCACTCATGGACGAAGTTCGCCGGGTCGATGCTCAACGGGTAGTGATGCTGTCCTCGTCGCTTGTGTATGGTCCACATCCGAATAGCCGGATTCCTCTGACAGAGGATGAGGTCGTACGGCCAGAGGCAACATTTGTATTTGCCCGACAACTTGCCGCAGTTGAGCATGTGCTTGATCGTTGGCGACGTGGTTCTTCCGAACGGTCGGTGGCGGTACTTCGGCCTACGGTGACCATGGGCCTCGGAGCATCCTCGTCATTAGCTAGGGCGCTTGCAGCAGGTTCGGGTCGCCGACTAGGTGACGAAGAGCCTGCAGCACAGTTCCTACATATCGATGACCTCGCGGCGGCAATCGAAGCTGTTGTTATTTCCGAGTTTGATGGTGTCGTCAACGTGGCGCCAGACGGATGGATTCCAGGTGACCGAGTTCGAGCGCTTCTTGGCCGGCGGTGGAGTATTCCGGTTCCGCAATGGGTGCGTGAACAACTTTGGGCGTTGCAATGGCGGTTTCAGAGAGGTCCGATTCCGCCGGGCCTTGGTCCGTACACGAATGCGAGCTGGGTCGTTGCAAATGATCGATTGAGAGAATTGGGCTGGAGCCCGACAGTCACGAATGAACAAACCTTTGTGGAAGGAACCGAAGACCCTTGGTGGGTTTCGATCACACCCAAACGACGGCAAGAACTCGCTCTGGCTGGAGTAGCGACAGCGATTGTGCTTGCGGTTGGAGGACTTGTCGCAATTGCATTCCGATCATTACGAAACGCAGCTCACCGTTAACCCAACGCGGTGATAACGAGCGCTGCTGCAAGTGCAGCGATCATTGAGCACGTGCCGACAACCAGTGCGACCACTTTGAGGCGCCTACTTGGTGGTTCAGCTGCAAACAGAATGCGATGTTCTGCCGAAATCTCGGCTGGATGACGCCATTCGCGCTCATGGGGAGGAGGAATGAGGTCCACGGACATCCGACTGTAGTAACTGTTGAGACCAATCTGCGGTCGCGCCCCCTTCTGAGGACTACGATTCAACCTGTGCCTCATTCAAAACGTGATGACAATTGGTTTGACGTCACGTCTGACGTGTTGAACGCCGGGGTAGCGCATGACTGGGCGATTCGACCCGACTGCGGAGCGGTGACGTTATTTTCAGGGACGGTTCGGGACCACGCAGAAGGTCGAGACGATGTTGTTGCCCTGACGTACGAGGCCTACGAAGAAAAGACCATTGAGGCATTCGCTGCAATCACAACAGAACTCCGAAGCCGTTGGACCGACGTCGGCCGGGTCGTGATGTGGCACCGCATTGGTCGTCTCGAGTTGTCTGAGGTGTCGGTGATCGTTGCGGTGTCGTCGCCGCATCGGCCCGTTGCGTTTGAGGCCGCAAGATTCGCGATCGATGCGCTGAAGGTCTCCGCTCCAATTTGGAAGCATGAGGAATGGTCTGAAGGTGCAGACTGGGGAACTGGGGCATCTCTCATTGAAGACCCGCGCAACGTTTCGTCGGAGTCGAACTGAGATGTCGCTGCTGATTATTGCGGCAGCATTCATGGCCCTTGCGTTGTTGCTGATCATTCGAAGAACAAAACGAAGCGATGACGCGGTCTCCGACTTCAGACGGCAGATCAATGCATTGTCCTCAGATGCACGCAAGAACGTGACCGACCGGGTTCGCCAAATCTCTGAAGACGCGCCCGAAGATGAGCAAGGTGAATCCAATGGCCCGTGACCTTGCGATCGACCTTGGAACAGCAAACACCCTTGTCTACATGAAGGGCAAAGGGATCGTTCTCAATGAACCGTCGGTGATTGCACTCAACCGTCAAACTGGTGAAGTTCTTGCCACAGGTCGTGAAGCTTGGCAGATGATCGGCCGAACCCCCGGCTACATCGTGGCCGTGCGGCCGCTTCGCGGAGGCGCGATCACCGACTTCGAAATCACTGAGCGGATGATTCGTTTACTGCTGCAGCGAGTTGGCGTCAGTCGGTTTACGAGACCCAAGGTCGTGATTTGTGTTCCCTCGGCAATTACTGAGGTTGAACGTCGAGCGGTGACAGACGCAGCTCGCCGAGCCGGTGCCGCAGACGCAAACCTGATTGAACAGCCGATGGCGGCAGCGATTGGCGCCGACCTCCCGATCGATGAACCCGTTGGGAATATGGTGATCGACATTGGCGGCGGCACGAGCGAAACAGCGGTGATTTCTCTCGGTGGCATCGTTGCACTCGAAGCTGTTCGTGTTGGATCTTTCGATATCGATGCTGCAATCCAGAATCACATCAGGCGCGAACACGGAATTGCGATCGGCGAACGCACAGCAGAAGAAATCAAAATTGCAATTGGCTCAGCAGCTGAAACCGTTGACGAAGCCACTGCCGAGGTGCGAGGGCGGGACCTGATGTCGGGTCTGCCGAAGACGGTGGTGCTCACTCCTGAAGAGATTCGTGATGCGATTGAGGACCCGGTGTCATCAATCGTTGCGTCGGTGGTTCGCTGCTTAGCCAAGGCGCCTCCCGAGTTATCGCAGGATTTTCTCGTAAGAGGTATGTACCTCGTTGGCGGTGGAGGTTTGCTACGCGGACTTGCTGCCCGAATTGAACGCGAGACAGATGTCCCTGTTCGAATGTCGAATGTGCCGTTAGAGGCTGTTGTGCTTGGAGCCGGTCATGTGATCGAGCACTATGACGCCCTGAAAGGCATGTTCATGGGAGTCCGACGCTAACGACATCACCGCCAGCGGTTGCAATCACAATTTCGCCCCGGTGGTCTCGCTCAATTGCTGTTGGGGATGCAACCTCGGCAAGTTTGATGTTGGTGCCGGTGATGTAGTTGTACCCGCTGATGGCGCCGTTGCAGTAATCGCCGTAGATGTACCAGCCCCAAAGATCGTCAATGAGTTCTCCTCGATAGACGACACCGCCAGTGATTGAGCATGCTCCATCGTCGTGCGGGTAAGTAAAGACCGGTTTAATCTCAGTCGATCGTGGGTCGGGAGAAACATCGGTATTAAATGCAGCCACTCCCTCTGACGAGCTCCAACCGAAGTCGACACCTTTTCCTCCAATGAGGTTGTCGGCTGCGTCGACCCGATTGATTTCCTCATGCTCTCCTTGACCAACGTCGGCGATCCAAAGGTCGGCGGTGACGGGGTCAACATCGATTCGCCAAGGGTTGCGCAGGCCACTTGACCAGACCTCAGCGAGGGCTAATTCGACATATGGATTATCGCGAGGGATGGAATACCCACCGCCTGCAAGAGGATGAATACGAAGCAGTTTTCCTAATGGATCATCCAGATTGTGAGCGTGGCGTTGAGGATCACCACCTGAGCCGCCATCGCCCACAGCGATGAGAAGGCTTCCATCTGAGAGCACCTCGAGATCACCGCCGTTGTGGTTACCGTACGGCTGCGAAATTGTCATGATGGTGACCAAGCTGTTCGCATCAAACGAACCATCAGCTGTTCGTGTCACCGCAGCGATGACGGTATCGCCCTCGGCACCCTCGTCAGTTGAGGTGAAGTTGAGATAAATCGTGCTGCCATCAAGTGAAAGTGCCGCTCCAAGTAGCCCCTGCTCACCGTTCTGCTTTGTGAGATGTGAGATGTTGAGAACTTCAACGGGTTCAGACTCAGCAAGGCTGAAGATGATGCCGCGTTGTTCAACCGCAAGCAGTCGATCTGCGAGGGGGTCAGCAACGAGATCACTTAACGATGAAAGCGACGCACTGACCGCAACACGAAGAGTCGGTTGTGATTCAGTTGGTTCGGGGGAGCGAACTACTTCGGTTGGAGCAGTCGTCGATGATGGCACAAGTGTCGTTGCGACTTCATCTGAGGTGGTAATAGCACCAGAGATCGTTGGAGTTGATGGGTCTGCTGAAGAGCCGCAGGCAACGACCAATGTTGTTAAAGCGACTATCTCAGCGAGTCTGTGAGTCATCGCTCGAGTCTGATGAGACCCTCTTGGACGACGTTAATTGCAAGGTGGCCATCGGCGTTATAAATCGATCCGGCGGCGAGACCGCGTGCGCTCGACGAAGAAATTGCATGCTGCTCGTACAGCAACCAATCATCGGCACGGAACGGCCGGTGGAACCACATTGCGTGATCGAGCGATGCCATCTGAACGCCATCGAACCAGTTGCGCCCATGAGGAAGCAGGGTGGTGTCGAGCAATGTCATATCGCTTGCATACGTCACGATGCAGGCGTGCAAGGTTGGATCAGAGGGCAACGTGCCGTTGGCGCGCATCCACACCTTTTGACCGTTTGTTGGCTGGTTGCTGCGCGACATTGGATCGCCGTTCACGTACCGCACGTCAATTGGTCGCGGAGTGTCATACATCGGACCGATTTTGTCTTTGTATGGCTCCATCCGTTCTTGGAAGTTCGGCAGGCTCTCCGGTGGAGGAACATCGATTGGGGCAGGGTTGTGGTGATCGAGCCCAGATTCTTGGTCGTGGAAACTTGCCTGAAGGTTGAAAATGGCGCGGCCATGTTGGATAGCAACGACGCGACGTGTCGAAAAGCTTTTGCCATCACGAATTCGATCGACCTCGTAGACGATTGGAACCTTCGGGTCACCGGGACGAAGAAAATACGCGTGGAGCGAATGGACAAGCCGCCCTGGTTCCTCAATTGTTCGAGCGGCGGCGACAAGAGCTTGACCTGCAACTTGACCACCAAACACTCGCTGGCGATCTTCGTCTGGTGAAAGGCCACGGAACAAGTTGACTTCAATCGGCTCGAGGTCGAGAAGAGTGATGAGTTCGTCTAGCGCTTCTTGCACAACTCCATCCTGCCATCACATAGCCTTCATTTGTGCAATTGGATGATGAGAAGCGACGAGTACTTGCCGAAACGAAGGGGTTCATGCCGGACGACGAAGGCGAAGCACTCTTTCTCGCCGCACAACAGGTCTGCGAGTCGTCGGTTTCAGGCCCAATTGTTGAAATTGGTTCGTACTGTGGTCGCTCCACGATCTGGCTTGGAGCAGCTGCCCAATCGGCCGGGCGCTTAGTGGTCACCGTTGATCATCATCGGGGCTCCGAGGAGACCCAGGCTGGATGGGAACATCACGATCCTGATGTTGTCGATCCTCGGACGCAGAAGATGGACACATTGCCCTTTCTTCGCCGGACACTGTTTGACGCCGAGCTCGAAGACACGGTCATTGCCGTAGTTGGTGCCTCGCCGAAGGTCGCATCGGTGTGGAGCCAAGAGATTGCAATGCTCTTCATCGACGGTGGTCATGGCGCTGAACACGCTGCAGCTGACTATCGGTCGTGGGTGCCGCATGTTGCGAGCGGTGGTGTTCTTGCGATTCACGATGTGTTCGCTGACCCAATGGAGGGTGGCCAAGCCCCGCATGACGAGATTTATCGGCCAGCTCTCGATTCGGGAGCGTTCGTCGAGATATCGGTAACTGGCTCGCTACGGCTACTCCGCAGGGTGTAGCGGAAGCCCGTGGCGTTCAAGAATCATGAATGTCACAGCTGACACCGCCATGATCGCTGCGCCGACTAGTCCGAGCAGTTGCGGGCTTACCGCAAACATCGCTCCACCAACGAGTGGCCCAATGACTCTCCCGCCGGCCATGTAGGCCTGGGCATCTCCCGCCCGTTCAGCCGGGTATTTCGAGTGGCTTGCCAGCACCGAAAACGCTGCTGGTACCGCCATCCAGAAGAAAAATCCCCACGATGTCACCGCGAGGGCAAATGCAATTGGGTGGTGGGCGAATCCGAGAGTGATCGCACAAATTGCAGTGCAAAGAATCCACCACCCCGCATGGCGACGAGTTCCTGAGTATCGCGATGACGGAATTCCAGCGATTGAGTTACACGAGTAGACGAGAGAGACGAGCAACGCTGACATTCCAATATGGCTTCGGCCAATGCTGTTAGAAAACACGAACACCGAGCTTCCCCCGAGTGTGAAACATCCGAGAGCGAACATCGCAATGAGTGCAGATCGAGTTGGTCGATGGCGTTCAGTTCGAACTCGCTCGATTGAGGTCAAGCGACTCGTGTGAACAAAGAGCAATGGGACGAGATGGATGATGCCAAGTGCAATGAAGAGAGCATCGGTCCCGAATCGATCGAAGAAGATTCCAACTGCAGGGGAACCAATGGTTCCAATCACTGGGCCGATCACGGCGATATCGCCTGTGCGGGAATCATCCCCGAAGACCTCTGCCCAGGCCAGCCACGCAATCGTTCCAAGCGCAATGCCATTGACGAAACGCAGGCCGATGAGAGGACCAAAGGCAACGAGTCCTGAACCAAAATTCGCGATGAATCCGAGCAGGATGGCGGCGACCATAAGTTTTCGGCGCGGCCGAAACACCCGGCCCGAGCCCCAAGAACCGATGACAAAACCGAATAGCTGCGCGCTTGAGATCAGACCAACGCGATCGACGCTGATGTCAGCGTTTTCGGATAATCCTGTGATGAGAAATGGCGTAGCAGTGAACACAAGCGTGCTGACTGCAGATGCCGCAAAAACCACCGGAGGAACTCGCGGGCGCAGGGTTGCGAGCGCACGTATCGGGGTCTGGAACATCGGTTATGCCGCAGCTGCAAGATCTGCTTTAGCTTCAGCGATGAGGTCTCGAACCTGCTCACGCAACGTGTCTACGTCCTCAAGGGTCAGTCCTGCCGTTGGTATTGGATCGAGAATCTGGACAACCGCATCACAGCGCCCAAATCGCCAGTCATGTTTGATCAGAGCATTACGGGTTCCGTGAACGACGAGGGGAAGTATTGGGGCCTGTGCCTCAATCGCAATTTTGAATGCTCCGTCTTTGAATGCTCCGAGGTCGCCACTTGCACTCCGAGTGCCCTCGGGAAACAGCATGACTGACGTCCGAGTTGAAAGCCGCTCTGCCGCCTCTGTGTACACATGAGCACCTGCACCCTTTGCTCCACGGACAAGCTTGATATCACGAGAGAGCATGAGGAGAAAACCGACGATTGGGATCTTGAAGAACGCGCTCTTGGCAACCCATTTCATTTCGATTGGGATCTGAGAAATCGCAAGCATGTCAACAAAACTCTCGTGATTCGAGACAACGACGTAGGGAAGCCTGGGATCGTTTGGAACATTTCCACGAACGGTGAATGTCCAAAGTGGATTCAAACGACCGTGGACACGAGCGACCGCTCTAAATGTGTAACCGGCCCAGTACGCGCCACGATCAAATGGCATTGTGACAACCCTGATCAGCGCCACTAGTGGAACCAAGCCGAGGAGGAGAACGCCGAGGGAAAACCACGCCCACATCGATATCACTGTTCGGGCGAGGGTTGAATCAAGTGCTCGAGTCACGTGTCGAGTGTACGACGGTGGCCCCGCTCGTCTTGGGACGGTTAGCAATCGATCGGATTTGCGATATCAAATCGGAACAGCGCACTCGCTGGTGACGACTGGCAAATACTGTCGGCCGCGAGAATGACCGCAGCGGCCGTATACGACGTGTGCTCTTGATCGGGGAACACAATGTGATCTGGATGCACAATTCCAGTCCAGTACGAACCATCGGAGCGACGGTGACGTCGGGTCCATTTGAGCAGTTGAGTAGCGGTGTCGAGGTCCCCAACTGCGGCATACGAAAGAGCGGTCTCAGCTGTTTCTGAAGCAGTTACCCAAGGTTCGTCGCTCACGCACCGAGTGCCAAGTTCTCCCATGACAAACGTGTCCCAACCGGAGGACAGTCGGTCGGTTGCCGCGGAGGCGGTGAGAGCGCCAGTGAGAACCGGGTAGTACCAGTCCATTGCCCAGCGGGACTTGTCTTCAAAACACTCAGGCCGGTCGTTGATCGCCTCGCGCATGAGGTCGGCGGCAGCCACCCAATTGGCAGCATCTTCGCCGGCAAGAGAGGCAAGTACTGCACCACACCGCAGAGCATGTTGAATACTGGAGGTCCCTGTAAGGAGTGCATAGTCCCACGGCTGAGCATCTGGTTCGACGGCCCACAGCACAAGACCGTCATCTCGCTGATGTGACAACACCCAGTCCAACGCCGATTTCACCATCGGCCACCGACGTTCGATGCGGAGACCGCGTTCATCATCACTGGATGCGCGCAGCACGTGATGAAGGACACCTGTCGCAATGTATGCGCATACGTTGGTGTCCAGTTTGGACTCTGAAACAGTTGAGTCGTTGTTGCCATCGGCGACGTAGTAATTGTGCCAAGCTCCATCCGGTCGTTGGATCGTCGCCAGCCAGTCGTATGCGAGTGCGGCTTCTGCTGAGCGGCCAGCAACATCGAGCGCCATCGCAGATTCAACGTGATTCCACGGGTCGCAGTGTCCACCCGGAAACCA
>Ga0181605_10000233_pt1 | contig 55966 bp, 49 predicted proteins | sample 041ome_11_FD_148676 | JGI IMG/M metagenome (GOLD analysis project Ga0181605, IMG submission 148676) | Coastal salt marsh microbial communities from the Groves Creek Marsh, Skidaway Island, Georgia - 041411US metaG (spades assembly) | ecosystem: Environmental > Aquatic > Marine > Intertidal zone...
TTAGCGTTCATTTTCATAACCGCACATATGTACAAACTCAAGAGATTTTTCTTGACGTTCCTTTTTGTTGGAATTACATCGTACGCTCTTGCCCAAACTTCTAGCGGAGTTTTCTTAGAAGGTCAGGTAACCCTGTTATCTAATAGCATGGCTAGCCCAGGTAAGAATGTGATTGTAAGTATCGAAGAATTGAATCAGTCAACGTTCACAGATTCTCTCGGTAATTTCCGTTTTGATAATCTAGTTTCAGGAATTTATGGACTTCAAGCAGCAGCGATGGATTTCCAAACACTAGACACGATTGTCACTATTGGTGAAAAAAGCCAACGGATGGAGCTTAATATCCAACTTAACTGCAACTATAGCGCTGAAACTGCTAAAGACGACATAGCTCGTAATCAAACAAAAATCTTGCTTTCAGGGGGAGTAGCACCAACTGTTTATCCGAACCAAAAAGAGTTCGAAATAAAGTTCAATCTCACATACTTTGAGCTAGGCTGTCTCTATGAGCCACATACATGCCTGGAAGAATACAACCAAGAGGTCTTTAGGTATCTGGATGAAAAGTATGGTAAAGAATGGAGAGATCTAGTCCGGCAAGATGTAATCGGCTTAGCTAAAAGTAAATCACACTAAACGAACGCTAACAACGCATATGATTCATGTCCTTCCGCGTTGGTCTTTTGGTTACCTTTTGGGAAAGCTAAATCAAAACACACGGCCGCGGGACACGAAGTCATATGCGGGACCTTTGGAGTTCATAAGCCTCTCCCGAAATCGGCACCTTCGCTTTCTTGCGGATGAATAAAATAGTGGTTATTGGATGTGCTCGGATTGCTCGAGGATGCTATCACTACTTTCATTGAATAACGCATATTTCTAAAGCCATTGTAAAATCGCTCCTCTTCCAGTATACTCAAAAGAAGCTGCTCGGAATATTCAAATGAAAATGACGGATGGATGGATTTTGGAATTGGACCCCAAGGATGATTCAAGGTGAGCACACTCTCTGCTCAACTGGATAAGGGATTTTACAGAACTCCAACAATGTATATATCTCATGCCTCTTCGTTGAGCGCTTTTTACTTATCTTCAAGAAAACCAAAAATCGCTAAACGGGCACGAGACATATACGTGACTTGTCCGGCATAAACGATGGCGTTTGAATCTATGACTCTACTCCTCTTTTTTGTATTAATCATTTTTGTTTGGTTATTACCGATCCTCTCGATCTTGTCCTCAAGCAAAACATCAGGTAGTGAAAAGCTGGCCTGGATTCTTGCGGTATTGTTCATCTCTTGGTTTGCTTGGATTTTCTATCTACTTCTAGCGCCATTGAAGAGAAAAGAGTAGGATTTGATATTCGAACAGTTCCAAGGCCATCTCGCGATACTTTACGCTGCACAACTTCGTTTATGAAAAGTTAGCCTCAAGACAGGGAGAATGTCAAGTAATTTGAAGAAATAGAAAATCTTCACAATACAAGCGTTCAACCATCTTTCCCTACTTTTGATACGTAATACCGCAGGCATACGTTTATACTTGCACCCAACGAAAGAATCCTTACATGACTATCATTGCTGGACCCTGTGTGATTGAAAGCCAAGCGCTGTTGCGAGAAGTCGCAAGAGAATTGGCCAGATTAAAAGATGCGTACGGCGTACAAATCTATTTCAAAGCCAGCTTTGATAAAGCGAACCGCACGTCTTTGACTAGCTTTCGCGGGCCCGGTATTGAAGAAGGCATTTCCATGTTGGAGGCCATTCGTGAAGAATTTGGTCTTCCTATTACTACAGATTTTCACACGCCAGAGCAGATTGCAGGTTACGGACATCGTGTAGATATAGTGCAAATTCCAGCCTTTCTCTGTCGCCAAACGGATATGTTGATTGAAGCAGGAAAAACGGGAAAAATCGTAAACATCAAAAAAGCCCAATTCCTGAATGCTGAGAAAATGCAGTTCGCCGTCAATAAGGTGAAGTCCACGGGTAATAACCAGGTTTGGTTGACCGAGCGCGGCACCTTGTTTGGTCCAAGTGAATTGGTCGTAGATTTTAGAAATATCCAAAAGCTTGCGGCCTTAACAGACCATGTGGTTATGGACTGTACGCACTCCGCACAAGAAACCCAGAGCAATGATGGAACTACGGGTGGCAATAGAGCCTATGTGCCGTACTTCGCCAAAACGGCTAAACTTTGGGGAGCGAATGCCTTCTTTATTGAAACCCATCCAAATCCTGATGAAGGATTGTCGGACGGCCCAAACATGCTCAAGCTAAGCGATCTTGAGGCATTGATTAAAGACTTGTTATGATTCGATTGATCATTTCAGATTGTGACGGTGTACTCACCGACGGAAAGCTCTATTACGGGGCCGAAGGGGAGGTGCTTAAAGTTTTCAATGTGAAAGACGGAACTGCCATTAAAGCGCTCATGGCGACAGGCATCAAGTTTGGCATAGTGAGCGGTCGTGGTTCTGCAGCCTTGGAAAGACGTGCAGAAGAATTGGGCCTTGATTTTTGCCAAATGAACATCAACGATAAAGCCCAAGCGGTAGCTGCCTTGCGCGATCAATACGGAGTTTCTGAAAGTGAAACCCTTTTCGTGGGTGACGATACCAACGATTGCGCCGTGCGTTCAGAATGTGGTCATTTATATGCTGTGAACGATGCCGCTACCGAGTTATTGAACATCTGTGATGTGCAGCTCAAGACGGATGGAGGCGCTGGCGTTTTTAAAGAAGTTTTAGCTCGTATACATGGACATTAATCAGCACATCATACAAAGTATCCAAGCCCAAGCCCAATCGTTGTTGAACATGGCGGGGCAGGACCGGAACGATTATCAAAGTGCGGTAGAACTCATTGATTCGATGTCCGGGAAGTTGATCTTCACGGGAATGGGGAAGAGCGGGATTATTGCACGAAAATTGGCCGCTACGTATTCCAGTACTGGAATCCCTTCCTTCTTCGTACATCCCGGCGAGGCCTACCACGGGGACCTGGGGATGATCGAAGCCAATGATGTGCTTTTCGCCCTATCAAATTCTGGCCATACTCCTGAGCTTTTGAACTTACTGCAGTACAGCCGTACCGAAAAGGTAATTGGACTCTCTCAAAGTCACGACAGTGCCTTGGCCCAATTCTCTACTGTTCATCTCGAGTGCAAAGTAGATAAGGAAATCTGCCCACTAAATTTAGCGCCTACCACGAGCACGACTGCCGCTCTTGTTATGGGAGATGCAATCTGCACTGCATTGATGGAACTGCGTAAATTCTCTCAAGACGACTTTGCTAAATTTCACCCCGGGGGAACTTTAGGACGCTCTTTACTGACCAAGGCCAAAGATCTTATGATTACTGATGTGCCATTGGTCCAACCTAAAGATGGTCTTCATGAAGTCTTATTGCGCATCTCTGAAGGTAGAATAGGGCTGGTAGTTGTCGGAATGCCAAGCGATGTCCAAGGCGTTATTACAGATGGTGATATCCGTCGCGCCATGGCTTCGAGCTCGAACCCCAATGCGTTAATCGCTGCAGATATGGGGACGAAGACGCCTGTTTTCATAGACGAGTTAATGGGGGTTAGCGAAATGGACAAACTATTCCGTGAGAAGAAAATTATTACCGTCCTGGTGGGTTCTGCCCAAGATTTGAAAGGTGTGGTCCAATTCTATGATATCCATGGCTAAAGCGATTTGTATCATCCCGGCCCGATTGGAGTCTTCTCGTTTTCCCAACAAGATTCTCACCGATATTCAAGGGATGCCCATGTTTGAGCGCGTCTACCATATCGCTCAAGTTTCCGGAGTCTTCGCGCGTGTATTCGTTGCTTCACCAAATCCAGAGATCCTAGAGTTATGCGAACAACGCGGAATTTCGGCCATCTCAACATCTTTTGACCATCCTTGCGGCAGTTCGAGAGTGTTTGAAGCGGCGCTTCAGGTAGAAGAGGATTGGGATATTGTTGTGAATCTCCAAGCAGACCAGCCTTTTTTGCCGGTCTCCTATCTGAAAACTGTGGTTGAAGCAATCGATGTCAATCCTGTTGCCACTATCGCCTATGAATCCGGAGAGGTAAAAGATGAACACACGGTTAAAGTGATCCGAAATAAAAAAGGGGAAGGGGTATACTTCAGCCGTTACCCAATTCCATACGTCGTACATAGCGATTCGCCCGTTAAAAAATACTGCCATCTTGGACTGTATGCTTACAAACGTGAGTTCGTATTCAATTACGAAGGGGATTTCAGATCTGATCTCGCATTGCAGGAATCCCTTGAACAATTGGACTTCATCTATCATGGTTACAAGATCGATGTCGCCCTTGTTCCCGGCGCAGTTCCCGAGGTAAATACCCCTGAGGATTTAACGGAGGCACGCACCGCTGGTTTGATGTAGGATTTTCTTTAAGACTTCACATGCAGATTCATCTTTTAAGTAGTTTCGCATGGCCATTTTTTCAAGGGCGTCTTTATGACCAAAGAGGTTGAAATTCAGAAAATTGTTGCTGTAAGTGATGCTTTGCTGTCCATTACAGATGAGGTGAAAATCTTACGCAACATTGCTTGGGACGACCACGTCCAACAAGAGTTTTTTCGCTACAACGCGCAGCGATTACCGTTTGTAGAATACTCAAAGTATGATGCCACACCAGTATTGGCACGTATTGCGGCAGTACGCAAGGAAATAGCTGAGGTGCCTCACATTAAGAAGTACGCGACCCGTATTGCCGATAAGTTGGAGAGCAGTGCCTATTTATTGGCTACACGCGGAACAAAGGCATTCTTTGAGCATTCAAAAGATTTATATGGTGCTCCAACGAACGAACTCGAAAATGGAAGTTCTACCATTATAGATTTGGCGAATCACTTTGACCGTCTTTTTGACCGCGTTAAAAATGAGGAACTGGGCACCACTGATGTTCCATCAGTATCTGCAGAAACCTTAGCGCAGAAAATGCGCGAGGCCGTTGATCAAATGTTTGGCGAGCATGCACCTGAGGTAGTCATGGACCCTACATTGGCGTCCAATGCGTTGGCCGGGCGTCGTCGTATTGCCATTCGTCCTACAGCACAGTTCAATGATAAGGATGTCGATCAGCTTATTCAACATGAGGCTTTTGTGCATGTTGCTACGTCCATTAACGGCCATTTGCAGCCCTATTTAAAGATCTTGGTGGAAGGGCATGCCGGTACCACCGCGACGCAGGAAGGATTGGCAGTATTTGCAGAGTTTATCACTGGAAACATTGATCTCGACCGATTACGCCGACTATCGGATCGCGTCATCGCCATTCAGCACGCCATTGATGGTGCTGATTTTATCGATGTGTATCGGTACTTCCTAGAAAAGACAGATCACCCAGAGCAGTCCTTCCAGAATGCAAAGCGCGTGTTTAGAGGAGGGGTAATGACAGGAGGTGCACCATTCACTAAGGATATCGTCTATCTCGAAGGTTTAGCAGATGTCCACAATTTCTTGCGCCTGGCCGTAGCTAAGGGCAAGTTCGATTACCTGGATTTATTGTTCGTTGGAAAGCTGAATATTGCCGATCTACCTACATTGAAAAAATTATCTGAGATGGGCATTGTCGCACCGCCGACCTTCATGCCGCCTTGGATCACTGATAAGCGTTATTTATTGTCTTATTTGAGCTATTCTTCTTTTTTAACGACGTTTGATTCTTCGTTGTCGTCGCCGTTTTACGAGAAGATTTTTGATAAATACGATTGAGGTAATTGGCCGCTTAATTCGTAACTTTAAGAATGAGATTAATCCCGTTTTTACACGTATGAAACTCATCACCCTAAAAACGTTTTCTTCCGACATTTCGGCACACTTGTTCAAGACGCGATTAGAGAGCGAAGGCGTGGAGTGTTTTATTTTGGACGAGAATATTGTTCGATTAAATTCTTTCTATGACCTCGCCGTAGGTGGCATACGTTTACAAGTGCGTCAGGAAGATTTTCAACGTGCCAAGGACTTGGTAGAAGAATGGGACGATCGTCCTTATCTGGATGAAGAGGATCGCGAACTCGAATGCCCGAAGTGTCAATCGACTAACGTCTATGCAGGCTTTAAGAGTTTTAAGACTGCCGCAGGCTGGTTAACTTTGGCAATCTCTTTACTCCTTGTGATTTATCCATTTTATACCAAAACCGTTTTCCGATGCAAGGCTTGTGGGACGGAATTTGATCGTAAAAAAACATGAAACGTAATCCGTATTTAAAAACAACCCAAAAGGTTACAGAAATAGGTCTTGGTGCCTGGCAATTGGGAATTAATTCAGGTTGGAAAGGACTTAGTGATCGCGAGGCTGCGGCGTTGGTCCATGGTGCACTTGATCTTGGCATTAACTTTTATGATACCGCACCAAACTATGGGCATGGAACCGGAGAAGAGCGTTTGGGAAAGGCGTTGCAAGGGGTTGATCGAGACCGTATCGTGATCAACACGAAGTTCGGTCACACTGACCATGGCACCATGAATTATGCTTCCGATTATATTCGAACCTCTCTCGAAGGAAGTTTAAAGCGGTTGAAAGTTGATTATGTAGATTCTCTAATCATTCACAATCCACCTTCGGAGTTTCTAGATGGTAACCAAAATGACCATTACGAGATTTTAGAGCGCCTCATAGAAGAAGGTAAAATCAAGGGATACGGTGCATCCATAGATACGGAGGCTGATGCGCGATTATTGTTATCGACGACCGGTTCTACAGTCATTGAGGCATTTTACAACATCCTTCATCAAGATATCGCTAGGGCCTTTGATTTAGCGATCGAGCGTGGCACCGCAATCATTGCAAAGATTCCACTGGACTCCGGTTGGCTTAGCGGTAAGTATGGCGCAGATGCAAAATTTGAGGGTGTGCGATCGCGTTGGTCTCGTGAAGAAATTGAACAGCGCGCTATGCTCGTGCAGCGGGTCCGTGAGATCATAGGTTCAGAGGCGAGTATGGCTCAAGTCGCCATAGCGTTTTGCGCTGCGCATCCAGCGGTGTCCACGGTTATCCCTGGGGCATTAACGATCGACCAATTGGCCCAAAACGTTGCTGCCGTGGCTACTCCATTGGATGCTTCGACCGTTGATGCGTTGAGAACGTTTTATGAGAAAGAGGTGGCACAGCTTCACCTTCCTTGGTAAGGGATTTCGATAAATTTTACGGGTTTCAAACTAAATCCATTTGCATCGGTTGTATGTATGAAATGAGAAAATACCTATAGCCATGAATGCTTCTAATACAGTTTATATCGTAGGTGCGGGGATCAGCGGACTGATTGCAGCGCTCGAACTTGAAAAAGCAGGATATCGCCCGGTAGTACTGGAGCAGTCGGATGCCGTTGGTGGGCGCGTTCGCACGTTACACGTTAACGGATATGACCTAGATATTGGTTTTCAGGTTTTGTTGAGCGCCTATCCGATGGCACAAAAGTATTTGGACATGGAAGCACTGAAGTTGAAAAAACTTGCTTCTGGAGCTCAAATTCTAGTAGATCGGAAAGCTTATGTTATCGGAGACCCGCTGCGTGATTTTAAAATGTTGGTTCCCACCGTTCTTGCAGGAATTGGTTCCGTGAGAGATAAGTTTCTTGTATTGCGACTGAATGGACGATTGAAGAAAAAATCCAATGAAGCAATTTTTGCCGCGCCTGAAACTACGACGCTTGACTACTTGCGAAACTTCGGTTTTTCAGAAAAGATAATCGCCCGATTCTTTAAACCCTTCTTTTCAGGAATATTCTTGGAAACGGAACTTCAGACCTCAAGCCGCATGTTTGAGTTTGTCTATAAAATGTTTGGTGAGGGTTTCGCAACCATTCCATCGATGGGAATCGGAGCCATTAGTGAGCAGTTGAAATCGAAATTGGTCAATACTGATTTTAGATTTAATGCCAAAGTGATCCAGGTGACCAATGAAGAAATTATCATTGAATCGGGTGAGCGATTTATTCATGAGGGCGTTGTAATCACCGGGGATGCAAGTACTGTTATACCGAATATGAATGATCAAGGTATTGAGTGGAAATCCTGTCAGAATTTCTATTTCGAAGTTGACCATACGAGCATTCCTACGGATACGATTTCGTTGGTAGCAGATAAGGGAAAGCACATCAATAATGCGTACGCTTTTACCGATGTGCAGGGCAGGAGAATCCTATCGGTGACGGTATTGAATGGCAACAACTTATACACTGATGACTTACTCCATCGCGTGGAGGCGGAGGTGCGTGAGTACTTTGGGGTTGGCCAACTCGAGCACATCAAAACCTTTACGATTCCGCAAGCGCTTCCGGATCTTACCAACCTTAAGATGACCTCCCCGCCGAGCGAAAGCCAACTTACAGAGCATATTTTCCTTGCCGGCGATGTGTTGTTCAACGGTTCTTTAAATGCCGCTATGGAGAGTGGCCGATTAGCCGCCCAAGGATTCATCGAAAGACGTGCGGGTATTTTAGCCTAATCGATCGCGCTTGTCCTTTACCAGGTCCTCTAGGTCCTTGGCCTGCTCGATTTTTTCGAAATCCTGAATCTGGGTGCGTTTCATTGGGCCTGCTCTTCATGTGTGTAACATTGAGTTTTGCACAAATGTTTCATGCTAATTTCAAACTGCTGATATTCTTGGAAAACATGAATAATGATTTATATTTGTATCCGTTTGGATACAATAGAATATTGTGCGAGTATCCAAAACGAAAACGTTCGATAAGTGGCTGAGGGGGTTAAAAAACAACAGGGCAAAAGCTGCGGTGCTCTTTCGAGTATTGCGAATTCAAGAAAAAAATCTGCTTGGTGATTTTAAAAGAGTTGGAACAGATCTTTATGAACTTAGGATCCACATGAGTCCTGGTTATAGGGTCTATTTTACTCAGAAGGGTAAAGAAATAATTCTACTCATTGGGGGTGGCACGAAGCGAACTCAGCAAAGCGATATTGAAAAAGCGAAAAAGCTATTAAAGCAGATTAACAATGATGGAAACCACAACTTTTGAAATTTCTGATTACCTCGATAGTCCAGAGGTAGTGGCAAATTATCTCAACGAGGTTCTAAAGAATGGTGATTCTAAGGACCTCATTGTTGCACTCGGTCAAGTGAGTAAAGCCATTGGTATGAGTACGGTCGCTCAACGCACCGGAATGAGCAGAACCAGTTTATATAAGGCATTGCATGAAGATGCCAAGCCGCAGTTTCATACCGTGTTTAAGGTTCTTCAGGCCTTGGGGAGTGAAATACAAATCAAAGCTGTTCAGCCCACAGAATAAACCTGCAGCCCGTACCTTTGTTAATGTTCATACACACCTAAAAGAATTGGACCATGGCCCAACTAGAATGGCAAACCGTCAAGGAATACGAGGAAATCACATTTAAGCAGCTTAATGGCGTGGCGCGTATTGCGTTCAACCGTCCTGAGGTACGTAACGCCTTTACCCCAAAGACCGTAGATGAGCTTTGGGAAGCGCTGATTCTTTGTCATGAGAGTCAAGATATTGGGGTTGTGCTTATCACTGGAGAGGGACCATCGCCGAAAGACGGCGGCTGGGCATTCTGCTCCGGCGGTGACCAACGCGTTCGTTCTACCACTGGATACAAAGGTGAGAACGGCATCAATAGATTCAATATTCTCGATGTTCAACGTCAGATCCGATTCATGAATAAGGTCGTGATCGCCGTAGTACCGGGTTGGGCAGTTGGCGGTGGCCACAGTCTTCATGTGGTATGTGATATGACCATAGCCTCAAAAGAACACGCCATCTTCAAACAAACTGATGCAGATGTAGCAAGCTTTGACGGCGGATTTGGTTCAGCTTACCTCGCACGACAAGTGGGTCAAAAAAGAGCACGCGAGATATTCTTCCTTGGTGCAGAGTACTCTGCTCAAGAAGCCTACGAGATGGGGATGGTAAACAAGGTGGTGCCGCACCAAGAGCTGGAGCAAACCGCTTACGACTGGGCGCAAGAGATTATGACTAAGAGTCCTACGGCCATCAAGATGCTGAAGTTCGGATTCAACCTCATCGACGACGGATTGGTCGGTCAGCAGGTGTACGCTGGAGAGGCCACGCGTTTGGCCTACGGTACGGATGAAGCCGTTGAAGGCCGGAATGCCTTCTTAGAGAAACGACCGAGAGACTTTTCTAAATTTCCGAAGTTCCCGTAATGGATGCCATTATAAATAGAAAAACCTCGAAGGTATTGGCTAAAACACCTTGGAGCCCTTCATTGACGGAGGGGGAAAGAGAGGAATTGGTCCAAGAACTGCTCAAACTGGCTGCTGCAGCGCCTTACCACTACGAGAGCGCGGCAAAGTATCGCAACGATTTGACCTCAGGATTGCCGTTCCGCTGCTATGTTGCAGATGCGGCACGTTGTCGTGCAGCGGTTGATTACGCAGCAGCACAAGAGGTACAGGCGGGCAAAATTTCCGAGATGCTCAATGCTGCTGAAGTGTTGTTTATTGTGACTTGGCTGCCGGATACTTTCGGAGAGCCGGTCGTAGGTCGAGAGCCAATTCCGTTTACAGGCAACCTGAGAAACATGGAGCATATAGCGGCTACTGGAGCAGCTATTCAGAACATATTGGTGGGTGCTACGGCTTTGGGTTATCCAAATTATTGGTCCTCTGGCGGTGTCCTTCGTTTTGATCCGATGCGTTCTCATTTCGAAGTTCCGACTGAGGAAATCATTCTTGGGACCTTGTTTGTCTTTCCAAAGGATGCTGAATCGCGTGCTGATGAAGTAGTAGGTGGAAAGCTACGTGATAAAGGGAAAACCCAAGAAACATGGGCAAAGAAGGTCTGATTTCCTTGGTATCCCCCTACATGAGCCGTACTTTTGGAAAAGATGGTTTTCCACAAGTACAAAACAATTTTCGTTCATATTCCCAAAGCCGCAGGGCAAAGCGTTGAGGCCTATTTTCTAGCGCTGGAAGGGCTAAAATGGAGTGAACGACTTCCTCTGCTTTTAACACCTAATGATGCGCCCAACATAGGTCCTCCGCGTCTGGCGCATTTACAACTTCAAGAATACCTTGATAACCTATATGTGAGCGATGAGCTCTATGGAGATTACTTCAAGTTTGGGTTCGTGCGCAATCCATGGTCTCGGGCGGTATCCTTCTACAAGTTTCATGGCCACCATCATTTGATGAGTTTCGAGAAATTCGTGAATAAAGCCTTACCAAAGCTTATCAAAACAGAAGGTTGGTTTTACGGCCCACAGTACGATTTCTTTTACCGCGAGGGAAAGAATGAGGCGGACTTCATTGGCCGATTCGAAACAATCCAAAAGGACTTCGAATACGTATGTGGTAAATTGGACATTCCGTTCACCGGGCTCCCACATCGCAACAAAAGTGTGGAGAAAGGTGGAGTAGCTGGATTAAAAAGATTTGGCAATAGATTCTTACACCGTCCCCAAACTTTGCCAGCACTGTTGTTTAAAAAAGGGGATACCATAAAGAGCAAAAATTTTCGGGACTATTATACTCCGGAATTGATTGAAAAAGTCCGCGTGCTTTATCCAAAAGATGTTGAAGCATTCAATTATTCGTTCGAATAAAGGTCCTCAGAAATTTGCTTATGAAGCGCTTGCTCGTCCATGCCTTCTAAACTGATGAGTACTGGAATACCTTTTTTAGGATATAAGGTTAAGATTTGACCTACTGGCTTATCTATAAGCAAATGGTACCGTGCGTTCTCCGGTCCCTTGTATTTCCCCTTAGCCACTTTTCCTGTGGAAATCCCGTGTGATCTTAGCGTGATTTCAGGCAATTCTTCTCGCAACGCTACAGAGTCTAAATCGCTCACATTCAGAGTTATACTGTACGGACCTTCTATGGATAGTTGTCTTTCTTCATACGACCATGTACTCTCTTTATCTGACCAAATAAATAAGCCAATTACAAAAGCCAATGTGAGACTGAGTACGATGAGTCCGAGGGTAGTATTGTTTTTTGTGGCATCACTGAGCCCTTCGTTGAACCTTCTCGAAGTCCAAAAAAACCATCCATATGCAACGATGGGGGTGATCCCTAGATGGTAGCCAACCCAATCGGAATCTATTAAATGAAATACAAACGATAAGGCCGTATAAATAATTCCAAACCAGATATGAAATGTCTTAAATGCCTTCAAGTACTCGACGATTGGAAATTTCTCCTGGTCTTCGCGGTTCATGGTATTATAACCACTGAGGATGTATTTCGCATTATTGGGCGTGATGATAAAACCCATGCTAAAAAACAATAATCCAAGACCTAGGGAGACGTAAATCATCAGTGTGATAAATGTTATGATTAACTGATTTGAAAAGTAGCAATTTTGCGCTTATTACTCCGCCATGAAGCACTACTTTTCATTCATGTTCGCTGTGGTTCTGGGATTGAACGCACAGGCACAACACCACGCACATGATGTGGAACCAGATCCACACCATCACCGTCATCCACTGCGCTTGGCCTTACTTATAGGTCATGGAATGGTACCCGAAGTAGGGGGGGAAGGTGTGTTCTTTGTTCCCACCTGGGGAATTGATGTAGATTACCATATCAATGATCATTGGTCGCTTGGATGGCACAGTGATGTGGAATTGGAAAATTATTTGATCGAGAATGCTGATGGCGAAACAATTGAGCTAATTACTCCAATGGTTTCTACGCTCGACTTGTTCTACCGATTATCGCATAATGTCTTGCTGGGTGTAGGTCCCGGAATCACAGTGGAAAATGGTGAAATGAAAACCCTATTGCGGGTGGGTATTGAAGGCGAGGTTCCTATGAACGACCGATGGGAGTGGACGCCGACGTTGTATCTGGATCAGCGCATTGACGGCCACCAGGTATGGACCTTTGCTGTAGGAGTAGCACACTACTTGTAGTTATCGCTTCTCGCGTTTACTCTCAAATTCCAACAAAAGATCACGGAGTCGAGCAGCCTCAATGAAATCCATCGATTTCGCAGCGATTTCCATGGCTTTTCGAGTTTCTCGAATACGTTTTTCAAGGTCTTCCGGGCTTGAATAGTTCACCGCTTCTTCAGAGGCTTTGACGGCTGCCATACCCTCGTTGTACTTGGCACCCTTATTTACGGCACTCGATTTAGCAATAATCTCGGCACGAGAAGTGCGCAGAGCGGTGGGCACAAGTCCGTTCGCTTTATTGAATTCATCTTGCTTTTCTCTCCTTCGCGAGGTTTCATCTATCGTGCGCTTCATGCTGTCGGTCATCTTATCTGCATATAAGATGGCCATGCCGTTAACGTTCCGAGCTGCACGACCGATGGTCTGAACTAAGGAACGAGTGCTTCGAAGGAATCCTTCTTTGTCGGCATCCATAATGGCAACAAGGCTTACTTCTGGAAAGTCAAGACCTTCTCGCAAAAGGTTGACACCAATGAGTACGTCAAATGTTCCTAAACGAAGATCACGCATGATTTCAACACGCTCTAACGTATCTACATCGCTATGAATGTATCTGCATCGAATGTCGTAGCGCGTGAAATATTTAGCCAGTTCCTCTGCCATCCTTTTAGTCAAGGTTGTTACCAACACCCGTTCATCTCTTTCAACGCGCAATCGGATTTCATCCATTAAGTCATCCACCTGGTTTTCGCATGGTCGTACCTCCACAATAGGGTCTAAAAGCCCGGTAGGACGGATCACTTGCTCGGCAAATACGCCACCGGTAAGTTCCAATTCAAATTCAGCAGGTGTCGCACTGACAAATAAAGCCTGACCTCTGATTTGCTCGAACTCTTCGAATTTTAATGGACGGTTATCCATTGCAGCCGGTAGGCGAAAACCGTATTCAACGAGATTTTCTTTGCGTGAACGGTCTCCTCCGTACATGGCGCGTACCTGTGGAATAGTCACGTGGCTTTCGTCGACCACGAGTAAAAAGTCATCAGGGAAATAATCGAGCAAACAGAAAGGCCGCACCCCAGGTGCCCGACCATCGAGGTATCGACTGTAGTTTTCAATCCCTGAGCAATAGCCCAATTCACGTATCATTTCTAAGTCGAAGTTGGTTCGTTCTTCCAAACGTTTGGCCTCTAGTGGGCGACTTACACTTTTGAAATGATCCACTTGAGTCATCAAATCATCCTGGATTTGGTGGATGGCATTTTGTAATTGGTCCTTCTCTGTAACGAAGAGGTTCGCGGGAAATAATCGCATTTCATCCATCATTTCAATCCGCTGATTACTTACTGGATCGATGTGTTCTATGCTTTCAATATCATCTTCCCAGCCAAAGTTGATACGGTAATAGGTTTCAGCATACGCAGGGAAAACATCCACAGTATCTCCTTTAACCCTGAAGCTTCCGCGTTTGAACTCTGCAGCGGTTCTTGCGTATAATGCATTTACAAAAGCATGGAGTAGGGCTTGGCGTGAAATCTTCTGACCAACATTAATATGCACCACAGAGCTATTAAAAGCCTCCGGATTTCCCATCCCGTACAAACAACTTACAGAGGCAACGACTACAACATCTCTGCGACCGCTTAATAAGGAAGAAGTGGTGCTTAGGCGTAGTTTTTCAATTTCATCATTGATACTCAGATCCTTTTCTATGTATAATCCTGAGGAAGGTACGTAGGCTTCAGGTTGGTAGTAGTCGTAGTAACTGACGAAATATTCCACTGCGTTTTCAGGGAAAAATTCTTTCATCTCCCCATAGAGCTGTGCGGCAAGGGTTTTGTTATGGCACAGAATCAGGGTAGGGCGCTGTGTCTCCTTGATGACATTAGCGACGGTAAATGTCTTACCGGATCCGGTCACCCCGAGCAGCACTTGATCACGTTCACCATTATCTAAACCTTCTACCAAATCTTTGATGGCAGTAGGCTGATCGCCCATTGGTTCGAATGGAGCGACTAGGTTGAATTTCATACCTAATTATTTCAAAAGCGAATTGAAGACTTTTCGCAAGGTGGTATAATGCGCAACTTTTGCTTTTTGTGATTCAATTTTTTCCATGGCCGCATCCAAAAGAGGGTTTCCTTTCGATGAGGAGAAGAAGGCAATGTTATTTTCAAGTTGATGCAATTCCTTTTTAGCAGAATCTGCTTGCTCTCTAAGCCAATTGCGTTGACGGTAGAGCCCGTCTTGATCGTCGGCCTCGACGAGTGCTTTAACTTTCGTTTCAAACAGAGCGGCCTCAACAGCCTCCGCGCTTAAACCTAAAGGTGCTAATTTTTCATTTAAGGCCTGATCAAAACTTTGATCCAAACCTTTCTTGCCTCCCATGCCAATTGCTCCCCATTCCTGACTTAATGCAATCGCATCTTCCAGACTTGAAACCTTTGCTTTTTTCACTTTGGCAATGAGATCTTCTTTGGCTTGTTGTACTGCATTGCTCTGTTTCTCTTGCGCTTTGCGTTGACCGTGCATGCGGTCAAAGAAATGGTTACACGCTGCTCGGAATGCTTCCCACAATTTGTCGCCTTCTTTTTTCGGGACATAGCCTGATTTTTTCCAATCGGCTTGAGCTTTTTTAAGTGCTTTAGAAGCTTCGCCAAAATCTTCACTGTCTTTCAAACTTTCCGCCAGGTCTACAAGCGCTTGTTTCTTCTCAAGATTTACTTTGTGTGCCTGCTTTTCTTCTTTGTAGAATGCGTTTTTTAAACGATTGAAGTTGCGTTGCGCCTCCTTGTAATCTTCCCATACTGCCGCATTTTCCTCACTTTTCACAAAGCCGATCTTTTTAAATTCGGCACGAAGGGTTTCTAATTCCTTACTGGCTTTTTGCCATCCGCTGTGCTTCGTTGGTAATTCCGTTGTTAGGGACTTAATCTTATCAACTACCGTTTGTTTTGCAGCTATTTTTTCTTCATTGATGGCTTTGATTTCTTCATTGAAGGAATCGCGCATTTCATGAATTTTTGAAGTAACCGCCTTGAATCTATCCCATAGCTCATCTTTCTTTTCACGCGGGACAGGACCAATGCGCTTCCATTTGCTATGGGCTTGTTGAAGCGTTTTGAAAATTTGTGGACTCGGTCCTTGGCTGAGGGATGCTTCTAAAGTTTCACAAAGAGCGATTTTCTCTTGAAGATTATTCTGATAGTCGATCTCAATGAGGTCGTACGCCATTCTTAGATAGTCAAAGAAATTATCAACGTGGTGGTTGTAATTTGCCCATACGTTGCGCGCATCAGCCTTTGGGACAAGCCCCGTAGCGTTCCAGCGTTCACGCAAATTCTTGAAGGTGTCGTATTTCTGCTTTGCACTTCCTTCAAGCATAGGAAGGCTCTTTATTTGCTCTATGATATCCAGCTTTGTCGCCAAGTTGGTTCCCAACTCTTCTTCAAGCTGGCTGTAATGCTTGCGTAATTTATCGCGGTATTCCCCGTAAATGGTACCCAACTGTTTGCGTTGGGGCTGATCGAATTCAAAATCAATAATGTTGCCTCCTTCTTCCAAGAAGGTCGCTTTGGCGGCATCGCGCTCGGCATTTAATTCTTGTAGTATTCTTGAGCGTCCGCTCTCTACTATTCCTTTTATGCGCTCTGCACCGTGTTCTTTTACATGCGTTTCGATGATTTCAAGGCATTGTTCAACAGAAAGCGCGTCAAAATCCGGTATGATGAGCTTCCGCTCTTTGGGAGTTTCGTGATCTTCTTCAGCTTCTACAGCCTTAACTTCCTCCTCATCATGTTGCTCGGTTGCGTTATCACCGTCAGTTACAACAGGCTCATCTTGTTGAATCTCTTGAACCTCTTGATTATTGCTTTCAACAGGCTGTTGTCCTTCTTCTTGCGGTGTTTTTTCTTCCTGACTCATCATCTACAAAGTTTTGTAGTAAGCGGCATGGAATAATTGCCATGCTTTTTTCGCTTGCTCGGTTAACATTATTGTTCCACCCAAGGTGGTGGCACCCAATTCTTTCCCCTTTAACATTAATGGGGTACACTTGGGTTCATAATTCATATCAAATATGGCGAATTCCTTGGTTAAAATGGCCATAGGTAGCGGTAAATAATCCCCGGGAAACTTGGGCCCACCAACAGGTGTACAGTTGATCCACCATTTATAATGGGTAGCTTCTCTCGCTGTGAGGGTATTATAATTGGGTTCGGTTCGGCGTCCAATAATCTTGTGCGAAACCCCCATTTGTTTTAAAACGAAGGCAGCAGCTTTGGAAGCACCACCCGTTCCAAAAACTAAAGCAGGTTGTGGAGTGCCAAGTAGGTTTAAACTTTTCCTGATTCCATCGACATCTGTGTTGTAGCCAACAAGTCGTCCGTTTTCAATAACCACGGTGTTAATGGCGCCAATAGCTTCTGCGTAAGGATCAATCTCATCCACCCAAGTAAGCGCAACTGTTTTGTATGGAATGGTAATATTTACCCCATGAAAGCGGTCCTCGAAAAATAATGCTCTGAATTCTGATCGATCCAGGTTAGCGCGTTCTAAGAGCGTATAGGACCCTCTAACTTCATGCTCTGCCATGAATCCTTCATGTAAGGCAGGACTCAAGCTGTGTTTGATGGGATGTCCTACGAGGCCCAATTTTATCATGCTGCGTGGTCTTTCTTTTGCTTTCCTGCCCACTCTAACGCGAAAACTACTGCAGCTCCAGCCAATGCTAAAATCAGCGCGATGGGCCAATCGGACCCTGGAACCATATTTTCAGTGATCAAAGGAACGTATTCTTCTTTTTCGGTTCCCTCATGTTTGATATAGTATTCTACGACCCACTTCCATGGCCAAAGCTTGTTAAGTGACCCAAGTAGAAAACCTGTCAATAAGGCGATGGCAACGTTGTAGTAGTTTTCGAAGATCCATTTCAATAGCTTGGTGAATGCGATAAGCCCAGCCACCGCGCCAACACCAACATATGCAATGATCAAAAGGTTACGATCGCTGACGGCGCCAAGAACGGTCGCATAGGCACCTAAAAGTAATAAGATGAAACTTCCACTAATACCAGGTAGAATCATTGCGCAAATGGCCAATGCGCCACAGAGAATGAGGTAAAGCGGGTGCTCTGTTCCTCCGACCGCAGGAAGGGTAGTAACCCAGAAGGCAATTGCGCTCCCTATTACAAAAGCAACAATATCCTTGCGCTGCCAACCTTTGACGTTCTTGCCAACACTGAAAATACTCGCGAAAACGAGGCCGAAGAAGAAACTCCAAATGGCAGTAGGATGGTGTTCAAGTGCGTAATCTAGGACTGAGGCGAGGGAAAGTACACTCGTGAAAATACCCGCAAATAGCACGGCTAAAAAGGTACCGCCGATGTGTTCCCATAATGCTTTGAATTCACCCTTAAAAAGTAATTTAAGTGCGTGCGCATCGAATCGGCTAAGATTCCCAATTAGTGTCTCGTAAATGTTAGTTATGAACGCAATGGTTCCTCCGCTAACGCCTGGTACAACATCTGCTGCTCCCATGGCCATGCCTTTGAGAAACAAGCTGAGGTATTTCTGCATTGTTGAATTATTTCAGTTCCGCTAAAATAGAGGCTACAATGGGGATTTCGAGTAAATCCGGGAAGTATTCCGCGAATAATGTGCGCAATTCATCACGGTTTAGATGCAAGTCATCTAAGACCGCTTTTGCACTAACCATATCATCCGAGGCAAAAAGGTAGCCTGCGAGGACTAATCGAAATTGAAGCACCTCAGGGAATCGGTCTACGGCATCGTATAAAATCGCAATGGCCTGATCCAAGTGGTCCAATTCAATAAGGCACTCGACAAAGTCCAATACATCTTCTGAACCGTAGGCTTCATCTAACCACACTTTCTTGTAGTCTCTGATAGCTTCTTCGTAGCGCTCAAGTTCCATAAAAGTCATGGCGCGCTCCAAATGAACATCGTCCATGTCGGGCTCGAGGGCGATGGCCTGATCAAACTGGCGCAAAGCCTCATTTAAGCTTCCCAATTCCGCTTCAAGCATACCAATTCTAAAATGGACGTATCCACTTGGTAAGTCTTCGTTAACGCTTTGCTTGTATGCGGTTAAGGCGTTGATGTATTCTTCTTTGCGTTCATAGATGCGACCCATCTCGAAATGTCCAGCATGGAAAGATTCATCGGCTGTAATGGCCCATTGGAACATTTCCAATGCCTTGCTTTCATTATCAAGTCGCAAATAGAACGCACCGAGTTGGTACCATAAAAGGGGGTTGTAGGGCTCACGCTCCGTTAAACTCTGGAAGATTGCAATCGCACGGTCATATTCATTGGTGAAATCTAAACACATGGCCAATTGGTATATGGCACCTTCGTCCAATTCTTCCTCTTCCATACGGCACCATTGAACCAACGTATTAATGGCGCGAGGATAATCACCCTGACTCAAATAGGTATCTGCAATCATCTGAAGGACTTCGATGGGGTCCTCCGCGTTTTCTAAAGCTTCGTCCAATAATTGCAACCCTTTCTCAGTGGCACCACGGTGCATAAGGATGGTTGCTCGAGCAATAAGGAGTTCCGTAGAACGCATGTTCAGTCCTTCTAAGTGGTTCAATTTTGCTTCTGCCCGGGTATAGTCTTTCATCGCAATGTCGAGCTGTACCTCTTTTATTTTAAAGGTAAAAGCCAGTGGATGAATGTTTTGGGCAACGTCCAATGCGGTTTTAGTCTGCTCAAAAGAGCCCGTGTCGAGGTAGTAATCTAGAATAAGTTCTAAATCCTCGACATCGAAGTAGGGTTCTTTGCCCTGGCGCAAGGCCTCTTCGAATGCATTGACTAATGTTAAGGTCTCTTGATCCTCAAATCGCATAGTAGAAAGATAGCGACATTGTTCGCCGTTAGGAAGGCTGTCGGGGGTTCATAAGCATGAAGTTTTCACACTGTTATTAACAAGTGAGCAAATCCGATGCCACTTCTTTGCAGCCGGTCAAAGTTGCAGTTATCTTAGCGCTCAATCAATGAAAACCCTATGACTCTCATTAAATCCATCTCTGGAATCCGTGGCACCATTGGAGGTACCCAAGGAGATAATCTAACCCCAATCGATGCTGTAAAGTTCGCAGCAGGATACGGCGCATGGTTGAAACAACGCCATGCAGATTGTACTGTTGTTATTGGTCGTGATGCCCGTCCCTCTGGACCGATGCTTGAGCAATTGGTCATCAGTACACTTCAAGGGTTGGGAATTCATGTGATCAATGCAGGGTTGAGCACAACACCCACCGTAGAGATGTTGGTGCCCAGATTCAATGCTGCCGGCGGTATTATTCTAACCGCTTCGCACAACCCAGAGCAATGGAATGCACTTAAACTTCTCAATGAAAAGGGGGAGTTTGTCTCAGGCGATGATGGCGCTGCCATTCTTTCGCTTGCAGAAGGCGCCGACCTTGAATTTGCTGAGGTACATGCACTAGGTACCACTACACCTTGTGAGGACGGCATGCAGTGGCACATTGATGAAGTATTGGCTTTAGATTCAGTGGACGTGTCTGCTGTCAAGGCAGCCGGATTTAACGTAGCGATTGATGCGGTCCACAGTTCTGGAAGTATTGCCATTCCTATGCTCTTAGATAAAATGGGAGTAACTTATACGAACCTGTATCCCGAACCACACGGCCGATTCCCACACAATCCCGAGCCGCTTGAAAAACATTTAAGTGAGATTTTAGATGTGGTTAAAAACGGCAGCTTTGATCTTGGTATCGTCGTTGATCCCGATGTGGACCGATTAGCCTTTGTCGATGAAAAAGGCGCCATGTTTGGCGAGGAATACACGCTGGTTTTGGTTGCAGACTACCTTTTGTCGCTACAATCTGGACATGTTGTGAGTAATATGAGTTCTTCCAAAGCCCTTCGCGACCTCGCAGAAGCAAAAGGCAGCACCTACACCAGTTCTGCGGTTGGCGAGGTTAATGTTGTTAATGAAATGAAAGCACAGAATGCCGTGCTCGGTGGTGAGGGCAATGGAGGGATTATTTTACCTGAGTTGCACTACGGACGGGATGCGCTGGTCGGTATTGCTTTGGCGTTGACGCATTTGGCAAAATCGGACAAAACCATGAGTGAACTTCGCGCTGGATACCCGCAGTATTTCATGGCGAAACAGAAAATAGAATTGACCCCTGATCTCGATGTAGATGGCATCTTGGCCACCATTGCAGGGCGCTATAAAAACGAAGAGGTAAGTACTATAGATGGGGTGAAGATCACTTGGTCAGACCGTTGGGTACACCTTAGAAAGTCGAACACCGAACCCATTGTTCGTATTTACACGGAGGCACCTAGCACCGATGAAGCGACTTCTTTGGGTGAGGAGTTTATGGACATTATCAAAGAATTGGCCTAAGCACTATCTTTGAGCAACCTAATTACAACAGCATGGAAGTAGTTTTCTTGGATAACGCAGCCACCACACCCTTAGAACCACGGGTGAAGGATGAAATGGTGCGTATGATGGAGAATTTTGGAAACCCCTCGAGCACTCACGTCAGCGGTCGCGGAGCTAAAGTCGAAGTCGAGGTCGTACGGAAGCGTATCGCACAAAAACTTGGGGCAGAGCCCGGTGAGATTTTCTTTACTTCTGGTGGCACTGAAGCAGACAATATGGCGCTCTTCTGCAGCGTTCGTGATCTGGGAGTAAAGCGGATCATCAGCACAGCTATAGAACACCATGCCGTAGGTCATCCAATTGAATTTATGGAGCAACGCGGTGAAGTAGAAGCCGCGTATCTCAACGTGAACGAACATGGTGATATTGACTTGGCTGAACTAGAAGCATTGCTTCAAAATGGTCCCAAGACTTTAGTTAGCCTCATGTTTGCAAATAACGAAATAGGCAACTTAAATCCCGTTGCCGAAATCAGTGCATTGTGCAAGAAATATGATGCTTTATTCCATTCCGATACTGTTCAAGCTATGGGCCACTTGCCGATAAGCGTGAAGGAGGTAGCCTACGATTTCTTAACCTGTTCAGCCCATAAGATTCATGGGCCGAAAGGGATAGGATTTGCTTATGTGCGCAGTGGACTAAAAATCAAACCACTCATTCAAGGCGGTGCTCAGGAGCGCAATTTGCGCGCGGGAACCGAGAATACCATCGGTATCGTTGCCCTTGGTAAGGCTTTTGAGATTGCCACAAATGAAATGGCCGAAGACCAGAAAAAAGTGGAGGCACTCAAGCAAAAAGTCATTGATGGCGTAAAACGATTGGTACCTGATGCCAAGTTCTTTGGACGGAGTGCTGAGCTTGATAAAAGCTTGTATACCGTTTTGAGTATCGCTTTCCCAAAGACAGAAAACGACATGTTAACCTTTTCGTTTGATATGAAAGGGATTAACGTCAGTGGCGGGAGTGCGTGTACTTCAGGCTCAAACCAAGGCAGCCATGTTATTCGAGCTTTAGGCCCATGGACAGCGGATTACCAGCCCGTTCGTGTTTCCTTCAGTAAATTCAATACCGAAGACTGCGTCGATAAATTTTTGGGCGTTCTCGAGGAGCTTTACGCTACCGCTTAGTAGATTATGGTGACGGTTCCCATTCGAACCTCATCGCCTCCAGTGAATCTATAGGTGTAAACATCCTGTGGAAGCGGTTTGCCTTTGAACGTGCCGTCCCAGAATTCATGAAAAGGATCTTCGCTTCGGAAGACTTCATTTCCCCAGCTGTCGAAAATGCTGAAGACGGGATCTTCTAGACAACTGTTCCCGTAGATTTCGAATAGTTCATTGTCTTTATCACCGTTCGGAGTGAAGGCACTAGGAATCCATACGCGGCCATCGATTCGGATGATATCTGCAAGGAAATCAAAAACATAGCTGCGGTTACAAAGCGTGTCTGTGATGGTAAGGTAGACTTCTTCTAAACCGCTTTCGGGGTAGCGGAATGATGGTACCATCCCGGAATCTTTATTTCCTGCAAAGTTCCACTCAAAGAGCATCGTGCTATCTACATTTTGGTAGAAAACATCAACACCGCCATAGCGGCAGCTATCCGTTGTTATGCTAACGGTGGGCAGATTGGCGTCATCGTCAAACTCAATGAGGAAATTTTGTACTGCGCTTACGTCACAGAAACTGTCTTTTGCGGTAACCGTAGCAGTATAGGTTGCAAACGCGGGGTAGGCGTGGGTGATATTTCGCGAGGTAGTGGTTAAGTTTTGACCATCACCAAAATCCCATTCGTAGAAGTCGGCATCTTGGAGTTGTTCAACAAAGTTCACTTCGCGCATCAAATCACAACTTACGTAATCCGCAATCCAATCCGTCACGGGGAAATTCGCTGTGTCGTGCACGATCTCAATGTAGGTGGTGTCGTAGCTGTCACAAATGGTGTCAATGGCCACAAGCATGACGTTGTAGGTTCCCAAGTTTGGGAAGGTTACCACGGGATCCTTAATGTTTGAAGTATCCCCTTGGTCAAAGTCCCACCAATACGCATTTGCGTTTACACTGTTGTTGTCCAACTTGAGCGTGAGCTCGTAACAGTTCGTATCAATAAGGTAGTTCAGGTCAATCTCTGCTTTTGCTTCAATGCCGGTTTCAAAGTCCAATTTGATTACGCCAAGGTTACAGTTACTGCTGTTATTAGTCTCTGAAAACGCCCCAGGTGTCGTAGGGAGGTCGTCGTTTCCGCCACAACCGGCGCATACGGCTTGGTAGATTCTGCCGCGTTCATCAAACCTACTGGTGCCTCCATCCACGTGTTCAGAAGATGTTGATCCACCGAAGTAACTACCGTATTTAAAGGATCCAAAGTTTTTTGTGAGTACCATGAAATAGAAATCCGATCCGTTGGTCGAACTCTGCAATGCGTCCGTGCTGACGGGCAATTGTTCTACTGTGGTGTTCCGGAATCCATTATTTGTTACTCCGCCCCAGCCCGAAAGGAGAATGTTCAAACAGTCGTCGACGTTAAAGGCTGTAGGAACCAGATTTAGCACGCCTGAAGGGGAGCCAAAAGCCGTCGAAGCCGAGCTGCTGGTCAAATCATTGCTCAGTTTGTGAATGAATTGTTTTCGATACTGTGGCGTTCCCCAGGCCCCTGTTGATATAGCATAGTTTCCTAAGGTTTGTCCAAAAGCGTAGACATTACCAAGTTTGTCTACATCTAAAATGAAGCTCTGGTCATAGGCATTGGTTCCAATGTATGTGCTTTGCAGCAAAGCGCCCGTGGCTGAATTAAACTTTGCTATATATCCATCGGTGGAACCGCCGTAGGTGCTCTTGTAACCACCCGAAGTCAGCGGCAGGTTACCACTTTCCGTACCGCCGGTAATGAAGACAGCGCCGTTGTGGTATTTTAAGCTGTAGCCAGCGTCATCAGAGGTTCCGCCGTAGTAGTTGCTCCATTGGATGGCCGATCCCGCAGCATTGAGTTTCATTACTATAGCATCTTGTCCGCCAGCTTTGGAGCATGTGCTACAGTTCGTAGAGGGGAAGTTGGTACTGTTGGTGGATGCCGTGATGTAAATGTTGTCGCTTTGATCAACCACCACTTCGCCACGTGCCGCATCACCATAATTCTCAATCATCTCTGTATTTAAACCGTCATTCCCTGTTCCGCCTAAATAGGTTGAACTTAATACCCCTGTTCCTGTCGTATTGAAACGGGTTATAAAGATGTCCGATTTTTTAAACTCATAGCCATTAATCTGAACAGACGTCCCGCCTGCATTGCTGCTTTGAATTGGATTTTGGGTAGGGAAGTTGCTACTCCCTGTGGTGCCCATCACAATAAGTTGACCACTGCTGTTTACAACCATACTGTGGGGATGGTCTGGGGCCGTTCCTCCAAGGTAAGTTGCGTAAAGCATCGTTGAACCCTGAGGCTCAAAAACAGTGATGGTCACATCTGGATTGAATCCGAGACTGATGCCAGGTGGGTCATTGTATGTTGTTTGGAACGCTCCAGTAGAAGCCACGTAGCCTGTAGCAAAGGCAACTCCCGCACCGTAAAGTCGGCCTTGGTCGTCGTAGGTAGCAGAGAAGCCCCAATTATCTGTTAGTGAACCGCTAAACGAGGTGAAAATGAGCTGTGGGTCAATAACCAATGAGTCTAAGCTCTTTGCGATGGATTCCGATTTGAAACCGATGGTTCCGTTTTTCAAGGTGTACCAAATTCCGAAATCCACGCGCTCCCCATCTTTCCAACCCCAAGCGACCGGAATACTTTCCATGAATTCGCCCACGCTCGTTTCTACAATCAAAGCACCTTCCTCATTTAGGGAAATTCCTGTTGCCCCCTCGTATTGCCATTTAATTTGACTCAGTGTACTCGGATTTCTTAAGTGCCAATCGTATTTCAGTCTTCCGCCGGCAGTATAGAAAACGACCTTGGACTGGTCATATAAGTTTTGATAAGCGATTTTACTATGAGGATAGATGCCGCCTTTCCAATGGCTGGAATCGGACCCGATAAAGTAGTTGTGGTAGTATTCCAATGGAGCCATTCCTGTCCCCTTAACGGGATTTGCATTCAGCCATTTCAACCGGACTGCATGGGTTCGTAATGGATCAATCGGTAGGCTCAATCCTGCTTCATGCATGGCGTGGCCTCGAAAATCTTCTACTTGATGCGCATCCCTCAAGACCATTTGAATGGCGCCCTGTTCAAAAAAAAGTGCACCGTACTTAAGTGGAGCCTTGTATTGGAAATCACCATCCCATTGGCCTTCATTTGGAACAAAAACGGCCTCCTGTGCCCCCGCCGTGAAGGAGAGGAGCAGTCCGATAATTCCAAAGAATAGCCTGCGTTTCATCATTACTAAGGTACGATTCAAAAAGCATGCCTCAATCTAGACGGCGTGCCAGTATCATTTGTTTTTGAGCGCCCATCTTCATTGCAAAAATTTTAAGTTCCCGTCCTTCCTTAACCTTCAGTTTTTTTCTAATGGTATCGGGGTGTTCAGGGAAGCCAATCCGTTCAACAGCGGCATGCTCAACCCGCGTTTTTAATTTATAAGGTTTCGCTACTTCTATAACCTCATAACGCACATACAGTTCGCTTGGTACGGGCTCTTGATCAATAGTGTACAAATTGCCGGTGACCATTTTTTTAGCCCCCATAATACCGCCTAGCAATCCCACATGTCCTTCACTCTTAGAAAGGGCCGGTCCGGGTTGAATCAAAAACTTAGCAGTGTTTGTTGCAAGTTCCAATTGAAAGTGATCTGAGGTTTCAACGCGATGTTGGACCCAGGTCGTTTTTTCATCGGACGCTAAAACTATAATTTCAATGGATGGAGGACCGGTGTGACCTTTTTGTTGAAGACACAATAGTTCCTTGCATTCGCCCTGATATTCAACTACATAGATCAACGCGCAAGCTTGGAGTTGTTTGAGTTCTTCCAAGGACGCCATTGGACTATGCTTCGAGAGTAACGTATGGGCGCATTCAAGCCAAAGACTCTGCAATGAAGGGAGATGGGGCACTGTATCATCAATGCTATGGGCCTTGTTGCCGTTGGCTCGGCGGTCGGGATCAACATAGATGGTCAGCGCTTCGGCAGATATTTTATGTTCCTTTTTCCATTGTTCCAATTCCTTCATCAACTCCTCTGCCCGTGCATTTGAAATATTCACATCGGGTAGATTGTGCTTAAGCAACTGCGCCAATTCCTCATTTAATTCATTCGCCCAATGCTTCTGAACTCCCATACGCGTACTTAATGCATAGCTATCAACGCCCATACCGGCGCAAAGATCAATGGAATAGGGGGTTCGAACGAGACTTGCTTTGAATGCTGCTGTGGCCCAACTGCTGCTTTGTTCTAAGGGAAGTCCAGTAGGGAAAATCCATTTGTTCATTAAAAGCGGTCCAAATTTCTTTGCGTATTTACGCCTAGCGTCAATTTGACTTATCCAGCTAAAATAGGGGCGTTCAAGACCATACTTTAGCCGTAAATCCTGAATAGATTTTGAGTAATGTGCATCAATCCAAATCCACGATTTATGATCGTCGAAATCTTCAGGATGCACCTGTTGGTTTGGTTGTGACATGCTTAGCTACCTTGGTTGAGCTCGTCACGTACCGTATTAATTACCACACGAACGATACTGTACGCAGGTACCGCGAAAATCATTCCTACAATGCCTAAAAGCGTTCCTGCAATGGAAATTACAATGAATATCTCAAGAGGGTGCGCACCAACACTATTCGAGAAAATAAAGGGTTGGAAAACGATGTTGTCTAATAATTGGACCACCGCGAACAGCCCGACCAATAAGTAAAGTCCTTGCACCAAATTTGGGTCAATGGTTGGGTCCGCCGCGCCAAGTGCATAGAGCTGTCCCATACTTAACAAGATGCCCAAGGTTGCTCCAATAATTGGACCTACGTAGGGTACGAGGTTAAAAATTGCTGCTGTTAAGGCGAGCACAATCGCACCTTCCACTCCAATCAAGGTCATGCCAATGGACAGCAAGGTGAAAATTGCCGTAATCTGTAGGAGAATACCGAAGCTGTAGCGCGTTACGATTCGTTTAATTTGTGGAACAATTTTATCCACTTTTCTGTGGTGTTTCGGAGGTGTGATGTAATCAATAAAAGTATGCGCCAGTTCTTGTTCACGAATTAAAAAGAAACTGATGAAGGCTATGGAAAACAAGCCTATGATCACATTCCCAACAGAACCTAAAACACCTTGAACTGCGCCGGAGATCGCTTCAACGCTTGCAAAATGTTGCAGGCTCTGGTTAATTTTCTGCAGTTCAGCTTGGCTATCTATTCCCAAGTTTGCAAGAAGATTGGAGAATTGTTTCATCTCTTGTTCCAAAGAAGAGATCAACTTGTCGTAACGGATTTGACGTAGAAAGGAAAATTCTTCTAAAACCAAAGGAACAAACCAAGAAATGAGAAAGAAAAAGATTGCGCCAATCGCGAGCATGGTGAGTGCAGCACTTCCCGTGGGCCCTATGTATGTACCAAAAGGGCTTTTGTCGTGAATTAATTTAAACAAAGGACGTCCCAAGACACTGATATACAGTGCTATTAAAGCATATGCGACTACTCCTTGAATTAAGAATAAAACATATACCCCAAGGGCTAGCCCTAGGAGTTGGAGCGCTGCTTTTGCTATGGGTTGCAGTTGGAAATCTTTCATGGCTGACTATTTCTAGTTAGGGCCCAATGTACCAAGTTTGCGCCCATTTTCAATGCATTTTCCCTCACCTCCTGTTGATCGTTATGAACTTCAGGATCCTCCCAACCGTCTCCGAGATCCGTCTCTATGGTGAGGACGCAAACTAATTCATCCTCAATGAAGTACCCCAACGCCGAAGGAGGTGCGTTGTCATGTTCGTGAATTTTAGGCAGACCATCCGGGAACGAAAAGGGCCCTGAGAAAATGGGATGCTCCGTAGGAAGCTGTTGTGGCGTTTGGTTTGGGAATATTTTTAATAGTTCAGCCTTGGCAAATTCTGCCATGCCATAGTTATCATCGATGTGAAGGAAGCCTCCGCGTTCTAGAAAATTTCTAATTGCATTTACTTCGGAAGGCTCAAAGTAAATGCGGCCATGCCCGGTTGCATGTAGAAATGAAATTGCAGATTTATCCAAGTCAATTGGTTCAACTTCACTTTCGTGCAGTACGACAGGCATTTCGAGTTCGTCAATGCAAAAATTTGTTAGGTTTTTTAACGCAGTGGGATTCGCATACCAATCTCCTCCACCGTCATATTTCAATAGGCCTAATACTTGGCTTTGACTCGTCGTAGCCAAGAGCAATGCCCATATTAAAAAGTAAATTTTCTGCATAGGATAAAAATACATAGAATTCCTTGGTTCATTGAAAACTTACATTGACTCATTGTTATTATTGCGGTATGAAAGTTGCGGTATAATTGTACTATGAAAAAAATGCTTCAAAGGTTGATTGTTTTTGGTGCGCTTTTTGTGTTCCAATCGGCTTATGCACAGTGTGTTAAGTCAACCCCGTATACAGAGGATTTTGAGGGAAACAATTGGGTGTCGCAATCCAACTGGAATAATAGCGGTTCAATTCCAACTTGTTGGACTCGTTTACAAACCAGCAACAACTATTTATGGATGGCAGGACCGCCGTCTTTAACATCATTAAATTCTGGTCCAGCTAATGACCATAGTCCCGGCAATGGTGGAGGCTATGCAGTGGCAGAGGGATGGTTCACGGGGTCGATTACGACCAATGCCACCGTCACACATTTAATTACGCCTCCGATTGATTTATCTAGCGATACTTTACCTCGTTTGATTTATTATTATCACATGTTCGGGTCAGACATTGATTTACTCGATGTTCGTGTACGAAAACTGGGTACAAATACATGGACGCAGTTGCATACTATAAATTCCACAACAGCTGCCAACCAGTTCACCTCTAGTAATTCTGCTTGGCGTAAAAAGGTGGAAAGTTTGAGTAGTTGGGCAGGGGATACCATACAAATTAGATTTTCTGCAAAACGCGATGCCGGGGTTTCTTGGTGGACGAACTCAAGAGTAAGTATTGACGATATCTCAGTGGAAGAAACACCTTCTTGTGATCAGCCTTATTCCACTACGACTTCGAGTGTATTGGCAACATCAGCTCAAATCAATTGGGGATCTTTGAATACTTCTCCTTTGGGTTATCAAATCCAATACAAACAAGGAAATACCGTGCCTACCGGAGGGACCATTATTTCTACAACCTCGAAGCCGGCTTCAATTACAGGTCTAAATTCGAATACAACTTATTCTGCTCGAGTGCGAGAAATCTGCTCTGTTGGTGATACGTCTTCTTGGTCCAACTTCACTGTTTTCACAACGCAATGTTCTTTTTATACGGCACCATTCACGGAAGATTTTGAGGCCAATTCTTGGGATCCATCTTCGAACTGGAGCATTCAAGGAGATCTAGACCAGTGCTGGCTTGATCAAGGCTCAAGCACTCAGTTTTGGACTCCTGGGCCGCCAGCATTTAATTGGACGCAGACGGGCCCTTCCGGCGATCACACCACTGGCTCTGGACAATACATGCACAATCAGGTTACTTCGACATTTGTATCCGGTACCAATCCGCGATTAATCTCACCATGGATTGACCTCGATACGCTTACGGATCCTCAGCTAAGTTTCTGGTACCACGGGTATGGAATTAGCATGGGTGATTTTGACGTTTACCTTCAACCACTGGGAGGGTCATGGACGGCGCTGTGGGATACTTCAGGTTCTACCCATGGTAGTCAAAGTGCTGCTTGGACAGAGAAGATACTTTCTCTGAACAGTTATGCGGGAGATACGGTCCGTATCCGATTTGATTACACCAACAGCAGTAATTCATTCTACACACAATTTGCCATTGATGACGTTCACATAGATCGTGCACCTAGCTGTCCGAAGCCAAGCAATACTGCGGTGACTGGAGTAGGTGTAATGGTAGCCCAATTGGATTGGAGCTCTGGTGGTGCTTCAAATTATCAAATTAAATACCGCGAAGTAGGGACATCTACTTGGAGCTGGACCACATCCAATACGAGTAGTGTTGGAATCCCAATGCTATCACCTCAAACCACTTATGAATGGGTGGTGCGCGATTCTTGTGGTCAAGGAGATGTGAGCGATTGGGTAACAGGACCTCGATTTACCACCAATTGCACGTATTACACGGCACCGTTTACCGAAACCTTTTCGAACTCAAATAAATGGGTAGGCCCAGGGTGGCCCGATCAGAATGGCGACATAGATGATTGTTGGCAACGCTCAGACAGTACCGATTATTTCTGGACGGGAGGAGGTACGGTTGCGCATTATTTTAACACCGGTCCATCGGGTGACCACACCTCCGGGAATGGGGGTTACGTTTTTGCTAGGAGTGGTACTCCATTTACCTCAACTGCTGATACAGATTTGAAGACGCCGTTTATTGATTTAGACACACTCCAAAGCCCACAGTTGACCTTTTGGTACCATATGTTTGGTGATCAAATCGACAAGCTGCGAGTTTATATTAAGCCCCTGAGTGGAACGGCATCTCTTTTAACAACTATTAGTGGTCAACAACAAACTTCTGCATCCGCGAATTGGCAAAAAGCGACGGTGAATTTAGCTGCATTCCAAGGCGATACCATTCAGCTTGTATTTAGAGCAATGAAGACAGGAACTGCGGCAACCTTCCGTGCGGCGATATCTCTAGACGATATTAAAATTGATGAGCCTACAACTTGTCCCACTCCGACATTAGCGGCGAATAATATTACCTATAACAGCGCTGATATTTCTTGGAACGGGTATGCTGCAACTTCAGCACTTGAATATGGCGTGACGGGATATACGCTCGGAAATGGCACCCGGGTTCAGGCGACAAATCAGGCCTATGGTTTGACAGGTTTACAACCTGGGACGTCTTATACCGTTTGGGTTAAAGACACCTGTACTGCGACTCTAACAAGTGCATGGGAGGATATTACGTTCACAACGTTGCCCTGTCCTGCCATCACAGCAACGGGCTCAGTAACCGTCAATGGCCAGTCGGTACAGGCCACGAACGCAACAGTCGCACCGGACTCCGTACTATGGTATTGGGGAGATGGCGGTTCAGATACTGGCGCTACGGCTCAGCATACCTACGGCCCAATCTTTGGAACGTTTAATATTTATCAGGTTGTGTTCAATGAATGTGGTTCGTCCGATTCATTGTTACACAGCGTGGATGTATGTGATACCATGTCCATTTCTACGGGCTATACCGTTAACGGTCTCTCCGTAACCTTCAATACAACGGGTTCTCAAGGAACAGGATTATCCTATGCATGGGACTTTGGGGACGGAAATTCGGGTACGGGTAGTTCAAGCACAAACAACTATTCTAGTGCGGGTAGCTATACCATAGTCTGCACTGCCACTTCATATTGCGGCGAGGTACTTACCGATACGTTGATTATTGAGATTTGCGCGCCAGTGAATCTTAGTTTCAATGAAACGGCCTCTGGAAATAACTTCAGTTTTAGTGCGACCCCGTCAAATCTTGTAAGTTATAGTTGGGACTTTGGTGATAGTTTCTCCGGTTCCGGTGCAAACGTCAACCATACCTATTTATCGAATGGTACATATACCGTTGTACTTACTGCAACGGACTCATGTGGAAACCAGCATACCTATTCAAAAGATGTGGCGACTTGCACCGCTCCTCAAGGCGATTTTAGTTTCAATATCGTTTCAACTGGCGGTAATGGTATGGTTGTCAACTTCTTTGCCACAGCAACGGATGCAACCGCATACCATTGGTATTGGGGGGATGGTACCAATTCAAAAGGCAATACACCGAATGCACAACATACCTATGGCGTGATTACTCTGAATTACACTGTAAATCTCTTCTTGATCAATGATTGTGGAGACTCAACCTTGATTACCCATAGTTTGTACGAGGCGGGAATTTCGGATCTCGGCTTAAATGCCAGTATTTATCCAAACCCAACACAAGGTTTGGTGAATGTGGTCTTTGAGCAATCGGTTACGGGGACCTTACGTTGCTACAATGCAATAGGGGTGCAGGTCTATTCAAATGTCATGAATCAGGAACGCACCTTGCAGCTGGATTTAACGGCGCTGCCGAGCGGAACGTATTGGTTGCATTTTGAGGGTGAGGAATCAACCTGGACGCAAAGCATTATTAAACCTTAAGCTCAAAGCCGACGTACCTTATATTTGTGGTCCATCACACTTAGCGTGAACGTATCACAACTATGAAGAAATTGACCAAAATCCTCGTTGCCAACAGAGGCGAAATCGCCTTGCGAATCATGCGTAGTGCCCGTGAAATGGGCATTAAGACCGTTGCCATTTATTCTGAAGTTGATCGTCGGGCGCCACATGTGTTGTTCGCTGATGAAGCCGTATGTATAGGCCCTGCGCCTTCCTCCGAGAGTTATCTAAAAGGAGCCGAAATCGTGCGTATCGCAAAAGAATTAGGCGTTGACGGTATACACCCAGGTTATGGTTTCCTTTCTGAGAACGCAGGATTCGCAACGCTTGTTGAAGCCGCAGGAATTACATTCATAGGTCCGCGTCAGCATGCCATAGAGATTATGGGCGATAAGCTCAGTGCGAAGGATGCAGTGAAGGATTTTGATGTGCCGCTGGTTCCAGGATCAGAAGGTGAGGTTCAAGATCCTGCGGAGGCTTTAAAGATAGCGGAAGAAATAGGCTTTCCTGTGATGATTAAGGCTAGCGCTGGAGGTGGTGGTAAAGGAATGCGCATAGTTCAAGGTCCTGAAGAATTTGAAAGTCAGATGCAACGCGCCATTAGTGAAGCAACCAACAGCTTTGGAAATGGCGCTGTGTTTGTAGAGAAATATGTTCAAAATCCACGTCACATCGAGATACAGGTCTTGGCGGATGAGCACGGCAATGTCGTGCACTTGTTCGAGCGTGAATGTTCTATTCAACGCCGACATCAAAAAGTAATTGAAGAGGCACCATCTGTGGTGCTAACACCTGAATTGCGCGATGCAATGGGTACCGCAGCGGTTAATGTAGCCAAAGCATGTAATTATCGAGGTGCGGGTACGGTAGAATTCATCTTTGAACCAGGAGGTAAATTTTATTTCTTGGAGATGAATACGCGCCTTCAAGTAGAACATCCCGTAACAGAGCAAATCACGGGTGTTGATTTGGTCAAGGCGCAGATTCGAGTTGCCCAAGGTGAAAAATTGTGGTTCGCTCAAGAAGACCTTAAAATTCAAGGGCATGCCTTGGAGGTACGAGTATATGCCGAAAATGCAGCTGAGAATTTTATGCCAGCCACAGGAACGCTTCGTGAATACAAAAGACCACAAGGCTTAGGAGTTCGTGTGGACGATGGACTAGAGGAAGGAATGGAGGTAAGCATCTACTATGATCCAATGATTGCAAAGTTGATCACCTTTGGTGCCGATCGAACGGAAGCAATTGCTAGAATGAAGCGCGCCATCAGTGAGTATCGCATTTCTGGGGTTCAAACGACGTTGGACTTTGCAAGCTTTGTGATGGATCACGATGCCTTCGTAGGAGGCGATTTCGATACGCACTTTGTTGCGAATTACTTCACTCCAGATCAACTAGAAGCCAAGGATACGAAACTCGAAGAGGTAGGCGCTATGGCATTGGCAAGTTTGTTGCAAGAGCAAAAGAGCACACAAAAGGTTCAAAAGAATGGCAATACAAGCCGCTGGAAGGCGAATCGCTCTTAGCGCATACGCACTCTTATTCTCCGTATTACTTCATGCTCAGGTCGATACCCTGAGTAAGTCTTTGCGCCCTGATGGGCCTTTGATGGGCCAATTGGTCATTGATGGCGATACCATTCCCTGGACCGTATTGGATGAAATATTGTTTGTTCCAGAGCCAACGCTGAATGATTTTCAAGCGAGACGTCAGTATTATATGCTGATGAAAAAGGTGAAGCGCGTTTATCCATATGTTCGTGAGGCGGCCTTACGCATGGACAGTGTGAACATGAAACTTGAAGGGCTTGAGGGGCGACGGAAGCGCAACAAATACGTCAAGGAATATCAAAAATACCTTGAGGAACGCTTTGAGCCAGAACTTCGTAAACTGACGCGAAGTGAAGGCCAGATTTTAAGTAAACTCATTTATCGGGAGACGGGTACCAGTGTTTATGAGATCATCAAGACCTACAGGAATGGGTTCTCAGCAAGATTTTGGTCGCTGACGGCCTGGTGGTATGATATTGATCTAAAGAAACCGTACGATCCGGAAAATGACCCTGAGGATAAGCTCATCGAGAATATTTTGATACGAAAGTTTATCTCTGGAGAGCTCGTCCCTGCGAGGCAAGATGAGCAAGATCTCTATCAGTAGCGAGTTGGCGATGTCATTAATCTGTACTGCGGTATAAGTTTGCGCGCATTTTCCTAAATTCCCTACCTCGTAATACCCTCATTTTGAAACTCGAAAAGGCATTGGCAATTCTCGGTATGGACCGGCTTCCGCAAGATGAGGCTGAGCTGAATGCTGTATACCGAGATCTTGCCAAGAAATTGCACCCGGATGCAGGTGGTAGTGAAGAGGCTTTTCAAGAGTTGGGTGAAGCCGTGGATTATTTGAAACGTGCATTACTTCTCTTAAATCAGCGGGTCCAAACCAAAACACGCACCGAGGATGCCTTGGCGCAGAAAAGGGCCATTCTCAGAGAGCAAATGTTGCGACGTAGGGCAGAGGAAGACCGGATTCGAAACCAGCAGGCTACTCGATGGATTATAGGTTTGGTGGTGGTCATGGCTATTGTTGGGATTTGGTTCTTGCTACAGCCACGTATTAATCGCTGGATGATCGAAAGGAATCGGACCGAAACCATGGCAAAGGTGGTGCGTTTGGACAATGAACGGACCTATACCATTGCTTGGGAATTCAATGGACAGCTGTATGAAAAAGATATCAATGGCCGATTCATTGATGGTGCTTGGATTGTAGGGCCAGCAGGGATGCCAATGCTGCCTGGAGCGGAGTTCATTGTAGCGTTTAATAAAGAGAATCCAAACTTTTATGAGCCGCTTGACCAATACATTCATCATGAAACGGCCGAGTTGTATTTTACACTACTGCGCCCCCAATTGGCAGAAAAATTCGGTCTGAATGAAAATGATCCAGATATCGTTTGCTTGTTTTGGGGAATTCTCGATGAATATGGGGTTGAAGGTCTGGCACATGTCCAATTCTCGAATGTTCCAATGCGCCGGAATTGGTCCCACAATGAACGCACGTTCCAAACGCTAATCTCTACAGAACGGTTCCAGGAATTGTACAGAAGTTGTGTGCTTCATTAGTACGAGAACCCGCATTATGCGGTATTTTTGTCTTGAAGAAATCGACAACACCCACGTATGAAACCCTCTTTAGCAAAAGGAACAAGAGATTTTTCAGCCATTGAAGTTCAAAAACGTCAATACATTATGAATGTATTGCGCGAGGAATTTGAAGTACGTGGGTACGACCCCATCGAGACGCCTTCGTTCGAAAATCTAGAAACGCTCACTGGTAAGTACGGTGAGGAAGGGGACCGATTGATCTTTAAAATCCTTCGTTCGGGCGACTTCACGTCAAAAATTGATGAGGGTGCTTGGGCCAATAAAGATCCAAAAGCGTTAGGAGCGAAGGTTGCTGATAAAGCGTTGCGCTATGACTTGACCGTTCCTTTTGCGCGCTATGTTGTACAACACCAAAATGAGATTGCTTTCCCGTTCAAGCGTTATCAAATGCAACCGGTATGGCGTGCTGATCGCCCACAAAAGGGAAGGTTCCGCGAGTTCTACCAGTGCGATGCTGATGTGGTTGGCTCGGACAGCTTGTGGCAAGAGGTTGAGCTCATTCACTTGTATGATGCTGCTTTCACACGACTAGGACTAGGGGCTACGATTAAGGTGAATAATAGAAAAATTCTTGCGGGTATGGCCGAAGTCTTAGGCATTGCCGACGATTTTATATCGTTTACAGTGGCCATAGATAAGCTCGATAAAGTTGGGGCTTCAGGCGTACTTGACGAGATGACCAAACAAGGCATCGGTGCTGAGGCGGTCGCAACTTTCGGACAGTGGCTCGAGGCGGGACTCACGCTTGAAGCGCTAGCGGCACTTTTGCAAGACTCTGAGGAAGGAAAGAAAGGATTGGAAGAGATGAATTTTGTCTTGTCCAATGCTATGGATGGCCTCCAAGATTCGAAAGTTGAATTTGACTTTACGTTGGCACGCGGATTAAACTATTACACCGGAACCATCTTTGAAGTTGCAGCCGATGGGGTTGCCATGGGAAGTGTAGGCGGCGGCGGACGCTATGCCGATTTGACTGCTATTTTCGGGTTGAAGAATACCTCTGGCGTTGGGATTAGCTTTGGTCTAGATCGTATCTACCTTTGTTTAGAGGAGCTTGATTTATTCCCCGATGCAGTGGCTGGTAAGGCTTCTATTTTGTTCGCAAACTTTGGTGATTCCGAGGCTGCCTCGGCCTATGGTTGGGTTCAAAAATTGGTGGCTAAAGGAATTCGTGCAGAGCTCTATCCAGATGCAGCTAAATTGAAAAAGCAGTTCGACTTCGCAGATAAAAAGCAGATTCCTTTTATGGCAATGGTGGGCACGAATGAGTTGGCCGCTGATGCTATTCCGGTGAAAAATTTAGCCACTGGTGCTCAAGAGGTCAAAAACCTCGAGGAAATCATTGCATTGGTACGCGGTTAATCACGAGCAATTGCTGCCCACAGTTCAGGTGAATTATGCTCAGGTTTCATGAGCACACTTCTTACGACTACTACGTTTTCTTGATCCCATTCTATTTTCCAAGGACACTGCTTTGGTGAAAGCTTGAATAGGGCCAAGTGAATGTCTTCAGCGGCCTTTGCTTCGAAAAATGCTCTATTCTTAGCGCTGATTTCTGATGCTAAGGCTCCCGATTTGCTGAAAATACAAATGTCCATCGCGGGTTCTAACGCCCAATAATCCTGCTGGATTAGTGTCGCGGTAAGACCCTTTGCAGCGTGAAGGCTGTGATCCAAGCGATTAGACATCGCTCCACCCGAGATCAATGGGAACTTTTGGAGGGTCGCCCAAAGTGCAGCGGCCGAGGCGCCGGGACGCGAACATTCTAAAGTAATCTCGCCTAAGTGTAATTCATTGGACGTAAAGTACGTATATGGACTGTCGTGCTTGTAGTATTTACCTTCTGCGGGGTTTTTTAAAAGCACCGCGCCACAACCATAGGGTTGCAAGCCATGTTTGTGCGGGTCGACCACAATGGAATCGGCCAGGCCTATGGCTTGGAAGGCGGCATTGTCTTGGTCGTTGGGAAGGTTGCAAAGTTTGAAGTATCCGCCGTACGCAGCATCGACGTGTACTCTGGCACCGAATGTTTGAGCGAGGGAAATGATTTTATCCAATGGGTCTACCGCTCCAATGCCCGTTGTCCCTAGAGTAGCCACAATGGTTGCTTTGCGACCCGATTCTTCGAGCGCGGCCAATTGGTCCGCCAGATCATTTAATTCCATCCTGCCACTTTCGTCCGCCTGAACTGTCCCAAAATCCATTCCAAGGACTTCACTCATGCGTTCATGGGTGTAATGTGCTTGGGCGTTCGCCAATACTTTGGTGGTTGGGTTGGCTTGTCGAGCGACCCAAAGTGCTTCAAGATTCGCTACGGTCCCCCCAGAAGTAAGATGACCCAGCGGTGCGGTATAGCCCATCATATCGCCCAGGGCTTTAATGCATTCCAGCTCGAGGGCTGAAGTTGCTCGACCGCCATCAAGTGCGTGGTTATTAGGATTGATGAAACTGGTCATCCAATGGGCTGCTTGCGCCAAATGATGAGGGGGCTTGATCATTTGGCCGGCGTAGTTTGCCTTTGCATATGGGTAGTTGTCCTGCAATCGTTCCGCCAACTCCTTTAAGATGCGCTGGTCCTCACTATCGAGGATGAGTTGTGGGAATTTCAGGTCTTTAAGTGCGTTCCAATCCATGGTCGGAATTTACATCAATCCAACCAAGTATTCACATAGCTGCCCTCTGGATCGTAGCGTTCGGCTTGGAATTGTGTGTTGAACTTTCGAAACGGGCGAGGGTCATTGCCGACACCGGCTATATAAAGCCAATTGCCATAGTTTGAGGCTGGATCGTGGTCAATAAGCTGTGCTTCGAACCATGCCGCGCCGTAGCGCCAATCAAGGTGCAGGTCGTGCACGAAGTATGAGGCAACGTTTTGGCGGCCACGATTGCTCATGAATCCAGTTTCTGCAAGCTCTTTCATATTGGCATCTACAAGTGAATCACCAGTTGTACCATCGGTCCATTTTTGAAAATGCTTTTCGCGGTAATTCTTTCGCGGTTTGCTAGGTTGAAGACCACCCTGTAAAAAGATATCACGTCCATGCTTGCGAGCAATCCATTGGAAGTATTCACGCCATAGCAATTCGAAGTAGAGCCAATATGTACTCTCATTTGAGGTCACTTGATGTTCAAATCGCTTTATTTCGGCATAGATCTCGCGAGCAGAAATACAACCCAGGGCGAGGAATGCAGAGAACTTGGAGCTGTAATCCGAACCAAGCATGCCATTTCGCGTCTCTTTATACGTCGTTATGTATTCCTCGTTCCAGAGGTAATGATCTAATCGGTCCCAAGCGCTAGTAACCCCGCCATGGAAGGGGTGGGCACTATTGTTAGGAATGGTGAATTCTGAAGTAGGTTCCCAATGACAATCCAGCTCTATACTCGAGATGCTCGGTGCAGGGAGTGCCCGTGCAGGCTCAGAATATTTTTCAATTTTCTTGCGAAAAGGGGTGAACGATTGAGGTAAATCAGCCAAATCAAAAGGCAATTGATTTTGGTCGAATAACGTGCGTTCTTCCTTCCAAAAAGTTTTAATGTTTCGCGCTACGGACCAAGAATCAATGGCATGGCATTCTTGCTGCTCATTAAAAGAAGGCTCATCAGGACCTATAATGGCACTAACATTCCAACGAGTTGCTAAGTTTTGGATTCGTTCGACATTGGTGCCAGTCGTTGTATCAACGTACAGGGTGCTGCCGTCCAATTCTAGCGTATTTTTCAACCACAGAATACTTTCATCGAAGAACCTGTGTTTTGCCTTGCCCCAAGCAAAGGATCCTTTGGGGTGTTCCGTATGTGTAGTGGGGTAAAGAAATACAGGAATAACCTGTTCATAGTGCTGATAAGCGTAATAAACGGGGAGGTTGTCGCTGGTACGCAAGTTATTTCGAAACCAAAGCAAGCAAGTCTTCATGGTTAAAGGGTGTTGAGGTTGTTGAGAATCCAGTTGGCACGTTCTTGAATTTCTCCTTTCGCCTCCGGTGTCATCTTATTCAATGTTCTATAAACCATTCCAATACGTGGATTGTTCCCCAATTTATCGGAATGACGCATATAAAAGTCCCAATACAATGTGTTAAAGGGGCAACTATTCGCCTCAGTCTTGGTTTTGCGGTCGTATTTGCAACTGCCACAATAATCGCTCATTTTGTGTATGTAGTTGGCAGAACTGACATAGGGTTTCGTTGCAATCCATCCGCCGTCTGCAAATTGGCTCATCCCCCGGGTGTTAGTGATTTCCACCCATTCAAAAGCATCAATGTAGATTCCCAAGTACCATAGGTCTACCTCACTCGGGTCAATACCTGAGAGGAGTGCGAAGTTTCCCGTGATCATCAGGCGTTGAATGTGATGTGCATAGGCATGAGAGAGGCTTTGACCAATGGTTTGCTTCATGCATTCCATATGCGTCTCCCCGGTCCAGAACCATTCTGGAAGTTTACGATCGTGTTCGAAATAGTTTAATGTTCCAAATTCAGGCATCCGCATCCAATAGGCTCCACGCATGAATTCACGCCAACCAATAATTTGACGAATGAAACCTTCGGCAGCGCTGATGCTTACTTCAGGCCGATTGCGATAGGCCAGTTCTACTTGCTGACAGACCCATAATGGATCAATCATTTTGGTATTTAAAGCAAACGATATTCTGCTATGGTACATGGCCCATTGATTGCGTGCCATGGCATCTTGGAAATCACCAAAATAGGGTAGGTCATGCTCCAGCCAATAGTAAAAGATGGATTTCGCTTGGTCTGTATTTGTAGGCCAATAAAAGTATTTTGGGTCGCCGATGGAGCCAATGGTTTTTACCCCCGCTGCTTCAATATCTTTTAGCACATCAGTCACATCGGTCTCAGGGAAGAACCGGGGAGGAACTTGGTGGTTCTTGGGGAGGGACTTTCGGTTGGATGCATCAAAGTTCCATTTACCTCCAACGGGTTGTTGCCCTTCCATAAGAATGCCGGTTTCCTTGCGCATGCGACGGTAAAAGGACTCCATCAACAACGACTTTTTACCAGAGAACTGCTGTTTAAAGCCTCCAGTAGTACTGATGAAGTGCTCGGAGGAAACAAAACTCATTGTAACCCCCTGATTACTGAGTTCGTTTAGATGTTCCTTTACCCGCCATTCGTCGGGTTCTTGGCATTGTACAACCGTAATATTTAAATTTTCAGTGAGTGCTTTTAGATTCTCTCCCAAGGAGGGGAGACTCGCAGTGATTTTCTTGTAATGAACGTTGTGTCCCTTATCGCGTAGATTCGCAGCAAATTGGCGCATAGCTTCGAAAATCCCAGCCACTTTTTGTATGTGGTGTGGCGCATAGCTTGCCTCATCCATGCATTCAAAGAAGGCATAGGTAATGCTTGGATCAACGTTGGAATACCACGTATGTTTTGGATTGAGTTGGTCGCCGAGAATAAGACGAATCATGGGGTAGATTTTTAGAACTAACCCCATGTAAAGTGGAAAGTTCAGGCAAAAAAAAAGGAGCCAATTTCTTGGCTCCGTACCCCTAACCTAATTCAAAGTTGCCTTTGAATAGTTCTAATATAGAATAAGATTTTAGCACATTCCTAACGTCCTGGGCATTTTGATTCAAAATTCTCAATCGACACACTAAAATTGAGTATATACACTTATAATGTGAAGCCGTATGTACCGATTGAAACTATAAATACACCTTAAAAGAGTCCATCACCTTGTCTAAACAACGTTGATTTCCCAGCGAAAACGAATCCATAGGGCAGGGCATTTGAAGTTCTAGAAACAACCCATTGGTTAAAGTATCCTTCAAAATCAATTTATGTGCAATGATGTAAGGGAACGGCTCTTGTTCGTAATAGCCGTAATTCACCAGCCATGTATCTACAGTATCCTTTTTTAAGGTCTTCCAACTGTCTCTTCGGGCAAATTGCAGGTCAATAAACTCCTGCGCTTGTGTTTGTTCTTTCACAGAAACGTATGAACCTACCCGTTTGAACGGATGTACCTTGAGAAGTATACTTGCCGAGCTATCATCCGTGAATCGCGCAGCTTCGTAGTAATTGAAATTCTGTTTGCCAAACTCGGGCATTCTCACTTGCCAATCGTAGCTGAGCTGGAAGGAGAAGTCAATAACGGGTAAGGCATAGTATTGCGCTTGCTCGAAATTGAAGGTGTATTTTGCATCGAGGTTACAACTTTCTGAATCTTTTGATGTTCCACAAGCTGTGAGGACAGCAACTAGCAATATAGATTTTATCTTCGCATTCATAATATTCTTCACATGATCCTAGAAAGTATTCTTCATGAGCACTCACCGGTCCCTTCAAAAGTAATGAAGGACCTCATTGCCGGAGGAACTTTTCTGGAATCAATTGCCAAAGCTCCCTACCATTGGGAAAGCTTTGCCGACCAAGCCCAAGCACAGCAGCAATATTCGTCCGAAACAAGGGAGGTGGTTGCCAACGCATTTGAACGTCAAAATCCCGGTCTTAGTGCTTCCGAGGAAGCATCGTTATTGGCGTTTCGCGATGGTGCACTTACGGTAACGACAGGTCATCAGTTAATGGTTTGTGGAGGCACAGTTTTTTTTGAGGCCAAGGTGTTGGGGGCCGTTGCGTTGGCTAGAGCTGCTTCGAAAGAATTAGGTCAGGACGTAGTTCCGGTATTTTGGATGGCGAGTGAAGATCATGATTTTGATGAGATTGCCTCTTTTCGAATAGGCGAGCACGAGTTCACTTGGAAACAGCCTGATGCAAAAGGTCCGGTGGGGTATTTGCCTACCCAAGATTTAGCGAACCAATTATCCTCATGGCTCGCACAAGTTCCGTTGAACGAAGCGCAGAAAAAATTGGTCCAACCGAGACTTAAAGCGTATCGCGAGGGTAAAAATCTTGCAGAAGCAACGCGTCAATGGGTGCGACAGTGGGCCGAAGGATTGGGGCTCCTCGTCTTGGACGGTCAGGACTTGGCACTAAAAGGCCAAGCTGCTCCACTTTGGAACGCCGAGATGGACGGTCAGTTCTCCAAGCTCATTCAAGCACAGACAGATGCTCTTGTGGCAGCGGGCTACAAGGCCCAGGTATTTCCTCGTGAGATCAATCTATTCGATCTGCGCGATGGCGATCGACAACGCTTCGAACAACCCGACCAGGAGTGCCCATATTTCTACGTGAGTCCCAATGCGTTATTGCGTCCCCTATACCAGGAGTGGCTTTTGCCAAATCTTGCCTATGTGGGGGGTGGTGGAGAGTTGGCCTATTGGTTGCAGTTGGGTAGTGCTTTTGAGAAATTGGGGCGTCCAATGCCTTTGCTGTATTTGCGGAATAGCTTCTTAATTCAGGATACCAAGCTTACCAAAGACCTCCAAAAACTTGATCTTTCGTTAGTCGAGCTACTTTCAACGAATGGAGAAGTATTAAAACAAGATCTATTGGGTAAGAATACCGTGCTGCAGGCTGAAGGAGAATCGCTTCAAGCGCCTCTAATTGAAGCTATTGGACAATGGAATGCGTCTCTATTGCAGCATTATCCAGAACTTCATCAACACGCTGCAGCCTTGAAGGTTAAGATGGAGAAATTGGCCCAACGGACTTCAGAAACGAGATATCGCGTACAGAAACGTCGTCACAAAGAACTTATGTCGAGCGTTGATCGCGCAATGAATGCCATTTATCCAGGAGGAGTATTCTGGGAACGTCGCGCTTCCTATATCGATTTAGTAGGAATCCTAGGGCAGGATCCTAGGGATGCTATGGTTGAAAAGATGTCAACAATAAAGGCGGGAACACTCGTTATACACACAAATTTTTAGTGGTATTTTTGCACCATGCAAGAAACCATTTTGATCCTCGACTTTGGTTCACAATACACGCAACTTATTGCGCGTCGTGTTCGTGAACTTAACGTTTACTGTGAAATTCATCCGTTCAACAACCCGCCTGCCATTACAGAAGATATAAAGGGAGTTATTTTAAGTGGCTCTCCTTATAGCACATTGCAGGAAGATGCGCCTCAGATTGACTTGAGCGCAATCAAAGGAAAGTTGCCTTTATTGGGTGTGTGCTATGGAGCACAATACATGGCATTGATTGGCGGAGGGAAAGTAGCCCCTAGTGAAATTCGTGAATATGGCCGCGCTAATCTCAGCGAGGTAGATGCAACGTCTCCATTGTTCCAAGGTGTTGGCGGTGGCTCACAAGTGTGGATGAGCCACGGTGATACCATTATGGAACTTCCTGCAGATTTCGAGGTAATTGCCTCTACGCATGATGTTCGAGTGGCAGGATACAAGGTTAAAGACGAATCGACTTTTGGTATTCAGTTTCACCCGGAAGTTTACCACAGTACGGACGGTACTCAGTTACTGAAGAATTTCTTGTACGATGTTGTAGGAGTAAGTGGCGATTGGACACCTGCCCATTTTGTAGATGAAACGGTAGCGCAGCTCAAGGACCAATTGGGCAACGACAAAGTTGTCTTAGGCCTATCAGGAGGTGTAGATAGCTCTGTAGCAGCAATGCTGTTGCACAAAGCCATTGGAGCAAATCTGTACTGCATTTTTGTAAACAACGGATTGCTCCGAAAAGACGAGTTTACTCAAGTATTGAAGCAATACGAAGGAATGGGGCTCAATGTAAAAGGTGTTGATGCCTCAGATCGCTTCTTAGATGCTCTTGCAGGAATTGAAGAGCCAGAAGCTAAGCGCAAGGCAATTGGTCGCGTATTTATTGAAGTATTCGATGATGAGGCGCATATGATTGAAGATGTGGTTTGGTTAGCACAAGGCACCATTTATCCGGATATCATAGAGAGTATCAGTGTAAAAGGTCCTTCGGCCACGATTAAGTCCCACCATAATGTTGGTGGCTTGCCAGATTTCATGAAACTCAAAGTGGTTGAGCCGCTCAAGACATTGTTTAAGGATGAAGTACGTCGCGTAGGAGCTTCAATGGGAATGAGCCACGAATTATTAGGACGTCATCCGTTCCCGGGTCCAGGTTTAGCAATTCGAATCTTAGGAGATATCACTGCAGAGAAAGTCAGAATTCTTCAAGAAGTTGACCATATTTTCATCAATGGTTTGAAAACAGAAGGCCTTTACGATAAAGTTTGGCAAGCTGGTTGCATACTATTACCAGTGAACTCGGTTGGCGTAATGGGAGACGAACGTACTTATGAAAAAGTGGTAGCCCTTCGTGCTGTTGAAAGTACAGATGGTATGACCGCAGACTGGGTACATCTGCCATACGAGTTCTTAGCGAAAGTGAGCAATCAAATTATTAATAAGGTGAAAGGAGTGAACCGTGTAGTTTATGACATCAGCTCCAAACCGCCTGCCACCATTGAATGGGAATAAAAAAGGTACTCCATATTGCAACATTGCTGCTGAGTTTTACGCTTAGTGCACAATCCGTTGTAGAACATACTGTTGAAAAAGGGAATACATTGTATTCACTCTCTAAGCAGTATGGCGTAAGTATCGAAGCCATTCAAGAGGCAAACCCAGAATTGCAAGGCACGGCGCTTTCCCTAGGGCAAATTCTCGTTATCCCTAGTTCGGAAGAAACATCACAACCTACTCAAGAACGAAAGGTACCACCACCGCCGCCACCAGTTTCTTCCGAGGAATATGAAATGTACAGGGTGAAGAAAGGGGATACCCCAGCATCTTTAGCGCAGGCCTGGGGTTATAAGACAATGCGGGCCTTCTACCGACTTAACCCCGATGCTCGCACCTCATGGAAAAAGGGAATGATTCTGATCAAACCTATTGGTGTTCCTATTGAGCCGACAGATTCATTATCGGTTGTTGCGCCAATAGATTCCGAAATTTTAGCGCTAGATTCTTCAAAGAATGTCGTGCGTGTTGTCGGCTTATTGCCATTTTTCCACGTTGACTATATCAATGAAACACCGCTGGCTAAACGGAGTTCCGTGGCGATGAGTTTTCGTCAAGGTATGGAGCTAGCGGCTGCCAATATTTCCGATTCAACCTTCAGGATAGATTTGAGTTTCCTTGATACGTACAATCAACGGGATTCATTGGCTGCGGCACTCGCGACTATTAATGCAGATTCTATCGATTTAATCATAGGTCCAGTGTATTCTAAGCGTGTTATGGAAATGGCATCCTTTACGCATCCAGCCAAAGTGGTAAGCCCGCTCAGTAAGAATGAAGCCATTAACACCTTAGCGATTCAAAACGCTGTTGTTGCTGAGCAATTTCAGTGGCAAGCTATTGTTAACGTGATAGATGAGCGCAGGAATCAAAATGCGGCGTTAGCACCGGTCTCAAATGGTCTAAAGCCGCATCGAACGCTTATCATTGCTCAAAGCAATGCAAAGACTGAATCTGCCTTGAGCGGCATGTTCTCTGTCTTTATTGATCCATTGGTGATTAAAGCAACTGAGAAATGGAAGGAAAATGAGCGTCTGGCTTTTTTGGATTCTTCTGTCCATTTTGATTTAATCATATACGATAACGACCCCGCCTTTGTTTTGGATGTTTTGCGAAATCTTCGTGCAGGTCGTGCGAAATACAGTTGGTATACGACAGAAAATCAGATAATTGGATCTGGGATCACTGCAGATAACTTTACTCGTGAACGCGCTGTGATTTGTGCCTTTAGTTCGTACCTAGATTATACGGATGCATCTGTTCATTCCTTCATTCAAAAGTTCCGCGAAACTTTTGGTCATGAGCCGGATGAATATGCTTTTAAAGGATATGATATTTTGAATTTCCATGTTCAAAGCTTGCGTTTTGACACAAAATCGTATCGAGGTACCGTATTGGGATTCGAGATTAATGAAGGTTTAAAAAACGGATATACTGAACTCAGAAAATTCGAAGACCTTACTTGGAAACCAATTGTTGAATAAGAGAACAACTTGGACAAATTTGGGTTAATTACATAAGTTAAAAACCCCTTATGGCCTTAAATAAATCTCTTTCCGTTGGCGATTCTATCCCTGCATTTACCTTGAATGATCAAAACGGTAATCCAGTGAGTTCTTCAGATTACAAAGGAAAGCCTTTAGTGATCTTCTTTTATCCTAAAGACCATACTCCTGGATGTACGGCTGAGGTTTGCTCATTCCGTGATTACGAAAATGAATTTCAATCCGTAGGGGCCCAAGTCATCGGTATTAATAGTGGGTCTGTTGGAGAGCACAAAGGTTTTTCCGATAAATACGGCGTAACCTATCCTTTGCTAAGTGATCCTGGGCACGCAGTACGAAAGTCTTTTGGAGCTCCAGGGTTATTATTCAATACGGTCGCGAATAGAATAACATATGTCACTGATGAAAACCATAAAGTGGCGTATATTTTCAGAAGTTTAATACGTGCAAACGATCACGTGAGTGAGAGTTTGGAATTTTTAAAAAGTTTAACTCATGAATCCCGTTGAGATTACCGTCATGCTGATCACTTTCGTCGTAATGGAAGGCGTTGCATGGGCAGCACATAAATACTTGATGCATGGTTTCCTTTGGTTCTTACACGACGACCACCACACCAAAACTCCAGGTGCATTAGAGAAAAACGATACATTCTTTTTGATTTTCGCTATACCGTCGTGGCTATGCATCATGTTGGGGCTGTTCAATGGTAATGGCATCAGTGTTGCAATAGGTGCGGGAATTGCATTGTACGGTCTCGCTTATGCACTCGTTCATGAACTCTTTATTCATCAACGTCTGCCTTTATTGAAAAAGTCGCGCTTCATTTATTGGGAAGCGGTTCGATTAGCACATAAAATGCACCACCGTCACCTAGGAAAGGAGGATGGCGAAAACTTTGGAATGCTTTGGGTACATCCAAAATACATTCGTCAAGTGCGTGCGATGCGCAGTAAAGCCTAAGAGCCGTGTTAGAAACAAAATGGTTATACCTATTACTCAACCTCTTTACCGTGAGCGTTCCATTGATTCGAAGTTTCGAGCCTCGAATCGCTTATTACAAGAGTTTTGGCTCACTTGGAAAGGCAATGCTTATTTGGAGCGGTTTCTTTCTCATTTGGGATATTTGGTATACCGATCTTGGAGTTTGGGGATTTACCTCCGATTACCTCTCAGGCATTCAACTTTTTGGTTTGCCACTCGGTGAATACCTCTTCTTCGTAACCGTTCCTTTTGCGTGTGTGTTTATCTATAAGTGTATGGAGTTGTTCTTTCCGGATGGCTTAATGAGCCCAAAGGTAGCGGCCAAGATTAGTCAACTTCTAATCCCATTCTCACTTGTTGTAGGCATCATGTCATTGGATAAGCTCTACACGGCTGCTACGTTCATTTTACTAGGAGTGGCATTGATCTATGTAGCATGGATTGCCAAGAGTCACTGGTTGCCACGTTTTTATGAGAGCTATATCATTGCTTTGTTGCCATTTTTTCTCAAAAATGGGATACTCACCGGTTCTTTCTTAGAAAGTCAAGTGGTATGGTACAACAATGAAGAAAACCTTGGAATACGACTCGGTACAATTCCTTTCGAGGACGTCTTTTATGGGATGCTCTTGATCTTGGGAATTGTGTACTTCTATGAAAAATTTGAGGCGACCCGTTTGAGCCGCCTCAATGATTGATTTAATCGATAAGCAAAGTAGAATCGGGAATTGCAGACGAGGCTTCCACGTGTACTTCGGTTGCTTTGGTTTCTACGAAATTTTTCAAGTTCTGTAGACCTGCTTCAAAATCGGGACCAACCCACTTGTCCATTTGGGCTCCTATAAAACGACCAAAAAAGCCCATCTCACCACTCAACCCCCAGGTCACCAGCGTAGAGCCATCTTCGTTCGATTCAAAGGTCCACGAGCCATTGCTTTCGCCTTGACCGTCAAAATGAATTTCAGTTTTCATAGAGCGTCCAGGAGTGTATTCTAAGATAGACATGTTACCACCGCCCATAGCTTCGCTTGTCCAACTGTAATTGCCACCGACTCCTTGAAAAGAATCGCCAAGTTCGTAGGTCATTGTTGAATCCATTTGAAACCAAACGCTCCAATGGGGCCAGGTACTAAAATCTGATACTGCAGCACTAATGGATTCTGGTGCTACATCCATTGATAGCGAACGCTTTACCTCAAAGTTCGATGGGAGCGTAGCATTCCAAATGATAAAGGCACCGCCTAGTATGGCGATGATAATCAATAGTGTTTTAACAATTTTCATGGGTATGGATTTAGGATAGATGTCAAAGATATACCTTTAATCAAATTTTGAAAATCCCGCCAATATGGATGTTCTTCTAAGTGCCGAAGGCCTTTTGTCATTACTCACCTTGACCTTTCTTGAAATTGTCTTAGGTATCGATAATATAATTTTTATTTCGCTGGTATCTAATGATTTAGAACCGAGTCAACAGCCACTTGCTCGACGCATGGGTTTATTGTTGGCGTTGGCTTTTAGGGTGCTGATGTTACTCGGGATTACTTGGCTCATAGGATTAACGGCGCCAATTTTTAACATAGGAGACCATCCGGTTAGCGGGAGAGATGCCATCCTCTTCTTTGGTGGCTTATTCCTGCTTGGAAAGTCTTCTACTGAGATTTTTAAGAAAACGGAAGGAAAAGGACACGGTACCCATTCTTCAAAGGCAAAATCTTTGGTGGGGGTTATTGTTCAAATTGGTTTGTTAGATATCGTTTTCAGTTTTGATTCCGTTTTAACAGCAATTGGTATGACCCATGACCTTTTGATCATGGTCATAGCGGTAATAATCTCCATGTTAATTATGCTGATTTTTGCAAAGCCAATTGCTGACTTCATCGAGCGCCATGTAAGCCTACAAATTCTAGCATTGAGCTTCTTGATTATGATTGGTACTGTTTTGATTGCAGAAAGTGCTCATGTAGAAATCCCCAAGCCATACGTTTACAGTTCTGTGGGCTTTGCGTTGATCGTTCAACTACTCAGTATTCGGGCAGCAGAGCGCTCGAAGACTACTGGTAACGACCAATAAGGCGGTAATAATCCTTGAGTACGGCCAAGTTTGCTTTTTCGTTGCTTTGCGTCCCGTAGAGCAATAAAGAATCTTGTCCATCTAAAATGAATGCTCTGTTGTAAGCCAGCGCATTTTCAAAGATCCATGCCGCAAATTCATAGTGTGCGTTATAATCCATCTTATCAAGGTAGATCAATGCAATAGAATCATTGAGCGCTACACGAACCGTATCATGAAAATAGTTTCTTCGGTTAGGTTCAGCGATAATAAACGCCTGGTCCGTGCGCCAAGCGTTAATAATCGTAAAATTTATTAAAGGCTGAGTTGTATCCCGCGTACACTTCAGGTAGCGGTGGGCCTTAACACCTTGTTTCGTCAATGCTTCGCTTTCTTCCGTTCTATATTGATGAATACGGGTGTTATTGAAAAAGATTTCATCACTTTCGCGCACGCTGAATGAAGGCGTTTCTTGCCAGTCAACCAGTTTCTGTTTATAGGGCCATAGGATGCTTAACAGCAACATCGCAGTGAAGAAAATGAGGGCAATGCGGTAAAGTTTCTTTTCCATTCGAGTACAACAATCGAGCGCGTCTGTTGTTTACTATTTACCCTTAACAAAAACCGTGATATTTATGAATACCCATCCCCAAAAAATTGCTGTAATTGGTTCTGGTGTCGCCGGGTTGAGCGCAGCGGTTCGTCTGGCGGTTGCAGGTAACCAAGTCGTTGTGTACGAACAGAATGCCTACACAGGGGGAAAGGTGACTGCTTTTGAACGCGATGGTTTTCGCTTTGATATGGGCCCCTCATTGTTTACGTTGCCCCACCTTGTTGATGAATTATTTGAGTTGGCTGGAAAGACTCCTCGCGACTATTTTAATTATCATACGCACGACGAGGTATGTCGTTATTTCTGGGAAGATGGAACGAAATTGACGCTCTATCCCTCGGTTGAGCGCAATGTGGCTGAAGTTCGCAAAGTCTTCGGTGAATCTTCTGCCTCGCGCGTTTCCGATTATTTTGAACGTGCCAAGAAAAAGTATGATTTAACTGCGCCGTTTTTTTTAGAAAATAGCCTTCACAAGTCCAAAACATATCTAAAATCCGAAGTCCTTAAAGTACTGCAGGAGATTCCAAGCCTTGGTCTATTTACGACTTTAGACCAAGAGAATAAGAGGTGCTTTAAAGAACCAAAACTGGTACAGCTTTTCAATAGATATGCCACCTACAATGGCTCTTCACCGTTCCAGACGCCAGGTATCATGCAGATGATTACCCACCTCGAGCATGGCTTAGGTACCCATTTCCCAGTTGGAGGCATGCATGAGATTTCTCAAAGTATAACTCGATTAGCCATTGACTTAGGTGTCGAATTCAAGTTGAACTCGAGGGTCGATGAAATTTTGGTTGAAAGGGGACAAGTAAGGGGAATATCAGTAAACGGAAAGATTGAGATTTTCAATCGGGTGGTCTGCAATTCGGATATTAAACATGTTTACAAAAATCTGCTAGCAGCACCTGTCAAACGACCAAAAAAGACTTTGGCACAAGAGCCAAGTTCGAGCGCTTTAATATTTTATTGGGGCTTGAGTCAGAAATTTGAGCAATTGGATCTTCATAATATCATTTTCAGTGAGGATTATGAACGTGAATTTGAGCGCATTCAGCATAATGGTCCATTTTGGGAAGATCCAACCGTGTATATCCATATATCGAATCGACTTGAAAAATCTGATGCTCCTGATGGTAAAGATTCGTGGTTTGTAATGGTGAACGTACCGTATGACCAAGGTCAGGACTGGGAGGCGATCATTCAGAAAACTAGGAAATCGGTTCTCACTCGCATTTCCAAGACGTTAAAATGTTCGATAGAATCGCTCATTGAGGTGGAGGAATGGCTCACACCGGTTGATATCGAACAAAGGACATCGAGCGTAGGAGGTGCATTGTATGGAACAAGCTCCAATGACCGTATGGCTGCATTTCTTCGTCACTCAAATAAAAGCAGCTCCGTAAAAGGGTTGTACTTTTGCGGTGGTTCAGCGCATCCTGGAGGAGGGGTTCCTCTGTGTTTGTTGAGTGGGAAAATCACTGCTGAATGGTTAAATGAGGACACAAAGCATGCAAAAACTCATTGATTTATCGAGACTTTACGGGCAGTGGGTGCTTATTTTCTTTCATGCCATAGGACTCTTTCTGCTCGGTAGTGCGTGGCGTCATGATTTAGTCTTCTTAACCCCTTATAATCTATTGCTCCTGCTGGGTATTTTTCTGCTCTCAAGTGAGCGTCCCCAACAAAAAGTCATTTATGCAATCCCTGTAGCTTTGGGCTTTGTCATAGAGGTCATAGGCACAAATACAGGATGGCCGTTTGGTTCCTACACATACGGAACTGCGTTGGGCCCCCGATTCATGGAGACACCATTGATGATAGGCGTTTTATGGTGGGTATTGATTCGCGCATGGTATGATCTGGCGGGAAGATGGACTTCCAACCCATGGTTCCGGTCTGTGATAACGGGAGCGGGGATGGTTAGCATGGACTTACTCATAGAACCCGTCGCTATAGAATTAGGCTTCTGGGCATGGGAAGGCACACGCGTACCGCTATCCAATTACATTGCTTGGTTTGTGTTGGCGACCGCTTTTGCTCGTATCACGGCAGCAGGGGATACCCGAAATCCAATGAGCCCATGGGTTATTGGTGTGTTGGGAGTGTTCTTCGCGGTGCTATGTGTAATCTATGCATAAAAAAAGCCCCCGCATTGCGAGGGCTTGGCTAGCTCAGGGGTACGAGCCTAGCGGTCTTTCAATCGTTTAAGTTCGAGCTCGAGTTCCTCCAACTTACGTTCGATGTCCTCTTCAAGCGCTTCTAATTCTTCGTCGATATTATCTTGGATTTCATCTTCAAGCTCTTCCGCGCGGTAATATATTATTTCAGGACAATCCTCACAGGATAGACCTTTAGATGTCATGGTCCAAGTTCGTCCAAGCATTTCTCCATCCCACATGTTTTGGAGGTTTTTAACATCGTACATGATGTTCTCAATACTAGGGTCTAAGTAAACACTAGAACCAATAGGTAGGAAGAGGGTTATTTTCAGGTTTTGTGCGCGCCACATGGCCGATTTAGGCACGTTGAAATACTCACTCAGCTGCAATTCTTCCTCGTTCTGCACATATGGAAAATCATAGTTTTGGGCGCGCTGACGTGCTTCTGAATGACTGCTCCCGCGAGCCGTATGACGAAGTTCGAGGCTCGCCTCATTACTAGAAGTTGGTTGAATATTGAATCGAATGTTTTCAATTCTCAAAACTTCATCGTCAACCTCGAAAAAGAACCCAGAGTTTTCCTCCAAAAATTCAGCTTTGATGTCAAAGTGCGTTCCAGAAAGTGTATTTCGCTCTGTATCGGTAGCACTCTCTTTAAAGTCAGTAACAATGGAACCTGCTGAGACGAAAATTAATAGCAAACCCATTATAAAACTTGCGATACCTGAAAAGGAGAGGAGGCGTGAGTTGTTAATCTCTTTACCCAATACCTTAGCGATGAAAACAACTAAAGCAAACAAGGGCATTAGTAGGGTAAGAACTGTCCCAAATCGAAGTGCAATAAGTCTCCAGCCGTTGCCAAAAATGGCTTCTGTACCGCTCATGCCTAAGACATGACCATTAATGTTGATGAAATCAAAGTTGGTAAAGCTCCAGGTGCTGCCAAAAATGCCGAGTAAGGCTATGAGTAAGCTGAATGCGATCAATGCACCAATAATTGCGATCATCACTCCTAAAAATCGGAAAATGAATGAGAAGATGCTACCAATAGTATTCGTTACGAATTCAAAAAAACCGGTAAGTCCTGATTTAATTTTTTTGCCGCTTTCTTTTGACTGGGCGCCAAACTTATCGAATACCTTTTCGATGCTCTCAAGGGTGACTGGCTCACCGCGCATTTGAAGTTTTTGTGCCGTAGTTTTTGCTTCTGGAATGGCCGCCCAAAGAATGATGTAGGTAAAAAAGCCAATTCCCGTGAAGAAGAATAGAATCAAGAAGATGATACGGATCCAGACGACATCCGTGTTGAAATAGGCCGCAATACCGCTACAAACCCCGCCAATTACTTTTTCGTCAGGGTTTCGAAAGAATCGCTTATCCTTCGCTTTACTTGTGAATGGTTCATTCTCTATATCATCATTGTCCGAGAAGTCTTCGGGTTTGCCTAAGGTGGAGATGATAAATTCCACGTCCGATTCATTGATTACTTGGCGCTTGGCTTCTTTTAGACGCATGCCGAAGATTTCTGCAATGCGCGCTTCGATATCTGCTATAATCTCTGCGCCACTTTCTTGGTGCTCAAGACCACTTTTTACGGCTTTTAAATAGTTATTAAAAACCAAGTATGCATTTTCATCAAGATGGAAGATGATACCGCCAAGGTTGATGTTTATAGTTTTATTCATGGGGGTTATTTTGATGTGGTGATGTGTTCTACTGCTTTTTGTAAGGCGTCCCAAGTAGATTTAAGTTCGAGTTGGAACGATTTACCTTGAGGGCTCAATGAGTAATATTTCCGCGGTGGGCCCGAGGTGCTTTCTTCCCAACGGTATTCTAAAAGGCCCGCATTCTTCAGCCGCGTCAACAGCGGATATAATGTCCCTTCGACTACGATCAGCTCAGCATTTTTGAGGTGTTCGATGATGTCCGAAGCGTAGGCATCTCCGTTGCTAAGAATACCAAGGATACAGTATTCGAGTACCCCTTTACGCATTTGCGCTTTAGTATTCTCAATTTTCATCTAGTGTCTTGCTTAAAGTGAAATCGCCGTAAAACGTGATTAAAATTGTGTTAGAATCTTCACGTACCAAGAAATGGGCTTCATCGAAATGAGTGCGTTTACCACGGATGTAAATGAAGTGTTCATCGCCATCATCGTCGTCGATAACAATGCGCTTGTACCCGGCACGGTCAAGGAATTTCTCCCATTCTTGGGTTACTTCTTTTATGTAACGCTCATCAGCTACTCGAAGCCATTGAACGCGCTTAATTTCTCCGTTTAAAGTCCGTTCGAGATCGCCATTAGCGAAGTCTATGTCTAATGGTAGGGCGCTTAAAAGTGAACCGCCAAAACTAAAGCCACCAACGTAGGGCTTAGGCTCGTATTCTTCGTAAAGTTCGTCCGCTAAGCCCTTTGGCTGGGCAAAAACTCCTAACGGAAGGAGTAAAAGGATAAGGATATTTCTTTTCATGAGGTTGAATTATAGTACAAAGGTATGTGAAAAATATAGTACTATGCAATACCAAGTACTATAAAAATGAATTTTCATAGGTGCGCATAGTTGCTCAATGGGTGGTAGTCGAAAAATTTTGGGCACAAAAAACCCGCGCGGAGCGCGGGTTAGAAGTGTTTATGGAATGTGCGGAATTAAATGCCGCCTTTCACATATGACCAGCCTTGTTCTTGTTTTTCCATAACCTCGCCAATGCCCATTGGGACAAAATCGAACTCTTCCATTATGGCTTCGCGAGGAATATCGCGGCCTTTTAAAGTATTTTCACAAGCCACGAAAATGATGCCGCGTTCCTTCAAAGCGAGAAGTTCTTCGCGGTATTCCGAGCGTTCCTTGTGCAGAAGATCGAGCCCAGGACCGTGACAAACGACTTCGATCGTGATCTCTTCACCGTAGCCATTTTTGAGGTTGTTCAGCTGCTTTATTAATCCGTTTTGCACTTTAGGATTGTTGTCGACCATTTGTACAACGAGCTTATGCGGGGTATTTTGGGCAATGACCTTCATAGGGGTGAATGAGACCATGCTCAAAGCGAAGAGTAGGAGCGTGCGGAAAATAGATTTCATAGTGAAGTGTATTTTATGAGCGTAAAGTTCGCAAAAGGAATCGGACCCTAGTGGAACCTACATCACAGTTTACGAGCCTTCAATGAATAGACCAGTGGGAATAGGCCTTCGCGCCCCTTGATTTGATAACGGCCCGGAGCAGGAGAAGTTGCCTCAAACAAGGCATAGGGGGACCAATTATGCTCTCCAAAGAAAATAAAGTCGCGTTCGGGGTGTTCCGCAATCGGTAATACGATATCGCTAATACTGTGGTTCCACGTATAGTTTTTCATTCGTTTCGCCTCAGGAGATGCATAGCTGCCTTCGCGTTCTTCAATGATCACTCCTGTATTGAAGTAGGGGTAGGCGATGTTTTCAAACTTATCGTCCAAAATCCATAACACGGGGTGGAAATCGGCCATAATCAGTTCACCACCAGATTTGAGGTAGGAA
>Ga0181605_10000245_pt1 | contig 55223 bp, 36 predicted proteins | sample 041ome_11_FD_148676 | JGI IMG/M metagenome (GOLD analysis project Ga0181605, IMG submission 148676) | Coastal salt marsh microbial communities from the Groves Creek Marsh, Skidaway Island, Georgia - 041411US metaG (spades assembly) | ecosystem: Environmental > Aquatic > Marine > Intertidal zone...
TTCCAAGTCCCTGGGGCTCGGTGCGTTTGGATGCTTTTACCCACCATTTTGCACTGGAATATCTCCAAAAAAAAACACCCCTTTTGACCTATATCGCCTACGGAGAAACCGATGATTTTGCCCATGACGGTGAATACGATGCCTATCTAGAGTCGGCGCATACCACGGACGACTTTTTAAAAGACTTATGGGCGTTTACCCAAAAGCATCCGTTGTACAAAAACAACACGCTTTTTTTGGTGACCACCGATCACGGGCGGGGAATGAATACCCTTGACAGTTGGAGGAGTCACGGAGCAGCCTTTCCAGAAACCCAACAAACGTGGCTGATGGCTTATGGAAAGGGCATTGCCCCCAGAGGCGAAATGAAAGAAAAACAACAGTGGTACAACAACCAAATTGCAGCAAGTCTATTAAGGTTTTTAGGTGCAGAAGATCTAGTTACCCCCAAAATGGGAGCCGCTTTGCCCTTTGTTGAAGCTCCAAAATAAATTAATAGGTCATTCCCTCGTCGAAATGAAATAACGCATAATCAAAGTCTTCTTCATAACCCGGCACATCGGCTTTTTGTTGCAAAACAGCTTCCGAGGATTTGGGTGTAGAAAAAGGCATTTTTGCGGTGGGTGCAAAGCCCCCCGTCAACACATCGAAAAGGGCGTCCGATGTTGCTCCAAATGTGGCCAAAACAGCTTTGATTCCCGAGCTGTTTTCGTTGTAAATTTCATCAATCACCCATGGACTGGTGTAATTTATAACGACAACCATGGGTTTGATTTTTTGGAGCTGTTGGAGTTCCTCAACAGCAATGGCATTGTCACTCAATTGCAAAGAGATGGGCGTGCCATCGGAATCAAAAAGCGACTTGGCTTTGGGAATGATCCATGAAACTACGACATCTGCGGCTTCCGGCTTCGTAACTTGTTCATAGCCTTCGGGCAAAGCAAGTGAAGTAGCTTCGAAGTTTTTTTGATTCGAATAAAAATAGATTTTGGTTCCTTTTTTTAGCGGGAGTATTTTTTCATTGTCGTGATCTTCATTTCGCAACAACACTATGGCTTTTCTATGCGCCAATTGTGCTGCTTTTTGAAATTCCACTTTTCCCACAGTAGCCAAGGCGTTTTCCACCGAAACAAAGGGATTTTCAAACAAGCCAAGTTCAAATTTTTCAATCAGAAGGCGGGTTACAGAATCATCCACTAGGGGCATTAGCTCGGGGTAGGTTTGAAGGGTTTCAATCAATATAGCGGGATCAGCTGTACCCGAAAAAATATTGATTCCCGCTTCAAGGGCTAATTTATAACGCTCGACCAAGCTCAATTGTTCCACCCCCCAAGGCATCATGTGAATGGGTCCGGTATCAGAATTAATGATTCCCTGAAAGCCCAACTGTTGACGCAATACTTCTTGTAAAATTTTCTTGTTATAAGCATACGCCACTTCCTCGAATTCAGTAAAAACAGGAAACGAATAATAGGGCATAATAGCACTGGTACCGGCATCTATAGCTGCCTTGAAGGGGATGAGGTTGTTTTCAAATTTTCCGCCTTCAAAGAGTTCTCTTTTGCCCCATTCAAAATGGGGATCATGACCGTTTTCTACGGCACCACCTCCCGGAAAGTGTTTTGTGGTTAATGCAATTGAGCTGGGGTTGAGTTTTGGCCCCTGAAAGCCTAAAACAATTTGTTTCATTACTGAAGCCGCAAGTTCGGCGGACTCGCCAAAGGTGCCTTCAATCCGCATCCAACGGGGCTCTGTGGCCAAATCAGCCATATACATATAGCCTTTGCGCAAACCTATGGAAAGCCATTCTTGACGGGAATAATCGGCAAATTGATAGACCATGGCTTCATCTCTTGCTGCAGCAAGACCCAATTCACCGGGCCAAGCTGTAAATTTACCCGCCCCTAAACTCAGCCCTTGAGCTGCACTGGACACCACATGATTTCTCGGATTGGAAGCCACCAAAGCGGGAATCGCCAAGGCTTGTTTTTCACACAAGTCTTGCAAATTGTTTTGCCAAGTAGCGAGGATGTCAGCGCTGGTATTGACACGAAGTATAAAATGACGCTCGTTTAGTTCCGCAACCCCTTTGGTAGTTCCTGCTGAACTCAACATAGGATGCGCCAACGGCACTTTGGTAAATACATTATTGACCATGATTAAATCCTCCTCATTGAAATTACTCGTAATGGGTTCCTCACTCCTTCTTCTTTCAAAGGACCAATCGTTTTCAAGACGGGTTGTACTGATCATCATAAACCCCGCTTTTTGCGCTAGATTCATCTGTCCCACCAAATCTTCGGCACGCTGGGTGGCTTCTAATCGCCAATCTTCATAGGGGTCTAATACCCCATTGCGATTGTGATCTTTAAAAGTAAGTCCATTGGATTCAAGCAAAGGCAAAGCATGGGTCACTAATCCCTTTTGCGTGGGTTGTGGTTCAGATGTTCCACATCCTAACAAAGAAAGAGTAAAAAGAGTGAGTATATTTTTCATCGTGTAATTTAGTATAGAACACCAAAGTAAATAAAAATTGACAAACTTTTCCTCCTTTGTAGACTAAGAAAACAGTTAATGTTTTTTTTTAAATATCTTTGAAAAACCCTCTTATTGAAAACCATAAATTAAGTTATTAACTCCGCACATGATTAAATTTTTACTTTCAATATTCACTGTCCTGTTGCTATTTTCTTGTCAAACCGAGGAAAGCGGTATGGAAGCTGTTGACACATCAGCTCCCTCTATCAAAAATCAAAACCCACCTGCCAATACTACAGACTCAAGCACGGATTCCAGCTCAGACAGTACAACAGACAATACAACCGATAGCAGTACGACTAGCACGGACGATGGTTGTGTATTGTATGAATTGTATACGGAAAGACCCGATTGTGCAGTGACCCTTAGCTTGTCTAACGAAGTTTCCATAAGAACACAAAACAGTAATCGAATCATTACCTCCAACAACATCCCTGAACACAAAGTTGGATTGTTTGGTGGCGGTATAGGCTCATTGAATCCCAATTCAATTAGTGAGCAAAATTCGACTTACACCATAAGCCTGAACCCTATTGCGGATGAAAATTTTACGAATTTGGTAAATGAAAATGGAAACCAATACAGTTTTGGAGTACTGTTGAATGGCGTTGAACTAGACCCAGTTCCTGCCGAGCCCTGGCCCCATGAAGGCTTAATGAGTCCGAATGCCAATTGGGATTGGAATTTAGAAGCTCCTAACGTAAATATCGGAATGGATTGTAATATTGCCCATGTACAACCCACCGGAAAATATCATTATCATGGGATGTCAGCCTTATACTTGGAGTCGATTGATATTAGTGATTCACAAATGACGCTAGTAGGCTATGCGGGTGATGGTTATCCGATCTATTACAAATATGTGTACTCCGATGCCTCGGATGCCAGTTCTGAAGTGGTTGCGATCAGTTCCAGCTATCAGTTGAAAACTGGAGAACGTCCAGGTGACGGTGTTACTGCTCCCTGCGGTGCCTACACAGGTGTTTATGGCAATGATCATGAATACATAGAAAGCTTGAGCGAATTGGATGAAGCCAATGGTAGAACAGGAGTAACTCCAGAATATCCTAACGGAACTTATTATTATGTCATCACGGACACCTATCCTTGGATTCCTCGTTACTTTAGAGCAACACCTTCTAAAGATTTTAAAATTGGTCCTTCCTAATCGATTAACTCTAAACTATTCTTTCATCCTCCTCTTCCTCTGCCTTGGCACAGGATTGTGGGCGCATGATCCTCATACTGCCATTTATACTTTTAGCGAGTACAGCTCTACAACTGAGGTCACTGCAGAATTTCCATGGTTGTTGCGCAATGCAATGATGGCTTTTCAACCAGCACTCAAGGAAGCCAAAACCCGCGAAGCATATATGGCGGTACTGAAAGCCTACGTTTCCTCACATTTTGTATTGAGCGACAAAACCGGGAAGTCTTTACCGTTGATTGACATCATTGAAAAAAAAGATCCCAACCACCATTCTGGGACTTTTCTTATGATTTTTGAAGGGACTGAGGTCGCCAAAGTGTACAACAATATTTTATTGGATTTTTCTCCCAAACATCAAAATTTTCATACCGTTCAAAAAGCGGCTTCCCCCTATTCTTTTATAACTTCGGGTGAGATCAAAACCCATTGGATGGATGCTCCTCAGAAAATGAATATTCCTCTTTTAATCGGTCTTTTTGGGCTGGGTTTTTTAGTGCTTTTCACATTGTTTAGAAGGCGAAAAACTCCGGTGGTTTAGAATTTGAAAGAAAAATAAAATTGGGAGAAAGCTCTTTTTTGTCAAGAATCCAACATGATCTGACGAAACACTTTTTTCACCTCGTCTTTGTCAAAATAAAACTTATTGGCGATGCTAACGGCTTTGATTTTATTTTGTAATACCCATTCGTTGATGGTGCTTACGGATTGATCTAAAATTTGTGCTGTTTCTATAAGGGTTAATAAATCTTCTCTTTTTACAGACTGATTTTCTTCGACGTCGTCCTGATAATAGAAGCCAATCTGATCGGTTAAATTGATGATTTTTTTGGTCAAAAGTTCTACGTTTTGTTCCAATTCAAAAATTCTAAATTCCAATTCTTCTAATTTATCCTTTCTCATCGCTATTAAACTATTCTATGTTTTGCATAATAACTGACTTCATCCAAGGTTTTTTGAAATTCTTTGTTCAACGGAAATAAATTTTTTATCCCCGGAAACTGGAGCACCCATTTGTTATCAAGAAAAAAATATCGGGTTCCGACCAATGCAAAAAGTGGCTGTAGACGTTTTGCATTAGTAAATACCATTTTAGCATTAAACAACAGGGTAAGTAAAACATTGTGATCTGTCATCGAAATAAAGTTTTTGATACAGTTCGCTTCGGCCTCGGGACTCAAAGCGGAAAATAAAAGCTTTTTTTCAACCGCAGCAGTCTCTTCCAAAACAAGAACCATTTTAAAACGCGTGGTATCATAAATGGCATTGATGATTTGCGCCATTTGTTCTGGAGTGTAGGTTTTGAAAAAGGGTAATTTATCAATTTTAATCAACACATAAGAAGTTTCTCTCAGATGGGATGCATGCGAAGAATTGAACATCCACTGGGTCAAGGCTTGGTTGTCCATCACTTGATCCAGATGCGTAAAGTATTTTGGTTTTAAAACATAAGGGGGTTTGTCTTTTAAAGGTGCGAGCAGTGTATGCAGTTGTTCTTCAAAATACGATTGTTGCTGGTGGATTTTTTGGGTTTTGGAAAATCGAAACTTTGGAATTTTAACAACCGAAACTGCTTTGATTTTTTGCTTCAAATAAAACCCCAAAATCGTTCGCTCTTGTTCCACGAGTAAGTCGTATTGTGTTTCCAGGAAAAGTTTTTTCGCTGTTTTTTGAAACGCTACTTTAGACGCATAGTACGTCGCATTCCATCTGCTGTTTTGAAAAAAAATAGTATCCAAAGGGGGATCCGTTTTGTCCAAAATCAAAAGGTCAAAAGTGAAATCTGCATCGGGATATTGAAGCTCAATGTTTTGACGCAATACATTCAATAAAAGCAGGCTTTCCGGAAATGACTTACACAGAAAAATTACTTTCATAGCGGGTTGTTTTAAAAAAATAAAATCCTATTCCGAGAATTTTTCGTCCAAAAGAATTTCTACTTTTTTGGCCAAGTCGTGTTGATCACAGAACCATGAAAGCGCATTACCATCTTCGTCCACGGTTATTAAAATTTTCTTCCCATTTTCATCTTCGGACAAATTTAAATCCCAAACCCATTTGGTATGTCCCAAAAGTGAAATCGCATTATTGGTGGCGCCTTCAATATCATCCCCTTTTATTTTAAATTTTAAAATTTGGTTGTCTAAACTTGACGAGTACAGGATATCAAAATTGGTGTCATACAGCAGTTTGGTGATTTGCGTTCGGTGCAAAGGTATTTTGTTTAAAAAGTTCCAATTTTTGTTTGGAGCTTGGGTATAAACTGCGATTTCACCTACTGAATTTCCAAGAAATAATTTACCTCGCTCTAGCAATATGGCCGTATAGCGACTACTTTTGGAATAAAAATAGCTGTCCATCGATTGCTGTGTTAATGCACCATCCCTGTAGGTATATATATGATTTCCTGCGGCCATCACAATCTGATTACCATCGAAGTAGGAAGCTGTAATTGAATTTTCAATAATGTTTGTTTTGTATTGACGAGAACTTAAATCTAAATGCGCAATTTGATTTTCGGATAGGATCAAAAGTTCGTTTTGAGAGACATCGTGATAGATTTCCTTGATGGGTGAATCTACATTAAAAATTCGGTCTTCGCTGGGGGAAAATTTCTTGTTGAGTAGAACGCGATATACATTTCCTTTGAACGTACCTACAATTACTTCATTGGGATTTGTAAAAACTACGGACCGGATTCGTTCTTTCAACCGAATGGGAATCATGTCAAAACCCTCTTTGCTGTTGATTGCGTATAAATTCCCATCATCCCCACCAAAGGCAGTGATGGAATTATCAAAGTTGCCAATACTCCGAATGGAAGTGGATGGGTTAATCTTTTTCAGTTGCATGGAGGTATCCGTGTAATTGTCACTTCCTTCCAACACCATCAGTGCCGTTTGAAGAAGCATGTAAACCCCCTCGGTATCTTGATCCTCTGTATCTGTTTTTTCTTTCTTATCCTGAAAATCTTTATATTTTACTAACGCGCTACTGATGGCGTTGTAGATGTCATTTTCCTCGTCCGTAGACCCTTCGTTGGACAAATCGATCAACCGTTCTAAACGCATCATTGTAGGATAAAAGGTAGATTCCATTTCTGCTATATCCTTCAGCAATTGCGTATTTTTTTTAGCGTCTTGAGCTTTTTTCGCTTCTTCAATTGCCTTTAATTTATTCTCTTCGGCTTCCAATACCGCATCTTTAGCAATTTTTTCGTTTTTCTCAGCATCTTTTCTAGCATTCTCAGCTTTTAATTTTTCTTTTTCAGCTTTTATTCTTTCTTTTTCTGCAAACTCCATAGCCTTTGCTGCTTCTTCTCTTCGAGCCTCTGCTGTTTTTGCAGACGCAAGAGCCGCTTCTGCACTTTTTTTGGCTGCTTCTTGAGCCTTAATGGCTTCCTCCGTTTTGACCAAAGCTTTCTCTGCACTTTTCTCTGCCTCTTTTCCGCTTTTATACGCAGAGAAAAACATTCCAAGAGCAACCACCATAAGCACCGATAAAGTTCCAATAAACTGTCGATTCAAACGCCTTTTTTTGATCAAACGGATTTCCTCGTTTTGCTTGATTTTTAGGGCTGTGGAAATGCTGTCATCAATATATACGGTCGTTTTTTCAAAGTTTTCTTTGTACTTGGTGGACCATGCCAAGGTGTGAATAGGGTTTTTCCTCCATTCTTCGGCCAATTCCAGCTCGGGTGAAATCAGTAAACTTCCATCTCCTGAATTGTATTTCTTGGCCATGATTGCAAAATCCAAATATTGATCGAAAGAATGTCGTTCTTGTTCGATCCAATTTTTTTCTTCTGACCAATTCCGAAAGGTAAAATACTTGTTGTTTACGATCATGGCTTGCTGCAACTCCTTGCGGTTGTTCAGCGGTTTTCCTGTTATGACCGGTTCCATAAATTCCAAGGAATCGCCAAATTGAGCTTTAAAATCGAAAATCATTTTCGAAACCACACTCTTCGTAAGGTTGGTGGATTGGAGAATGTTCCCCAGGGTTTGGTAATTGTTTCCAAAATTTCGTTCCCCCATAACAATATAGGCGCGAATCATTTTTTCGAAATTTTCCTTTTCGCTTTCAGATAGGTCCGCGAAAAACTGCTCCAAGGCATTGTTCAAACAATGATGCACGTTCCCCATTTCATCCACCTCTTCCAACGTGATAGGGGCATTACCTTCTTTGGGTTGCAAATGATATTTTTCAAAAAGAGAATGACAAAGAAATTGAAAATTACTTAACAGACTTATGTCTGAAGAGAGTTGGTGAATGATTTCATTAACCGCATTGTCTTCAAAGTAGATTTTGTTTTTAATGAAATTTCTCTTGAAAATTTCAGCAATATATTTGGGTTTTAGGTGTTGAATGGAATATTGCGATTTACTGATGATTTCCTGCAGCTTGATATATTGACTGAGTTCTGAAACAAAGGGTGTTTGTATGGAAATCACAAAATAGATGGCCGTTTCTTTAACCCGAACCGTTCGCGCCACCATGTCCAATAACAAATCATCGGCCAAGGATTGGTTAGCGTCAAAAAATCTTTGAAACTGAAAAAGATCTTCCAGCTGATCAATGATGATCAACAAATTCTTTCGGTTGTAGATTTCAGCGCTTTTGTAAATATCAACAATACCCAAATGTCCGGAATCTTCCATCACTTTGAGGTAGTTATCTAAATCTTCCGTATTCGATTTTTCCTCCATCCGCAGGGTGCCGTTTCGTGTCAACCCGTGCATGAGGTTTTCGATGGGAGCTATCCCCGGGCGAAAACTACAGATGGCCCATTCTTTGCCCGCTTGACCCAAAAACCCTTTTCGCAATCGCGGAATCAAACCCGCATTGATTAAAGACGTTTTTCCTGAACCCGAAGATCCGGTGAGTGTGATTAATTTATTTTTTTGAATAATTTGAAGTAAGTATTCAACTTCTTCCTCTCTCCCGATAAAGTTCATTTGTTCAGCTTCCCCATAAGGACGAAGACCAATGAATGGATTAGTATCCATGTTTTAAATAATAATAGTTAATATCAATATATGTCTTAAAATTAAGATTTTAAATTTATATTTCAGCTTGTTTTAAAAAAATTATATTGTTTCGGTTTTTTCACACCTTCGATCTAAACTCTGAAATTGAAAAAGAGTTAAAACGCACCAATTATATCGTACAACTTTTGTTGGACGAATACGATTTGTATGTGTTGGCAAAAAGCTTGTTTGAGGCCATTGAAAAAGGGGTTAATATTGAAATTGTAATCATTTCAACCAACAATAAAAAATCCATGAAATTGGTCAATCTGTGCAAACGATTGATTGATTTGGACGCTATTATTTACTGGAAAGTGGACAAAAGTTTGTTTGTCAAAGAAGATTATTTTGCCATTTTTGACAAGAATTATTTGATAAGTTCCCGCAAACAAGCCGATTTTCAAGACCCCGAAAAACTGCTCCGCTTAAAAAACGATTTTTTCAATGGATTGGCCATCAGCTCCAAAAAACTCAAACTCATGGCTGGGGAGATTGACATCGATTTCAACTCCGACAAAAGTATCGTCTATGTGAACGAAGAAATCGAATTGTTTTGGAATACCCAAAATGCGCATGAAGTACGCATCACACCCAATATCGGCGAAGTAGATGTGAAAGGGCAATACCAGACGGTAATAAAGGAAAGTACCAAGTTTGTTTTAGAGGCCAAAAACAAAGATCACTTCAGTAAAAAAAGTATTTTGATTCGGGTTTTGGAAGAAAAGGAAATTGGTTTCACCGTAACTGTTTTAGACCCGATTTTAAAGGAATTTATTCAGATCAATCCCTCTTCCTCTGACGAGGGAAGCTTTGCGGTCTATTTTGGTCAAGAAGTAAAAATAAGTTGGACCATTAACATGGTGGGAAAGCTCACAGAAACCAAGATTGGCAACCTTCCCCTACAGGGTTCCTACGCTTTTGAATCCACTGAAAATGAGTCGTTTATATTTACTTTTAAGACATTAAACAACACTCAAGTAAAAAATCTGAACTTTTATACTTTCAAGGATGAGCAGGTTTTTGATGGAAAAGGAGAGGAAAATTCAGTTCAAGAATCTAAAAATATAAAGCGAAAAAGAAAAAATCCTCTAGAAAAAATCTTATATTTATTCAATATAATTATAAGAACTATATTTAAACGGTGATTGTTGATCAACATATCAATTTTGTAAGTAAATTCTTCCTTTTTTGTTCTGGGGTGAGTCTTGATGTGATCAAAAAATGTCCGCGTTTTGAAATCACAAAATATACCAGTATTGGGCTTACCATCTGCTTCACCGCTTTGTTGGCTATTATTTCCTCCTTTTTTGCTTTTTCGCTGATTTTTGAAGACCTCACCGTAATTATTGGTGCATCTTTACTTTGGGGTGCCATCATCTTCAATTTGGATCGTTATATCATTTCCAGCATGCGTTCCTCCAACAGCAAGTACAATGAGTTTATCAAGGCCATTCCTCGGCTTATTATCGCCATCATCATTGGGGTGATCATTTCCAAACCCTTAGAAATAAAAATATTCAAAAACGAGATCAGTTCCTATCTGAGCATTGAAAATTCGCGTTCGATTGCCGCTGTTGAAAATAAATACAGTGCAGATTTTGAACGCATTGCAGCAGAAAAAAAAGAAATCGACGACCACTACAACACGCTTTTGATGTTGAGAGAGCGATATTATGAGGATTTTAAATGTGAGTGCGACGGAACCTGCGGCACCAAGAAAAAAGGAAGGGGAATTGAATGTTTTAGTAAAAAGGAAAAATACGAAATATTCCTTTCCGAAATCCTTGACGAAAAGACAAAAAGAGACTCCACTCTGGCTTTTCTTGCCCAACGTGAATTGAGCATGATTCGGGAAATTGAAAGTCAAAAAAAGGTATTAGCCGGGGTAACTACAGGGGGTTTGATCGATCAAATTAGAGCCTTAAATGAAATTGATAAAATGTCTTCCATGTTTATCATTTTTATTTTCGTAATGATTGAAACAGCTCCGATCCTCACCAAATTATTGTCCTCAAAAGGACCTTATGACAACCTTATTTTGGAATACGAACGCGAATTTGAAATCAATTATCTGAAAGCCATGGATAATCTGGATCACGAACGCTTGAAAAATCAAAAACTCAAAGAAATGTCGGCGCGTTTTGAGATTAAATCGAAAGAAACACAAATCCAAAACATAGTGAAACAAGAGGCCTTGGAACGCTATGAAAAAATCCGAAACGAATTGGAAAATAAAATCTCTGAAAATTAAAAGCATGCGGTACATCAAATTCATCACCGTTTTTTTGTCATTGGCCTTTGTGATTGCTTGTGCCTCTCTTTCTGGTGTGGAGGATCAGGTTGAAAAAGTAGAGAATCAAATCAAAAACGTCAATCCGGAGAACAATAAAAAAATGGTGGAAAAAAAGGTGGAAACCATCTCCGCTAATGTATTTGACAGTATCCAACAAATGGTGACGGGAAGCAATGAAAACAAAGCTCCCGTGATGATGGAAAGTAGCGTTGACCCTACTGCTGAAACAACTAATTCCAGTTCCCCTAGCCCTGCGAGCACTTCAAACGCCACTACCCCTTCGGATGCATCCATCACCAACAGTTCAAGCACTACCCCACCGCCCGTCACTTTAATTTACAATCAACAATACACCGACAGTCTACGGCAACAACTTATCGAAAATGGTCAAGTAACGATTAAGGGGTATGAAAGTATCTTACTCCAAGACGTGCTCCCAGAGGAAGTTGTGGACACGATTTATCTAGCAAATCTTTTTGCACAAACTCAGAAAAAAGGAATTCCGATCAGTTTTCAATACAATGTTCAAAAAAATGACTTGATCATGTTTGAATTTGAAAATATGAAATCCAAAAAGATTCAGAAAATTGAGCTGATAGAGGGAGGCGAAACTCGTTTTGTTCGTTCCAATCTCAAAAAGAAAGAACAGATTCAGGGTAGTTTTAAAATCCAAGCAGACAACACCCTGACCTTAAACATTGTAAAGCAATGGTTTTTCAAGTCGGTGATAAAAATAAAGATTACCAAATTACCGCAAAAAAAACAACTTACCATTGAACAAGTTACCGACACAATCACCGAAGTGAAAACCATCGTTGAAAAAGTGGCAGATACCTTATTCAGTCCCACGCAAGACAAATTGTACAACCTTAAACCTGTTTTGGAAATTTCAAGTGCCCACCGCATCAGTTTTCCCATTGAAATCTCAGATGTCCAAAATCTTATCGGCTGGGGCTATTGGATTGGATTGAACAAAAAAGAATATGAAAAGTACCAACAATTGGAGGAGAACGATCCCAACGGCAACCCCTTGATTACTTTTGCAAAAGCCGAATTGGAGAAAAAAAAGCCACAAACTTTTTTACCCAAAACCAACAATACCGATGTGCGTATGGAATTTAAAACTTTAGTTCCCGACACCCTGAGTTTGAATTCGGGCTCAAATTTTGCGTTTTTCAAGTCGGATTCATTAGCCGCTAGTACCAAAGCCAATTTCATGCTCACTAACACCTCCAAACTCAACGACTACGATATTTATGTTAAAGTAGTGACGGTCAATTTAGAATTCTCCAAACAAGAAATCGAAAAAGAATTCTACACGCCACAAACCTTATTAAACCTCCAATACAAATGAAGTTTTCTAGTAAAATCATAATGCTATTGGTGCTGCTATTGAGCATTTCTTCTTGCAAAGAAGCATTACGCCTCAGAAGTAGTGTGCGAAGAACGCAAAACCAAGTTCGTATTTTCGACCGGAGTATGAGCAAGGCCAAAGAATCATTAGGCATCGGTCAATCCGATGACATTAAAGCAGAAGAAACAGAAGAAAATTTTGCTCCTATTGAACAAAAAAACTTGTTGAATTCCTACGGCTACATCTATGATGCCCTCAATGGAAAAAACGACATTATCACCAGTTCAAATTTCACATGGGACTCGGTTCAAAAAGTTTATTATGTAGAAGATCCCAAATACAAAAAAATTAAGGACGACAAAGAGGTTTTTGGTTGGCATCCTTATTGGATGGGAAGTGCTTGGCAAAGCTATCCCTTTGAGCTGCTTTCGACCATTTCCTATTTTTCATACAAGCTTGATCCGGACACGGGTTCATACACCAATCCAGCACAAATTGCAGAATGGCGATCCACTGCCATGATTGATTCGGCACACGCCAAAAACACCAAAGTGTTGTTGACCGTTTCGAGTCACGGCAAAAAGAACAACGATCTCTTTTTGAGTGATGAAGGAAAATGGGGAACGCTCATCGACAGTATTTCAGTCTTATTAATTGAACGCGATGCGGATGGGGTGGATTTGAATTTTGAGCAACTCCCCTACTTTAAACGACGAAACTTTAACCGTTTTGTGGAGCAAATGAAAACCCAATTATCCTTGCGAATTACCTCCAAAAAACCCATCGTTTCGGTAACACTGCCAGCCGTGGATAGTCGTGAAATTTTTGATATTGAAGAGCTTCAAAAACACGCAGACTTGATGGTCATTATGGGCTACGACTACAACACTGGGACCCAATTGCAAGGTGCTGTGGCACCCCTGCAATCGGTGGAAGTAAAGGGAATCAGTTTGAGCAACACCTTGTCCTTTTATTTGAATTCGGGAATTGACCCCAATAAAACGGTTTTGGCCTTGCCGTATTATGGCAGTATGTGGGAAGGAACAGTCGACAATTCTGGGGCAACCACTACCAACTTTGAACGAAAAGTGACCTACCGTGAAGTCATGAATCTCTTTAATGAAGAATATACGCAAGCAAATAATATTTCGCCCATCTTGGAGCGAAAAAGCATGACCAACTATTTCAATCTTACTTATCCGGACCTGACGACCAAAGAAATTTGGTTTGACGACGATTATACTTTAGGAAAGAAATATGATTATGCCTTGAGCAACAATTTAAGAGGAATTGGAATTTGGGCATTGGGATACGACAACGGTTATGGTCAACTTTGGGATGTCATTGATGAAAAATTTTCTACGGATGCCATCGTCGTGGAAGACCCCATTGCTCAAGTTGAGGGCTATCCTATCAAATTGTCGCGTTTTCTTCTAATCAAAAAAGATTTGATTATTGTCAGTGCTATTTTCTTCTTATTTGCAATTGTTATCGGATTCACAATTACCCTAGGAGACTGGAAAGTAAGAGACTCACTGATTCGAAATCTCTTCCATCGTGTGATCTTTATCCTAATGGTCTATTTATTTGTAACACCATTGATCTATTTAATTAATGAATATTTCTTTTTAAAGTCGGACTGGAAATATTATGTTGCTTTCCTGCTCGGTGCTCTAACCCTCTACCTCACGTCATTCATCCGAATAGATCCCTTTAAAAAACCATAAACCCAATGAAAGAGATTATTGTTAAAGAATTGTTTTGGTTGGTACTCAGTGCTGCTATGTCCTTGGTGCTTTCCTTTTTATTCTTAGCCCTTTTGGATTTAAGTGCTTCCAAACCCAATATGAACGAGGTGGAAAAGATTTTTTCAATACAACTCTATCTGGTGGGATGTTTGGTTTCCATGTTGAGCGTATATGTTGTTCGCATTGTGGTCATCGCAATAAAAAAATACCTCTAGGCTTATGATTAATAATGTAGTGACTGCCATAGGGGATCGATTGGACGAGTTCATTAAAAACCGTCTGTCTTTGACGGAAGATACCGTAATTATCTCCAGTTTGGTAGATATTAAGGGAAACATCAATCAAGACATAGAAAATAAAATTTCTATCTTCTTAATTAATATTGAAGAAGAAAAAGTGACCAAAAACGGTCAATTCTTAAATTATCCGGGATCTAACCCTCCCATGACCATCAATTTATATCTGATGTTCTCTGCCTATTTTTCAAATTTTAACTACACTGAATCACTCCTTTATATATCACTGGTTATTGAGTTTTTTCAAAACCACAATTTTTTCAATAAACTCAACACTCCTTTGTTGTCCTCCAACATCGACAAACTGTATGTTGAATTTTCCAATGTGGGTATTGATGAGATCAATAAATTATGGGGAAATATTGGCGCCAACTATGTTCCCTCGGTGGCCTACAAGATCAAACATTTGAGATTCGACGCCAATACAATCACAGAAAACATACCGCAAGTACTGGGTGGAAATTCCAATGATGATCAAGACCAATAAATTCTAAAAACTGAACGCTAGCTGAAACCGTATGAGTTTGCAAAACACTTTTGAATACCGATCCAGTTTTTCAAAAATTATTGAAGTCAATGCCTATCATGAATTTTATACCGATCGGATTCTTAGGGGGGTAACCTACGAACCTTATCAGGAAACCTCACAGACTCTACGAAATTATAATCTGTTGTTTAAAAATACCGGGAATGGTTTTGTGGTCTTGTCCAGCAAAAATGTGTTAATGAGTAGTCCATCCTTTTCAGGAGCGCTCACCCTCAAATTTCGAATGGTTTTTAAAGATGAGTTGTTTCTGAACATCACCTCCATTCCTTTTAAATACAATCAACTTTTTGCCTTTAAGAATGATTATCCCGATACCAAACTTTTACACCCCAATGTTTTTGTAGATGAATCGAGTATACAACCCAGTAGTCGTGCGGGTATTTTTGGTGAAATTGAAATCAACTTTAATGGAGACAATGCCTTTTTTGGACATGAAGAAGCTAATAAAAAGTTGCCCTTATTGAGTTACAGCATCAATTTTAATGTAAGAACGGTTCAAACCCGTTATAATTTTTATTCTGCAAACGACAATACCGATCTCGGAAACTTTTATGTGATCAACAATAAGAACAATGAACAACTCAAAGATTTCCAATCTCGGTACTTAGAAAATGGAATGAAAGTAAATACCCTAATCTTGGAGGAGTCTTACCCCTTAAAAGATCGTTATGGATTTGAGTACTATCTGAAAAAAGAAGATGAATTTGATAAGTCTTTTTCTAAGTACATTCCTCAGCCTACCATAAAAAATATTTCCATGGATGCTTCCAATGGAAAGTTTTATAACGATGTTTTCCTGTCTGTTGACTAAAAAACACCAAAAAATATTGGATTAGAAAAATATTCACTTATATTTATACAAACAAAAAACAATAACTAAATAATAAACCATGGCCGCAACATTAGCTACACCTGGCGTATACATTGAAGAGAAAAGTTCTTTCGGTTCATCTGTTGTTCCAGTGCAAACAGCAATTCCTGCCTTTATTGGATACACCCAAAAGGCAAACAGGGGTTCAAAAGATTTAACAAATCAACCCACGAAGATTTCTTCTATGGGGCAATTTGAGGAACTCTTTGGAGGAGCTCCACAAACAAAATTCAGCATCGAAGCTGCAGAAGGTTCCATTACAGGATTTACACTGTCGTATGTTGATGACACTCGTTATTTATTACACAATTCAATGCGTTTCTTCTATGCCAATGGCGGTGGAGATTGCTACATTGTATCTGTTGGAAGTTATTCGGACAAGATCGATGCTGGGCAATTGAACGACCCCAAAGGAGGAGGTCTCGCAAGCTTAGAGAAACATTTGGAGCCCACCATCTTGGTAGTTCCGGAAGCTGTTCTACTTTCTGAAGCAGATTGTTATTCGCTTCAGGCTGCTATGCTTACCCATTGTGGATACAAAATGAAGAATCGCTTTGCTGTACTTGACGTTTATAACGGAAATACAGAACGAACATTTGATGATGAAGATGTGATTAATAAGTTTAGAGAAGGTGTTGGTTCTAACTTCCTACAATGGGGAGCTTCTTACTATCCTTATTTAAATACTACGATTGTAAAATCATCCGAGATTAACTACACCCGTATTGCAAATCTTGATGGTTTGGCAGAAATCCTTTCTAAGGAAGTTGCAGACAATCTAGCGGCAGACAATATTACGGAAGCAAGAGCAGAGGGAATCAATGCAGAAATTGCAAAAATTGCAGAGGATAACGACTCTGACGCAATCAAATCGCTCAATGCTACCTTGACCGTAATCAGTCCAAAACTGAATATGATTATTGCTGAAATCAGCGAAATGTTGAACGTGATGCCTCCCAGTCCAGCAATGGCCGGAGCCTATACTATGGTAGATTCTACTTCTAGTGTGGCGCAATCACCTGCAAACATCAGCTTGGGTTCTGTAGTTTCAACTACTGTAAACATCAACAATGACAATCAAGAAGACCTTAACCTTCCTTTGAACGGTAAAGCGGTAAACGCCATTCGTTCTTTCCAAGGAAAAGGAGTATTGGTTTGGGGAGCACGTACCTTAGAAGGAAACTCGCAAGACTTCCGCTACATTAGTGTTCGTAGAACGATGACATTCTTGGAGCAAAGTATCAAGTTTGCTGCAGAAGCTTTTGTTTTTGCACCCAACAATGCAACTACTTGGTCTACGCTTCGAGCAACTGTTGCGAACTTTTTAACCAATCAATGGCAAGGTGGCCTTTTGGCAGGACAATCTCCAGATGATGCCTTCGAAATTGAAATTGGACTTGGTGCTACAATGACACCAACAGATATTTTAGACGGTGTTCTAAAAATGACGATTCGCGTAGCGATTACTAGACCTGCTGAGTTTATTGTAATTACATTCGAACAACAACAACAAAAATCATAGATCAATCAGTTATATAAATTATTAAAAATATAGATTATGGCATTACCAGTAGCAGGTACAGGAGGTGAACAGGACCAGTTTTGGCCCTTACCAAAGTTTTATTTTTCAGTCGATATTGGCGACAACACAGATTTACCTTTTCAGGAAGTTAGTGGCCTAGATGTAGAAACTGAAATTATTGAATACCGTCACGGAAACAGTCCAAACCACTCGGCGATTAAAATGCCCGGTTTGATGAAATATTCTGACATTACACTCAAAAAAGGTGTGTTTGCAGAGGACAATGAATTCTACGATTGGATTTCTCAAATTGCGTTAAACACTTACGAGCGTTTGACCGTTGTGATTCGATTGTTGGACGAAACGTCAGCACCAAGAATGACTTGGACACTGACCAACGCCTTTCCAAAGCAAATCACCCCTACTGACATGAATTCACAGTCTTCCGAAGCGGCCATTGAGACCTTAGTCTTAGCGCATGAGGGCTTGACAGTGGAGATAGGATAATCATCAATTTTATCTCTTGAAAGTAGAAAAGTAAACGAAAGTTTCTTTAACCTTAATAGCTAAAATAGATCTTTATTCGAAGTGTCTATTTTAGCTATTTTAAATTTTATAAACTATGGCTGGTGCTGATTTTGATAGAGATCCTGCAATTGGATTTGTTTTTGGTGTTTCAGCAGTGAGTTCCAACTCGCTATTGGGAAATTTATCTGCCGGAGCTTCCTATTTGACAGGAAATCCGGATGCACAGTTCAAATCAATTAGTGGAATTTCAGCCACCCGTGGGATCGAAGAATATCGACCCCTAGGCGCAAATAATTATTCTTATAAACTCCCCACCAATACCGATTACTCCGATTTGGTTTTGGAACGCGGCATCACCAAGTCCTATTCCGATCTTACGTCTTGGGCCAACTCCTTTTTGGAAGAAGACACCTCCAACAGCGTTGGATCCATGCTTGGTTCAGGATATATGCTGGAGAAAAAAATCATCATCGTGTCGCTGTACGATCGCAAAAATCCCAACAGCACTTGGTTCCCACTGATGACATGGACCTTTGAAGATGCCATTCCAAAGAGCATTGAATACAGTGGCCTAGATTCTCAAACCAGTGGAATCGCCATTGAAAAAATGACCATTGCCTATTCTAAATTCTCAACCTTACACAATACCCTAATTTAGTATGGCTGTCGAAATCAAAGAATTAGTAATTAAAGGGTTTATCAATGGGAGTAAGGCTGAAAAAGATACCGAAGTCATTGCGTTGATTGATGAAAAAATCAAAAAAATAAATTTCAATTTATCAGAGAGTGATCGACAACAAATCATCACGGAATGCATGTATGAGTTTAAAAATTATTTGGATCATAAGTTAAATTATTAAGTATGCCTTTATTAAACTACCTTTTTGATTCTGATCAATTTACAATTACCGGTTATGAGGATGAAGATTTTAGCAAACTCATCGATAGCTATTCGTTACAAGTGGGTCCGGATTTATTTGACATCAGTTTGGGGGGCGATGTGGTCTCTGGTCTTCCCAAAAAAGAAAATCTGGATGTTGACAACGTCTCTATCCCTGACAATAAGCCGGTCGTAACCAAAACGTGGAAAATTGGTTTTATTATTGACAATACCGGGCTCTTACCTGCTCCACCACAAATTGCTGGTGCTTCTGGAAAATCAATTGCTGGAGATATCGAAATGATCCGTGATCTTACATTTACGCCCAATGAAAAATCACACCGAAGACCCTATGTAAAAGCGGAATGGGGGGATCTAAAAATTCAAGGTGCCAGTGAAGGGCTGTCGATCAAGTTTTCTTACTTTCACAACAATGTACCCCTTAGAGCCAAACTGGAACTCTCCATAAAAGAGTTTGATGATCAAAATAATCCACTCTTTCAAAGCCCGGATATTTCACGTATGCCCACCGTCAAGGAAGGGGATACACTCATTCGTTTTTGTGAAGAATATTATGAGGAAAAAAATTACTATATCAAAATTGCTGAATTAAACAACTTAGCCTCCTTTAGAAAGCTGAGAAAAGGACAAACTTTGGAATTTCCTCCAATTAAAAAATAGCCATGGCTTCACCCATAGATACGGTCAATCAAAGGGTTTCTAACACCTTAAAGTTCAATAATGCGGAATTACCAGCCACTTATATTGTACACAGTATTGACGTTATCAAAGCGGTGAACAAAATTGCCATTGCACGTGTTGCCATTGCGGCAGGGGATCCCGTTAAAGAGGAGTTTACGGAAAATGAAGAAACCATGTTTCAACCCGGCAAAGATGTTGAAATCAAATTGGGATACGATGGAACAAACACCACTGTTTTCAAGGGAATTGTAGAAAAAATTGAGCTTAAGTTGGAAAAAGGGTTTATGTCTAGCAGAATGAAAAGTCTGATGATTTTGAATTGCGTGGACAAAGCCGTTGAACTGAAAAATACGTTCACCACAGATATTTATGAGAAAAAGAAGGACAGTGAAATCATAACAACACTGATTGCTAAAGCAGGTCTAACCAAAACCATTACGGCCTCAAAAGTAACCCATCCCTTCTTTCCAAAATACAACATCAACGATTGGGATTTTATTTTGCAACGAGCTAAAGCCAACAGCATGATCGTTGTCAATTCAGACAATGCCGTAAAAGTGAAAAGTCCAACGGGTACGGGAGCCCCCAGTTTGGAGATAAAAAATGGCGCAGGCACTATTTCCTTTAATGCAAAATTGAGTGCGCACAAACAATTTCAGGGGCTCACCTATTATTCCTACGACCCTTTTGGAGAAAAGTCCGCCAACAAAAAAGCGGCAGAACCCACATTGACTGCACAAGGTACTTTGAAAGCTTCTCAATTGGCTTCTTTTGTCAGTCCCACCACCAACGAATTAAAGCTTCCTCAACCCCTAGAAACAACAGAACTCACTGAAATTGCCAATGCTGAACTTCAATTTGCGCGACTCAACAGAATCTATGGAGATGTAAAAATTAAAGGAGTACAGAGCGTCGCTTTGGATCAACTTGTAAAATTGACCGGCTTTGGAAAACCATTTGATGGAAGCTGCTATGTAACCAAAGTACGCCACGAAATAAAAAATGGAGCCTTCAGTACTTTGATCGGTTTTGGATTGGAGGACATCGATCTGATGGATCGTCACATTGACTTGGAGCAAGTTGTACCTCCTGTTTCCGGATTGCATATTGCCAAAGTAAAAAATATTGACAAAGATCCGGACAACGAGTTCCGGATACAGGTAGTTATTCCAGCATTTAAAGAAACTGGAGATGGGATTTGGGCACGAATGACACACTTTTACACTGGAGGAGCTAGCTCGGGTGCCTTTTTTATTCCGGAGTTAAATTCTCAAGTCATCGTTTCTTTTTTGGGCAACGATCCGCGTTTTCCTGTGGTTTTAGGAGGATTGTACACCAAAGCCAACAAGCCGAAAGAAACAGCCATAAAAAAAGATAATTTCGTTAAAGAAATTCGTACCAAAGGGGATTTGAAAATTACATTCGACGACAAAGATAAAGTGATCAGTATCAGTACCGAAAAGGACAAGCAGATCATCAAAATTGACGATAAAAAGAAAGAAATACACATTGAAGACCTCAACGGAAATGAAATCACCACCAGTTCCAAAGGCATCACCATGAAAAGTGATAAAGAAATTTCCATTGAGGGTAAAACCGTAAAAATCAATGGAAAAAGTGGTGTTACCATTGATGGAAAATCTGGAAGTGGTGTAAAAGTAAGTGGAAGTAATGTAGAACTAAAAGCATCGGCTAAGTTTACTGCCAAAGGAGGAAGTGGAGCAGACCTACAAGCCTCGGGAACCGTAAACATAAAAGGTGCTGCTGTAAATATCAATTAATATGGGAAATCCTGTTGCGCCAATGATGGCATTACACAAATGCGACGTCCCCGACGCCGCCGGAACACATTTAGAGATCCCCATCTTTTTTCCGTGTTCCAAAAAAGTAAAGGTGATGAAACTACCCGTTTGTCTCCAAGGAGATCAAACCCTATGTTTGAATCGAATACCAACACCGGCGGGGCCTGTGCCGATTCCACTGCCCAATGTGGTTAAAAAAGGATCGGCAAAAGTAAAATTTGAAAAAAAACCTGTGGCGCGAAAGGATGATCCTATGGCACATGGGGGGAAAATTAATTTTGGAATTCCAAATGTTAAAATTGGATAGCAAATGAGTGAGCAAGAAAAATCTTTTCTGGGAAGAGGCTGGTCCTTTCCACCTACGTTTAATAAAGAACGTGTGGATGTGGAAATGGTCAAAGAAAATGAGGACATCAGGGAAAGTCTGAACATTTACTTTTCAACCAAGGTGGGGGAGCGTATCATTCGCGGAGATTACGGTTGTATCATCCATGATTTTGTTTTTCAATCTGCAAGTCAAGGTACTTTAAGGTCGCTTGAGTCGACACTGACGGACATCATTCGCAACTATGAACCGCGAATTTTGGTGCATCAAGTTACGGCAACATTAGCCGATGAAAAAGCGGGTTTGATTCAACTCAATGTGGATTATGAAGTGCAATCCACCAACACTAGAGACAATATTGTATTTCCCTTTTATTTAAACGAAGGAACCAGCATTAAATCTTAATTGATGACACAAAAAGACATCATCACGTATTTAAATCCAGAACACTTCAAGGTCGATGATCGCTCCTTGGAAGACTTGATTTTATATGTGCAAAAATTGTCGCAGAATTTAAAATATTATAATCTTCAGAACAAAGAAGACGGAGACTGGCAGGATTTTTTTATGTCCGACGTATCTTTTTTATTGGCGGTCATCTCTAAATACGATTTATTTTATTACGACAATTTACGTCTCAGTTTGATTAAAGATTTTGACGAATTTTCACCTCAAGAAGATAAAATACAAATCTTCAAACAATTTTTTGAACTGCTATATACCTATTTCAGCACGCTTAATGACTGGTATTTGGCAGCCGTAAAAAACAATTTATCCCAAAAGAGTTCCCCCATTGAATTGGAATTGGAAATTGCCATTCAACAAAAAATTGCACCCACCTTCAACACTTTTGTTTCCTATTTCAACGCACTTCAAGACAATACGGATTACAATTTTGGTATCACGCTTAACTTCGATTCCTTTGGATCGGTGTGGAAAATAAAAAACATAGGGACCGAAGATATTTTTTCAAATATCGACCCCACACAATCGCCCTTGAGCAGCGGACTTAAAAAACTTATACTGCTGTATGCACCCGTTTACAAGGTTATTTTCGGACTGCGTAATAAAGCCAAAGAATTGTTTTTGGATTCTATTGAAAACAACAGCAATCACAAAGCGCACACCGGATTGATGTTGGCCTTTTTGAAAATTTATCAGCATCTGCAAAATGACATCAACGCCATTAGCATAAAGCATTTGGATTTTTATTACAATGACATCCTCAATCAAAACCCCATGGGGTTGCTGCCTAAAAAAATGTTTTTATCCATTGATATTGATGAAAATATTGAGGTTTATAATTTGGACAGCCATCAGCGCATTGTTGCCGGTCAAAATGAAGACGGTTCCAACATCATTTACCTGACCCAAGAAGAAATTGCACTGAACAATATCAGCATCACCAAACTGATTACCAATTTTTTGAGTCGCAACAACCGATTTGAATACAATTCAAGGTACAAACTGGTTTCAGGGATTTTTTTCAAAGAACATTGCGCAACTCCCGATGAAGTGGAACTCTTCAACCAAAACAACAAAGTATTTGCTTCCTTGGGAGAGGAACAGTTGTTTAAAACTACAGAATACCTCACCATGGACTACGCCTCCATTGGTTTTGCCATTGCCTCTCCCCTATTGGTTCTTGGAAAAAGTAATCGCGAAATAAATTTTGTTTTCAACTTCACTTCGAACTCCATAGAATACCTATCGAATTTGATTATTGACATTTCAAATTCTAGAGGACTTAGTGAAGAAGATATTTTTCAGGAAATTTTTGCTTCGATTTTCAACATCGAATATACCCATGCCGAGGGTTGGATTCCGATTCGGGAGTATGCAGTAGAATATCCCCAAGATTGGAGTTTGGGTGAAATCCAATTACGGATTTTCCTCGATAAAAAAGAAGCTGAAATTGACAACTATTCCGAAGAAATTCATCAATTAAACCTTCAAAGTCAGCAACCCATTTTCCGCTTTGAAATCAATCACGAAAATTTCTATAACGGCTATTCGTTTTTGAGTGGTATGGAGATTTTTAAAATTGATATTGATGTCAAAGTCAAAAATTTGAAAGATGTTAAAGCCCTCAACACTTTAGGCGAAATTGATATCAATGGGGAATTTGAAATTTTGGGAGCAACACCAAAAAAGGGAGCCTCTATTTTAATTGGGTCACATGAATTGTTTTGCAAACCCATTTCAAGTTTCAGTATAGGATGGGAATACACCAACCTTCCTGCCGAATTTAATAGTTTGACTGAATTTTATAAAAACTACCATCGCGACATTACCGACCAAAGTTTTGTCATGCAAATGACTGCACTTTCCGACTTTGGTTTTGAACGCAAAGGCAGCAAGCCCCTTCAAGTTGAATTGTTTGAACAGGACGAAGAGGGGAATTTGGCTAACTATCGAAAGATTAAAAATGTCGACACCCAACCCATGAAACTCAAGCCCAATTATCATCTGAGAGCCGAGGACATGGAAGCCTTTAGTAATAATCTAGAAACTGGATTTTTAAAATTGGAACTTATGTCTCCTGCCATGGGATTTGGTTTTGATCTCTATCCCACGGTTTATAACGAAGCGGTGGCAGAAGCATCCTCCAAAAAACTCAAGGCAAAAGATGCAAGCATCAATGTCATTCCGCCCAACGAACCCTTTTCGCCAGCGGCACAAAACATTTCGGTGGATTATGAATCCAAAACTTCGCTGTTTTTTAGTCAAACCTCCTTGTCCGAAAATATTTACGAAGAGGACAATGGTTTTTTCCTACTTGCTCCCCAAGGCGTGGAACAAACCTTTTCCAAAAAGGGAGTTTCGAAGGCTAAATTGATTCCTTCTTTTCAATATGAAGGCGAATTGGTCATCGGATTGGACAATATTCAAGCACCGCAGTATTTGAATTTGCTTTTTGAAATCAAAAAAAGTGAAAATGCCAGTTATAAATTCAGTCATCAGGTGGAATGGTTATATTCCAGTTATGATGGGTGGAAATCCTTCAGTGCCAGTGACATCATCTATGATGAAACCATTAGTTTGATGAAAACCGGAGTGATTTCATTGCGGATTCCAGAGGATATTTCGAATCATAACCGCCTGTACAATAGCGACCACTATTTTATAAAAGCCTGTTCTAAAAACCAAGCGGATCAGTTCAGTCTTATAAAATCCATCTATACCAACGGGATTTCTGCACAAGAAGAAATTTCTCCTTGGGGTACTGAAACTCCTCATCTGCCCCCCAACAGCGCTGAAAACCTTGAAACACCCATTCCTGAAATTTTGGCTCTTGTGCAACCTTTCACCACCACAGAGGGAAAGGGGGTGGAAACCAAATTAGAATACTACACCCGTGTGAGCGAATTGCTGCGACACAAATCCAGACCTGTCACCAAATGGGATATCGAAAGATTTGTCTTGAGCCGATTCAACACCTTATCGCACGTCAAATGTTTTTCCAAAGGAAACGCTTCCTTCGAAAATGATTTGACCAATATTAAATTGCTTTGTCTCAAAAAAATCGGTCATAACCAAAATATTGAGGAAGTAAAATTGAGTCCCGCCGACATGAAAGAAGTGAAGGATTTTTTATTAAACACCCTTTCTCCCTTTGCCAAAATTGAAGTGGTCAATCCTATTTTTGAAGATATTTGGATTAAAGCAAAAGTTAAATTTTCAAACATCTCTGGTGGAAAAGGAGTGGAACGACTCAACAAAGATTTCTTCGACTTTATTTGTCCGTGGTTTTCTTCCGAAGACAAAAATATCAATTTGGGTGGAAGGGTAAAAAAATCGGAAATCTTTAATTTTATCAAGTCCCGCCCTTATGTTGGATTTACAACCGGCATCTCCATCATCCATATCAAACATACCGAAGATGGGGGTCGAATTGCCTATGACTCAGCCAGTGATGAAAACAATGTGGATTTTATCGTTACAGGCACCTCGGAATCCATATTGGTTCCTCGAAAAGGCAAGATAAGTATTCTTGACAAAGAAGAATACAGTGCACCAGAACCGGTCAATTTTAACGAATTAAACATCGAACAAAACTTTATTATCACCTCGGGAGAAATTCGAAATGAATTTGGGATGACCGATATCGAAGAAGTCTCCACCGAAGAGGATGAAACATCAATAACCTTTAAGATAAAAATTTAAGCACCATGGCACTCATCAATCGTGAAACATTAAAGAATTATTTTAAAAAAGGGGGATTTGCTACCGAAAAACACTTTGTTGATCTGATCGATTCATCGCTCAATGTAGTGGACGATGGAATTGCCATCAAACCCGAACACGGTCTTAAAATCAATCCCTTGGGGATGTCTTCCCGTTTGATTTCATTTTTTAAAAAATCTACTCAAAAAGATCCTGACTTCACCATGAACATCGATCATGATGGTGTGGAGGGCTTGTCTGTGCAATCGCAAAAAGATACTACCCTATTAAAGTTTACCAATAAGGGGAAAATAGGCGTCTATACCAACGAACCGCGCTTTGACTTGGATGTCAATGGAGTGGTGGGAATCAAATCTAAAGTGGGAACCCATCTTATGGGAGCACTTCCTGGAGATGGTAACTGGCATACCATTGTAAGTGAATTGGACGGTTTGAATGGATTTGAAATCACCGCTCACATCCGTGGAAAACTCGGTAGTGGTCGTTATTCACTAGCCCATGCCATTGCGCTGTCCACCTTTGGCGGAAAATCCTCTCGATCAAAAATCAACGCTACCGTAGCGAATTATGGAAGTTTTTTGAATAAGATCAATTTCCGTTGGAAAGGAACAATGCACAATTATGAATTGCAAATTCGCACACGACGTCACTATGGGATTGATACAAGCACCGGGGAACCCTACCCTATAAAATTCAATGTCATAAAATTATACACCGAATAAAATCATTTTTAAATGATCAAAGCAAAATCACTTTCCGATCCGGATTATCAAAGCGAAAGTCTTCAACTCGACTTCTTGCTCGCTGAAGGTATCAAACTCATCCAGCAGTTTTCGGGCGAAGTGTGGACAGACTACAATTATCACGATCCAGGAATTACGTTCTTGGAGCAGTTGTGCTATGCTGTTACTGATTTAGGATATCGCAATCATTTCCCCCTAGAGGATTTACTTTTCACCAAAGAACGAACCGTAGATTTGGAAAAAAGCAATATGCTCTATCCTCCCAATAAAATTCTCCCTTCTAATCCCCTCACTGCAAATGACTACAGAAGGTTGATCATCGACCAAGTAGAAGAAATAAAAAATGCTTGGATCAGCCCGGTAGTGGACAATAAATTCGGTTTCCAAGGGCTTTATGATATTTCCATTCAATGTAAAGAAGACATCGTCGATGAAGATGTGCAGATTATTGAAAACGAGGTAAAAACATTGTTGATGGAAAACCGATCCTTGGGAACGGATTTTCAATCGATAAAAATCTTGAAAAAGGATACGGTCAGTATTGCAGCAAAAATCAACTTGGACTCCTTTGTGTTGGGTGAATCCATTTTGGCATCGATCTATCATCGGATCGAACAAATGATCAATCCCGATATTCGTTTTTACGATGAAGAAGAAATGCTCAAAAAAGGCTATGATCACAATGCCTTGTATACCGGACCTGCTGTACAATCCGGATATTTGGATTTGAACAAAATGCAAACCAAAACCAATGAGATTTATGTCAATGAAATCAAAGAGGTAATAGAAAATATTGAAGGGGTCATCAGTGTTGATAGCATTGAAGTGTACAAAAATGGTGTGAAAATTTTTGACGATTTGATTTCCTTTGGAAAAAGTCATTATCCAGCACTCGAAAAGAACATCCTCAACTATGCTTTTGCCAGTGAAAAAATTATTTTTTACAGAAATAGAAACCGTTATGAAATAGACAGCATCATCCTGTCACAACTTTATGACTCTTTGGCCTTGGAAAATCAATTCAAAACCGCCAATCTAAGAAGTAAAAAAGCACTGGATTATGAAGGTCGTTTCAAGAAAGCTGATTTGGAAGAATACTACTCCATTCAGCAAGAATTACCTTCGCTTTATGGATTAAAAACAAATGAGCTCTCTTCCAGTTCCAACAAAAAAAGAAAAGCGCAAGCCAAACAATTAAAGGGATATTTAGCAATTTTTGAACAATTGATGGCCGACCATTTGAGTCAACTGGCCAATATCAATAATATCTTTTCGATTGACAAGTCCATCCATCACACCTATTTTAAACAATATCCAGAAGACATCCCCGATTTTGCAACGGTGATCAAACAAGATTCCAAAGAAAACTATCTTTCAACAGTTCATCAATTGACGGAATCGAGAGCTACTTATTTTGCCCGACGCAATCAAATTATCGATCATTTGTTGTCCCGTTTTGGAGAGCATTTTGACACTAGTATTTTGATGAAATTGCAGCAATCCCTTTTTGAAAACGCAGATGCTGACTTTTGTAAAGAAACAGCACTCCACACTAAAATAGACTACGCTGCCAACATCATCGAATTGGGACACAATCGAATCAAAGGATTTAATTATGAAGCCCAATCGTGGGAGGCCGACAACAGCTCTGGTTTTGAGAAACGATTGAAGTTTTTGCTCGGGATCAAAGAACAGCAAATAAAATCTTTGGTTGCCCCCCTTTTGGATTCCTATCAAAGCTCCAACGATAAGGATCGCTGGGAAACGATGGAATTAAAAGTGGAAGGGGGACCGGTGATCACGGTGGAAGGACTAAGTCGTCCCTATGAGCAAGATGAATTAAACTTTCATTGTCAGAACAAGGCTGCGTTTAGGTCTTTGTTTTTGTTTGCGCATAGAAGTAAGAATTATCGGATTGTTCCTTCCAAAGAGAAAAAAGGAACCGTTTATAATTTGCTATACAATACCCCGAACCAAAATCATCCTACCAAAATATTTGAAGCCGAGAGTCGTGCGGAATGTATCGAAAAAAGGGATGTCACCATTGCGAGATTCCAAGAATTTAACATTTCCTGTGAAGGCTTTTTTCAAATCGAGCACATTTTATTACGCCCTTTGATATCAACCAACTATTCCACTACTTTTTACTATGAAGACGGAAAAGAGAGTTTGATCAGTCACCGTTCTGGAGAGTTTGAAGACCAACGCGATCGGAGAGATGATGTTTATATCATTGCCTCCAATCCCGACAATTATTCGGTAGAAGAAATCAAAGACAAAAAATACTTCAACATCATTATTTTTGATGTGTTGGGACAGCCCGTGTTTAAGTCTGCCAATCCCTTGTATTCAAAAGCGGGAGTAAAAAGCGAGATCAAAAAATTAGTGGCGTTTTTTAGTGAAAAAAGAAGCCTAAAAGCCAATTTAGATGACTTTTCAGCCATCAAAATTGACGATGGTCACAGTCATGAATTCCCCACCGATTTTAAATACTCCAACCACATCAGTTTGGTATTTCCAGATTGGCCGTTTCGGGTTCAAAACAGTGAATTTACGGCTTTGGTAAAAGATTATATCGACACCTTTATTCCCGCCCATATCACCTACGATATGTACTTTTTAGAGGTCAATCGGATGGCTATTTTTGAAGATACTTTCTTCAATTGGTTAAATGCCAAGAAAAATCAAGACAATGATCTTTCAGATACTTTTTCACTTCAACTGATTCAACTACTCAAAGGATACAAACCCTTCGTATAAATGGACAATCGTGTCAAAATTAAAAACGTAAATTTTGATATTGAAATTCCTGATCAAGAGACATTTCACACCATCAGCGATGAATTAATCAGTTTTAATGAGTACAAATTAGAACCCCTTATTGATTCGGTGATTCAACAAATGAATCTCAAAGAATCTTATGTGTTTGACCGTATTGAAATAAATGTTGGAGCAATTGTTTCCAAACGATTGGATTTAATAGAGCAATCCATTAAAAAATCACTTCAAAACGCCATCCAAGAACAAATTCAAAGCGGTGATGCACAAGTTTCAGACAGAGGCGCAGAGGGAATACTGTATTATGTTCAAAAAGGACGGTTCCCGTGGTGGTCGGACAAGGATTCCTTTTTAAATCTTTTTCAAAATCCGAAAACACTCAAACCCCAATTCACTCGGGATTTAATCAATAAAATTATCCAAAATAAAAGTGCTTACTTCCGACTTGTTGACAGTCTTACAGCACAAAAAATGATTCCCTTTTGGCGGCATATATTCCAACAAAATTATGCGTACTCCCAAACACTGATTCAATTCTTTGAGTTTCTTTTTTCGCATTTGGGAAATTTCACCCAAGCGTCTTTTGACCGCAGAGCGCTGGAATATTTTATGCTCAAAAGCCATCACAACAATCCCAATCAAAAAGCTATTTTCTTAGAAGTTTTTACGGCTTTGTCCGAGAAATTTGAATGGGATGTCCGCTATGTTTTTTCAGAGGTGAAATCCCTTTTAAAAAATAAGAATACGTTGATTGATGCTCAAATTAGAAGCTTCTTTGAAGGGGGCTTTCCAAAATTTGAAAAAGCGGTAAAAGCGCAGTCTTCTTCCAATGAAACGATAGCGGCGCGTTTGATCGAATATTTAGAGACTGGAGCTACAAGCCGTTCGCTCCCCTTTCCGGACTTGCCGGAACTTAGCAAAGCATTGGAATTCCAATTGCAAAGCACCCCTAAGCAATTACTCCACTACTTAAGTAAGGATACATTTTTTGAGTCTCCAATCAAATTAGGACGCTTCTTAAAAATATTAAGTTCCCGAGGACAACAACAACTCATTGAAGGCTTATTGCCAAAGAACCTCACCAAAACCGCCATCCAATTGATGGACTATTTTCAGGCCTCTAATTTCGTTAAAGCCTTAGGAAAAAAACCGTCAAAAATTCAAGGGGTTTCTATACGCCAATTGGGAATTTTGATTTTTTTAAAAAAGAAACTCCCGACACAATCCACTAAGGCATTTGTACGAGCTTTTATCGATGCAATAGCACAGCAATATGGATTAAAGCAAGAGGAATTCGTGGTGATGCTTCACGATAGTGTTCTACAAAAGGCTCCCGGCAAAGCCATACAAGAAATACTACAGTCCGAATATATTCGGACCATCAACCAAAAAATGGGGACTTACTACAGTATAGATGCACTTCCTACACCCTATTTGGAAAGCGAAAAAAAGGTATCCCCCTTCATAAGTTGGGAAGCGGGACAAACCAAAGCCGCAATTTCGCAAAACATACAACAGTACATCTCGTCCTATCCCCTCACCTATTTTCAAAAGCATTTGGTCGAATATCTGTTTATGCGTTTTTTGCCCTTGCAGCGACAGCAACAAATGGCGTCCTTTTTTTCGTCGCCTACGAAGTGGTTGGAATTTGTAGTCCGTTTTGTCCAACAAGGGAAAAGTGAGCATTTAGAGGGTATTTTGGAACGATTCATCGATACAATGGAAGCGCAATCGAGGATGAAAAAAACATTTTTCATGGCTTTTATGATGCGCCAAATTGAAGATGAAAAAGAGAAAAAAGCTATCGATTTTTCTTTTTTATCCCTACTCAAACAAGAACTTTCTAAACTTGCAAAGCAGGATGATTTTGAGGAATATGGCGAATTGATCAAGAGCGATGAAACGGCATTGATCGCAACGGCAACCGCAACAAGCAATGCCGCTGAATTTAAATCGCTGCCTCAACGGTTACAAAATAACCTAAACGCCTTGAACCTGAAGCCAGAACAAAAAAATATGCTCTCCGGCTTTATCCGTATCTACAGAGAACATCCCCAAACCTATGAGCGGTTTTTTGCTTCCGAAACGGCATTTATGACCTTCGTTGGTGCGTTCCTTAAAGAGGAAAAATTAATGGACTATCCTACTGCGCTCCGAAAATTAAATCAAAACTTAGAACAAGCAACAAGTCGTTTTTCTGACGCTACTCAACCCGCCTTTGATGGGCAACAGTCTTATTTTAAAAAATTAGACAAAAAAACACAGCTGACATTAAAAGCGTTTAACTTAAACAAGCAACAACTAGAAGTTGCCGCACACCTTATTCAGAGTTATAAAAAATCGAAGCAACAAAAATATTTCTTTGAATCTGAAACGGAGTTTACCCAATATATTACAGCACGTCTTGCCGAAGAAAAAACTAAAGATGTTGTGGCTTTAATACAAAAAATGGGAAGTGAACTGGATCAATTGAATCCCAGTCGACAAATCCAAAATACAATTGCCTACGACCCTAGCGAAGAACGACGACAACAATTGGAAAGAAGCTTGCAAAACGAATTTGAAAGCCAAGGATTAAATCCCTACCAAAAACAAATGGCTGCATTTATCGTAGAACAGTTTCCGGAATTCAATAAAAATACCGTTTTTGCGAAACAATTTTCTTCCCAACAAAACTTTGCAAAACAAATCGCCACACTCCTAAAAAAAGCTTCTACAGAAAACTTTAACACCCTCATTCAACAGGTGTTTAGCGACTTGGGAAAAATACTGAATACGAATCCTCAGCCGTGGATTGATCGGATTACCTTTGTCAAGCAACAGCAAAACGCTACAACGGTTTTAGACCTTAAATGGCTTGCCTTATTTGTACCCGAGACCGAGGAACAGCAGGGTTTTACGGATCTTCAAGTAGAGCTGTCTAACTTTTCATTTTTTGAGCGATCCTTCTATAATTTTATAAAGAAAGCTTACCAGCCCCTGCAAAAGCTGAGTCGTTTTAAAGACGCTTTTAAAAACGAAAAAGCTTTTTCAGAATTTATTGCAAGACAGATTAAAGCTGCCACTACCGAAAATTTTGATGTCCTTGTAGCACACTTGATCACGCAAATGGCTGAAGAAACGGGAATCCGTTCCAACAATCTCCAGGCGGTACTTTTGGAAAATATTCAGGGGCAAGCTCAAAAAACAAATTTTGATTACCGTTTTATCTTGCGCTATTCCGATTCCATTCGACCGGATACCGTAGAAGAAATAAATAAATTGTTCGAAAAAGAACCCCAACTGAAACCCAGTTTTTTTCAAAAATCAATCCTTCAATATTTATACGAATTATTTGAACCGATGTTTACGGATGCTGCATTCAAAAAGCGATTTGCAGACAAGGGGAAATGGGCTGCGTTTGTCATTGAAAAAACCAAAGATCGTCCGGCAGAAGATTTTGATTTCACCATCATTATGCTCATCAACAGTGTGATCGAGTCGGGGAAAATGAAGTATGAAGTCACCATGGGAGCACTTTTGGATCAACTTTCCAAAACATCTTCTTTTCAAGCCACCGATCATCGTGTCCTGAATTTGCTGATGTCTGAAATTTTAAAAGCTTCTGCCAGCAAGAAAATTAAGGTGGAAAATGTGATCAAAAACGTCACCCAACTGGACACGCTATTGCTTCAATTAATCACCCAAAACAGTCAAGGGGTGGCACAATTTGAACGTCTGATGTACTATCCTGCCCTATTGGAGAAAATTGAAGACAGTACTTTCAACAAAATTCTTGCACATCTTTCGAACGATAAAAACATCAACTATTTTGATTTATTGAACGAAATGATCGCCCTATTACCCGAATCCAAAGGAACCGCTTTGACCCCCAAACTAAAGCGTTATGCCTTTAAAATTATATTGACCCAACGCAGTCGACTGTCACCGGGAAGTTTTGTCAATGAAATCATTCAACATTTGGTGCTGCACGATCCCGCCTATTTTAATGAACCTTCCATGAAAAAAGAACTCGACCGTCTAAAAATTAGTGGAAGTAGTGCCGATAAAAAAACCATCCGAGACATTTTGGATCAGTTCAAGAAAAAAGATGTTATGAACCAAGGCGTGGATTCTTCGAAAAATAAAATTGATGATTTTGAATTCATGCTCGCCCTAAAGAACAATATTGCGTCGACACCTGAGCACAGTTCCGAAACAGCGGCCGAGTTTGATTTAAATTCGCTGGACTCCATTTTAAAAAGTGTGACTAGCTTACTGCAATTTTTGGAATCCTATTCTGAAGACAATGAAATTTTGGTGGCTTTCACCGAACTCAGCTTAAAAAATGAATATGCTTCGAGTTTTAAAAAAAGGGTTCAGCAAATCAATACGACCGCTTTTCAAGTGGAGCAAACCCTCATCGACTTGCAAACCAACTATAGGTATTCCTCTTTGGCTACAGACACTTTTGCTGTTTTGGTACGTACTTTTCTTCTCCAGCGACTCCCTGCAATTCAAACCTACAAGCATTTCACCATAGAAGAATTTGCGTTGGATTTTGTGTACTTGCTTTCAAAAGAACGCTATTTGGATTTGAGAAATATGCTCCAATTGAGTCAAAGAACTCCCACAGCAGCCATAGAAAAAAAGGTGGTAGAAGCGTTTGCCTTGTTTCGAGATCGAGGCTTGTACGAAGGGGTCAACAAAAAATCTAAAGAAGCCATCTATTTAAAAGATTTGACCTTCCATTTTTTAAAGTTTGGAAAGCAACCTCATTGGTCAAGAACAGAAATCTTTGATTTGGAAGATGCCGTTACTTTTGTCAAATCAAAAATTAAAACGCTCGACACCTTGTATTTGGAACAACTTTTTTCCGAAGAAACAATCAAAACGGTTTTAGTTAAAGAACTGCTGATGGAGCCCTTAGTATTTCAAGAAAAATTGTTAAATCTACTCCAACGTACAAAACCGACTCCTTCCATCGGTAGCCTATTTAATCGTTTGCTCACACTTTTAGAAGCACAACAGCTTTCGCCCTCGGCAAGCAATCAGGCGGTTTTGTTCCGTCTGATAATTCAAGAAAATTTGTGGAAGATTTCAAATCCTGTTGTCATTATCGAGCGCTTGCACGAACAAATCGCAAAAGACATCAGCATCAGTCGGAAAAGTCTGTTGACCAGCTTGAGTAGTATTTTCCCGATTGCCGGCAAAATGATAGGACTGGAAAAAGATCCAACACTCAGCAAAGAGGAAAGTAAAACATTGGTTACTTATTATTTGGAACGGGGAGTGATTCCCTTTCATTTGAATATTTATAAAAAAGAAATCCTTGCTCAAATGCGTGCTTTTTTAAACCAAAATAAAGAAGCACTAGGTTCCATTTTGGAGGAACAAATTATTACAAGTGTCAAAATGGAACGGCTTATTGATTTACTCACACGATCCACTTTTGAACGATATTTGAAAACCCAATATTTTTCCAAAGAGGCGTCATTGCTTGCCTTTAACACCCTCCTTTTCAAATCCCTTAAAGAGAAAAAAATTAGCGATACCCTTTATTTTGAAATCCTAGAAACCAGCTATCAAAAATTCGTTGTAGGGGGGCAGAAATCACAAGGCGTAACCGAAATATTATTGTTTTTAAAAAAAACAAGCCTTCCATTGTTTGAAACAATCGTTGCTGCGCTGAAAAAAGATTTTGAACAGGGAGTTATCAAAACCGACAGTTTGATCGGAAAAATGATTGACATAAAGGATCAAAAGTTAATTATAGAAAGTGTAGAAACAAGTTCTACAACGACTGTTTTTAGTCCACTTCAGATCATCGAATATTATATCGAATTTGGCTCTGTAGAAATCAATTTTCAAAATTACAGCCCCTCTGAACTTTATCAATTGCTTTTGGAGGCACTCAAAAAAACACCCCTGAAATTCAAAAAAAGGCTCCATCGCTGGAGTGCCGGCTCAGTACAACGCAATCTATTTTTAAGTCTCTATCCAGCCGGAAGTAAAGAAAATGCACTGCAACTCATCCATCCAGCGCTTTTGGAATCCCTACGGATGTTAGAGACCGTTTTGGAAAAATATATGGGAATGAACCTCATCAGAACCTTGGGACTTACCAACACTGAAAGTTTGGTGTTGATGCTGCTACAGTATTGGGCATCCAACAGTTTAATCATTGATAATCCCAGTCGGATTTTGCAGAAAATTGTTGCTGAAATTTTTGTCAAGACCGATTATACCCAAGACCGTTTTTTTGATGAGTTAATTCCTTTAATGAAAGAACTCAACAAAGTAGAAGAACTTCAACTGCTGGAAAATCTTAAATCTTATTTTGAAAAAGCGACCCGAACTTCGGTCAGTAGCAGTGTAAAAGAAGAAAAAACCGAGGCGATAGTGGTGGATGATACAGAAACCATGTATGTTCAAAATGCAGGACTGATAATTGTATGGCCCTTTTTGTATCGCCTTTTTGACAAATTGGACTTGCTTTCCAACAAACTTTTTAAAGACGACGATGCCGTGCAAAAGGCCATCCTACTCACACAATATTTGTGTACTGGAAATGAAGATTTTGATGAAAATGAATTAATTTTAAACAAATTGATTTGCGGAGTAGATGTCAATCACTTTGTAGATGTGAGCCGACGCCTAGAAGATTTTGAAAAAGAATTTTGCGAGTCGCTTTTAAAGGGTGTGGTCCAAAACTGGGAGAAAATTGGAAATACGAGTACAGAGGGACTTAGAGAATCCTTTTTGAGAAGAGAAGGATTGATTCGCAAAACCAATAAAGATTATACCCTGATTGTTAAGAAAAAACCTTTTGACATGCTTTTGGACACCTTGCCTTGGAACATTACCATGGTTCAAAATGTGTTTATGAAGTATCGCCTTTTGGTGGAATGGAATTAAAAAAAAGATATGTATTCAACCTTATCACAAGAGAACACCAATACTTTCAACCATGAAATGGAGTGGCTGTCTGACATTATCGATCAGCGATTAAATCAATTCTTTGACCCTGAAATTACCGAAATTCAACCCTTGCAGATCAATCCGCCGGATTTGGAAAACGACCCCAGCAATTACGCATTGTTTATCAAAGAAGAGTTGGATACTTTCACAGAACGCATATTGGTTGCGTTGGCTTTGGCGCATCTTTTTAAACCAGAGATCTTTGATCGGCTACAGATAAAAAACAAGGTTTTGGGACGCCCCTTTACGGAATTTGGCGGAAAAAAAGACCCCATCTCCAATGCCTTTGTTCCTACTCTTAGAACCATCGCTTTCTTATTATTTCAAGGAGAATTATTACCAACTTTGGAATTGCAATCCCTCTTTGAAAACGATCATTTTTTTAGAACTAAAAATATTATTTCCCTTCAATTGAGTGAGCAAGGAACCATTCTGGACAGCACCCTAAGTATTGGGGATGAGTTTTTGATGCGTATTACTTTAGGAAAGGATTTCAGACCTTCGTATACCAGTAGATTCCCCGCCAGTTTGATCGAAACTCCTTTGGATTGGGAAGACTTGGTGTTGGAAGATTCCATCCGAGACGAGATCAAAATCATTGATACTTGGCTCAAGCATAAAGAAGAAATTGCCAACTCCAAACTCCTCGAAAAAAAAATAAATAAAGGTTATAAATGTTTGTTTTATGGGACTCCGGGAACAGGAAAAACCCTAACGGCCAGTCTACTCGGGAAAAAAAATAAGCTCGATGTTTATCGGGTCGATCTTTCGCAAGTTGTTTCGAAATATATCGGTGAGACGGAGAAGAATTTGGGAAGCATCTTTGATGTGGCGGAAAACAAAAATTGGATCTTGTTTTTTGACGAAGCAGAATCCCTTTTTTCCAAACGAACTGCCGTGAGCGACTCCAAAGACAAATATGCCAACCAAGAGACGGCCTATTTGCTTCAACGGGTTGAAAACTACAAAGGACTCATCATCATGGCCACCAACCTAAAACCCAATATTGATATCGCATTTTCCAGACGTATTCAATCCATGGTATATTACGCCATTCCGAGTCCGGCGCAACGCAAACAGTTGTGGGAAAAGGCCCTTGAGGGCATTACAAAAATCAGTGCTGAGGAATTGAAGCAACTTGCAAATAAATATGAACTAAGCGGAGGATCCATAAAAAACATCATCCAATATGCTTGGTTAATCGCCAAAGAAAAGAATTGTGAAGTCAATCTTCAAATCCTATTGATGGGAATCCGCAGAGAATTGAATAAGGACGGTAAAACTTTCGAAAAAGATTAGGTCAATCGACCCATTCCTTCAATCCTTCATTCACTTCAAAATTGGCATTTAAATTCATGGTCAAAATTTTGAATTTTTGAATCGGGTATTTTAAGGCAATAAAACCCGAAACAATGGTCTCTATATTCGTTGCGATGGAAGAAAAATAATCCACTCTTGTGGAGATCGACATTTTTTCCTTTACCGATTCCTTTGAGGTCGGTAAAAGAGCGCGTGCACTTGTAGATAGTATCGGATCGTTGGTATAACAAAGGGAAACAATTTTATCTTCATTTAATTCGACATCTAGAGATTTAATAAATTTCAAAGCCAAATTTACGGTGAGTATGGAGAGTCGATTTTTATAATAAAAGAGGATCGCCGTTAGCGTTTGTTTGATGTCATAGATGGGCTGAGGAAATTCGCTTTCTACCTTTTTTAGCAGCGTGGCAGGATCATCATATCGAAGGATGGGAGATAAGATTCTTAAATCGTCTTGATCCAAATTGTTTTCCAACATTTCAATACCAATCATCCGCATTTCGCTGGTTCCTTCAAAAATCAACTTGCGAATGTTGGATACAAAATCACTATTGTATTTGATCCCCAACAATACAAAAACAACCTTCATTTTGTATTCCGATTCCAAGAAGAGTAAATTGGTCAACGATTTAAACTCAGGGTCTATTTTGAGGTTATTTATCAAATTGGTGACCATGCAATATTCATTGATTCCATTACTGAACAAATCTTTAAAAATAAAAATTAGTTTTTGCTCCTCTTTAACATTAGAGAAAGACAAGCGTGTAAGAATGTCTAAGTAATATTCTTGACTTTCTTTTTTGATTTGCTCTAAAAAAGCCTCTTTTTTTAAGAGCAATAATTTGTTATAATACAATACTTTCAGACGCAAAAGCACCATATATAAATGGTGTAACTTATAGTTGAGATCAATATTTAAAATTGAAGCCGAAGCAATCAATTTTTCCAAAGCAGCGTATTCCGAACCTGCATACACCTGATCCAGATAAGCCGGCATACCGGGCTTGCAAAATAAAAGAATCAATTGGTTGTAAAAGGAACAATCCATTTTAAGATCAAGAATCACTTCTGTAAAGCGGAGAAATAGTCCGTTGTTGGAACCTTCAATCAAAGGTACAAGGTCATCTTTGGAAGTTTTGTTGATCACATGATTGAATTGAACAATCCCTTTGGTAATAATATGTTTATCTTTTTTCTTTTGATACTCCAAAAGGGAACTTTGGATGATGGTGTCCAACTGCGTTGTCGCTTCAAAAGTGGCCTGTTGATCGGGCATTGGGGCTTTCTCTAGGTCCTCATCATCAGATTGTTTCAAATGTTTGGACAAGGCGGCACCCATCAGCTGCAACTGTTTTTCGTATCCCTTTTTTAATTTGGACGTATTGAAAAACCAAACTAAAGAAACCAGAATCAAGAAGATAAATAACAGGGTAATTTTGGTTTCGTAACTGTCTATCCAAAGGAAAACAACCATCAATAAACCCGCTAAAAATTGTCCGATGGGCACCCCAAAACCGGAGGAATAACTTTGAACTAATGATTTTAATCCGCCGTCAAAAGCTTGATAAAGAATGTTTTGAGAAGGAATAAACAAAGAGCGATTGATGGAGCGCTCCATGACTTTCCCAATGGCAGCGATGGCTAAAATAATAATCACCAAGCCCGAGTTATCACTCACCAAATGTGTAATTAAACCAATCACATAAATAAAGCCAATGGTGAAAATAAGGGAATAGAATCCCCCAAAGATGCCATAATCTTGAATCACATTTTTGGATACAAATAATTTAAAAATCAATTCCAGAATCCGCATACAACCAAATACTATCGAAAAGAAAGAGGCTACTTCAAAACCCAGTTGCGCGCTCTTCGCCTTGGTGATATTCATCAGCGAGAAATCCACAAACAATTGAATGACCATGGTCAAAACAATGGAGTAGAATAAGTATTTGAATAAATCATTTTTGAGCAATTCAAACAAATTGACCTTAACGGCGGACTTCACCTCATTTTTCTTTTCGGGCTGTACCTCGTTAATCTGTAAAAGGGATATGATGAAAGAAAAAACAAAAAGAGATACCGCAGAAATAATTAGGAAATAATCGCGACGAATAAATTCTAAAGTATTGAAAAACGGGATGATTAGGATATATACAAAAATTGCGGCGATCACTTCGCCCAAACTAATAAGGCTGTTGTACTTTTTATTTTCACTGAGATTGAAAATCAAAGTTGGAATTTTCCAAAAAATCAATATGGCGGTACTCGATGAAATCCAAAACCAAGCGTAAGAAAGGAATACGATGACCACTTTATCTTCTGCAAGTACATAGAACAACCACAGCAAACCAATGATGAGGGCGATTAAAAAACTAAAACCCGAAAGGGTTTTTTTGGTAGAATAGCGCTTTTCGATGGTATTGAAAAAACGTGCAAAGAAATAGCCCCCAATCCCTCCAAAAACATAAGCAAAAGGTAAATATTTGGGGGCAATGGTTCGCAAAAACTCTGCGTTCACAAATACAAAATAGAAAGGGATATAAACTCCTAGGATAACCGAAAGTGCTATGAGCAGAAAGAGTTTTTTCTTAGTTGGATTCATGATTTAATATTTATTATGAATAAAAACATCATCAAGTAATCGTTTGAAAAAGAGTGCTGATCGGGCAGGTAGGTGGTGAAAAGTGTAAAATGTTTAAAACCAATTATTGCGGCGGGCCCTACATAGGCTTTACGATTTTCAAAACCGGCTCCCGCACTGTTGGAAAATGTTATAAACCCACGCATACCCAATTTCACTTTTTTGGTGTTGTACATCAAATCAGGAATGTAAATAATCACATCGGACAAGGACTTGTTGAGGTTGTTCAAATATCGAAACTGATTGTTTAAAGAAAAGTTTTTGACCCACAATTTGTGATCGAATCGAAATCCGGTATAAAGTGTGCTTTGATATTCATTATAGCGGGAATAGCTAAAGAGCTTGATGTTTTTTGTAAAACTATACCCTAAGAAAAACTCTTGTCTTGCATTTTGATTATTCATAAAATAAAAGACCGGACGAGCTCTGACTTCAAACTTGGAATCTCCTAGTTGCCCTCTAAATTCCGTTATAAAAGGAATGGTTTGACTCCAACTAAAAGAAGTGGTAAAAAATAAAATTAAACAGAGGATTTTCTTCAAAGATCGAGTATCAATTTAACAATAAAATAGGATGGTCTTTGAGGGATATATGGAGTGTTTTTGTTCCATAATGAAGCTTTCATCCAAGTCGCATAGGAATCGGTTGGGGAGCGTTGTGCTTCCAAATCGAAATAGCCCGCAGCAGTACGAGGCCCAGGATGGTAATAAAACTTGTTTAAAATATTATTCCATGCAACGGAGACTTTGGCCATAGGAAACTTGGAGTGTCCTAGTATAAAGTTTCCATTGAGAATATAGTAGGAAGGAATTTCATTGGTTTGATTTATCCCTAAATTTAAATCTTGTGTTGTTTGCGGTCCAACTTGTTTTTTGTTAACCCAATTTAGTCTTCCATTGATTCCAAGATTCAAATTTTTGATTTTGTATTGTCGATAGAAACCTGTATTAAATCGATAGTTCGCGATATCTCCCAAACGGGTTTTATCTGCCTCGGGAGTGGCAGAAATGATGTCTCCAAAATCAAAAGTGCCCTTGAAAGGGTTGAAATAAGTGGCATTGGCATAGAGATTGAAATTGCTTACCTTGTATTTTAAATTGAGCATCGAACCTAATACCCGATAGGAACCATCATTATCATTATAGATTTTACCGTCTTTAACGACAGAAGCAACGGCATTGTTCACAACATAAGCAAAGCCCGTAAAATTCCATTCGAAAGATTTTTTTGAATTATTACCTAAGAAAGAAAAATCAATGTAATCAATCTCCTCTGGGTTGATGTCTGGGTTTGGAGTTCTACCTCCACCGGTTGAGTACTTGGTATATAACGATACATTTTGAAAACCTCTTGAATAATTTGTTTTGAGGGTGATATTATTTTGGCTGTAGGTTAAACCCAAGCGTGGCGTAAATACCTCATAGCCTTGATTGACCCGCACTTTGTTGATGTCGTATCGAATTCCAGCATTGATGTAGAATTTATCAGCGATGATATAACTCCCTTGTAAATATGTTCCAATATCCTGTACTAAGAACATATTACTCCCTTCATCTTGGCCACTGACCGTTCCTTGTTGTTGTGCGTATGGTGTTTCTAAATATTCGCTATAGTCGCTCGCTGTGGCATGCAAGGTATTGTAGTCCATTTTTACTAAATAATCGCCTTGGGTGGAAGTAATTCTATAATCGGTACCAAACAAAAGATTTAAATTATTAGAATTGTAATACAAGCGCCCTTCTGATCTTCCTTGCAGTGCTTGATAGAAATAAAAGCGGTTTCTCCATCCATGGGAAGTTGCTGTGTCTTCATTAACCAATTGGCTGATAGACAAACTGGTAGTAGGATCCCCAAAGGGTCTGAAGTTTACCCGATTGGATTCTTGACCTAAACGATGATTTTTAAAGGTAGACAGTAAAGAAAAACTCAAATAATCATTAAAAGTTTCATTATAATTGAAATAAAGCGTTGTGTTTTCTGGCGACCAAACCGAACCACTTTTAGACGGAGCTACATCAACATCCTGATAGAAATTAAATCCTTCGGTTCTTTTCCACGTTCGTATTCCAAAAAGGAATTTATCAAAAGAAACCTTGGCTCCTATAAAATAATCCTCACTGTGATTGGAATAAGAAATGGGGTTTCCATTTACAATCCCAGAATAAGCGTTTTGATCGCGTTGTAAAGCCAAAGCAGCTCCTGCATCAGTAAGTAAAATACTGTTGTTAGAAATATTGTAATAAGGACTCGTTTGACCCAAATTATTGCTAGTCAAATAAGACTGTAAAGCGTCATTGCTATCAAAATTCTTATTTAGATGATTGTATTCAAACTTATTCAAATCGGCGGCATCATAATTGTAAAAAGGAGCGCTGGACATGTCGTGCTCCTCAGAATAAAAATATCTCCCAGTGATTTGAAAATTAAATCGTCCATTGGTATTTCCAAAAGTAAAATCGGCATCTTTTGTACCAAAGGATCCCGAACTGAGGGTTCCATGAGCATAGACACCTTTTTTGTTTTTTTCCCGGTCATCAAAAAAATCTCCTGCCATTTCACTTGCGGCATAAGTAATTATGTTGATTGCCCCAACAAATGCACGTGGTCCATACATCGTCGATGAAGGACCATAGACAATTTCCACTGCTTTGATGTTAGAAATTGGATATTGACGTGACAAATAGGCCCAATTTAACCACAAATCATTTTCTTCAACACCATCCACCATAAGTAAGGTGCGTTCGGTATTCTCCTGACGGAAACCCAATTGAAAAATATTTGCGTACAAGACGGAATGAATTTTGGAAATTTCAAAACCTGCAACATCCGACAAAAGGTCAACTATGTCCATATAGCCTCGCGCTTCAATGTCTTTTGCACTAATCAATTCAACAGTGGCGGGGGCCGTTTTGATGTCTTCCGGACGTTTGGAAACTGAAGATACTGTGATTCCAACGTTTTCGTCGTAGATCATTTCATACAATTGTTTGAATACAAAGTTTCGTTTTCCAGCGACAGGCTCAAATCCGGAATCTGCCAACACCATTTGTTTAATATAACTTCCCGCCACGTCTAGAGAGTCTTCAGCAATGGCTGTTAATGCCATGAGCTCACGGGCCAAATTTTTTCTGGTATTGGTTGCTTTTTTGTCTTTGAGCAAACAGTTGACCAACAAGCTTTTGAGTGGTGTAAAGCTTCCAATATTATATTGATTTTGTGCAATTTCGATTGCGTTGGTACAAGATTCACTCTGAGCCCGTGATCGATGGGATATCAATGTAAGACAAAAGATGACTACTACGGGAATAAATTTTGTGTTTCTCATTTATTGGAAATTAATTATAGTACTGGGATTGATTGGCCAAAACTTCAGCGTTCTATCGGCACTTGCGGTGATTAAACTGGACGACTGATTGTCAAATATAGACCCCGTAATCCATTGGGTATGGGTAGAAATATTGCCAATTGAAGTGTAGCTTTGGGCTTCCCATTCTTTTTGATAGCCATAGAAAACATGAATCTCGGAATCCAAGCCCGTGCTGACCAATGCGGTTTTGTTCTCCAAAGCCTTGCCATGACAACTGGTGATTTTAGATTTGTGAACTTGATTACTAAAGATAATTTGATTGTTGGTCAAATTCACCAAGTTGAGTGATCCATTGTAAAGTCCAACTCCCAATTTATTGTCTTCAAAGACATTTGAGATGGAAGAAATTTTATCGGGAAAGGTGTTGATAATTTCTACCTCTGGCGAAAATACTCCTGCATTGAGGCTGAAACTCCCTAATTTGTTACCATCAATCGAACAAATAAACGTGTTTTGATTCCATCGAACAATATTGTTTAGCTGTTTTCCCGTATAAATGGGCTTAACAGAAAAATCTTTCATGTTGAACAATTCCAATGATTGGTCGGAAGTAAGTAAAAATGTATCCGTACCGGGCAGTGGAAAAACGGAAGTAATAGCTGTGGGCAAAGCATTCATATTCCGTGTTTGCTGGCTCTTGATGTCGTAAATTTGAGGCGTGTTCTGATTGAAAATCAACATTACCTTATCATTGCCCAACAAATAAAAATCCAATAAGTCCTCAGCACTAAAACTTTGTATTTTATTAGATTGTTCTATGTTATAGAAAATAATTTGCTGATCCAGTGTAAGGTAAGCCATCACATTATTTTCCTCTGAATACCCTATCTTTTTGATGTCCTGTTGCGAAGAAATACTCGGCTGATGCAACAATGAATATCCTTTGATGAGCGACAGAATAATGTCCTTGTCAAACAAATTCCCGTTATTGTGTTTGTTCTCATTAAATGCGTCTTTGGCCAATTCAAATCCTTTCTGATATTCTCCATTCTCATACAATTGCATGGCTTGAATTGCAGCAGATCGCGCTATTTGTTGATTGGTTTTTTGCTCGGCTAGTTCTTTTTGATAGTTGGCCTCTTTTTCATTTTTCTCAGCTTGCAATTTCGACTGTAATGCCGATTCTTCACTAGCACGAGCGTCAGCCTCCTTCTGAGCCGCAATTAAGGCGTTTTGTTCAGCGATTTTGGCATTTTTGGCAGCAATTTCAGCATTGTACTGAGCGATAGCCTTCTGTTCTTCAGCAATTTTTAAACTTTGCCTTGCATTGATCGCACTTTTTTCTGCCGCTTTAGTACTTTCAGCTGCTAAATCGGCATTTCTTTGTGCCTCTATTGCTTTTTGTTCCGCAATCGACTTGGCAGACGATTCCGATATTTGAGCCTCTTGGGCATTTTTGTAAAACCCAAAAGAAACCAACAATAAAATCATCGATATAATTAAAGCTCCTCCCACCACTAATACGGTACGTCGGGCACGACGGAGTTGGACCGCTCTTTTACGCTCCTCGGAGGATTTCGTTTTTTCTAGATGATCGCGAGAATCGAGTATGAAATTTTTGGTAAGCTCAAATTGGGAAGCATATTTTTTCGCCCATGTTGCTGTAAAATTTTCTGAGTCTAACAAGACCGAGGATTCCAGTACCTGTTCAGCATTTAGCAGACTTCCATTTTTGGAATTGAACGTTTCCGCCAATTCTACAAATTTCAGATACAAATTCGCTTCCATACGTTCCAAGGTGACGATGTGCTCAAACCATTGCCAGTAAATCAAAAAATCGTGACAAATCTCAATTAAATTTTCTCCTTCCCATTCATCCTTGTCTTCAATGAGTAAGATTCGATATTTGGGAGTTAAAGCAAGGTCTATGAAAGCTTCAATTTGGGATACATCGGTAAAATTTTCTAAAATCTCCGTCCGCGTAAATTTCATGCTGGTGATGATCTCATCTTTCTCTTTTCTCAAAAAGAATCTAAAGACGGATTCAATATTTAGATCAGGAAATTTTAAATTAACCTCTTCCAAAAACCGATCTCCCAAATTTTGGAAAGCGTCGCCTACACTCCCAAAAACGGGCAGCAAATCCTCCGTCAAGACTTCTATATCTTTATTTTTTATAAGATCATGCCCTTCCAAAAAAATAATGTAATTGGCGATATGAGAAAAACGCACTTTGCGATCGAGCAATTCTTGCTGCAACGTATTTTTGGCTTTTTCGTCTATACTAACACCCAAAAATGCTAATTTGGCGGCTACAAACTCATATTTTCCTGTTTGCGAAGGGGAAGGAACATTGATGGAATAATTGGTAAAATTTTCAATTAGATTCGAATCCAAGGAGACACCATCGGCAATGTCTCTAGTTTTAAAATCGTTGGGTAGTAGAACTAAAAAATAACAGTCGGACTGGAACATCAAATGCATCATTTTTAAATTCTCTTGCATCGAAATCGCTTGTCGTGTTTGAAAATTGAGAATGAAAATTTTATTTTTTAACTGGGGAATCGCTCCCTCCAAGACGGAATCTTTTGTTAAAAGATCTGTATTGTTCAATATTTCGGTTTCTAAACTCCCATAGACATTAAAAAATATAGACGATAAAGGTTCTTCTGATTGAGAATAAAGATGGTGTTCTAAACTTTGAAGGAAGAAATCATTTAATAGTTCATTGTCAATACGATAAATAAAAGCAATCTTTTTACGGATCAAGTTTTGATTTATCTTATCAGCAATTAGATTATCTACATAGGGATTTATCATCGGTCTATGATTACGTTGAATTTAAAGCTCTAAAATAAACATTTTCTAAATTTTATCTATTAGTATAGTTAACAATTTTTTTATTTCATAACCCGGGTTGTTATAAAAATTGGACAACCATAATCGATAATACCCAAATCCTTGATCAACAGCAATTTCACAGCGTTTCACATCAAAAATATAATCCTCGTAGGAATTTAATTTTATCTTCCCGTTGAGATCAATGACCAAAGTCTTGGATTGTTCATCAGTGATGCTAATTTCATACACAAAACCCCCTAATTGAAAATTGTTTTTTAGGTTGAGTTTCAGACCGCTTTGATCCTCCAAAACCTGTTTTAAATAGTCACTAAACCGTTTTAAATCGGCTTCTAAAAAAGGTGCTTTTGGGGCACTGCTATCCCCCTGGATGGAAATTTTATCCAACACTTGGTTGGCCAGTTTTCGTTGCCCTTGACTGATGGCTTTGGCATATTTCAAAAAGGCATAAAAGATTGCTTTGGTTCGGTTGCCGCGCTCATCGATCAAGTAAGAAAATTCGTTAATGACGGAATCTGGAATCGAATTAAAAACTAAAATCTTCGTTTTTGCTCTTGTAATCAAGACATTCAACAACTTATGTCCTCGGTAGCGACTGTTGATGGGGCCCAAAAAGGCTTTAAAAACGTCCGTTTTTCCGGGTCCATAGGTGGATGAAATAATGATAATATCGCGTTCTTCTCCTTGAATATTTTCAAGGTTTTTGACAAAAAACCCGGCTTTGGTCAAACGTTTTATCTTTTCATAAAAAACCGCATCTTTTTGGGTGCGTTTTTCGATTTGGTTAAAAATTTCATGGCGTTGCGACAAACTAAAAGTTGCGATGCCCAAACTGGTGTCTGGATCCACTTCCTCGGCCAAATAGTTGACTATGGCCGTGGCTTCTTTTTTATTGATCCGATTGATAAACTGTCCCGCTACTTCTCTAAACGCTATGGGAACATAAGCTGCTTTAGGGGGGAGCGGAATCAGCCGACTTTGGTAGAAAGCATGGTTGGAAAAAGCAATCAAATCGGGATGCCTTGAACGATAATGAACGTCCAAATAATGATCTTCAAAATCAATTTGCATGCAGTAGGAAAGCAAGGAATCTACGTTGGAAAATGATTTTTTTTCAGTACTCTTTTCCGAGTTACTGCTTTTGCGTTGTACAAAATAATCTGAGGGTGGCAACTGATGGATGTCACCTGATACAATTTGTTGTTTGCCACGCAACAAAGCGCTGTAGGTATCTTCCAAACGCAACTGGCTGGATTCGTCAAAAATTACTAAATCAAACAAGCCCCGCTCCATGGGAAACAACTGGGCACATACATTTGGGCTGGTCATAACCACAGGAAAAAAATCGAAAAAAAGCCGCGATTTATCTTTCACAATTTTGGTCAGAGATTTCTTTTTGCGCTTTTCCGTACTGCGTTTTGCAAAAAACTGTTCCAATGTGAGTTTGGGTGAATTGCGGTTGTAAGTGGCCATGGAACGCAATCGCTGTGAGTTCAATACCGTTAGGGTTTCGGCGATCTTAAAAGTATTGATTGCACGGACTTCGGAAGCAATGTCGTAATAACCCTTTTCAAATCCATTAAAATCGAAATTGTCTACATAAAAATCCCTCAAAAGGCGTCGCAAATACCACTGCGAAAAAGTGTTTTGAAACTGGGTGTAGCTAAAAAAAGCCTCTGCCAGATTTTGATGTAAATAGGGAAGTTTTTGACGGGCTTGATCAAAATGTTTGTGATTGCTGAACTTCTCCCGATCCCTCCATAACTCCTCTATGCGCAATTCCACAGCAGGAACTTGCTCCAAAACAGGAAGGGCATGGAGACTATTGAAAAAAGATTTGTTCCATAAGCCTGTTTGCGAAAGGCTTACTTTCAATTGTTTGAGTCGTACCAAAGGAATGGCCAATGCCGCTTCATCCGGTGGTGAATTGGTGTTTAAATTTTTCAGCCGAAAGGGATTTAATGTAGCCGTGGCTGCACTTAGCAACTCCTGTGTTTGCTTCAGTTTGGGCAAAAGGTCTGCGCGAATTTCAGCTACCGTAGCTTCAAATCTTGCTGCCTCCCATTGGGATAACACCAAAGCATCTAAAATGGGATAATAGGACTGATAGGGGTTTCCAAACTGCGTTTCATAAGCATTCAAAAATTGAAATAAATCCAAAATTCCTTCCCACTCCTGAGGTGAAATTTCAAAATTATTTCCGTTGACTGAAGTTGGAAGTGAAGGGGCTAAATTGTCTTTATCAAACAACTTTAGAATGATGTCACTATAGGTCGCATTATTGAGAATCGGATGGTTTAACTTTCGCTTAGTGTTTTCAATCAGAGCGACAATTCCATTCACTTGCTCAATCTTTTCCGCTATGTTTTTTTTATTCGCATTGGTTACCAAAGGTTTTGCAGAAACCGTTTCAAACAATGCCCCTTTGTCATTTTGTTGTTCAATAATCTCCCGTGCCTTGTTGACCACCATTCTCCGATCTTTTTTTACATCGGTAATTGCAATACTGTGGCTGTCAAAACCTAACGCTTTTAAATTTTCATGAATTACATCCATGGCCGTTCGTTTTTCACACACCAGCAAACATTGCTGTCCTTTGCTCAACGCATAGGCAATGACAGCCGTTAGAGTGGTGCTTTTTCCTGTTCCCGGAGGACCGTGAATGAGCAAACGGTTTTTTAAATTCATATTGCGCATCACTTTCTGCTGAGAGTGATCCAAGGCAACGCCCGAAAAAAAAGAGGTGTTTTTGTTATTGCTAAAACCAAAATGACAGGGGGTAGTTTTTTCTTCTAAAAATTGATAATCGTTGATGAGGGCTTCTTTGGAATTGGCAAAAATCCCCAAAACTCCGTTGTTGATCAGGAAAGGGCTAATCTCGCTTTGATACTTTGGAGAGATAATGGGCAGGGGTTCAACAAAATTGTATTCTGAAAAAAAACGTTGAGGAGCCACACAACCCAAGGCATCCGCCAAGTGATAAAAAGTCTGCTTCAAAGCCTCTGTTGACAGCAGGTCCATGTCATTTTTTCCGGGCTTAAAATTTGGTTGATACTCGGCTTTGATGGTTTGAATCAAGGAAGGGTTGATGGCAATGGAAGCCTGCTTGTCCCGACTTAAAAGGATGCTTTTAGCACGCTTCAAATGCCCCGTAATTTTGATGTCCCAAATAAAAACCGGCATATAGCGCAAACGCTGTTTTTTGTGATCGGGAATCACCACCAAAGGAAAGCCCAACCCAATCGGGTCGATATGATATTCGTGTTTATAATCGACGTTTTTACGCAATAAATTGCGCAATATCTTTTGTTTCTTATTGAGGTCTATAAATTTGTTTTGAAAGGGAAAACGCAAGGTAAAAGGGGTTCGCTCCCACAACATTTGAATAAAACTTTTGGGAGAAAGATTGAACTGCCCTTCAATCAGGGGAATAAGGTCAATCTTTGCATTGTTTTTTTTGGGCAAAGCATCCACATAGATGGAGCGCGCATTGATGTCAATCAGTTTTTCTTTTAAATCCGTTATCAAAAAAGAATCTTCTTGAGTGGAATGAAATTCAGCCAACCTATTCTTTTTTTAAGGCTTGGGTGAGGGAGGATGCTACCAATCCGGTGGGTATGGCAACAAGTCCTAATCCGATGAAAACAACAAAGGTGGAAAATATCTTACCCCCAGCGGTAATCGGATAGATGTCTCCATAACCCACCGTGGTGAGTGTGGCTACAGACCACCACATGGCACTGAAAATAGATGAAAAAGCCTCGGGTTGGGCTTCATTTTCGAAATAATAAATGCCCACCGAGGAAAAATAAATGAGCAATAATGTGGCAAAAGAAAATAAGATCAATTCTTTCTTAACATTCTTAAACGCATCTTTTAAATTCTGGAGCGTATCCCCATAACGCAAAAATTTCAGCAACCGGAGCAATCGAAACAATCGCACGGCACGCAGGGATCGCAGGTCGGCACCGAAGGATAAATAAAACGGGAGAATGGCAATCAAATCAATCAGGCCAAAAAAACTAAAAATAAAACGAATCGGACGGGGACTGAAAAGGATGCGTAGGAGGTATTCCAGAGAAAAAACAAGCACCGAAACCAGTTCAATAAAATCTAAAATTTGGATCGTGGATGCAGAAAGATTGGGAAGGGTTTGGATTGTAAAGTTAATAATGGAAATAACAATTAAACCTTGAATGCTGTGTTCTATGACGGCATGGGCACGTTCACTGATTTTTAGCTTTTTGGTTATTGCCATAAATTTTTAAAATTTAATTACCCTATCTCCTGTATCATACCCTGATGGGCAAAAACAATCGTTTCGATGGCCGCTTCGGAGGATTGCGAATTCAAATCTGTGGCTGTGAGTTGCGTTGGAAATGCGTTGTTAAATGTCCAAGTGACTCTGGGAGCAGCGGTTTCATCCAACAACCGAATAACAATAGTCAGGCGTTCATAGGTGTTCAATGAGATTTGAGAAATCCAATCCGCATATTGATTGTCATCGGCAAAAACGCCTTTTTTCAATGTAATGTTTCCGGATTTTTTCATCCCAGGCATATTGATGGTGCCATGACTCGGACTGTTTCCATGCCGATATTGAATTACTTCTGCCTCCATGTCCAAACCGGATACTTCTTGAAATGCAATGTCCGTTACGTCTCCTATATCGACAGAAAAATAAAATTTAGGTAAAGGCCAAAACTGATCCTGTTCGCCACCACTTCCTGCTACGGGTAAAGCCATCGTATTTTTATTTAATAATTATAGTTCGTTCAATGAAACACGAATTTAAGAAATGTTTAGGTTGTTTGGAATTTTTAAGGCAAAAACATCGTTACCACCTTCAGAAAAGTAATATTAATTCTGATGAAATCCTTGCGAAACAAATTCTAAAACAGTGGGCAATGCACTTCTCCAATACGGCCAGGTGTGTCCTCCATCTCTGATTCTAAATTCGTGATTAATGTTTTTTTCTCTCATCAAAATATGTAATTCACTATTGCCTTTGTACAGAAAATCATCGTCTCCACAGTCAATATACCACCGGACTTGATTGAACTGTTCGGCCTCCCCTTTTTGGACTAGACGCAGCGGATTATTTAGATCTAAAAAAGCTTCTAAATCCGTATCCTTAAAAGTAAAGTTTTCGCGTTTTGAAAAATCTTTCATTTCTTCCAAGTTTTGAGGCCCCATCCATGCACTCAAAGGTGCTGCAGCACCAAACATTTCCGGATGGTGCAGGGCATAGAGTAAGGTGCCCCCTCCTCCCATGGACAGACCCGCTATGGCTCGAAAGCGTTTTTCTTTTCGGATTCTAAATTTATTTTCCACATGCGGAAGAAGTTCCTTAAAGAAAAAATCTTCATAATTCCATTTTCCACTAATGGCATTGGTGTAGCCCGGAAGCCCTGTATCTGCATCGGGCATTACGATAATCATCGCGGTTGCAGCTCCTTCAATAATGGCTTTATCAGCAATATGCTGCACTTCTCCAAATTGCACCCAACCTGTGTGGTTGTCCGTATATCCGTGGAGCAGATAAAGCACCGGATAACTGCGTTGGGAGGTTTCATAGTCCGGAGGCAAGTAGACCGCGTAATTGCGATCTTGTTTTAAAATGGAGCTGTACAAGCTTAACTCTTCGCTTACTTTACCTCCTTGAGCTATCGACAATGAGCTTACCAAGAGCATTAAATTTAGGGGGACTGAAAATCGATTGAAAAACATAAAAAGTTATATTTGAATGATGCTATGAAATTAATTTAAAAAATCGAACACACGTCTGAATAAACTTTGTTGATTCCTCTAAATTAAAATAATTCGTTAGAAATCGCCTAAACATATTTTTTATCCTTTTAAATCATCACTTATGAAAACCCTATTAAAAAAAATACTCCCCTTTTTTGTACTCGGATTTATTCAAGTCAGTATGGGGCAAAGCAGCGACGAACTCATTGGTAAATGGGACTTGAATGTAACAATGGGTACGACCCAACTCCCCTCTTGGCTGGAGGTCAAACTTTCTGGGAACAGCACGCTGGTTGGTCATTTTGTTGGACATAGCGGAAGTGCTCGTCCGATCTCTGAAGTGCATTTTCACGAGGGTGTTTTTGATTTTTCCATACCCCCCCAGTGGGATGGAAAAAATGACATGCATCTGAGCGGAACCCTCAAAGACGGTAAACTTACTGGAACCCTGTTGAGCAGTTTAGGAACTGCCCATACTTTCACAGGCAGCCCCGCTCCGGCTTTGGATCGAACAGCTCCCAAAGCTTGGGGAAAAAGTCAAGCTATTTTTAACGGAAAAGACTTGAGTGGTTGGACGCCTCAAACAGAACAAAGAACCAACCAATGGACAGTGGAAGAGGGTATTCTGAAAAGCCCCCGCTCTGGAGTCAATCTACTTTCCAGCTCCAGTTATGAGGACTTTAAATTGCATATTGAAGTGCGCTATCCCGAGCACAGCAATTCAGGGATCTATTTGAGAGGTCGTTATGAAGTACAGGTGGAGGACAGCCATGGAAAAGCTCCCAGTAATATTTTATTTGGAGGTATTTACGGCTTTTTATGTCCTAACGAAATGGCGGCCCATCCAGCCGGTGAATGGCAAGTTTTTGACATCACTTTGGTGGGAAGAAGAGTTAGCATCGAAGCGAATGGTAAAAAAATCATCACCGATCAAATTATTCCTGGAATTACGGGTGGAGCACTCAATAGTGATGAAGCTGCTCCCGGTCCGTTTATGTTACAAGGTGACCATGGTCCTGTTGAATATCGAAATATTTCCATTCAATTGCCACAATAAAAACGCAACTGCGTTTTATTATTTGAGTTGATTTGGATGTTTACCTAGGCCTCCCAAATACTCGCATTCGTATAAATCTTTCATGGAATTAAACGGCACGGGATGCTTGGCATAGTTATAGGCTTTTTCCAGCGTAATCACTTTGTTATTATCTCCGCAGCTGATATCGATATCAATCATTTTCATTTGACAAGGATGTTCATAGCCGCAGGCATGGGTCATTTGCAAAACTTCTTTTCGCAAAATATTTACATAGTTTCCAAAACGCACCGATTTGAGGGTTGGATCAAGCCCCCTTTGCAACCACTTGTTTTGCGTGGCAATACCGGTAGGACATTTATCTGTATGACACACTTGGGACTGAATACAACCAATGGCCATCATGGCTTCGCGGGCAATATTGATGACGTCCACGCCCATGGAAAAAGCTTTTAAAACCTCCGATGGAAAACCGAGCTTGCCCGAACCAATAAAGGTAATGTCCTCTGCCAATCCATTCTCTTTAAAAATATTATACACTTCCGAAAAACCAAAAACCCAAGGTAGCGCAACATGGTCGGCAAATGAAGGGGGTGCTGCTCCCGTTCCGCCCTCACCACCATCAATGGTGATAAAGTCGGGGCCTTTGTTTTCTTTTTTCATGATCTCCACCAGTTCATACCATTGTGCCAAATCCCCCACGGCTGATTTGATTCCCACGGGAACCCCTGATTTTTCTGCTAATAGTTCAATAAAATCAACCATCTCGCGCACGTTAGAAAAGGCGGTATGATAAGAAGGCGAAAGGATGTCGGTATAGGGTTCAACGCCTCTGATTTCGGCAATCTCTTTGTTGTTTTTTTCTTTCGGTAAAACCCCTCCTTTTCCTGGCTTGGCTCCTTGAGAAAGTTTTATTTCAATGGCTTTTACCTTACCCGGATATTTGTCAAAAACCAATTCCTTGCAGGTGTCCCAATCAAAATAACGTTTTCCATCCGCCGCTGTAATTCCACAACCGTAATAGCCCGTTCCCATATGAAAAATGGAATCTGCACCTTGACGATGATAGGGAGAGAGACCGCCTTCTCCAGTGTTGTGATAGCAACCCACCATGGCAGCTCCTCTATTTAAAGCCTCTTGGGCTTTTTTTGAAAGACTTCCATAACTCATCGCAGAAATATTGATGATAGAATAGGGACGATAAGGATACTTGCGCTTGTGGCGCAAACCCATCACCTTTGCAGAGGGTATAAAATAGGGGTCGTTCTTGTCATCATTGATATGATCGCTTTCCATTTTAAAGGGAAACATGGTTGGATTGATGAAGACATGCCCCGGATGATACATGTCTTTGTCGGTTCCAAATCCTTCATAATTATTGGTGCGATTGGCAGAATGGTCAATCCAGTTGCGCTGACTCCGATTGAAGGGAAGTTCCTCCCGATTACTCGCTATAAAATACTGACGAATTGGGGGACCAAGGGCGATGAATAAATAGCGTAATCTACCCAGTAGAGGGAAATTCCGAATAACACTGTTTTTTTTCTGAAAAACATCTTTTAATAGAAAAACAAGAAGAAGTGTTATTAGCGAATAAATGATAGCGTTCGTCATTGTTCAATAGGGTTTATGGAGGATCTAAATCTAAATAATAGTGTCTTATGTTAAAGCAAGATAATAAATTTAGTGCTTTCCTTTATTTTTTTGGACAGTCTTCTTAAACCGGAATTAAATTAATCATCTCCATTGGATCTATGATGTATGATAAAAAGAGAGTACATTTAAAATCTAATAATCAAAAACCAATTTATAATGAAGCAATTTTTATTTAGTTGTGCCGTCTTATTGTTTGTTTCAGCACAAGCCCAGTTCAGCGTTCGAGTGATTAACCTCAATCTAAAATTTGGCGCCGAGGAAGAAATGGCAAGACTGTTCGAAGAATATCACAAAGGCCCTCGAAATTCTGGAGGAGCCCATTTTTCGAGTGTTAATTATCT
>Ga0181605_10000248_pt1 | contig 55004 bp, 40 predicted proteins | sample 041ome_11_FD_148676 | JGI IMG/M metagenome (GOLD analysis project Ga0181605, IMG submission 148676) | Coastal salt marsh microbial communities from the Groves Creek Marsh, Skidaway Island, Georgia - 041411US metaG (spades assembly) | ecosystem: Environmental > Aquatic > Marine > Intertidal zone...
TTCCGCTGAATTGGGCACCCTCGTGGGCTTTTAGGACAATTTTTTCGTTTTTTAGGGGGCGCGTAGCTTCCACCACGGCCCCTTGGTGCATTTTTATACTGTGGATAGGGGCTTTGTAGTAGAGGTCGATATACGCATTGTTGTAGTGGAATAGTTCCGTCAATCGCATACGGATTTTCAAGGTATTTCCTTTGTGTGTGGCAACAATTCCTCCGTAGCGATCGCCATAAATCTCCATTCGATTTGTATCGGAAGGAATCAAGTTGACAATGATGCCCGAGTAGATTTTTAGGTGAGAAACGTCATTTTGCAATGCGATCTTCCTCGGCGTATCCAAAAGATTCATCTTTTTATTTTGCGCTCCTAAACTAACGCAGCAGCAGAGGAGAAGCATTGCTAACAAGGCAATAGTATATTTTTTTTGGGAATAATTATTTTTCATGGGTGTAGATCGGTTTATTTTTTTCATGATTTATTATTTAGGGGGTTGAGAGGAATTGTCATCGTCCATAGAAATCTTCACTTTAGAGTAGCCATTTTTAATTAAGGTTATGATGCGGTTTTTTAAATACGTTTCCGACAGCAATTCCTTTTCAATAGCAACTAATAACTCTAGCGCTTTTTGTTGCTGTAGAGCGGTAGCTCCTTGTTGTTGTTTGATTTGCTCCATAGCAATTTGAATCAGTTCGTCGGCCTCAAGGGACAACAAACTGTCCTCGCTGATTGGAGGTGCGCCGATGAATACGGTAGCTATTCTTGGAATGTGGTGGGAACCTGCCCCAGAAACCGGGAAGGGTAGGGGAAGTTTTTGGATCGTTTGCGCTCCTTTAAAAAACAGCGGTTGTAGTGGCGATCGATAGGCCACCGTATTTTGAGTCTCCTCAAAAATAATTTCAGGGGAAGGAGGCTGCGGTTCGGGAGCGGTTTCTTGTACCACTGTGGTTGCCGGTTTCACAGCTATAGATAGATTTGCCTCCCAAAAATAAAACACACTACTCAGTCCAAAGAGTAAAATCAGTAGTGCAGCATAACGAAAATAGCGTTGTTTTTTGAAGGGTGTAGCGGGTTTGAGAAGTTGGTGTTCCAACTGTTCCCAGAGCTCGGGTGAGGGTTCAAGGCGGCGCGATGCTAGCGCTGCATTGATGATACGATCAACTTTTTTTGCTTTCATTTTTTTTTAGTGAATACGTTTTTATTTGCTGTTGCAAAACACTTCGACTTCGAGACAGATAGGATTTTGAAGTCCCCACAGGAATGTTTAATGTGGCAGCTATTTCTTTGTGAGTATAACCTTCTAGGGCATAAAGAACAAAAACCACTTTTTGATTTTCGGGAAGTTGGTCGATCAAAAATTGGAGGTCATGAACCGACAATTGAGAAGCCGAGGGCAGGGGTGCTGCGACAAAATGGGCGTCGTTGAGGTCGGTAAAAAAGAGGGGCTGTTTTTTACGTAAAAAACTCAATGCCTCGCGCACCATAATTTTCCGCAACCAAGCTCCAAAATGATCGGTTTTGCTAAATTGCCCCAAATGCGTAAAGGCTTTTAAAAAACCATTCATCAATACTTCCTCAGCATATTGAAGATCGTTGATATAATACCGACAAACACTCAGCATTTTGGAAGCATGGCGATCGTAAAGTGCTTTTTGCGCCTTGCGATTCGCTTTTTTTGCCTCCGCAATCAGTTCGGTTTCATTCAGATAAAGGGTACGTACTTTCAAGACGTTGAGGTTTTGTTCTATAGATATAGACGCAATTTTTTGGGGGAAGGTTGCAATTTGGGGGTATTTATTTCACAAAAACAATAATTATGCTTTTGGAGCAGCAGTAATTTGGGCTAAATAGCGATAATGATTTTTAGAGCTTTCACTTCCCGTTTTACTACGTTTTTTGGCAAGCCTATGAATTTTTTCACGGATACCTTCCACTTGCGATTGTATTCTAGGGTTGAGTTCGTCACTTGTTTTCAACAGCAAGACACGGTTAGCAAAATGAATTTGTAAAGCCATAAATGAAGAATCCATTCCTTCCGCTGTTTCCATCAGTGTGGTATACAATTCGTTCAATAAGCGGTCGGGATGCATCCCATTTCCCGTCAAAGTAGTGGCCGTGGACAGCATCCGATTTAATGTAGTTTCACTCAAAATACGTTGCAGCGCACTTTGTTGCAGGGCTTGTAACATTTTAAGCCCTCCCTCACCCTTGATTTTAGAAAGCAATTCAGCAGCGATCAACCAAGACTGGGTGCGCCATAAATGCTGATTCAAAAAGGATAAGGCCTGCAGTTGCTCTGCTTCCGCAACATTTTTATAGGGAATATTGGCTTGCCCTTTTGTCATTAATGTTTCATGCACTCCACCAATCATCTTAATCACATGATACATATAACGGCGATAGACCCCAATCATTTCGTTGTACAATTCCCCCAAGTCGTCATAGGATTGCCCCTTGTTTGTGGTCCAAGCGTCTAAGTTTTGTGCAACGATTTTTAAATTTTTTATTCCATAAGCACTGGCCTTGATGGGATCATCTCCTATGTTTTCTGTTTGCGTATCGGGATCATTCCCACCCGAACCAAACATATAAAGTGGATTCATGCTTTTGGCATCGACCATTTTTTGGAGCTCAGTTTTTTCTGTTTCGGCAGTAGTTCCCGGAAAAAAACGATAACCCCATTCGATGGCATAATCGTCATAGGGCCCCAGTTGGCGAACAAATCGAATGTTTTGATCTCCAGGTTGAGCAATATAATTATAACGGGCATAATCCATAATGGTCGTTGCGATACCCATTTTTTGAGTGAATGCCCCCGATCGAAGCGAGTCAACGGGATAGGCGGAACTGGCTTTCATATTGTGTGGCAATCCCAAGGCATGCCCCACTTCGTGGGAAATGACGCGACGCATCATTTCGCCAATTTCTTCCTCTGGTGTGTTGAGGGTTTGTGCTTTTGGGTTAGCAGCTCCGGTTTCCAATAGATATCGATTGCGATAGGAACGCAGATGATTGTGATACCAAATAATATCACTTTCGATGATCTCTCCACTTCTCGGATCCGAAACACTGGGTCCCACCGCATTTCGCGTGGTAGAAGCTACATAGCGTACCGTGGAATACCGAATATCTTCCGGACTGAATTCGGGGTCTTCCTCGGCGGTAGGGGGGTCTTTGGCAATAATAGCATTTTTAAAACCCGCCTTTTCAAAGGCAGCATTCCAATCTTCAATACCCTTTTTAAAATAAGGACGCCATTTGAGAGGAGTGGCAGGGTCTAAATAATATACAATGGGTTTTTTGGGAGTGACCAATTGTCCGTTGGCATAAGCCACTGAATCCGAAGGTTCCAAACGCCAACGCCGAATGATATGTACTTCATCCGATTTCAACGCCTCAGAACTGTAATTGTATTTTTTCAGCGTAAACCAACCCACCCGAGGGTCTTCATAACGCACTTGCAAGGGCGTTTCGGGCAATAAAATAATTGAGTGATTGATGTTAAAACTCATCACTCCCGAGGGATTAAAAGATTTTGGACTGCTTGCGTCATAGGTCAAAACATGGCGTACTTCAATATTTTTGGGGAAGCTCTGAACCTGTTCGATAAAACTGCGTTTGCTGTCCGGACTGCCCAATCCGTATTCTTTTTTAATGGTGGGTCTGATGATATTAAAACCGGGAGAATCTTTGGAAAAATAATCCGTAACATCAATCAAAAAACGATCTTCCTCACTGTTTTTTATATCAAATGCAGCAAGGATGGGAGGGAAGTTATTTTGTTCTACACTCAATTCAATAGGGTCTGCCGCCTGGGCAGTATTCACAAACGAATATTGTTGCAGCAAAATCTTTTTATCCTTCTTTTTAAAACGAATGAGCAGTTGACTGGCTTTTGATCCGGCATTGGTATAGGCAGAAAAGTTTTCGGGCAATTCTACATAACGTGTAACCATCAACAAATCTTTTTGGAGCAAGTCGTCGGGAATCAGAAAGTAGAGTTTGTCTCCCTTCAAATAGCTCGTTATCAGACCCTCATCCTTTTGAAAGTCTTGGGTTAAAGAATCGATGGATTTTTTTAAATCTTGCTTATCCTGTGCGAAAGTGACTTCAAGGAGAAGTCCGAAAAAAAGAAAAATAAGAAAAGAACGGAGGGGGCGGTAAAAGCGTGTAAGATTCATGCTTGCGTTTTTTTGCAATATCGTAAAATAAAGCAAAAGTGGCTGCATTTCACCTCTGCTTATAAAAAATGTGTACCTTTTTGTTCTATTCAAATCAAAATTTAAACATGAAAAAAGTAATATTTTCAATGTTGCCATGGGTGTTCCTTTTGGCGATATTTTCTACTTCAGCGCAAAAAAAGAAAGACACAAAAAACGCAAGCTCAGCAGATGAAATTTCTTTGGATGCCTTTAAGATGCGAAATATTGGCCCCGCTTTTCTTTCAGGTAGAATCGCCGATATCGTTTTCGATCCTCAAGATGACAACGTCTGGTATGTGGGTGTTGGCTCAGGTGGCGTGTGGAAAACCGAAAATGCAGGGACCACTTGGACCCCTATTTTTGACGATCAAGAATCTTATTCCATTGGGTGTCTTGCCATTGATTCTCAAAACCCGGCGCATATCTGGGTAGGTAGTGGTGAAAATGTCGGGGGGCGTCATGTCGCTTATGGTGATGGTGTCTATTTTAGTGCCGATGGAGGTAAAAAATGGAAAAATGTAGGCTTAAAAGACTCCCAACTCATTTCCAAAATCATTATTCATCCGGAGAATTCCAATGTTGTTTGGGTCGCTGCACAAGGTCCCTTATGGAATAAAGGAGGAGATCGAGGAGTGTATAAAACCACGGATGGAGGCGCCCATTGGAAACAAGTTTTGGGCGATACTGCTTGGATGGGTGCCACCGATCTTATGATCGACCCAAGAAATCCCCAAGTTTTATATGCTGCCACTTGGGAACGCCATCGAACGGTAGCAGCCTATATGGGCGGTGGTCCCGGAACCGGAATCTATCGCTCCGATGATGGTGGTGAAAACTGGACAAAACTTACCCAAGGCCTACCGGATTCCAATTTGGGAAAAATCGGTTTGGCCATCTCACCACAACATCCCGATGTGGTGTATGCTGCCATAGAAGAAGATTTAACGAAGGGGGGCGTCTATCGCTCCAACAACCGTGGCGAAGCCTGGGTAAAAATGTCCGATGCGGTTTCAGGAGGTACGGGCCCCCACTATTATCAGGAGCTGTATGCCAGCCCGCATCAATTTGATAAACTCTATTTGATGAATGTTCGCGTACTTACTTCAGACGATGGCGGGAAAACCTTTGTGCAATTGAAAGAAGAAAAGAAACATTCCGACAACCACGCTTTGGTATTCAAAAAAGACGATCCCAATTATTTGATGTTGGGAACAGATGCCGGTATCTATGAAAGTTTTGATGGCGCGGAAAACTGGCGTTATATCAAAAACCTTCCACTCACTCAATTTTACAAAGTGGCGGTCAATAATGCCGAACCTTTTTATCATATTTTTGGTGGAACTCAAGACAATGGTTCTGCGGGAGGGCCCTCAGCGACGGACGAAGCGGAAGGAATCGCCAACAAACATTGGTACAAAACCCTTTTTGCAGATGGCCATCAATCGGCAACGGATCCCGAATTCAACGATCTCATCTATGCCGAAACTCAGCAAGGGGGATTGCATCGTATTGATTTGACCACCGGAGAACCTGTATTTGTTCAGCCACAAGCAGCGGTGGGCGAACCCCATGAACGTTTTAATTGGGACGCCCCCATTTTGGTAAGTCCGCACCATCCAGCACGCTTGTATTTCGCCTCCTATCGGGTCTGGAAATCAGAAAATCGGGGGGATGATTGGACCCCCATCTCAGGGGATTTGACCCGGAACGAAGAACGCATCACCCGACCTATTTTGGGGCGTCAACAAAGCTATGACAACCCATGGGATGTGGGCGCCATGTCCAACTACAACACCATTACCTCCTTGACGGAATCTCCACTAAAAGAGGGCTTACTCTATGCCGGAACCGACGATGGATTTATTCAAGTGACAGAAGATGGGGGAAATCAGTGGCGAAAAATCCCAGTTACTGCTTTGGGATTGCCGGAACGTTCTTTTGTAAATGATATCAAAGCCGATTTCTTTGATGAAAACACGGTATATGTTGCCTTAGACAATCACAAGGAAGGGGATTTAAAACCCTATTTGTATAAAAGTACCGACAAAGGAGCCACTTGGAAATCCATCAGTAGTAATCTTCCCCAGCCCAATTTGGTTTGGCGGTTGGTTCAAGACTTTATAAATAAAGACCTATTGTTTATTGCTACTGAAAAAGGGCTCTACACCTCCCTTAATGGCGGAACATCGTGGCAACAACTTCCGGGAACCCCCCGCATTTCCTTTCGAGATTTGACCCTTCAAAAAAGAGAACACGACTTGGTGGCAGCTTCTTTTGGGAGGGGATTCTTTGTTTTGGACGACTATAGTGCTTTGCGAGAAATGCAAGGAGAAAACCTGAGCCGAAAAGGCAAACTGTTTCCGCCAAGAACCGCCAAATGGTATATTCCCAAAAGCATTATCGGAAACACTGGAGCGGATTATTATTTTGCGGAAAACCCCACCTTTGGGGCTGTATTCACCTATCACCTTTCTCAAGAATACAAGTCTTCGAAAGCCATACGCAAAGCATCGGAAAAAAAGTTAAATGAAAAAGCTCAGCAGGTCCCTTTTCCGGGTTGGGATGCCTTGGACAGAGAGACGTTGGAAACGGAGGCGATGGTTGTTTTAGAAATTCAAGATGAACAAGGAAACATCATACGGAAAGTAAAAGAGAAGGCCGCCAAAGGCAGTCATCGTATCGCTTGGAATCTCAGACATTACAATCCTTTTCCAATTAAAGAAAACGGCGAAGCCGGAGGGTCAAACGGTGCCTTGGCCAGTCCGGGAACCTACAACGCACGTTTGTTTTTGGAAGACAAAGGAAAAACGGAATTGCTGGATGGCCCGGTTAGATTTGAGGTCAAACGTATCCACAAAGGCGTACTCCAAGGGGTTTCCTATGCCGATTACAACCGTTTTCGGGAAGAAACTTCAGCTGTGATTCGAACCATCAGTGCCCTTGATGATGCGGTAGACCGCAGTTTGAATAAAGTGAAAGCACTGCGGACAGCAGCTTTAAAATCTACCCTCCCGACGGGGGCTATGGAAGCAAAATTAGTGTCCGTAGAGAATCGACTTCATCAACTAAAAAAGGAAATGGAGGGAAGTCCCGCTCGAAATGCTATCGGAGAACGCAATCCTGCGGGTATGCAGACTTTCTTGTACATTGCGCTAAGAGGTTTGCGAAGTACCTACGGACCAACACCATTGCACCGAAAGGGATTGGAACAAGCACGTCAGTTGGCAACCGCAGCAACCGCGTTAGTAAAATCCATTTCGAAAGACGAATTACCGGCTTTGGAAAAAGAACTTAAAGCAGCCAATGCTCCCTATATCATGGGACAAGGAATTGAATAGTGGTTGATTAGGTTCTTTAAAAGGCTACTTCCCTCGGAAAGCAACCTTTTTTTATGCTTTATACGCGGGAGGATTGAGGGTATATTCGAAGCATTCCAAATGAAAGTATCGAGTTACTGCCAAGAGATGGTCAAAAATATCCGCGCTGATATGTTCGTAATGTACCCATTCTTTATCGGAGATAAAGGCGTAAATCTCAATCGGGATTCCCTGCGGACTGGGTGCCAGTTGACGACACATGACAGTCATGTTTTGATTGATTTTGGGATGCTTTTTTAAATAGGCTTCCGTATAATTTCGAAAAACACCCAAATTGGTCATATTTCGCCCATTGACAGGGATGGTCGTGTCAGCTTCAAGAGCATCATTATAGCGTTCAATTTCCTCTTTGAGATCTTTAATATAGCGATTAATTTTTTCGATTTTCTCCAGCTCTTTTACCTCCGTTGGGCTTAAAAAACGAATGCTCCCCACTTTAATCAATAGCGAACGTTTGATTCTACGCCCCTCCGATTCGCTCATTCCTCTCCAATTTACAAAGGAATCAGAAACAAGTTTATAGGTGGGAATGGAAGTAATGGTTTTATCAAAATTTTGCACTTGAACCGTAGATAGGCTGATAGAAACAACATCCCCATCGGCATCGCTGTTTTTCATGGTGATCCAATCCCCAATCCGAACTGTGTCATTGATAGTAATTTGAACACTTGCCACAAATCCTAAAATAGAATCTTTAAACACAAAAAGCAAAACGGCGGACAATGCCCCAATGGTAGTAAGAAAACTGACCACATCTTTTCCGGTGAGGATGGACAGAATCAAGATGATTCCTATAAACCACAAAAAAATCATGACGACCTGGATATAACTATCTATCGGCTTGTCCTTGAAAGCAGGCAGCAGTTTTAAATAATCACGAATGGTATTTAAAAGCGATCGAATCAGCGCAATGAAGATAACCACAGTTGCTGCCTCAACAATATTTTCTATGGCTCCATAAATGACTTCGTTGGATTCAAATAAATTGGGAATTACGGAATGAAAATAAAATAAAGGAACTAGGTAAGAAACCCTTTTTGGGAACTTGTTTTGGGTGAGTAAATCATCAAATTGGGACTTTGTTTTCTCGGCGATGCTGTGTGCAATTTTCAGTATCAATTTACGGGTGACCCAAAAAATAATTCCTCCCAGAATCAAATGAATAACCAACAGCAGACTCAAGCTTATAAGTGCTGAAAAATCTGAGGAAATTCCATGGTCTATAAAAAACTGATTTAAAAATTCTTTGATGACAGCGTAGCTCATTATGCAATTATTTTTGATTGTAAAATTAGAAGAATTAAAGTTTATCCCTATTGATTTGTGAACAATTACTCCCGTTTGTTTTAAAGGGGGTGCTTATTCCTAATTAGAGGTCAAATAAATCTTGTGCTTTTTCACGGATGACAGCAATCAAAGTAACAAAGTCGGAAGCTTGCGTATGCGGGTTCATTACAACCACTCTCAGATAGCGTTTTCCATGGATTTCGCAGGAAGTCAGATAGAAAGCCCCTTGGTTGACTAAAGCATAACGCAATTCCAATTGTTGGGCATCGTTCAATTGATCCGGGCGGTATTGAAAACAAAGAATATTGGTTTGCGGACGATATAAACAATGAAAATCATCGGTCGCCGAAAGGATTTCATAAAAGCGGAGTGCTTGTTCAAAGCGCGTTTCTACATAATGGGTCAATTTGCTTTCACCCTCCAATGCCAAGGCCCAAAAAAGTTTGGTGCCCAAAGCCGACTTTGTACATTCTATGGTGTAGGGCATGGTGTCCATTCCAATCACTTTGGAATCGTGAAACACATAACTTCCTTTTTGCTGAAAATTTTGAAGGAGATGCGCTCCATTTTTAAATAATACGGCTGTGCAAAGGGAAGGTACACGCATCATTTTGTGGGCATCCCAAAAGAGGGAATCGGCTTTTTCTACGCCCTTCATTTTGAAGCGTTGTTTATCCGACATTAGTACAACAGCCCCATGAGCACCATCCACATGGAACCACAGTTGCTGTTGCTGACAAAAATCGGCAATTGCTTCAATGGGATCGAATAGGCCCGTTGAGGTGGCACAGGCGTTGGCGACTACTGCCATGACTCTTTTCCCTTTACTTTTAACCTGTTGATAAACAGCGGCTAGGGAAGCAACATCCATCACTTCATGCGCATCCACAGCTACGGGGATAAAAGCGTTTTTTCCCAACCCCATGAGTGACAGTGCGCGTCCGATGGAATAATGCGTGTTGGCAGGGCCCAGGACCACTAGGTCGTCGGGATTGCCTTCTGTCCATGCTTCGGGAGCAATTGCGGCGCGTGCAGCAGTTAGTGCCGTTAGGTTGGCAATCGACCCTCCATGAGTTAAAACGCCATTCGCTCGATGGGGTGTAAATTCAAAATCATAGAGCTTGTCATCTTCCAACCAACCCACTTTTGCCAACATCCAATTGATCATAAATCCCTCTAGGGTAGCTGGGGCTGGACCCATTTCGTAGAGCGAGCCAGGGTTGTTGATGGTGCCGTGGATAAAATCTGGAATGCCAGAGAGCTCCTGGGGCACGGCAACCTGATGTCCCATATATCGGGGGTTTTTAAGATGATTGGTGTGAGTCAGATAGGTGGCTACAAAATCAACAATATTTTCTTGAGACGAAAAACCGGATTCAATTAATTTTTTTAGGGCTAATTTTTCTGCAATTATCTTCGGCTCTTCTTGCTGCAGTACGGCTTTAGCATTGGCCTCACTCTGCGCAATATAATCAGAAAGTAAAGTGCTTACAGCATTCGTAGTGGCAGTGATGGAGGTGGGAGAGAAGGTGGGTTTGGGTGATTTCATAAAAGAGGATTACAAAAGTCGGTGTACTACTTTGAATTACTATTTTTTTCTGCCTCAGCATCATAAGGAATAAAAAAACCGGCCCATAAAACTTTGGAAAGGGCATTGATATAGGGCATCAAAATGATTAAGGACGCACAAATTAAAATAAAATTTTGGATCATATTTAAATTCAATCCGAGCAATAATTGCAACACATAAAGGGCGACACTCATGCCGACACCCAAACCGTAGGAAACATACATAGAGCCATAAAAAAAACTGGGTTCGATTTTAAAATGCACCTTACAACGGGGACAGCTTTCGTTTACTTTATTAAAATAGTTCAAATTATAGGGATGTCCCACCAAGAGCTTTCCTTTTCTACAACGGGGACATTTTAATCGAAGAATGGACAGTAATTTCCCCTTCATTTTTTTGTTTAAAAGTAAGCTAATTCTCAGGATTGAAAAAATCGAGCAGCTATTTCTCTTGAGCCAAAATTAAAGCGTTTGTGGTAAGTCGGTATTTGGAAAGCATATTGGTGATTTCCCAATCCGGAATTTGAGTGGCTTTAAAAAACGAGATAAATCTTTTGGTAACCGCAGCAAAATGTGCTTCATGACCTTCTCTCAAAGCCTTGGGAATGCTGATTTGATAGCGTTCGCCTTCATTTTCTAGGGCAATACCCGGATAGGTTTTTTCCAATTGAGCAATGGCTTGTGCTAGTGCCTCAGCATCAAATCCTTCTGAAGGTTCTACATAAAGTGAGGGAATATAATTTTGCGCAGCTCCTTGTTCGATGGAAAGAGCAGCTTTCGTTCCGCGCATCACCGAGAAGTGCGTATCTCCTGTACCTGCTGGGGCTTCGTAATCCCAGCGAACAGAAACCTTGGCATGATGTCCTTTGATGCGATAGTGAATGCTTCCGTTGGCAAAAATATGCAAGCTGTCTTCCAGCACGTTTTTTTGTAGGTAATCCGGAATTGAGTTGGTTCCGGTCACTTTATAAAAAGCCTCTTTGCTGATCACTGTGGGCCAGCGTTCCGCGGCATCCAATTGTAGGTCGGCATCGTTGATTGCTGTTTCTGGAAAACATTCCCAAAACGTTAGGTCGACCAAATGGGTGGTCACATCCGCAATACCTTCTCCTTGTTGGTCGGTGTCAAAAAACCAAGCCGGACGAATCAAAGGAGCACCGGATACATATTTAAAATAGTGATGTACGGATTCTTTGGTAATGGCGGGGGTTTCCGCAGTCCCTTGCCGCAAGCTACCAAAAACAGCAGGAATTTGAGACAGTTCTTTTTGAAGAACGGTGGTGATTTCAGAACGTTCCGTCATAATATCATAGAGAAGAAGTCCTTTTTCGCTCGCCTTTTGGAAGGCTTGTTCCAATTTCGGATAGTCCTCCGCAGTGATCGCCATGGGTTTGTCGGCATACACATGGAAGCCGTTTTCGATGGCCGCCAGAATATAGTCCGTCTTTTTTTGGTTGTTACCCGATAACATCACCACATTGCCTTTTTTTTCTTGGAGCATTTTTTCAAAAAAATCAGCTCCTTTATAAACCACAGAATTCCAATGGGTAGGGGCTTCTGTTCGCGAGTTGTAGGCGTCTATTTTACTCAGATGAAGGTCTACATCGGGGGTGTCTGGAGCATACACCCGAACGTCGGGAGCAATCTCAACATAGTCACTCTTTTGGACCAATGCCGCATGAAAATGTCCTGGATCTAAGGTAATCCAATGAATGGGATATTTTTTTTCCGGGGATTCACATTGAGCCATTAACAAAATTCCCAAAACCCAAGCAATATTTTTTATCCGCATTAGTATTTGATATTGGTTGTACCATAAGGAGCTCGTTGCGGACGACTCAAATAGGCGTTTGCTTCCGCATCATTGATAAATCTTTCGGTTTGAGGATTCCAGTTTAATTTTCGTGGAAGTTTCATTGCGATATGACTGATCAGACAGACCGTACACGCACGATGTCCTATTTCAACAGGAGAAATGGGTTCCTTGCCGGATTGGATACAATCCAACCAGTTGCCGTGCTGTTCTGTACTTTCGTACAAATGAATTTCGTTGGGTCCAATGACCGAATCCAATAGTTTTGGATCACTGGCATCTAAAGATTTCACGCCATTATTTTCGGGAATGGGATCAGAAGCCGTTGCTCTGTAGGCCCCTCGGGTAACAAAGATCCAGCCTTCCTCACCTTCATAACGAATTCCATTGGGAAAACCGCCGCTAGTAGACATGGAAAGTCCATTTTGGTATTCCGCTTTAACCATAAAATCTCCATGAACATTCCAACTTCCCGATTTTGGAAATTCAGCCACAGCTTCTACACTTATAGGGCCGGTATATTCCGTATTCATACCCCAGGCAGCAGAATCAAAATGGTGTTGTCCCCAACCCGTGATCATGCCGGCACCAAATTGCTCATGGCGCAACCATCCAGGTCGTCCATAGCCCTTTTGTGGATGAACAAGCATTTCGGAATACTCCATTTCCGGCGTGGCGCCCAACCAAGCGTCAAAATTTAGACCCGTGGGAATGGGTTCCGTTTGCGCCATAGGACCTGCGGGATCGCCTGGAAGCCCCACTTTAACATTGACCAATTTACCGATTCGACCATTTCTGACCAATTCAGCAGCATATCGAAATTGTGGCGAGGAACGCTGTTGGGTTCCTACTTGCAGTATAATTCCTTGTTGTTTTACAATATCACTCAACATCCGCCCTTCTTCCACAGTGAGGGAGGTGGGTTTTTGTAAATAAACGTGTTTGTTTGCCAAAGCCGCTTCAATCGCAGGTTGTGCGTGCCAATGATCCGGAGTACTAATGATGACTGCATCAATGTCTTTGTCGGCAATAAGCGCCTTGTAATCGTCATACATTCTGGTATCCACTTTGGTTCCCTTTTTATCGTAAAAAGCATCGACCAGCACTTTTGCATCTTCGGTACGATTGCGATCAAAATCACATACGGCAACGATTTGTGCTACGTCGTGTTGCATCGTGCCGGGCAAATCATGTCCTCTGGCAATTCGTCCACAACCGATTTGACCAATCTGAATACGATTGCTTGGAGCATTTTTTCCAAAAACAGAAGCGGGGACTATGGAAGGGATGGCCACAGCGGCCAAGGTGGTGGAAGATGTTTTTTTAATAAAATTTCTTCTACTGATGTTTGATTTTTTCACGAGACTAAGGTTTTATAAGTTACTATTTTAAGGATTGTTATTTTTCTAGGCGCAATACTCTTGGCTGCGCAAATGCTCCCCATGCCCAATCGGCCACTTCTGGAGACATTTCTCCGTCATAAACGAGCATACGATAGCGTAAGGTATATTTTTTTCCCGGTTCTAACAACCAATCTGTTGTTTTGGTAGTTGCCATATTGGCAAATAAATCTCCTCTGCCGTATTGATCTTCCGGCCAAATCCGCAAGGGTTCGGGGTGATTGTAATTGTCGGGGTGGGACATCATCACGGCACCCCCTTTCCCTTCTGGCAGGGCTCCGTCAACAATACACCATCGGGCAGTAGTTCCGTCAGCATTTTTATGGGTCATTCCCTCGGAGCTCAATACTCGGCTGTTTTTGTTGTCCCAAAATTCCGTTGTCCGCCATCCAAATCCACCATATCGATATTTGATGATTTTAAAGGGTTGCTCCGTGGCGCACTCATAATCAATAACAAAATCTAATAAATAATGCGAAGCATCCAATGGCGTTACACGGACCGTTTGAACTTCGTTTAAAACGACTTTCTCCGCACCATTTTTTAATACAACATGTTCTTGGAGGGCACTGTATTCACTGAAAATAGGGCCTGTTTTTTGATCTAAAAATTTAGCAAAACGCACGGTTCCTTCTTTTTTTACCAAATTCCAAAAATCGATGGTATCTCCTTCTACAAGGGTGTGTGTCCATGGATTCCAAATCCCGTAATGGTGGTAGTGATCTTTGGGCTGAATTCTGGTCAGTCGTTGTTCCGAAGGGGTGTTTAAGGGATGGATATAGCCACTTCTTCGGTAGGCCGGATCAACCCCCTCGGGGGCTTCGGTGACTTCGTATTGATAATCCATTAATTTTTTACCCCGGTAAAGGATACTCAAATGCCCGTCTTCTTTTTTCATTTCCAAGTCGGAGGCTGTGTTTTCGGTATCTCCGTTTCCAAGCTTGATGGACACTGCTCCAGATTCGCTGGGATCGAGTTTCCAAAGGATGTTTTCCCCATCCTGTTGATAGGCGACAGCACTTTGCTTTCCATTCTCATTTTTTAGAATTTCTAGTGGGTTTGCTTGTGTAGCTCCAATCGGAATACGTATGATTTCAGGAAGCAAACCTTTGGCTTCTAGGGTAATGGGCGCTTCAGCACAGCTATAAAAAAGGAGACCAAGTGCGCTTAAAATTACAGCGGATTTCGTGATGTTTTTCATGTTTACGGTTGATTATTTTTTGATGATTCATAGAGTTCGGTAATCAGGGCAACGGATTTTCGGGCGGTTGCTAAATCTACTTTTGGTGACTTTTTTTGCTCAAGCGCAGTGATAAAATCATCCAATACGGCCTGGTGCAAGCGGATGTCGTTGATTTTCGGATCGGCTTTGCCTTCGGCAGCTTCTTTTTGGGAAGATGAAACAGGAATTGCATCAATCGTAGAAGAGGTAATTTTTCCTTCCGAAAAACACATACTGCCTCCACTTCCATAGATTTCAATTCGCTCGGGATGACCGGGAAACAAAGCGGTACCGCCACTGAGTGTTCCCACAACACCATTTTTAAACTCTGCATAGGCTACAGCAATGTCTTCTCCCTCTATGCGATGCACCTTGGTGTCAATCTTGCCGTAAATATATTTCAAATCTCCTAGTAAATCCAACCACAAATCAATGGTGTGTATGCCTTGATTCATCAGTGCCGCTCCTCCGTCGTAGAGCAAAGTGCCCCGCCAAGGACTGAAAGAATAATATTCCGGGGGTCGATACCAGTGAATTTGCGCATTACTGAGTAGTAGATTTCCCAGTAGTCCTTCCGTAATCGCTGCTTTTAAGCGCTGGTATTCCGGATTCCAACGATTTTGATACACCACGCCCAAAGTTATTTTTTCAGTATTGATGAGCTTTTCAATAGCATCGATTTTTGGCAAGGTCACTTCGAGGGGTTTTTCGCAAAGGATATGCTTTCCGTGTTGCGCCGCTAGTGTAATGGCTGCTCCATGATTGCCACTTTCATTGCAAACCACCACAGCATCCATTTTTGGGTGGGAATAAAACGCTTCAGCGGTTTCAAAGTGATCCGTTTCAAAAGTGGTACTCAGCAATTCACCACGGCCTATATGAGGACTCAAAAATCCCAGAAGTTCAGCATTGGGGTGTGCTTGAATACATTGTGCATGCACTTTTGCAATCGATCCACTTCCCACAATTCCAAACCCAAGTTTCAAGTTATTTTATTTTAAATTAGAATTCATCTTTTCATTTTTTTTAGAGGGAAACCCCTCTTTTCCATGGAATAAAATCATGTTGTTGCAAGCGAGCAGCTTTGGTTTCCACTTCGCCACTTGCCGTTTTGATAATTAGCTCCAAGAGCAGATCTCCCAAGGTTTCTAAATCGTGGTTTTCTGTAATCATCGTACCACAATTAAAATCGATGATGTCGGACATTTTTTCCGCCAATATGGTATTACTGGCCACTTTGATGACCGGCGTGATGGGATTTCCTGTAGGGGTTCCCAAGCCAGTAGTGAACAAAATGATATTGGCTCCCGATCCCGCCATGGCCGTGGTGCTTTCCACATCATTGCCGGGTGTACAAAGTAAAGAAACTCCATCGACTTTGACATATTCGGTATAATCCAATATGTCGTTAATGGGTGAGTTACCTGATTTTTTCGCAGCCCCTGCTGATTTTATGGCATCGGTAATCAGTCCATCTTTGATATTCCCCGGCGAAGGATTCATATCAAAACCCGATCCCACAGATTCCGCGGAGGTTTCATATTGATGCATCAAACTCAAAAAACGGTCGGCTAAAGCATCGGATTGACAGCGGTTGGCAAGCTCTTGTTCCACCCCGCAGAGTTCCGGAAATTCCGATAGTATGGATTTTCCGCCCAAGACAGCGAGTAGATCACTCACCCTTCCCAAAGTAGGATTGGCGGTAATCCCCGACAATCCATCGGAGCCGCCACATTCCAAACCGATGGTCAATTTGGAAAGTGGAGCGGGTTGACGTTTAATGGCATTTGCTTTTTTGATGGCAGCAAAAGAATCCGAAATAATGGTATTTAAGAAGGTCTCAGTAGTCCCGGCTTTTTGTTGATCAAAAATCAAAACGGGTTTTTCAAATTGAGGATTTATTTCTTGGAGTGCTTCCTCAAACAATTTAATTTCTAAATTTTGACATCCCAAACTCAAAACACTTGCGCCGGCCACGTTGGGATTGTTTACATAACCCGCCAAAAGACGTGCCAATGATTGGGCATCTTGACGAGTTCCGCCACAGCCCCCTTGATGGGTGATGAATCGGACTTTGATATTGTCAAAAGCGTGTTGGGTTGGAGCGGTGTCCGCTGAACGTTCTTCTGTCGATCCCTCTTTTCCTTGAAGGAGGTTACTCAACAATTGCTGATAAGGATCTTTCTTTGGGGGTGCCAATTCCTTTTCAAAGATTCCTTTCAACACTTGGATATTTCTGTTTTCACAAAAAACAAGGGGAAAAAATAACCAAATATTATCGGTACCTACCTGCCCATCGGGACGGTGATAGCCCATAAAGCTGCTGTTTTTCCATTTGGAAACATCGGGTGCCTCCCAATGCGAATCCGCCGTTTTTTTGAGTACCTTTTCGGTTTGGTGAATGACATTTTCGGTGGTTAACAAGCCTCCTTGAGGAATCGGCTGCGTAGCTTTGCCCACCAACACTCCATACATATAAATGGGGGTGTCTTTTTCAAAATCAATCAGTGCCAATTTGTGTTTGATCTGAATGGCTGCTTGTGTAGTGATTTCGAGCGATCCAACATGTATTGTTGCGTGTTTGGGAATATCACACAAAGCGACGGCCACATTGTCGTTGGTATTGATTCGTAGCGCTTGAGCGGATGCTTTCATTAGCGAAGTGAGGTTATATAGGTTGCAAATCCTTGTTCAACACCTTGATTTTCTATCACGGTTAAAGCCATTTTTAAATGATCGACCAAATCCGATTCCCGGCTGAGATCTACATCCCAAAGGATTTCGTTTTTCAAGATATTAATTATTGTTTTATGCAGTTGGTCTGCTTTCCAACAATTTTCAAAAAAGGCAATTTGTTCCGCATCGTCCTTTAGCGGCAAAACAGCCCCTTGCCAATTTCCTTGATAGAATCGAAGTAAACAAGCAAACGAAAAGCACAAATAGGGAGGGTATTCGCCAGTCGCTTCTTTATAGGCTAAAATACTGGGTAGAACACGTACCTTAAATTTGGAAATGGAATTCAATGCGATACTGGCCAAATAATGATTGACAAAAGGATTTTCAAAACGTTCAAAAACGGCTTTGGAAAATTGTTCCATTTCAGCGGCATCTCCTTCCAAATGCGGGGCAATTTCGTTTAGTACAGCATGTTGTAAAAAAGTACTTGTAAAATCATTTTTCATAGTTTCCGCCACCGTGCTGTTGCCAAACATGATGGACAAGGGAACAATACAGGTGTGCGCACCATTTAAAATACGGACTTTTCGGGTTCGGAAGGATTGGAGGTTGTCAACGATTTTTACATCCAAATTGGTTTGATCTAAAGGAAGTTTTTGTTGTAATTCTTCGCCTCCTTCAATCACCCATAAAAAAAACGGTTCAGCCACCACCATCAATTGATCGTCAAAATCGGTGAGGGCTTTACAAGCCGCTTCGTTTTCTTTAGGATAACCCGTAACGATGCGATCCACCAAGGTGTTGTGAAAGGAACAAGCGGAGTGGAGCCAGTGCGAAAAAGCCGGAGCTAATTGCCAATCTTCAATGTATTGAAAAATAATTTTTTCAAGGCTGTCAGCATTGTAATTGATCAATTCGCAAGGTAAGATGGCTACCCCGGCGGCGGCATCTCCTTTAAAATGATTCCAGCGTTCCCACAGCCAGCGCGTTAACTTGGCGGGAAAGCTTTTGGGCGGTGTTGAATCAAACCGATCCTCAGCGTCATAACTGATTCCCGCTTCGGTGGTGTTTGAAATAATGAAATCAATAGTTTCCAGCTGAGCAGTGTTCAAATAGCCTTGAAAATCTTCGTAGGGATTATTGCATCCTACGAGGGTTTGCAGGGTTTTGTATTCCTCCACAGTTTGTCCTTCTTTAATCCCGTTGAGAAATAAGGTATAGGCACCCTGTTGTTTTTCGATGAGTGGAATCAATCCTTGGGCGATGGGTTGAATCACGATGATTCCGGCGTTGAAATCGGAATTGGCATTCATTTGATCGACCAAATCGCCGATGAATGCTCTTAAAAAATTCCCCTCACCAAATTGTAATATACGAGGGGGTAAAGTGTTATAAAAATTCACTAGCTGTTTTTTGTTTTTGGATGTTTTATAAATCAAACATTTTTGGTAGCCATAGTGTAATTTGAGGGATAAAAGTAATTAACATCAAAGCGAGTATCATCGCCAAAAACATTGGAATCAAAGGTCGAATGACCTTTTCAATACTGGTTTTGGCGATTCCAATTCCGACAAATAGCACCGAACCCACGGGAGGCGTACACAGTCCAATACAGAGGTTGAGTACCATAATGATTCCAAATTGAATTGGGTCGATACCCAAGGTCGTAACCACGGGAAGAAAGATGGGGGTAAAAATCAAAACCGCAGGAGTCATATCCATAAAGACACCTACGAAAAGCAGCAATAAGTTGATTATTAATAGGATGACGATTTTATTGTCACTGATATTTAAAAGGAAGTCGCTCAAATTTTGAGGAATATTCTCATAGGACATGATCCACGACATACTCATGGAGGCAGCAATCAGTAGCATTACTATGGCGCTGGTTTTTGCGGATTCCAATAAAATATTAGGCAAGTCTTTTACCGATATTTCTTTGTATACAAACCCAAGAACAAGGGTGTAAAGCACTGCGATGGCGGAAGCCTCTGTGGCGGTGAATAAACCGGCAACGATGCCACCAATAACGATAACCAATAATAACAAACTCGGAAAAGCAATGATAAAAGTTTTGAAAACTTGTTTGAAAGAACTTCTTCCAAAGGTTTTATAGTTGTGTTTTTTAGCCCAAATTCCAGCGACGATCATCAGGAAGAGTCCGGTCAAGATCCCTGGAATATATCCAGCTAAAAACAAAGCGGCAATGGACACGCCTCCACTGGCCAAGGAATAAACAATGAGAACGTTACTGGGGGGAATGATCAATCCAATGGTGGCCGAGGTGATGTTGACCGCAGCTCCGTATTCTTTGGCATAGCCTTCTTTTTCCATTTCCGGACCTAGGATACTACCCATGGCCGAAGCTGAAGCCATGGCCGATCCGGCAATCGCACCCATCAGCATGGCCGCAATGATGTTGATCAATGCCAATCCTCCGGGGAATGCTCCCACGATGGTTTTGGCAAAACTGATCAGTCGGTCGGCAATTCCCCCATGCGTCATCAATTGTCCCGAAAGCACAAAAAAGGGAATGGCCAGCAGCGCAAAACTATCCAAGCCAGTGGCCATGCGTTGGGCAATGGTGGTGACTGCCGGTAGCATGGGAATGGACACCACGATAGTGAGCAAAGCAGAAATGGCAATACTCCAAGCCACAGGGGTTCCAATGGCAATAAAAAAGATAAAACTTAAAACGAGAATGAAAACAGGTAGTAATTCCATGATTATGCTGAACGTTGCGTGAGTTTATAAAAAATAATGAGCAAACCACTCACCGGAACAATGGCATAGACCAAAGCAAGTGGGATTTGTAAAGAAGGTGAAAATTGCTCCAACTTCATGGTGATATATACCAAGCGTCCGCCGCCGATAACCAGTCCAAAAAGGGCAAAAGCGATAATGCTGAAAGAGATAAAACGCGCTAATAATTTTTGCATTTTGGGGCTGCTTTTCTTTGCAAAAACATCAATGGCTACATGCTCGTTTCTTCCCGCTACATAGGCGGCTCCGAGAATTCCCAGCCAAATCATTAGATAGCGTGCCAACTCATCGGTGAAGGAACTGGGATTGTCTGTAAAATAACGGGTAAATACTTGCCACAATACATTGATCACCATCACACCCAAAATGGCCACTAAAAACTTGCCGATTAAGGCATCTACTTGCGCTCTAATTTTTTTCATTGCGGATACGTTCAATTAAGTTTGCTATTACAGGGTCTTTGCTAAAATCATCATACATGGCTTTGGTGGCCTCTTGAAACGGGGCTTTTTCAGGATAACTCACTTCCACCCCCGCATCGATGACGGCTTGTAGCGATTCGTTTTCAGACTGTGTCCACAATCTTCGTTGATCGATGATGGATTTATCCAAAGCTTCTTGCAACCATTTTTGTTCTTGCGCGCTCAACCGATTCCACAAATGTGTACTCACCAAAAGTATGTCCGGGATCATGGTGTGTTCATCGATAATGTAATATTTACAAACTTCGTAATGCCGGGAAAGATAGAAACTAGGGGGGTTGTTTTCGGCTCCGTCCACCACACCTTGTTGAATCGACGTGTAGAGTTCACCCCACGAAATTGGAGTAGGGGAGCCTCCCAGTTGTTTTACCATTTCAAATGCCGAAGCACTTTCTTGTACTCTGATTTTTAAGCCTTCCAAATCTTGGGGCGTTTTGACGGGGCGCTCTCGTGTGTAGAAACTGCGACTCCCCGAATCGTAATAGCCCAACCCTTTTAACCAATAATCTTCACCTTCTTTGAGGAGGGATTTCCCCACATCTCCATCTAAAACTCGGAACAGGTGTTCTTTGTCATCAAATAGAAAAGGCAGTCCGAAAATGCGCATGTTTGGAGCAAAATTTTCCATCACGGCTCCGGAAACTTTGGTCATGTCCAAACTACCAATTTGAAGTAATTCCAGACATTCGCGCTCACTGCCCAATTGTTGGTTGGGATAGATTTGCAAACGCATTTTTCCTTCCGAAAGGTCATTTAAATAGCCATCTGCCTTCACCATCGCTTGGTGCACCGAGTGGGTGACATCCAAGCCATGACCCAAGCGGATGAGGCGTGTTTTGGAATCACTGGCACAGCCGGTCATTAAAAATAGTAGTAAAAGTAGTGACAGCTGTTTCATGCGTTTTTATTTTAAGGATTGAATCGTTTGGAGTGTTTTGGCAACGGTGGCTTTTAGACCTTGGAAATCTCGTTGTTCGATGACCGTTTTAGAAATCAACTGCGAGCCCATGCCCACACAAGTAACACCTGCACCAAACCAAGCCTTTAAGTTTTCTTCCGAGGTGTCTACGCCTCCTGTGGGCATTATGCTGGTCCAGGGTTGCGGGCCTTTGATGGCTTTGACAAATTCGGGACCGTAGATGTTTCCTGGGAACAGTTTTACGATTTCCGCTCCGCGTTCTTCAGCAGCAGCAATTTCGGTCAAGCTGCCACAGCCCGGCGACCAGAGTACTTTCCGACGGTTGCAAACAATGGCAATATCCTCTCTGTAGACGGGGGTCACAATAAAATTAGCGCCGTTTTTCATATAGTCACTGGCGGCAGCAGCATCCGTTATGGAGCCAACACCCAATATCATTTCGGGGAGGGCTTTTTCAGAAAAAAGCACCAATTCCCGGAACACTTCGTGGGCAAAATCACCCCGATGGGTGAATTCCAAAAGTCGGGCACCTCCTTCATAACAGGCTTGAAGCACCTGTTTGGCGATTTCCACATCTTTGTGATAAAAAAGGGGAACCAAGCCCGTTTTTTGCATTTGTTCGACAACCTGTAGTCTTGTAAATCGTGCCATCTTTTTTTATTTTATCTAGCAACTCTGCCCGAAGCATCGCCACCCATTAATTTTTCAACTTCACTCACGGTCACCAAATTGGCATCTCCTTTTATGGTGTGTTTTAAACAAGAAGCCGCCACGGCAAAATTCAAAGCGTTTTGATCATCCTCGGGATAGGTCAAAAGCCCATAAATTAACCCCCCCATAAAAGAGTCTCCACCGCCCACACGGTCAACAATATCAGTGATTTGGTACTGCGGACTTTCATACATGGTGGTTCCGTCGTAAAGCACTCCTGCCCAGGTGTTGTGTGAGGCTGAAATGGAACCCCTGAGGGTGGTGATTACTTTTTTGGCTTTGGGAAATTTCTTCATCATTTGCTCGCAAACGGATAAAAAGGCAGCCGCTTTGACTTCATGACCTTGGGTGGTGATGTCCAATCCTTCCGGTTTGATGCCAAAATGCATTTCAGCGTCTTCCTCATTCCCCAAAATAATATCACAATACGAAGTGAGCTCGGTCATAATGGCTTCGCGATCGCCGCCGTATTTCCACAATTTGGCTCGGTAGTTAAGATCGGTAGAAATAGTGATGCCAAGAGCGCTTGCAGCTTTGACTGCTTCCAAACAGGCGTCTGCAGCTCCCTGAGAAATAGCAGGAGTGATGCCCGTCCAATGAAACCAGCGCACTCCTTCAAAGACGTTTTTCCAGTCAATCATCCCGGGCTGAATCTCCGAAATGGACGAATGTGCCCGATCGTAAACGACCTTGCTGCCACGACTTACAGCTCCCGTTTCTAGAAAGTAGATGCCCAAGCGTTCGCCTCCTCTTAAAATATGGTTGGTTTGTACTCCGCGTTTGCGTAATTCCATAAGGGCACAATCGCCCAAATCATTTTGGGGCAAGCGAGTGACAAAGTCCACATCGACACCATAATTGGCAAGGGACACCGCCACGTTGGATTCTCCACCGCCATAGACCACGTCAAAGGAGTTGGTTTGTGAAAATCTCAAAAATCCTGGAGGTGACAAGCGTAGCATGATCTCTCCAAAAGTTACAACTTTATTCATATATTATTTATAATGTGGGTTGGTTGATTAAGTGAATTTAATAATTAAAATATTCTTTTGCATTGTGATAACAAATATCTGAAACAATTTTCCCGATCCATTGGGGGTCGTTGGGCAACAAGCCCTTTTCGATATCTTGACCGAAGAGATTACATACCAAACGTCGGAAATATTCGTGTCTTGGAAATGACAAGAAACTTCTGGAGTCTGTCAGCATCCCAATAAAACAACTAATGAGTCCCATATTGGACAAGATATTCATTTGATCGGTCATTCCGTCCAATTGATCCAAAAACCACCATCCGGAACCCCACTGAATTTTGCCTTTCAAGGAACCGTCATTGAAATTTCCAATCATGGTAGCCATCATTTCGTTGTCCCCGGGGTTGAGGTTGTAGAGTACCGTTTTGGTCAATTGATTGTTGCTGTCTAACCGATCTAAAAAACGCGAAAGTGCATGGGCAACTGGATATTGACCGATGGAATCCCAACCGGTATCGGGTCCCAAAAGTTGGAACATTCGTGTGTTGTTGTTGCGCATGGCTCCCAAGTGAAACTGTTGAACCCAGCCTTTTTCGTGATATTTTTCACCCAAAAACAATAGGAGTGCCGTTTGAAATTGAGCAGATTCGTCAGCTGATACAGCAGCTCCTGACCTGCGTTTGGCAAAGATTTTTGACAAACGAGCAGCATCCGTTTCTTGATAGGGAATGGTGTTGAGACCATGATCCGACAAGCGGCAGCCGTTTTCATGAAAAAAGTCCAAACGTTTGGTCAAGGCCAAACACAAATCATCATAAGTGGCGATGTCGATTCCAGCCACTTCCCCAAGGCGATCGATATAGGCATTGTAGGCGGGTTGATCAATCAAAACGGATTTATCAGGTCGAAAGGCCGTACTGACCTTGATGGCAAAATCAGAAGCCGCCAAGCTTTGATGATGTTCCAATGTATCGGTGGGATCTTCGGTAGTGCACAACACTTCCACCTTCATGCGAGTAAGGAGTTTTTGTGCGGAGAAGTTTTCAGTGCTGACTTGTGCCGAAGTACTGTCGTACACGCGTTTGGCATTCTGGGGGGTCAACAATTCGTATTCGTCAAAATAGCGTGCCAATTCCAATTGTGACCAATGGTACAATGGATTGCGTAAGGTATAAGGAAGGGTAGTCGCCCACTTTTGGAATTTTTCCTCATCGGAAGCATTGCCCGTAATGTACTTCTCATCAATTCCAAAGGTGCGCATGGCGCGCCATTTGTAATGATCTCCAGCAATCCAAAGGTCAGTAATGTTTTTGTATTGATGATCCTCGGCGATGGCCTGTGGAGGAAGGTGATTGTGATAATCGATAATTGGTAAATCCTTTGCAAAATCGTGATACAGCGATACAGCATAGTTATTTTGAAGAAGAAAATTATCGTGGATGAATTGTTTCATTAATGATGTACTTTATGATGATTTTGTAAACATTTAGACTGCGATATAAATAGGAAGGTCAAAATTAAAATACTTTGATTCAATATAAAGTATAACACAGTATGTTAACGTTAACGAAAATACTTAAATTTTAATATTATTTGTCAATCTCGGTCATAAAAATATTTTGACCCCCTCTTTTTTATACAGTACAGTGAGAATTTGTCAATTATTTAAGGTTAATATTCATTATTAGCGTATATATTTTCCAAAAAATGAATATTTCTCGATTTAATTTTCGATTTTTTTTAATTCTTATTTGGTTATTAAAATAGAATACCTTTATTTTAACGAAATATTAACCAAAGTTCGTTAACGTTAACGAACATTATACTAATTACTAATTAACAAAACAAATGAGAAAATTAATTTCGAATGGTATTAAGATGTTCTTTTTCTTGAATATTGTTTTCATTTATGCCCAAACATCAGTGCGTGGGGTAGTGACGGATGCCGAGACAGGCACGCCACTTCCGGGGGTGAATGTCATTATTCAAGGAACAAGCACCGGAGTTTCCACAGATTTTGATGGGAACTATCAAATTAACGCTGAATCTGGGCAAACCTTAGAGTTTTCCTTTTTAGGATTCGAAACGCAAGCAATTGCGGTAAGCAGTGATCAACTGAATGTGTCCTTGGCACCTTCTACCAATTTCCTAGATGAAATTGTAGTAACAGGATACGGTACTCAAACCCGTAGAGAGGTTACAGGATCCATTGTAAGTATTGGAAGTGCGAGTATAGAGAAAATTGCTACAGGTAGTGGTGTAGATGCCATTAAAGGACAGGTATCAGGGGTCGATATAACTTCTGGAGGCGGACGACCAGGTCAAAACCCTGTAGTTCGGGTTCGAGGACGTCGCTCAATTTCTGCATCCAACGATCCGCTGTATGTTATTGATGGAATTCCACAAACAAGTAGTACAGGAGATGGAGCTATCTTTGATATCAATCCACAAGACATTGAGTCTATGGAAATCCTTAAGGATGCAGCTGCCACCGCTATTTACGGTTCTAGAGGAGCCAACGGGGTTATCTTGATTTCTACCAAACGCGGTAGAACAGGTGCTACAAAAATTAATTATTCAGGGTATTACGGAATCACTTCTGTTACTAATATTCCTGATATGATGAATGGCGAAGAGTATGCGGCAGGAAGACGTGAAGCATTCCGTCAAGACGAAAACAGTCGATATTCTTATGCAGGTACCATTCCTAACGACGAAGCCGTTTTCTTAGGTGATGCTGCTCAATTGGAATCGATCAGAACTGGAAGATCATTCGACTATTTAGATGCCGTTTTAAATCAGGGATTTCAAAACAGTCATCAACTTTCAGCCAATGGTGGTTCTGAAAACACTCAATATAATGTTTCCTTAGGTTATTTTAAAGAAGATGGTATTATCGACCAAATGGACTTTGAACGTGTTACAGGTCGACTTAATTTAGACCACAGAATTAACGATACGTTCAAGTTTGGAATTTCTATGCTATTGAGTAATTCAGTTAACAACTGGGGATCTTCAGCGGTTATGAGCGAAGCATTGTCAAACATTCCAATTGGAAAGCCCTATGCTGACGATGGAAGCATTAACTTTTTTGCTTTTAACGATGGTATCCGAACAAATCCATTAAGTGAATTAGTTCCTGGCGCCTATGTAGATGAAAGAATTTCTACGCGATTTTTCGCACCCGTTTACTTGCAAATCAATTTAATGGATGGTCTTCAATTCACTTCAACCTTTGGACCCGATATGCGATTCAGAAGACGCGGAGAGTTCCGTGATCGATTTACAAATGACAATCGTGGAGGGCCAGCTGATGCCGAAGTAGAAAACAAAAAAGAATTTGGATTTACATTAGAAAACTTAATTACTTATGACACAGAAATAGGACCGGGTAATTTAAAGGTTACTTTATTACAATCCATTCAAGAATTTAGTTCAGAGTTTTCTAAAGCCGAAGTTCAGAATTTACCATACTCGTCACAGTTGTGGTATAATATAGGTACCGCTGAGGTTAAAGGAAATCTTTCTTCAGGACTAAGTGAGTGGCAGTTACAGTCTTATATGGGACGTTTAAACTACAACATCGACGGAAAGTATTTATTTCAAGCGTCACTTCGTGCGGATGGGTCTTCTCGTCTAGCAGAAGGAAACAAATGGGCCTATTTCCCAGGGGTTTCATTAGGATGGAGAGTACTTGAAGACTTTGCTCCTGACAGCGCTACTTTTGACGAGTTTAAATTAAGAGCTTCTTACGGAGAAGTAGGAAATACTGCTATTGATCCCTACCAGACGCAAGGTGCTTTGGCTCGAACGGTTTATGCTTGGAATGAAACTCCAGCATTCGGTTATCGATTGAATGATATTCCAAACCCAAATTTAGGTTGGGAGATTTCTAAAACAATAGACGTTGGTTTTGACTACAGTTTACTGGACGGAAGAATATCGGGGGCTTTTGATTATTATGTTACCAACACTACTGATTTATTGTTGGCAAGAAACCTTCCTTACACTTCAGGGTATACGAGCGTATTCCAAAATGTTGGAGCCACCAAAACAAGCGGTGTTGAATTTAATGTCAATGCAACAGTTGTTGAAACGGATAAATTCGCATGGGATCTCAACTTAAATGTCTCTGGATACAGTGAAAAAATTGTTGAATTAGCCTTGAAAGATGCAAGTGGGAATCCTGTGGATGATACTGGAAACAACTGGTTTATTGGGCAGCCTATTCGTGTATTCTTTGATTACACCAAAGCAGGTATCTGGCAATCAAACGAAGCTGCACAAGCCGCAGCCGTTCAGGGCACAGATCCGGGACAAATTAAATTGGCCGATATTAACGGGGATGGAAAAATTACACCGGCAGATAGAAGTGTTATTGGAACTGATGTACCTGACTACTTTGGAGGGATCACCAATACCTTTACCTATGGTAACTTTGATTTAAGTGCATTCTTTTATTTTCGTCAGGGTCATATGATTCGTAGTAGTTTTCACCAAGGAAACGCAAATGGTCAGTTCCGATACAATCATTTAGATGTTGATTATTGGACACCAACGAATCCTACAAACGAATATCCTAGACCTAACTTTACTCAAGAGCGTCCTGAAAACGGATCCACATTGGAGTATTTTGATGGTAGTTATGTCAAGCTAAGAAATGTAACTCTTGGATATAACTTTGAGAGTGAAGCAGCTTCAAAATTCGGTATGACAAGTCTTCGTGCATATGTCCAAGGGCAAAACCTTTGGTTCAGTTCAGAGTATGACACATTTGACCCTGAAGTTGGAGAAGCTACTTTAGGATCTGGAACAACACCCAGTTCTAAGTTGATTGCTTTTGGAATTAGAGCAGCATTTTAATTTTTAAACACAGAAAAAATGAAAAAATACACATTTAAAAGTATTCTAGTACTACTAGGAATTACAGTTTTCCTTTCCTGTGAAAATTATCTCGATGAGAATAATATCGCAGATGTTTCTGCTGGATCTTACTATACAACCTCACAAGGGTTAGAAGATGCAGTAAAAGCAACTTATGGGATTATGAAAGAGTTTTATGGTACTGAACTTGGATTTTCCATGAATGTATTCGGAACAGATACTTATACCAACGGGGCTGATGGAAGTCACAAGTATCTAAACTGGTATAATAACCAGCATAACTCCTCTGCAAATTATTTTAGAGACACCTGGAGAATTATGTATCGAGGTGTTAATCAGGCGAATGCAGTGCTTAATCGTGCAGAAAGCATTGAGGGTATGGATCAAGCAACATTAACTACTCGTTTGGCTGAAGTACGCTTTTTACGCGCTCTTTATTACTTTAATCTCGTTCGTTATTATGGTAATGTTCACCTTTCTTTAGAGGAGACAGAAGGCGTTGAAACCGAAGCAAATAGAACTTCTGCACAAGAGGTTTATGCACAGGCTATTATTCCTGATTTAGAGTACGCAGTAAGTAACTTGCCTAGCTCACAATCTGACTATGGAAGAGTGACTAAAGCTGCTGCTGAGTTTTTGCTAGCTAAAGTGCATTTAACTGCACCACAAGGAAGTCCAGCTCAAACGGTTTCTTTAATGACTAATGTGATTAATAATTATGGTTTTTCATTATTAGACGATTGGTCTGATTTATGGGACATCAATAATGAAGAAAACTCAGAAGTTGTCTGGACGGTCATCAATTCAAAACAACAGGTTGACGAAGGTTTAGATGGTTATGGGCATAGAGGTCATTTGTACTTCTTGTTTGAGTATGACAAGCGTCCTGGAATGACCCGTGATACTGAAAACGGTCGGCCTTGGAAGCGTTTTAGACCTACAGACCACCTTTTAGGTCTTTGGGATCGAACAAAAGACGCACGTTATGATAAAGGGTACAAGCATGTTTGGTATGCAAATAATCCTATTCCAGGTCAGCAAATTGGAGATACTGCACTTTATATTCCAGGTCCTGGAGTAGATCGTAATGGTGTAAATCAAGATGCTAAGTGGACTCAAGTTAATAAAGACGCAGTCCTATATCAAGTATATACGACCGATCAATACAATCAGGTTATTTTTCCATCGTTAAACAAATGGATAGATAATACGAGACCCAACCGTCAGCATACACAAGGTCAACGTGACTTTATCTTAATGCGTTTGGCTGATGCTTATTTAATTCGAGCAGAAGCGCATTTAAAGCAAGGAAATGCTGCTCAGGCTGCAGAAGATTTGAATGTCATTCGTAGACGGGGTGCTTGGGATGGAGAAGAAGCATCCATGGAAATTACCGCTGCTGAAGTAGATATCGACTTTATTCTTGACGAGCGTGCACGTGAATTAGTAGGTGAAGGGCACCGCTGGTTTGACCTTGTTAGAACGAACAAGTTGGTTGAAAGAGTTAAGGCACATAATCTAGATGCAACGAATAATATTCAACCATATCATGTTTTGAGACCTATACCGTTGGATCAGATTGACCGAACTGAAGGAGGATACGAACAAAATCCTGGATATACCCAATAATACCCGTTTGTTTATTAATGTTAATTCGAAAGGATCGTCTTTATGGCGATCCTTTTTTTTTGGCCTTCTTTTGATATAAGGTTGCTGAAAAAGCAAACGCAAGGCGGTGCCTTTAAAGCGAAAGAGTAGTTAAAAAAACACAAAAAAGAAGGAGTTTTGTTTACATCAAGTTCTCCTTGATCAAGATTTCAACGGGGATATCAGTGCTTAAGGAGCTGGAGTTGCCTTCGGTAAGGAGTTTAAAAATCCCTTTTATGGCGTTGTAGGCTTGGAAATCTGGTTTTTGATTGAGGACGTACTGAATTTTATTTTCGTTCAATAGTGCTAGGTTATTTGCGTTTAAATCAAAACCGATCATGGTGGTGTTTAAGTGTTTGCTTCTTTTAAGGATCTCAGTCAATAAATAGGCTCTTGAATTGGTCACAAAAATCCCCAAAGGTTCACTATTGGCAATTTGTTCAAAAGCGGTTTTCACAGCACTCAGATTGTTGGAACTGTTTTGAATGGAAAAAATCCTTTCTTCGGCAACCTTGGTATGTTCTTGCATAAACGCACGGAAGCCCGCTTCCCGTTCCACCATGTTTTTTTCGCGGATGTTAGTATTGGTCAAACTGACAATCACATAATTCCCCTTTTTTCCAATCACTTGATGCAACAAACGTCCTGCGACAGCCCCACTTTTATAGGAGTTCTGGTAGATGAAATAACAATGCGATAATTCTTGTTTGGTATCTAAAAAAACAATAGGAATATTGTGCTGATTTTTTTCGGTAGTGATTTTGTGACAGGCATCGTAAAAAAACGGAACTGTGAGTAAGGCGTCAAAATCATTTTTAAAGATTTCGTTGGCTGCCGATTCAAAGCTGTCCTCATTTCCCATATAGAACGTAAACAGTTCATAGGTGATTCCCATGCCTTGTAATTCTTCTATCGCCTTTTCTACCCCTTGCAATGGCAAATGCCAATAATGGGATTCTTGATAGGCTTCGTTGGGCAAGAGTACGGCAATGTTTAGGGTGCTGCTTTTCGCCAATTTCAAGCGGCTAGCCACATTGTTTTTTTTGTAGCCGGTTTCAGAAATGATCTTGGTGACCCGGTCAAAAGTATTGGGTGAAACCCCGGAACGATTGTGAATCACCCGATCCACTGTTCCAATGGAAACCCCTGCCAAACGGGCCACTTCTTTAATGCCAATTTCTTTATCCATACTTAAAAAAATGCACTATAAAATCACAGTATGTTTTTTATAGTGCATTTAATATTTTGTCAATTTTAATTTATAAGGCTTTCAAATATATGTTTTTAAAACGAACATCCATTGTTTTTCCGGGATGCAATTGCAGCCCAACAGGCCCTTCCAAATCTGCATTGTCTAACGTATAATCCAAAACGGCAACGCCGTTGAGCCACACCCAGTAGCGATTTCCTCGGGCATGAACCTCTAGTACATTCCAAGCCTTATCTTTCAAAACCCCAGGATGATTTTTCAGAGCTTCAACAGGGTAGCCTTGTTTTGGCACATAGGGAGAGGCAGTCATGTCTCTTTTCAACGAACCCGAAATCCCGATTTGAATTTGTGGGTTGGTGGGAGATTCTCCACGGATAAAAATACCCGAATCCACGGTTCCTTCACCCATTAAAAATTCCAAGCGCACGGCAAAATCGGTAAACTTTTCTTCCGACCATAGCGTTGAGCCTGTTTCGGTAGGATCGCTGGTGGCAGAGAGGATGCCTTTGGGTTCGATGTTCCACCAAATATTATTTTCAGGAACCACCCATTGGGCAAAGGTTTTTCCATCAAAGAGTTTGTCTTTTTTGCTGAATTTGGTCTGACCAAAAGTCAAGGACGAAACGAAAAAGGCGAGGGTGAGCGCAAATGCTGTTATTTTCATTTTAAGAAGTTTGCAAAAGATTCAATTTCTTCAACACTTTGTTGATCGCCATTGTGAATCAAAATTCGATATTTAAAAGTGATTTGATCACCTTTGGGCAGGGCAATATTCAATTCGGAAGCTCCGTTAGTAAAAATCTTTCTCCCCAAAGGATTGGCTGCAAAAAGACCATAACCTCGGGCATGCCAATAGGTGGGATAGCCCACATTGTCCACATGGTCGTAAATGGTTATGGCAACGGGCTCTTCGTCCATCACGCCGCTGAGTGTCATCCAACGTGCCTGAGTTCCCCACACAGCACCGCCTTCAATCCCTTCTGAGCTTAAATAGTTTCCGCTTACACCTTCGTTATTCAATACTTTCATCGTACTGGCAATACCATTGGCATCAGTAAAAATCTCCGCCTTATCACTGGGGAGTTCCAATGCTCTTGCCACACGGATCCCTAAAAAGCCTTCTTTGTTATCGTTCAGATAGACTTCATCCATGGCTTTCAACGTAGAGGTACGATCAATGATCCGATTGTTGCCGATTTGTGAAAACTGAAACCGCGTAGTTTCTTCAATCAAAATGGTTCCATCGGGAGCCTTCCATTCAGAAACGGCAATCAAGTCTCCCAGATTTTCGTCTATGGTAAGCGATTTGTGGAAGACTGTTCCATACCCGCCCTTTTTTTCCAAAGGAATGGCATCCGAATTATTCCAAAAATCGTATCCATTGACATCTCCAAAGTTTAACCAAAGTCCAACATGGTGCGGATGATCCACACGTTCGCCGGGCTGAGGCTCGATGGGGTAACCCCGAGTGAGTTTTTTACCACTCGTTGTGATTAACGGATATAAAACGGGTTTGTAATAATCTTCTACATAGAGATACTCGGTAAACAAATCGTCACCAAAATAGACCGCCACTTTTTGTTCGGTCTCATTATTCACCAATCTTAAGTTATTTGCTGTGATCACTTCTTGGGTAGTTTCTTTTTTCTTTGTTGAAGTGTTGTTGCATCCTACCAATAAAATGGCACAACCCACAAGGATTATTTTTTTCATGAACACGATTTTTAGTTGAATTTATAAATTAATATTGAAATATTTTACCGCCCGCCATAACATTTTGGGTGGCTTCGTCAAAGGTTGCTTTCAATCCTGTTCGCAAGGCCGCTGTGGTCATAATGTTGGCGATGGAGTGATTGTAACCCGCTTCAATAGGACCATTGGTTTTCGCTCTACTGCGAACACATTCCATCCAATTGAGCATGTGCAAAGAAGTCATATTGTCCACTCCCGTATTTGCAGAGGTAACGACTTCTGTTTGAATTTCTGACAAATTGGATTCCGCCAACAAATTGGGTTCTAAGCCCATGGCTTGGGCTTGACGGGAACGCAAACCACCATTGGGTGTTACTTTGTTGGATTGAAGATTCAACTCTCCTCCATTGGAGTAATAAATTTCTTTAGTACCACCGGCAGAGTTGGTGAAACGCGAGGAGTATACCACTTGGAAACCACTGCTGGCGTCATCTGCGGGGCCGTAATCGAAGACCGAAGTCATTGTATCAAAATTCTTACGACCGTCCTTCCAAAGATAAATACCTCCATTGGCAGCTACACTTCTGGGATGATTTAAACCGGAAAACCAGTGTACCGTATCAATTTGATGCGACATCCACTGACCGGGTATCCCAGAGGAATAGGGCCAAAAGAGTCGGTATTCTAAATATTTTCTAGGATCCCAAGCTTCGTAGGGACGGTTCATCAAATAGCGTTTCCAGTCCGTATCCGATTCTCTGATTTCTTTGGTTAGTTGGGGCAATCTCCATCTTCCGGGTTGATTGACATTCCAACTCATTTCCACCATTACAATGTCTCCAAACTTTCCGTCTTTGATAAATTTGTTGGCCGCATGGTAGTTGGCACCACTTCTTCGTTGCGATCCAATTTGAAAAACAATACCCGATTCTTCAACGGCTTTCCGTCCCAATCGCGCATCTTCCATCGTTTCTGCAAAAGGCTTTTCTACATAAGCATCTTTCTTGGCATTGGCCGCTTGAACGGTATGCAAAGCATGTTGAAAGTCAGCCGTAGAAATAATCACTGCATCCACCTCGTTTTTTTCGTACAACTCTTCGTTGTTTCGATATTTGGCAACTTTGTTACCTGTTTTTTCTTGGATGTATTCGGCCCCTTCATCTCTTCTGCGATTCCAGATGTCCGAAACCCCCACCAATTCAAAATTCATTTTGGCTTGATGATTCGTAAAGGCAGGGATCAATGATCCTTTACAACGATTCGAAAAACCGATGATTCCTACCCGAACGCGGTCGTTGGCGCCAAGGATTTTGCGATAGCTTTTAGCACTCATTGCAGAGGTGACTCCCAAAGTAAGGGCACCCGTGGCTAAAGTTGTTTTTTTGATAAAATTTCTTCTTGTACTGTCCATAATCGTTTGATTTAAAATTCTCTTATTTTGATGTTTTTGAAAGCGACATTGTTTCCGTGGTCTTGAAGCAAAATATGCCCCGCGGGCCAGGTGCCAAATCCTCCCCATTTTTCGTATTTACTTTTTTCAACCAAAGCTTTAAAAGCCTGGCTATGACGATCGTAAGAAACCACCAACACATGGTTGAGCCAGTGTTCCACTTGACCTCCGCGAACCACGATGCGGGCATTGTTCCAGGCGTTGATTCCCTTGAAATTCTTTCCTCTTCCACCTGTAGTGGTGTTTTCGGCACGGATTAAATCATACAATGAACCCACTGTACGATTGCCGTTCTTTCCTTGCTTTGCATCCGGGTGATTGCGATCGTCCAACACTTGGAATTCCATACCAATGGCAGAGCCTTTGCCTTGGTTCAGCAGTGTATTTACAAAATATTTGATCCCGCTGTTTGCGCCTTCTGTCAATTTAAAATCGACACTCAATTCAAAGTTGGAAAAGGTATCTTCGGTAACGATATCGCCTCCATTGGAAGCTTCTAAACCTTGCGCACCTTCCACCACCAGTGTTCCTTCTTTAATTGCCCATCCTTTTTCTGGAAAGGCATTGCCGTTGGCACTTTTCCATCCCTTGGTCGTTTTTCCATCCCAAAGCAAGCGGAAGCCTTTTCGAATTTCGTAGGGGGTCAAAGTGTTGTCCAAATAACTGATTTCTTCGGCATAGGGAGCCACTGAATTTCGGTATTTGTCGAGCGACTGGGTCAAGACTTTAATGTTGCGCCAGCGTACTTTTTTACCGTCATCTTCTTTATTTCCAATGCTGTGTACCTGAAAGGCAATAAAGCCTTCGGCGGTCAGGCCGTCCACCAAATTGGCACATTGAATCCCATTGATATAGGTACGAATTTCATTTCCAATAGCTTCGATGCGATAGTGATTCCATCCTCCGGTTTTAAAAGCTTCTTGTCCTTTGGGATTGCGAACAAGTGGATACAACCAGCCGCGGCGTGCCTCGTCATAGATGCCTCCGGCCCACTTCCGCGCACTCGTCTCAATTTCACATTGATACCCGTGAACACGACCGTTCATTACATCCGGAAAACTATTGCTTCGAAACTGGACGCCGGAGTTGAGTCCATTATCCACCATCACTTCAAATTCTAGAATAAAGTTGGTGTATTTTTTTTTGGTGGCTAAAAAACTGTTGGGCGTTTTCAGTTTTGAAATTCCCACCATGGCTCCATCTTCAATCTGATAGGTGGCATCGCCGTTGAGTTGTTCAAAGGCGTCAAAATTTTCTCCGTTAAAAAGGACTTCCCATGGGGCATCGTCTTGTGCATGCAAGAAAGCCGAAGTATTAACTGCCAAAAGCAGTATTAATGTAGAGAATGGTTTTAAAATTGTTTTCATTGATTCGGTAGTATTATTAAGGTGTTTTAGTAATTAAGTTTTTAAATTATTCAATTGATTTAAAATTGAGAAAATGAAGATAATAAATTTGTCGTTAACGTTAACGATTATTAATAAACTTTTTTAATATTGCATAACAATAAAAGATTTCTGCTACTTTTATAGGAACCAAATATTGAAAAAACAGATGAAAAAAGACAGAAGGCAATTTTTAAGTACCACTGGAACCCTCCTAACCGCTTCGATGGTGTACCCCAATTCAGGTTTTTCCATACTCAACTTAAATCAAATGGATAAAGTAAGAATAGGAGTCATTGGTACCGGAAGTCGAGGGCAGGGCCTGATGCAAATTTTAAATAAAATTTCCAATGTCGAAATCACGGGAATATGCGACACTTTGCCTTTTCGATTGGAGGCTGCGATGCGCATTGCTCCCAAAGCAAATACCTTTGCCGATTACAATGATTTATTGGGAAGGAAAGATATTGATGCCGTTGTCATCAGTAGTCCATTGAATACCCATGCGGAGATTGCTGCGGCTGCTGTGGATGCTGACAAACACATCTATTGTGAAAAAACAATGGTGAAAGGGCACACAGCAACTTCAAATTTGGTGCGAAAAGTCTTAACCGACCACAAAAAAATATTCCAAACCGGACATCAATACCACAGTTCTCGTTTATACTCCCATTTGGTGGAATTGATTCAAGGGGGAGAAATTGGTAACGTTGTTTCGGTACAGGCACAATGGAACCGCAATGGAGATTGGAGACGCCCTGTGCCCGATGAAAAATATGAACGACAGATCAATTGGAGAATGTATCGCGAGTTTTCTTACGGACTTTTGGCGGAACTCAGTTCCCACCAAATCGATTTTGTGAATTGGATTTTAAATTCGCATCCCGAAAAAGCCACTGGTTTTGGGGGGATTGATTATTGGAAAGACGGCAGAGAAACCTATGACAACACCCATGTGATTTATTCTTATCCCAATGGGGTCAAAGCCACCTTTACCTGTTTGACCGCTAACGCCAAAGACGATTATCAAATCAATGTTTCGGGGGACAAAGGCACCATAGTGATTGGCCCACAAGCGGCGTGGATATACCCCGAGGGAAGTTACAATAGAACCTATGGCGAAGTGGATGGTGTTTCCGGTGCCACAGCCAGCTGGACAGAAGGCAAAGGAATCCCCGTAAATTACGAGCATTTAGAACCAACCCGTCAGGCCTTGGAAGATTTCCGTGATTCGATCATCGAATCAAAACAACCCCTGTCTGATATCATTACAGGCTCCAAAACAGCTTTTGCCATCGACATGGGAATTCGTGCAATGGATCAAAACAAAGTCATATATTGGGATCCGTCCTATAATTTTTAATACTACATTTTTTAATGTTTTCACTAAAGGAAAAAACCATCGTCATGACGGGTGCTACGGGTGCTCTTGGAGGCAGTTTGGCACATAGCTTTGCAAAAGTTGGAGCAAAAATTGTCATTTTAGGGCGTAACCAAACACTGATTGATGCCTTGGTTGCTGAATTACAAGAACATACCGAAGCCACAGGATTTGTGGTAGATGTTTTAAATCGCGCAGATTTAGAACAAACTCGCGAAAAAATCCTTGCGCACATGGGGCGCATTGATGTTTTAATCAATGCTGTGGGGGGAAACCTGCCCGGTGCGACCATCCCCGACCATCAATCCATTTTTGATCTTCAGGAAAGTGACTTTGATCAAGTTATTGACTTAAATTTAAAAGGAACCGTTCTGCCGTCTATGGTTTTTGGAAAAACCATGAGCGAACAAGGAAGTGGGGCGATTGTCAACTATTCCTCCATGGCTGTAGATCGGGTGATTACACGGGTGGTCGGCTATTCCGCAGCCAAGGCAGCCATGGAAAATTTTACTCGTTGGATGGCGGTGGAAATGGCATTGAAATTTGGCGACGGCATACGTGTGAATGCGATTGCCCCCGGATTTTTTATTGGAAAACAAAACCAAGCGTTGTTGCTCAACGAAGACGGAAGCTTGACCGAACGCGGTCAGAAAATTATCAATAATACCCCCATGAAACGCTTTGGAAATCCCGAAGAGTTGAGTGGTGCCATTCATTTTTTGTGCAGTGACAGTGCCAGTTTTGTCACTGGGGTGGTCTTGCCAGTGGATGGCGGGTTCAATGCTTATAGCGGAGTATAAACAATATAATTCATTAAACTTTTTTAACAAATGAAAGAATCATTTCGTTGGTACGGTCCCAAGGACGCCGTTTCTTTGGAGGACATCAGACAAGCAGGAGCAACGACCATCGTTTCTGCACTACACGATATACCCAATGGTGAAGTGTGGCCCATTGATCGCATCCAAGCCTATCAAAAAAATATTGAAAGTAAAGGTTTGACTTGGGGTGTGGTGGAATCCGTTCCGGTGCATGAAGACATCAAACAGAGAATCGGGAATTTCGAGCAATACATCGAAAATTATAAAACTACCATTTCCAATTTAGCGCATTGTGGCATCCACGTGATTTGCTATAATTTTATGCCCGTTTTGGACTGGACACGTACGGAATTATACAAGCCCTTGGAAGACGGTTCAACGGCTTTGGCCTATGAAATCGATGCGCTTCGTGCTTTTGATTTATTTGTGGTAAAACGAAAAAATGCAGTAGACGACTATACTCCAGCGCAAAGGGAAGCTGCACAAGCCTATTTTGAAACGCTTGATGAAGCCGCCATTAAAACCCTTACAATCAGCATCATAGCTGGGCTGCCCGGTGCAGAGGAGGGCTATACCATGGAACAATTCAACCAAAGAATTGAGGCCTATGCCGATTTGAGTAAAGAAACACTGCGCTCCCACTTGGCTCAGTTTTTAGCCGCTATTGTTCCCACGGCGGAACAATGCGACAGCCGACTTTGTATTCATCCCGACGATCCACCTTATGATTTATTTGGGATTCCCAGAGTGGTCAGTACGGCTGCCGATATAGACGCTCTTTTTAGTGCCGTTCCTTCACTACACAACGGATTGACTTTTTGCACGGGTTCTTTTGGGGTTCGCGCCGATAATCCTTTGGTGGAAATGTTTAAAAAGCACGCCCAAAGAATTCACTTTATCCACTTTAGAAGTACACAACGCGATGCCTATGGCAACTTTTTCGAAGCCAATCATTTGGAAGGAGACGTTGACATGTACGCCATGGTAAAAGCCGCTTTAGCGGAAGAAAACCGGAGAGCTCAAGCGGGTAGGAGGGATGCACAAATTCCGATGCGACCCGACCACGGACATCAGATGTTGGATGATTTAAGAAAAACGACCAACCCAGGCTATTCGGCCATTGGCCGTTTGCGTGGATTGGCAGAATTAAGAGGTCTTGCCTTGGGAATTCAAAGAAGCGGCGTGCTGTCCTAACGGATTACTGCGCTTCGTTGATTTCTATCCAATGACCTTCGGGGTCTTGTATTTTTACTTGACGAACACCGTCTTTGCGGATGCGCACTTCATTCTTCTTGCCTTCGTCGGTCCAATAGTCAATCTTGTTGGCTCGGAGCGTTTCCACAACAACATCAAATTGGGAAGTAGAAAAAGCCATATGATTTACGATGGTGTTGGGCACGCCATCAGCACTGGTGATCAAATGCAGTTGTTTTCCTTCATGATTCCGTATCCATCGCTTGGGAGGCACTTGACTGGCGGTGACTACCATTTCTTCAAAACCAAGAATATTGACATAAAAATCGCCAGTTTCTTGCAATTTGGCCACGGGTAGTGCCTGATGATTAAAGGTCAGTTGAAAACTATTTTCTTGTGCAAAAAGGCAAGCAGGAAGGATCAATAGCAATAAATAAATTTTTTTCATAAGATGTGTTTGCTGAATATTTTTTGATTATGTTTATGACCCTTAAACTACAATAAACTTTTATGATGATCAAAAAACAACTTTTAATTTTTTCTCTATTTATCGGCTTTTCTTTAAGCGCTCAAAAAAACTATTATGAACTGCGCACCTATGAACTTAAATTTGGTTCTTCTCAGCAAGCGTTTCACGATTATGTTTCCAAAGCTTTAATTCCTACACTCAACAAAAATGGAGTGGAAAAAGTAGGTGTTTTTTCTGAATATGGTGATCCCACTCCCACAGTAATACGGATTTTGATACCTTACCGCAACACGGCACATCACGCCGAAGTTATGGAGTTGATGGGCAAAGACGAAGCTTTTGCTGCATTGCGTGCAGACTATGATAAAATCCCGGTTGAAAAAGCGGTGTATAATCGCTATTCAACTTCATTTTTCACCGCCTTTGACGGTCTTCCGACCCTCGTTGCACCTCAAGAAGATGCAACCATTTATGAATTGCGCACCTATGAGGGGTATAGTGAAGATGCCGTACGCCGTAAGGTAAAAATGTTCAATACCTATGAGTTTGAAATCTTTGATAATACGGGTCTTCATTCGGTGTTTTTTGGAGAGCAAGTAGCAGGTCCAAATATGCCGGCCTTGACCTATATGCTGTCCTTCACTTCTATGGAAGCCCGCGATGCCAATTGGGATAAGTTTAGAGTACACCCCTTATGGCAAAAAATTTCTAAAATGGAGGAGTTTGCAAATTCCGTCTCCAACATTCAACGCAATTTTCTGGAAGCCTTGCCGTATTCTCAACTCTAGATTTAGGGTTGCTGGCTCAAATTTAGTATGTATTGTATGCCTCCTTTGAGATGATCTTGAAAGTCTTTATCGGCATAGCTTTCAATGCTGTGCCCTAGGGAGGAGTACCATTGTCTTCCGCCTTCAAAAGTGTGGTACCAAGCAATGGGGAAACTGTCCTGAAAGGTATTGGACGGATATTCCCCTTTTCTTTTGTCTTCCACGGTGGTCATGTCGGCTGCCAGGAGCACATGGATGTCCGGATTCAATTCTTTGTTGTAATAACATTCATCCGAAACCTCAAAACGGGCAGGATAGTGTTGCGTAGAACTGTGGTTTTTGTCAATGACGCGAACTGTAAATTCTTGAAAAGGCGCATGACGTACAAAAGTCCCCCCAATCAACGACCAATACCATGGCCACTGGCGCTCAGATCCCACCGCCGAATGAAGTCCAGCAAATCCTTTTCCACTTCTGCAATAGGCCTGAAAGGTAGCTTTTTGTTCTTCTGTATCAAAAGCTTCATTATTCGTATTGGAAAAGAAAACCCCATCAAAAGAGTTCATCGAGGGATCGGTGAAAATTTTAGGATCATCACTTACAAGGGTTTCCACACCGATGGCGTCACAGATTTTTTGTAAAGTAGCCACACTGGTAGCTATGTTTTCATGAACATAACCTTTCCCATTTTTTGTATAAATCAACATTTTTTTTGTTGCGGCAACTTGGGCAAAAATTCCTTGAAAAAAAGTTAAGGAAAGTAGCAGTAAACTAAGTTTTTTAAATTTCATAATAATGATTACTTGTGGGGTTTAGATCGTAATTAAAAACGCAAGGTAGCGGGTAAATACTTGGCCACCAAATCTTCGTAATAGGGGCGTAAAGCCTTGGAATCGGGAGGAACCGGTGCTTTAGAATACAAGTCGTAGGGATTAAATTTGTTCACCCATGCGAACATTTTTTGATCGTGCGCATTGAGTAAATGATCATAAGCACCTTCGCGATGTTGTGCATAGAAAGAATGATATCGAATCATATATAACGCTTCTTCTGGAAGATAATCTTTCACAATTTGATATAAATATTCATCATGTCCCCAACTCATTTTTACATTTTCCAAACCACAATTTTGGGTATAAACACCCAAGGGAGTTTGGTATTGTTCGTTGGTATAGTCGGGGTTGAGTTGGAAATATTCGTGATGTACGATTTTGTCGGAGTATTGGCAACCCACAGGAAAAGTATCACCTACAACGGCCCATTGGGGTTCTCCAAAAAGACACAAGACCTTGCCTACGTCATGAAGGAATCCCGTCAAAACAAACCAATCCGGATGCCCGTCGGCACGGATGTTTTCAGAGGTTTGCAACAAATGCTGTAATTGATCCAATTCGATATCGGGATCGCTATCGTCCACCAAAGTATTTAGAAATTCTACGGCATCCCACAAAGACATTTCACGCTTGTTGAATTGTAAAAATTCCTGTTCTTTTTCCACCACAAAATCATACGATTGATACTGATGGTTGAGTTTGTAAAATTCACGTACGCCCGCAGCGCGGTCTGAATTTTCATAATCACGAAAGGCTTCTTTCGTCTTTTCAGACGTTTTTTCTGGATACCGCTGCAGCAGATCATCTTCCCAGTCTTCAATATTCTTTAGGGGGTTTGGGTTTATTTTGCTCATAAAAACTAGAATCAAAAAAAATTGAAATATGTAACTAAATTAATAATAATAAATCAAACCGATGAAGAAAGTGATTTTAAAAGTATTGCTGTTTTAAGGTTTAAAAATAAAGGTTTGCTGCCCTTTAAGCTCCAAGGTATAGCTTTGCTCTTTGTAAATCACTGTCAGTGCAGTGTCAGTGGCTGGGGTGAATTGCGCTTGGGTGAGCAAGCCCTTGTCCCAACGCATGTCCACTTTGATATTACCCCGTGCCATCAAACCGCTGATACTTCCCTCTGACCAAAGCGGAGGCAGAGCAGGGAGTAGGCGGAGTTTATTTTTTTCGTGCGATTGGAGCAACAGTTCAGCCACTCCGGCGGTATAACCAAAATTGCCATCAATTTGGAAAGGAGGATGCCCGTCAAAAAGGTTGTCGTACATTGATTTTTGAAACAAAAGTTGAATGTGATGTGCAGCCATTTCGCCGTCCAACAGGCGCGCGGAACAATTGATCAACCACGCACGACTCCAGCCGGTGCCGGCACCACCGTGTTCCAATCGATAGGCTAAGGTTTTTCGGACGGCTTCAAATATTTCGGGTTGCTCGTCCGGAGTGACCATGGTTCCGGGATGAAAACCGTAGAGCTGTGACATGTGTCGATGCCCTTTTTCGAGTTCTTCATATTCCCGATCCCATTCGAGCAGACGGCCGTCGCTTCCTAAAACAAAACCGGACCTTAATTTTTTTAACTGTTCCGTAATGGTTTTGCGCAAAGGAGGATTTTCGTTTAAAAGTGCTGCTGCTTCTAGATAATTCGTAAAAACTTCCTGAATCACCTGCTGATCCATGGCACTTCCCATGGTATTGGCTACCGCCTTCCCGTCGGCATCCAGATATCTGTTTTCCGGCGAAGTGGAGGGTACGCTTATCAGACTGCCGTCTCTTGGATCGGTCACCAACCAATCGCTGTAAAATTGGGCAACCTGGCCGATGGCGGGAAAGGCTCTGTTTTTTAAAAAATCAAGGTCTTGGGTGTATAAATAATGCTGCCAATAATGCTGCATCAACCAGCCCCCAGCACCAAAGGAAGCTCCCCAATAGGCTGTTGGAGCGCGTAACCAAGTGGGTGCCCACAAGTCCGTAGCATGCGGAATAAAACTACCGCGACAACCAAAATTTTGCTGGGCAGTTGTTTTTCCGTTTTCCACCAATCGATCGACATAGGTAAAAAAAGGCTCGTTCAGTTCATTGAGTTGGGTGACATTGGCCAGCCAATAGTTCATTTGTAGATTGATGTTGAGGTGATAATCGGCATTCCATGGCGCATTGATATGCTGATTCCAAAGGCCTTGTAAATTGGCAGGGAGGGTTTGCGGTCGGGAAGAGGCGATGAGCAAATAGCGACCGTAGTGAAAAAGCAAAGCTTGTAATCCCACATCGATGGTTCCCTCTTTTACTTTTTGCAAGCGGACATCAATGGGCAAGGATTCCAAAAGCGAATCATTTTTCACCGCCAAGTGCACACGATTGTAAAAAGCTTGATGGTCGGCCTGATGCGATTGGGTGAGTTGCTTCCAAGAAAGTCCTGCTAAGCCTTCTAAATTTTTGCGGTTTTGAGCGGCAATATCCTTGTGATAATAGGAGGAGTTTGAGGCGATTTGAAGTTGAACGACTTTGGCGTTTTTAACAACCAATTGTTGGTTTTCAGCTTGAACGTTGCCCTGCTCAGTATCTATTTGCAGCAAGGTTTCAAATTGTACTCCCGAGGTAATGGGTGCCGGTTTTGAATCAAACATTCCTTTTCTTTGGGTGACTTCTCCCTTCATTTTAAGGGTATTTTGTTCGGCAGTCACTTCGACAGTGGGGACACCTTCGTCTTCTGGGCGACTCAATCCCACCCGTGCATTGATTCCCTCGGGATGTTCACTTTCAATCCGGATTAAGATACTTTGGTGGGGATGGGAAACAATAATTTCTTCTTTTACAGCATACCCATCCACGTTGTAGGAAACGGTCGCCATGGCTTGATTCAGGTTGAACGTCCGTTTATATTCGGTAATGTTTTTATGATCAAAATCTATGTGTAAATCCCCCAAGGTTTGGTGGGAGCGCACTACGGTTTTTCGGGAAAACCTTTCGACCATCATGGCATCAGCTTCCTCCATTTTCCCTTCAAAAATCAATTGACGAACGGCGGCTAAATCTTGGGGATTGCCATCGGGTTCTTTCCAGCCCAAATCGTTGGGCCATAGGGAATCATCATTGAGTTGTAGGTGCTCTTGTTGTGGATCACCAAATACCATCACACCAATGCTGCCGTTGCCCAACGGAAGGGCTTCTTCCCAAGTCTGTGCCGCTTGCGCATACCACAATACATCTTCTTTGACAGGCTGGGGGTTTTGTTTGGAAACACAGGAAATAAAAAGAAAAGTGAAACAGAAAACATAGGCGGCGGGGAAAAATATTTTTTTCATGATAATGATTTTTGTGAAGTTAAAAAAAAGTGCTTTTATTTTCGAGTTTAACTCTAAAAATCCCTTGCCGCACATGAATAAGCAACAATTTTCATTAAATTAGGGACTTGAGTCGTCCTAACATTTTAGTTAACACTATGGAACAAAAAACATTTTATATCAATCGAAGAAATTTTTTAAAAGGCTCTTTTGCGGGTTTGGTGCTTTCCAGTTTTGGGCTTTACGGTTTTGATTTAATGCACCCCACAAGAACCTACAAAGTCGGTTTGATTGGTACGGGCTGGTATGGGAAAAGTGACTTGTTCCGATTGTTGCAAGTGACTCGTGCAGAGGTGGTATCCCTTTGTGATGTTGACGAAAATCAGTTGCAAGCTGCTGCCCATTTGATTCAGCAGCCCCCGTTTCTTCAAAAAAAACCACGCTGTTATAAAGACTATAAAAAAATGCTTGCCGAAAGCGAATTAGATATCGTTTTGATTGGCTCTCCCGATCATTGGCATGCCTTGCAATGTATTGATGCTTTGGCAGCAGGAGCCCATGTATATGTACAAAAGCCCATTAGTGTGGATGTACTGGAGGGGGAGGCCATGTTGGCAGCAGCAAAAAAATACCAACGCACCGTTCAAGTGGGGATGCAACGCAGAAGTACGCCACATTTGATAGAAGCAAAAAATAAAATTGTAGATGCTGGTTTGCTGGGGAAAATTTCACATGCCGAAATGTGTTGTTATTATCCCATGCGCGCCAATCGGAATCCAGTAGTACAACAAGTTCCCGATTTTTTAGATTACGACCTTTGGACAGGTCCGGCTCCCTTGCGTCCATATGATAGCTTACCACATCGGGGATGGTGGCGTGCATTTATGGAATACGGAAATGGGATTGTAGGTGATATGTGTGTCCATATGTATGATACGGTCCGATGGATGTTGGATTTGGATTGGCCCCAGCAGGTGAGTTCCGTGGGCGGGATTTATTTACAAAAAGAAAGTAAATCGAATATTTCCGATACTCAAACGGCCGTCTTTGAACATCCAGAGCTGAATTGTATCTGGCAACACCGAACTTGGGGAACCCCTGCGGATCCCGAATATCCATGGGCGTTTAAACTTTTTGGAGAGCACGGAACACTGTCGGGGAGTACCCATAAATACGATTTTGTACCCAACAATGGAACAAGCCCGCTCCATGGAGAAGCCTTGTACGAGCGCGAAAAATATCCGGAGGATGTTACAGAGAAGGATATTGAACTGCATGTGGCCTCCGCCACTCGTTTGCATATGTTGGATTTTCTTAATGCTATTGAAACTCAAACACAGCCGATATCAAATCTACGGGAAGGACACATTTCAGCAGCCAGTTGTATTTTGGCCAATGTTGCTATGGACTTGGGTCGCCCATTGGTCTATGATCCCAAAGCCCGTATTGTTAAAGGCGATCCAGCAGCTACGGCTTTACTACAGCGCCCTTATCGATCGGGCTGGACGCATCCGCTACCCGAAATGTTTTAAATTTATTGGATGGATTTTAGAAAGGCCAAACTCTGAGGCACCTGCTCGATTACCCGCGAAGACTCATCCTCAATAAACATATATTTAACGCCTAACTTACGCGCTTCCCGAACCAAGCCTTCAATGTCAATTTGTCCTTGACCCAAAACGACGTTAGTCTCCACATCTTCACTTCCTGTATTGTTTCCAACCACTCCTTTTTGCATGTCTTTCAGATGCATCATCACTACAAAATCGGGATATTTTTTCATCAAAGCTAAAGGATCAGCACCTCCGTGTTGTGCCCAAAAAACATCCATTTCGTAGAAAAAATGAGTTGCATTTTCGGCCATATAGTCAAAGAGGGTTCCCTCTTTATAAGGTCTAAATTCATAGCCATGGGCGTGGTAGGCCAAAGAAATACCATGTTCTAAAAAGAGCTTTCCGGCGGTATTGAAAACATCAACGGCAGCTTTGGTAATTTCAAAATCAAAAGTATTTCCAGGATGTGGAATCCATGAGCACATAACATATTTCACGCCAAATTGCTGTGCTTTGGCGAGCGCTTTTTCAGGGTTGTCTCGCAGCTCCTCATAGGAAATACCAATACTCACCGTTTCCATTTGGTGCTGATCCATAATGGATTTATAGGCCTCATAGGTTTTCCCATAAGTATCGCCTCCCTCCACTTTGGTAATGCCCCAATCGGCGATGGTTTTGATGGTTTTTTCCACGCCTTCGGGAAAATAATTCCTCAAACTATACAGCTGGATACCAATGTCTTGACCCAATACGGAAAATGGGGTGAGTAGCCCCAAGGTTAGAAAACAAATAAATTTTAAAGGGTTGCGGGAGAACGTCATAATTTTGAAATATTAATTTATTAGGTGGTAAGATAACAAATTTCGGTTTTGGGAAAACAAACTTTGAAGAATACAATTATAACTTTTTTTACTGCCGTCAATCCTACTTATCTTTGGAACATGTCAAAAGTGATTTTTATCATGGGAGTGAGTGGTTGTGGAAAGACAACCATCGGGAAGGCATTGGCGGAGCAGTTGCATTTCAGTTTTATGGAGGCAGATGATTTTCATCCACAAGCCAATAAAGACAAAATGCAACAAGGAATCCCGCTAACCGATACCGATCGTTGGCCGTGGTTGAAAAGCCTTAGGGCAGCAATGGAGCTTACTTTTCCAAATGGAGTAGTGGTGGCCTGTTCAGCATTAAAGGAAAGCTATCGTAGCGTTTTAGAAGAGAATTTAAACCCCTTACATGTGCAGTGGGTGTATTTGGAAGGAACTGTAGAGACACTACGCCAACGATTGGCGCAACGAAAAGGACATTTTATGAATCCCAATTTATTGCCAAGTCAAATGGCAACTTTAGAAGTTCCAGCAGCCGCTTTGCAGTTTTCCATCACTATGCCCCCACCCACTATTATTCGTCAAATTATAGAAAAGATTCATGAAGCATAAATCAGACTGGGGAATTATTGGAATGGGCGTAATGGGGACTTCATTGGCTCGAAATATGGCGCGAAATGGCTTGACCGTTTCCCTTTTTAATCGACATTTGGAAGGTTTAGAAGAAAAGGTTGCTGCAGCTAAAGTAACCCGCTATCCGGAGTTGGCACAGGCACAGCCTTTTGATGCTTTGCAAGCTTTTGTGGAAAGTCTAGCGACACCACGGAAGCTGTTGCTGATGCTTCCTGCCGGTGATGCAGTAGCGCAAATGTTGACGGATCTATCGGATTTCATTCAAGAGGAAGACATCATTATTGATGGAGGAAATAGTCATTTTGAGGATACACAAAGGCGCATGAACAGCGGTGCTGTATATGCTAAGAATTATTTGGGAATGGGAATTTCGGGAGGAGCGTCGGGTGCTTTATGGGGGCCCTCCATGATGCCGAGTGGCAACCAACAAGCCTATGGCGTAGTGGCGCAAGACTTAGAAAAAATTGCTGCCAAAACTGCGTCGGGCACATCCTGTTGCACCTATATCGGTGCTGGAGGAGCAGGACATTTCACCAAAATGGTACACAATGGAATGGAATATGCCGAAATGCAGTTGATTGCAGAAATGTATGTGTTTTTACGTGCTTCGAAACTTTCCAATGCAGCCATTAGTACATTGTTCGACACCTGGTCGCAGACAGCCTCTAACAGTTATTTGCTCAGCATTAGTGCTGCAATTTTAAAGGTAAAAGAGGGAACGCACGATTTGATTGATCTGATTTTGGACAAAGCTGGAAACAAAGGAACTGGGGCATGGGCTACTCAAATTGGGGCGGCTTTGGGTGTGTCCAACAGCATGATGGCAGCGGCACTTTATGCTCGGTTCAATGCTGCGGATAAAAAGTTGCGAATTCAATTATCCCAACTATTTGACACCTCTCCAAAAACTCCTGAGATAGAGCTGGACCATTTGCTGCATGCGTATGATTTTTGTCGTTTAATTAATCATTATCAAGGATTTAGGATGTTGGAGTCGGCCAGTGCGGAATACCGCTGGGGGTTGGAACTTTCGGCCATTGCAAATGTTTGGCGGTCGGGTTGTATTTTAAAATCGGAACTGATGGATCGGTTATTTGAAAAACTCAAAACGCATTCAATTTTAGAACATCCCGAATTTCAATCCGAGCTTATTCATGGATTTGAAGCCCTCAAAAAAGTGCTGCGTACGGGAATTTCCAGTAACATTCCTTTGCCTGTTTGCAGTGCTGCCCAACAATTTTTTCTACAAATGACGCAGGAAAAGGGGAGTGCCCATTTAATCCAAGCACAAAGGGATTATTTTGGGGCGCATCGCTATCAGCGTTTGGACGATGAAAGCGGGAGTTTTTATCATACGGACTGGGAAAATCAATAGATTATTTTTCAGAACCCATTGTTACGATTTTGAATTCCGAACGTCTTTGAAGTTGGTGTTCCATTTCTGATTTTTCCAAGCACTCACCGGTTTGAATCCACCCTTCAATATTTTTTGTTTTTAAAAACTCCCTTTGCCTTTTTGCAGCAGTATAGCTTTCATAATAATGTTCAATCAATTTCCAATACCCTTCATTACTTTTTTCAAGGAGGCTGTTGATGCCCATTTCTTGTAATTTGAGCTGTCGTTTTTTTGCATTTTCTTCTGACAAAAAACTTCCCAAAATCAAATTATAGTTGGGTGTATTTTGCCCTTGAATTTGTGATTCACCCACCCCTTGGCCGCGGATACGATCCGGTTGGGTGATGTGATTTTTCACATAATCCAACAGTCTTTGACTGCGTTTTTCGGACAGTGTTAGATTGTAGGCGGAACTCCCCCTGCAATCGGCAGTTGCAATGACCTCAACGATCATGTTTGGATAGGCATTCATGGTTTTTACAATGCCTTCCACGCGATCCCAATAGGCTTCTGATATATGGGCTTTGTCGGTATCGTAAAAGATGGGTAGAAAGGCTTCCGCTACATTTTTTGGAATCGGTTTGGGTAGGGGATGAAGGTATACCCAAATCTTTTCTGAGTTTCCAAAGGACGTCGCAATTTGATAGGAAAACGAATCTTTTTCACGAAGCAATTGCTGTTCTTTGTAATAAAAAGATCCGTTGGGATTCAGTTGAAGTACGCCATGTCGAGGAGCATCCACAAGCTGAATTTCTTTTTCAAGCAGTTGTGAAATAGGATCTATATCCAACATTCGTTTTCGATCATTGTTCCACACATTTTCGTGAGCAACCACCAAAGTATCTTCTGTAAAATAGCTGTAATGATCTTCAACACCAACCACTTCTGGATGGTAATCAAACATATATATATCATCATTTCCTTTGCCTCCACTTCGGTTGGAACTGAGGCTTCCGATCCCTTCATTGAACAACAAAGAGAAGGAGAAATCGTCAGCCACAGAATTAAAAGGGGCTTTTAGGGGAAAGGTTTTCCATCGGTTTTCGACACTTTTTTCGGCCAAAATAATATCAAAATCTCCTTGCCGTTCTTGTGCTTCATAAGTATAAAAAAGTGCTCCAGAGGCCTCACTAAACGGAAAACTTTCATTGTTTGGGGTATTGATGTCTTTCCCCAAATTGATGGCATCTGTAGCAGTATGGGCTTCGTTCAAGGGGATGTAATACAAGTCCATACCTCCTTTACCACCCGGTCTATCACTGGCAAAGTACAATCGTTGCTCTTCTCGGTTGACACTAGGGTGTAGGGTGCTATAACCCTCTAAATTGATTGGAAGCCTTTTTGGGCGTTGGTTTTCTTCTGTATATTCATAGCTGTACAAATCCACCTGAAGCTTGTTGTTGCGGTCTAATTTCCCGCTACTTCGAGAAAGATAGAGGATTTTGGCCTCTGTATCAATCGCAATTGGTCCTTCTTGAAAAATCTCACTTGGATTGGTGGGAACCCTCGTAGGAAAATCAAGTTCAAGGTTTTCAGGGTCAAAAGCGGCACGATATAAATGGTAGATTTCTCGACTCCCAACGATTTTGTTTCGCAATTTTTTTTCCCATTGTTTGTCATGCGGTTTTAAAAAATATACCATGCTTTGCTGATCCGCTTTGGCAAAATATGCACCAAACTCCGATTTGGAGCTATTTGCCTGAATGTTATGTAATTTTTGACGGTTTTTTTGATGGGAACGATCACTTTTTTCATAAAAAAGGGGAAGTCGCTCGGCCTTTAAAAAATATTCTTTTGCCAATTTAGAATTAGCAGTTAATAGATTTGCATAGTAGTAATAATCCTCCACTTCCACAAAAGGGGTGTCAATAATCCGACCCATTACGATAGCGGCACTGTCTTTTTCCTCCAAAGCGGCATAGGAAATGGATAGTTCTTTGATGGCGGGCGTGGGAATTTTTTCACCCAATGAAAGAAAAATTCGAATGGCTTTTTCATGCGCTCCATTCATGTGATGGTAGTATCCCCAATTCAATTTTTGAGTTTCATACAGCGTGAGGGAATCTTTTTGTCCCTTCGCTGAAATGCAAAAAAGTAAAAGGAGAAGGGTTGTTATTTTTTTCAATACTAACAGCCCGGTTGATGTATTCATTACATCTACTTTTAAAGCTATTTGAATTGAAAAGAATATATTCATCAGTAGTAAGTTACTAAAAAAGGCACTAAAGTTTCTGTTTTTGGAAGTGCTCTCTTTTTACAAGCGTTTTTCTTTCAACGTTTTTTTAGTGAAAAAGTTGTTTTGACAGACAGGGTTTGTTGCGACTGGTTTTGAATCCTAAATAGGAGTTATATAACAACCCCATCCAAAGTATCGAAGTGGAATAGATAGCTGTCGTACTGCAACTTAATTCGTTCGAAAGCCATACACCCCCGAATCGCTTTTATTCCCTTGCGCATCTGTGGCGATTACTCTCCAACGGTAGGTTTTGTTGAGTTCGACTTCCAGTTCTATTTCGGTAGTGGCTTCTTCATAGTCAACTTCTGAGACTTTGGTTGTTGCCTCCGCTGTATCCAAATAGATTTCATAAAGCAGAAGATCATTCTCCACATCACTACAGGTCCAACGGAACGTAATGAGTCCATCTTCATTGGGTGTCAGCGTCGCACCGGAACGAGGGACGATGAGCTCGGGGGGGAAAGGAGCGAAATTAATGACTTCATCACCCGCCAAATAGAACTTCCACACTTCGCTTTCCACAGGGGTACTTCCCTCTTCCCCAATACTTGTCACCTTCCAGGAATAGGGTTCTTCTTTGTTTAAAGCAGCGGTTTGTTGGGGGCTAGAAGCAGCAAAGGTTTGCTCGCTTTGCGTAATAAGATTCTTTACGACTAATTGATAACTAACAGCATTGGTGGCGGCACTCCACACAAAACTGACATTGCTTTGGGTGTCGTTTAGCGAAGTACCGTTCAAGCAAGTTTCGTTATTTGTTGGACTGATTAAAGTGGCAACGCTTGGCTCCAAGGGTAGGGGGTCTGATGCACATCCCATCAAAAGCGCTATGGCAACAAATCCGAAAAGGAGATCTCTCGTATTCATAGAATTAATATTTAATTGCTTTAAAGGATCGTAACGTATTTTCACCGCTTATTTTAATATAATAGGTTCCTTGATTATAATGCGCTGTATTGAGTTGGAAGGATCGATTGAAGTTTGACAAGGAAATATTTTCTTGTTGTACCAAACGTCCGTCAGGAGCATTTACTTCAACCAAAATTTGTCGATCCGCTCCACCCACCGTGATATTCAATACATCGTTGAATGGGTTGGGGCTGTAGGTTACCTCATGAGAATTTAAATAGCTTGCTTCAAAATAACCTTGACATTCAATACCCGTGGTAATGATTACCTTGTTTTGTCCTTTTTTCAGGCTCACCGTATGTTCCGATTTACTTGTCTGCGTAGTGATGCCATTGTGTAGGATACTGTAACTGTCTCCTCCTGAAAGTTGAAAGGTTACGGTTTGTTCCATTGGATTTTGAATCGTATAAACCGTCAAAGGATCCGGTTCGTTGATACGGATATCAAAACAGCGTTCAAATTCCTCAACAGGAACGCCCTCTATGGTGATGCAAAGACTGTAGTCGCCGGCAGAGAGATTGTCCAAACTCCAATTGAATCCGGCAAAACTGTCCGTTGCGTTGACCGCACCACTGACTTGTACATTATAGGTATAGGAAGTGTCTTCCACTTTTATAGAAATACTGTTTTCTCCGGCACATTTTTCGGTTTTCGAGATAGCGAAGTTTTGTGCAGGGATATAGAACAAGATACAGCCATCCAAGTTGACCACTTCACCCAAGGGGGTATTGGCGCAGATATCGTAGGGATTCCAAACCCCGTCGTGATCAAAATCATCCGTGACATCACCCACACCATCGCCATCTTCATCGGTTTGATCCGGATTGGATACCGTAGGACTGTTATCAATGATATCTGGGATGCCATCGTTGTCATTATCATCCGTTGGAAGCGCAGGAATGGTCTGCAGCTCGATTGTTGTTTTGCTGTTTTCGGGGACTTGAATCTGCGTTTGTGTAATCACCACCGGGACTTCCGGTTCACCATCGGCCGTATTCAAATATTCCACTTCCACTTCATACACATTATCCTTGTTGTGGTCTTTTGGATTTTCAAAATCTGGAGGATCAATAAAGTCCAGATAATCCTCATTTTCATCGGTGCCTTTTCCTGTTTTATTACTTGCCTTGGGACGATTGCGGATGGTAAATAAGGCGGCGTCATTTCCTCCGGCTACTTTTTTCTTGACCTCCCATTTCCCTACGGCTTTGTCATAAGGATTGAAATACCTTCTGTGATTGACTTTAGCACCCAGATTCTCATCATCGACATTGAACACCGAGATAAAGAAACGCCCGGTATAGGTTGCGTTGGGAATATCGGCGACTTGGATGACCCCATTTTTCACAGAGCTGAGCTCTTCACCCACGGCGGTGATGGTAAAACTGTGACTGGTGTTGGTCTCATAATCTAGGGGCAGCAGTGTTAGGATTTCTCCTTTATCATTAAATTCCAAAAATCCATCTCCAGAGAAACTCAATGTAACCGGTCCCCCCATAGGATCATAGGCATCCACTCGGGCGGCGAGAGTTCCCACTTCTGCATCCTCTCCAATTTCAAAGGTGATGAAGTTGATAACGGGGGGTTGTGGAGCATCATCAATAATAATTTTAACACTCCCCGGCAAGTCATTCGTACCATCGCTAACGATATATCCTAAAGAAGCATTGTTATATCTTGAATTAAACCCTAAAAGGGAACCGGCGGTTACTACAACCCGACCATCGGTTTCGATCCGCAACACTCCAAAAAATTCATTTCCATCCATACGGAAACTCAAGGCCTCACCCTCAGGATCTGTGGCTTCAATTTTTCCAACAACCGTTCCGTTTTCAGGAAGTTGAACAAATTGTATAAAGGTAGTACTGACCTCAGGGAATGGATTGTCCGTATCGCACACATCTCCAATACCATCATTATCCGAGTCCGCTTGATCGGGGTTGGCGGTATCAATACAATTGTCTTCTGCATCAACGATACCATCACCATCCGTGTCGCGTTGGGAGCTACTACATCCATTTTCATCCACAACAGCATCGATGAGTGTTCCATAGGTGGGACTGGTGGGGACGTTATCAATATCTAATTTTGGAGTGTCCGGACAAAGGTCCACATCGTCAAAGACCCCATCCAAGTCTTCATCGGTTTGATTGAGTGCACAGCCTTTTTCATCAACCCCCAATCCAACCTCAGTTCCCGGACAGGCATCGTTCAGGTCTTCCACGCCATCCAGATCACTATCTCTGTAAAGGGTGAACGTACTTTCATTACTTGCAGTAACCTCATAAACGCTAAAACCAAAAGTAATTTCTTTGGTTTCGGTCAAGACGGTTTGTGGGATATAGGTGCTGGTATAGGTTCCGTTTTGATTGTCGGTAACTGGAAACTGATTCGCATCTTGATCAAAGATTTTAATTACCGCACCACCTTCTATGAAATTTTGCCCCAAACTGTCCTTTGCCTGCACCGTAATGGTGGCTAAATTAACGCCATTGGCAATCATGGAAGCCGGAGCCACAACAATGGTAGACAGTAGCGGAGAAACCGGACCTTCCACGGGGGGATTGAGTGTAAAAGTATTGTTGGTTTGTTGGGTGTCCATCGCATTACCTGCAGCATCAAAGACGACTCCAGAAGAAGTGGCGGTGATACTATAAACTTCATTCCCCAAGGGTTTGATGTCATTCAAGTCAAGGGGAATTCGCAAAGTGGTTTCTCCACCCGACAAGGCACCCCCCGTAGTGTTCGTCAAACTTGTCATCGATACTGTAAATGCAGCACCCGCGGTTTGACTCAAAACAAATGGTATTCCATCAAGTGGAGAACCTTTGCTGTATATATATACTCCTTCATTGAAGGTAAGCTCAATATAGGTATTTGAATTTTCAATGGTTACTCCCGTAATTTCCGGGCCGCTTAAATCGTTTAGGGTCACCGTATTACTTTGTGTAAGCGTAAAATCAACGGCAGCATTCGAACTGTCCAACACCGTGGCTGCAGGAGTAATCGTAAGGGTTTCTAACCCATTGGCTGGGGTGCTGAAGACG
>Ga0181605_10000260_pt1 | contig 53489 bp, 42 predicted proteins | sample 041ome_11_FD_148676 | JGI IMG/M metagenome (GOLD analysis project Ga0181605, IMG submission 148676) | Coastal salt marsh microbial communities from the Groves Creek Marsh, Skidaway Island, Georgia - 041411US metaG (spades assembly) | ecosystem: Environmental > Aquatic > Marine > Intertidal zone...
CAATGTAATATAATTGTCACACCCAGAGTTTATACCCTAGCGCATCGGTGATCTCTGTGTATAGCGTTACGCGTGCCTCCAATGCGCGTTCGTGGCGCGTTCGTGGATTTTTATCGCACAACCCCCCCCACCGGGGGCGCGCGTGACGCATATCGACGGCGTCGCAGAGCTATGTGTGTGTATGCAGACACTCGGACACTCGGACACTCGGACACTCGGACGCCCCGGTCGTGGGTCGATGGTCGTTGCGTGGTCGCCAGTGATTGACTGACGCGCGGCGCTGAACGTCGATGAACGCCGCGTACAGCGTGGAAGTGATCCCGAGCGAGGGCGTGGGTGATGATGAGACTGCGATGCGACGGTGCGTGTGCGTCGATGCGATGACGCGATGATATCCGCGATGGATGGATGATTGATTCTCGATGGATTGCTTGATTGATTCTGGTGCTGACTGGGAACTGATGATTATGATTTTCTTTTCGCGATGGGTGTAGGTCGGTGTTACGACCGGGGAGTTTAATGACTGGGTTTGATGCGCCGTTTACGCACGTTCGTACGTTACATGATGTGTGGGAGAGCGCGTTGGAGAGACACGCGAAGGAGAAGTGTTTGGGGACGCGCGGCGGCGAGCCGACGTCGGCGCCGGGGGCGTACGCGTTTAACACGTTTGAGGACGTCGGTCGGGAGCGTGCGGCGTTATCGGCGGCGTTTGCGGCGTTTGGGATTCGTGCGGGTGCTAAGGTTGGGTTGTATTCGATTAATTGTCCGGAGTGGGTGTCGTTGGAGAGCGCGATGACGCGGAGCTCGGTGGTTTCGGTGCCGCTGTACGACACGCTCGGGCCAGACGCGGTGAAGTTTATTTGTAATCACGCCGAGCTCGTGGCCGTGGCGTGTTCGACAGCGGTGCTGCCGACTATGCTTGAGTGCTTGCCGCAGTGTCCGACGGTGAAATTCATCATCGTGTACGGCGGGCGCGGGGCGGGGAGCGGGCCGAACTCGCAGAGTCAAGCGGCGGCTGGCTCGGGTGCGCGCCTCGTGACTTTTGAGGAATGCCTGGAGATTGGCGCAAAGAATCCCGTACCACCGACACCACCTGCGCCTGATGCATTGTGTACGATATGCTACACCAGTGGCACCACGGGCGAGCCCAAGGGGGTGATGTTGACGCATAGGAATTTAATTTCCAACGCCGCCGGGTACGCGTGCGACTTGGATATTTCTCCAGCGGATTGTCACATTAGTTATCTTCCATTGGCACACATTTACGAGCGCGTTACCATGCTTGTCGTGTTGTTCAATGGTGCGAGTGTGGGATTTTTCCGCGGCGACGTTCTCGGTTTACTCGACGACATTGCCGCATTGAAGCCGACGATTTTTTGTTCAGTGCCTCGTTTGTTGAACAGAATTTACGACAAAGTCAACGCGGGCGTGCGCGAGGGTTCGGTTGTGACCCAAAAGCTGTTTCAATGGGCATATGCGAGCAAAAAGCAAGCGCTCGAGCGAGGGCAAAAACCAAACGCGTTCTTTGAAAGGCTTGTATTTTCCAAGCTTCGCGACAAGTTGGGTGGGCGCGTGCGCTACATGTCCACGGGAAGCGCCCCAATCAGCCCAGAAGTCATGGAATTCTTGCGTATATGCTTTGGAGGGATCGTTTTCGAGGGCTACGGCATGACCGAAAGCGCGTGCGTCATCTCGAAAACCGTCGCGTCGGATTTCACCACTGGCCACGTCGGCGCGCCGGCGCCGTGTTGCGAAATCAAACTCGTCGACGTCAAGGAAATGAAGTACACCGCGCGCGACGTCCCGTACCCGCGCGGCGAAGTGTGCGTGCGTGGACCGTCCGTGTTTGTGGGATACTACAAAAGCAAAGCTCAAACGGACGAAGTCATCGATCCCGATGGCTGGTTGCACACGGGCGACATCGGCACCTGGCTTCCGGGCGGTCGCCTGAAAATCATCGACCGCAAGAAAAACATATTCAAATTGGCCCAAGGCGAATACGTCGCGCCGGAGAAAATCGAAAACATTTATGCTAGAAATAAATTCGTCGCGCAATCTTTCGTGTACGGAGACAGCTTACAGGCGTTTCTCGTCGCCGTCGTCGTCCCCGACGAAGAGGTGCTCGTGCCGTGGGCCAAGGAGCGCGGCTTGATGTCGTCGTCGTCGTCGTCGTCGGGTAAACCGACCACCACCTTTGCCGCGCTCTGTGCGCTTCCCCAGGTGAAGCAGCACTTGTTGAAATCCATGATTCACACCGGTCAAGAGGGCGGGTTGAAAGGTTTTGAGCAAATCCGCGCCGTCTTTGTCGCGAGCGAACCGTTTTCGGTTGAAAACGGCTTAATCACGCCCACGTTCAAGTTGAAACGCCCGCAAGCGCTCGAGCGGTATGGCAAAGAAATTAAAGCCATGTACGCCGAGGCGGCAAGAAATCAAGCAATGTGAGAGCGAAGCAAGTAGTTTTGTAGTAGTTTAAGTACAGCAGACGTTTAAGCGTTGTAGTAGTTTAAGTACATCTTTCATGCGCGTGGTGGTGTTAAATGAACACCAGTATTTTTTTACGTCGGCAGAGCGGGCGTGCTCACAGTCCGACCTGGTTTTTTTGTTTGTATTTTGTTTTCTAATGAGGCGCGAAGCGCACTGTTGCCAAATGCATCGTCTAGGCGCTGGACGTGAACTTCGTGACAGCCTTGGTGCCTTCAGAGACGGCGTGCTTGGCGAGTTCACCCGGGAGGATCAATCGCACAGACGTTTGGATCTCACGGGACGTGATCGTCGGCTTCTTGTTGTAGCGAGCGAGCTTGGCGGCTTCGGACGCAATCTTTTCGAAGATGTCGTTGATGAAGGAGTTCATGATGGACATCGCCTTGGACGAAATGCCGGTGTCCGGGTGCACTTGCTTCAACACCTTGTAGATGTAAATCTTGTACGACTCCGTCTTCGACTTGCGGCCACCCTTCTTGGCGCCAGTGGGCTTCTTGGATGCGGGCTTCTTACCGGCCATGTTGATTGATTGCGTGTAACGTGCTTTTCGCGTGTACAGTTGTGACGACTCGCGCACGCGGTCGTCGGATCTACGCCCGAACGCAACGGTCGCGCGAACGCGTTGGTGCGTTTTGATTGGCTCGTGTGTTTTGGGTGCGAGTGTGTTTCATAATTTTCGAGTCTTAATTCGTCGTTTTGGTCAAACCATAATTGACCGATCATGACTCGTCAATTAGCAAACATACTCGTACCCAACACTTTTTTGAGCCACCCCGAATGCAATCATAAAAGCGTCGGTTCGCGCACCGCACAACGTCATTCTTCGACGCACGAGCTCCCGAGCCCGTACGACCCGTAAGCACTCACCGAGCAAAACAAAAACAAAGAAACATGTCTGGCCGAGGTAAAGGAAAGACTGGCAAGAAGGCCACGAGCCGATCCGCCAAGGCGGGCCTCCAATTCCCGGTGGGCCGTGTCGCGCGCTACTTGAAGCAAGGCAAGTACGCCACCCGCGTCGGTGCCGGCGCGCCGGTGTACTTGGCCGCCGTGCTCGAATACTTGTGCGCTGAAGTGCTTGAATTGGCCGGTAACGCGAGCCGCGACAACAAGAAGTCGCGCATCGTGCCGCGCCACATTCAGTTGGCCATTCGCAACGACGAGGAGTTGTCCAAGTTGTTGGGCACGGTGACGATTGCCGCTGGTGGTGTTCTCCCGAACATCCACTCGGTGCTCTTGCCGAAGAAGTCCAAGAAGTCTGATTAAATAGTTATTAGTATTATTGATCAGTTGTCGTTTGGCAAAAGAGTGAGTACTCGAGCGGGATGCGGCGTGTTTGTTCAACGCGACGGTCGCTCGGGTGCTTAAGTTGTAGTATACGTGTAGTAGCCTTTGATACATAGCCTGAAAATGAAATACTTGCAGTTTTTTTAAAAACACTTCTTCTTTCTTGCTTGCACCAATGTGCATCGATTTTGTTATCACAACTGTAGCACTACTACGAATCAATCCTCACTCCTCGACGATGCGATGGGCGACGAGTGTCGTGATCATCTTGACCCATGGTCACCGGTGAACGCTAATCGCTTCAAGTTCAACGAGCCGAAAATCGTCGATCTGTTTGACTAGAAACTCGATTGGCGGTGCGTGGATGTCGTGCACACCCAGAGTGTTTTGAGCCGTGAGCGCGGTGACCGCGGTGGTTGCAAACGCTCCGAGCGCTTGCGTCGCTTTAATATCGGCTTGTATCCCAGCACCCCCACCAGAGTCACTACCAGCGATTATGAGAACGTTGCCTTTGATTGCCATGATGTCTTTTGAATCGCAAGTCCAGCGAGGCGAATTCTGGGGCACAACCACAAGATAAATTATCTTTAACACTGACTACCGTGACTAATGAAAACGCTATTTGATCCGATACCCCTCGCGGGCGTAGTCCTTGCCGGGCTCATATATCTCCCAACGATTCGCGGGGAACATATTTTTATTCTTTTCGTACCACGAGCGTAAAATAACCTTGCCTGGATGGGAGTCTTGACGTTCAATCTTGGCGTTGCCTTGAATTCGCACATCATCCTGAGCGTCAAAGCGGAACAATGGTCCTGATTTCCCACGCGCTTTGGTGACAACAAGCTCGTGAAACGTCAAGTCATGCGGGATTATCAAATCCTCTTTAATGTACATCATGCCCGGAGCATCGACGGCTTTTAAATCACGATTGATTGTTCCTCCCTCAGTGAGCAGCGCCGCGCGCACTTTAACAAGAAAGTGCTCAATAGTGTCCCCTTGCTTCACGCGCATCGTCCCTCCGGCCCGTCGACCACCGTCATAAAACGAGTACGCAACATCCACCGTCTCCGCCTTCATTGCCTCCGCACGTTCGAGGAATTCTGCCGCGAGCGCCTTGCGCTCTTCAGCCTCCGCCTCCTCTCTCGCCTTGTCCGGAAGAAAAGACGTCTCTACATCTGGATTCTTGCCGAGCGCGCCGAACTTCCCGCGCTTTCGAGGCATGTCCATCTGTTGCGTCTCGTCCTCATCACACGCCCCATCTATGTCGAGACCATCGTCGATATCATCCTCGTCGAAGCTCAACTTGCTCGAAATCTTTGCAAGTTTCTTCTTTCTCTTGTCCTTGACGCGCGCTTCTGCCGCGCGTATCGCCTCGAGCTCGGCGGCACGCTTAGCCTCGAGCTCGGCTTCTATTTCCTCCTGGCGTGCGACGAAGTCCTGACGCGTCATCAGCCCAACCGTACTCGCTTTGAATGCTTCGTCGGCGGCTTCAATGGTGGACCCAGAAGCGAAGCCGACCAGCCGGGATGTGGAGGCCCCAGCCGAGGCATCGGCGTGCGCGATAGACGCAGCTTTTGCAGCGTCACGCTCGGCGGCGAGACGTGCGATGCGCGCGACGTCGCGTCCGTTGCCGACGTATCCGTCGAGCCCCATGGTGTGAATTGTGAGGATTATCTCAAGTCAACGCGAGTGTTTTATTCTTGTTGTTTTAGCATCTCTAAAGTCCTAAATATTACATCACGAACGTTCCTGCGGTCGTGCAACGCTACCTAGTCTATCCTTTCCGCGGACGTTTGCCTCCACCCGGAGGCCCGCCCGGCGGGGCTTGCGGCGGGGGAATACCGGGCGGCAGACCGCCGGCTTGAGTCCCGCCAGCTCCCTGTTGCATCATCATCATCCGCTGCTGAATCAACATTTGCTGCTGCTGCATGAGTAGCATCTGTTGCTGCTGCTGCTGAGTGTGACGCAGTGGGACCCCGCCGTACCCGGGTTTGTCTGGCGGTATGGGACCTTTCCATGCGGTGTCTGGCGGCGGGGGTAAAGGTGCGTTAGGAGCCAACGTAGGAGCCGACGACGCCTTTGGAATCTCCGCGTACGTCACCACGCACGTCTTTCCATTAATTTCCCGCCCGTGAAGCTTTTCTTTGCACGCCGCCGCGGCATCAGCGGTGGCAAATTCTACCGCGCAGCACCCCTTGCTCTTACCGGACGCCTTGTCGGTGAAAAACGTCAGCGACTTGACGCGTCCAAATTCCGCTAAAATCTGCTCCAATTCCGCATCTGTGGTCCACCACGTAAGTGATGCGACGTACACAGCTGTCGGACGCGTGTCCTCATCCCCAGGCGGCACTGTAGGTGACGCTGGACGCCCAACCGCTGCGGTCGACGTCTTCGGAGCCTTTGCCAACGCGGGAGGAATCGCCGCCGGAATCGGCTTCGCACTCACCGGCGCTTTGGCACTGAAATCCATCGAATCATCTATATTCACACACGCGCAAAGACAAATACGCGTCAGTCGTCCAACGTCGACAAGTCACGAAAACACCCGCGCAGATCTCCCCACATTCACAGCTCAATCACCCCTCAGCGCGAGCTCGACGACGCACGCGCCGCGAACGAGACGACGCAGACGCACCACAGTCACCATACAACAATGCCTCTTCATCTATCTCGTCATCCTGCATCGTACCCGATGCGACGCACCCGCGCCCGCGCGTGATTCTGCCGACGACGCGCGCGCGACGCAATCCTCCACGCCGTCCGCCGACGCCGTCGCGACGAACGCGCACGACGCGCCCGCCGATCGATGTCCCTGCGCTTTCGAACCCCGCGCGTGCGCTTTCGATGGTGCTTTCGATGACGACGGGAACGCCGCGTCGGGCGTGGGTTCGAATCGATCGATGATGATCGATGCGAGCGCTTTCGCGAGCGCTTTCGAACGGTGCCCGCGGCGTGGGTCGGCGAAAGCGTCTATGATTACCTTTCGAGGTTCGGGAAAGTTAGTTTCGATGAGGGCCTCGAAAGGAACCCGAGTGGTTTCGAGTGGGTCTTTGAAGCCTGGTCAAGGTTCGAGTGCTTTCGATGTTTTCAGTGAAAGTGATGAGTCTGGTTTCAATGGGGAATTGATCGATATTGATTTGATGTCATTTCTGTCGCGACGATTAATGACTCAGCGTGGAGTACCCCATCGTCGCTGTTCTCGCGAAAGTCGACGGGGCGAAAGTCGATCGACGGCGTCGCATGGTAATAGATGTGTTATGATTCACCTTTTCTATCGTTTGTACCGTGTCTCCTTACGTCCGACGAGCGCGTTTTTCTCGTGAAGACGAAAGAGTCATACGGCGTTGGTGGTGGAGCCTCGCCGCGAGTCGCATCGACGCGAACGCGCGAGACATATGGTCGACAAAATGGAACCCATGCATCATTTTCTTCACCAATGATATAACAGTTACATGTGTTGATGTTTCTACTGTAGTCTCAGCGCATATGTCGTTACTATTGTAGTTTTGTTTATTTCAAACCAAATTCTATGGCAACGTCGAACGGAATTTAAGCAGGCGCTTCAACGCGGTGAGCCAGAACGAACATTCGTCCCAATCCCCGGTCGTGAGGGCCATTTGAATGTTTTGCGCGCTCTGGTAGTCCGCCATATCGAGTGCTTGGGCCAAGCTCTTCAATTTCTCAGTCACTGAAGAAGAAACTTCGCCGATGTTTGCCTTGAACAAGAGCACCGCGAGTCGTTTTGAACTGTCGTCCATTTCCTTTCGTTTAGCGGGATTCGCACCTGCGGCCTGTGCGCACACGTCATACATCGCTCTGAGAGACGCAGTGATCACGGCGAGATCGCCTGACACTTTGCTCGTGTCCACATTCTCCATCGTACAATTCGCGGGAGGTTGTGGCTTGGCTGGCGCCGCTGGTTGGGGGGGCGGTGCCTGCTGCTGCGGTTGCGACGGCGCTAAAGGCTTCAGCGTAGGGGTCATGGGCATCGGTGCCTGCGGGCTAAACGCTGATTGCGGCGGTGGAGCGTGTCCATACGTCGGCTGTTGTTGCGGCGGCGGCGGCGCGCTTGAATATGACTGCGAAGGGGGCGGCGGTGGAGCACTCGTGCCATACGCTGGCGGTTCCGCCGAGCGTTGGGGAATGGAAGGGGGAGGCGCTGTCGGCGTTGGATTGAACATCGCCGCTTGTGGCGCCGCCGTCGGTGGTGGTGGCGGTGCACGTTGTTGTTGCTGCTGCGGTGGTGCACCGCCCATACCGCCGTGCTGGTACGTCTGCTGCTGCGATTGCATTGGCGTCGGTACCATCATACCTGGCATCATCGGAGCGCCCTGGGGCGGTTGCGAAGGTCCCGCCCCGTATGCCGGTTGTGACGCGCCCATCGTTCCCGCAGCCACTGCGGCAGCTACAGAGTATGCAGGAGTCATTCCAGGTCCAGACGCTTGCATCGGCGCTTGTGGGCTCGGATACGAAGCCTGCGCTGAATAGGCGCTTTGAACCGGAGCGCTATCATAAGCCGTTTGACGCGGTGGCGGCAGCGGTTGTTGCTGCTGCTGCTGAGCTTGGGCTTGAGGCGGAGGAGTACCGTACGCAGATTGTTGCGGCATACCTCCATAGGTGGACTGCACATCTTGCTGGGGTGCATACGCCGCAGGCATCATGGGGGTAGACTGCGGTGCGCGTTGTGGTACCGGAGGGGCTCCATAGGACGTCGTCTGAGCACTGTACGCATTCGCTTGGGGCGACTGCGCGTACGGAGACTGCTGCTGCTGTTGCGGAGGTTGCTGATATGATTGTTGCTGTTGCTGCTGGTACGGCGCAGGCTGCGACATACGAGTCGGAGCCGTCGCTGGGGCGCTCGTGCTTGCTGGGTTTGAAATTCCACTTCTGATGATGCGGTTACGCAACACATTCACCTCCTCGCTAGGGACGCCTGGGACCATACCCAAGTAATCCAAAGCATGGTCTAAGTCACCCTGCGAGGACAACATTTCCGCATAGTTTGTTATCAACGACGTGAATCCCTGAGTGGATTCTGTTTGTCCAGCTGCGCGTGTCAACATGACTGCCTTCTCCACGACGTCGTACAAGTCCTTCGGCGCAAAGTTTCGCGAAGGTAAAGAGGACAACCAATACTTGATAGCGGCGTCGACATTGCCAGCGCAAATATGGCATAACATTGCCGCTCGATGATCACCGCTGGAGGCCAGACCTTCAGCCAAAACTTCAGCCAAAGGGCCCCATTCTTCGCCAGGAGCATAGGTGCACAACATTGCCAATGTTTCACGCCACGCCGAAACAGGTCGGGCCTTGACGAGGTTGGACAGGTTCTTCCCAACAACAGCTGCGGCGACCTGCATATACGGACGCGGAACGCGCGCGATGTGCGCTGCCTGAGCCTCTGCCCACAAGTCAGGTCCGCCTGCGGCGGCAAGAATGAGCGCGTCCGCATAGCGGCCAGCCTTTTCACATGCCGCCACGGCAGCTCTGTAATCACCAACGATTAAAGCGCGCTGAATCTCAAAATCGGCTGCTTCGGGGGGTGGCGCTTGTGCGGGTGCAGGAGACTTTGGTTTCACTGGCGATGCCTTTGGCTTTGGCAGTACCTTGGGCGGCGGAGGCTTCGGCGCCTCATCGCCGAGGTTATCAAAGAACGCATCATTGTCCTCCACAGGAGTCATTAAAGCCGGCGACGTCGGTGCACTAGATGCCGTATCATGCTCATCGTCATCAGGACCAGCAGACGCGTCATTTAAGGACAAAGCAGCCATGGACTTTTCGCGAGCCTCCAACGCGTCGCCAAACTCAAGGTGTCGCAACATTTCTCGGCGAGCATCCTCCGTAAACAGAATGCTCATAAAGGTCCAAGCTTCCTTGTCATCTGCGGGTGCATCAGCACGCTTAGTGTTGCAAAAGTTGATGAGCTCATCGGTCTCACCGCTCTTGATGACCTTTTCAAACTCGCCTCGCACTTCGTCCGTGACCCCAGGCTCTGATGAGTCACTCTTGACGGATATGACGGAAATCGCCGTCGACGACGATAATGCACCCGAAAGCGAAGCACCATGGGCGATAAGTTTACCACCGAAACCGAACGTCGCACCGCATGGACGCTTCATCCACTCCGGAGCGCGCTTCATTGCAACCTTTGGTCCGGCGCTCTGGGCGTGGGACAAACCTGAAAAGTCAGACGCCACACCGTGCGCTTGACCACCCGCAGCTTGTGGCGCACCAGCTTGCTGTAAGTTGTGCAGCGTAATTTTACCATCGAACGACGACGTTGACAAAATTCCCGGCGTCGTCTTGCTCCACTGAACGTCAAAATTCCAATTACTGCTCGCTGGGAGTTCAGAGATCACCTCTCCGGCTTCTGTGTCCCAACACAAAGTTCTGTTATCCTTACCACACGTGAGGAGTAGCGAAGGATCTTGTAAGTTCCACGCCATGGCTAAAACACCCTTGGAATGCGCCACGAATTCGCGCGCGGGTGAGATGGAGTTCCGCAAATCCCATACTTGCAACGAACACGAACGGTCATCGTCGCTCGCGACGATGAGCTGGGTGGCGACTTCCGGATTCCACTGCAACGCCGAGCATCTTCGTCGAGAATTCGGATCAGTGAACGAAATGACCGGCCGCTGGCGCTTCAAATCCCACACCACAGTGGTGCCGCTCAAGGAGGAGCTCGCCAAGATGTGCTGCACCTTGTGATTCCAAGCCAGAGACGATACCTCACCAGCCGTCGGGCCTCCGCTTCCAGACTTCAACGCCGGATACAACGATGGCTTAGTCGGGTTTGCTAAATCCCAAATGCAAAGCTCCCCGTCTTCTGCACCTGAAGCGAGCAAGTTTGGAGAAAACGAGTTAAAGTCCAACCCGCGCACCGCGCCTTGATGCTTCGCAAGCTTTGTAATAATCGCACCACTCTGCGCGCCATCTACAATCTTCGCTGGATTGTACACATTTACGGTTCCATCTACTAATCCGCCCGCGATAACACCTAGACGCATCTCCTCGCTCGTCTCGCTCCCGCATGTCCCCCAGACTAAACGGTGAAATCGCTCCGTCGCGGGCACCGCGCGTCCAACCACTGGCATCTCCAAATCTTCCGACGCATAATTCGTCTCGAATATCTCCAAACATGCCGTGGTACTGAACGACAAATCTATCGCCCCCGCCATCGTACCCGTCGCGATGAACGGGGCATTCGGGCTGCGCTCGCGCGTACGACAAAGATCATCACACACGTCAGTAAACGGACACACGCACGCGACGACGAACGAAATCTACGTCCCATACACGCGCAAGCGACGAAACACATCATCTGTAGTCACTACACTTATAATTCCGCGATAACCTGCGCCCCATCGTCGTCAACCTCCACGAAATCCAATCTCAATTCAGATCGTTCCGCGGACCACCGTTCATTCGACGCGCCCCGCACCCCGCACCACCTGCGCTCGCGATCACCGCTCGCACACACGCACCTGAACGCCGTCGTCGCACATCGATTCGCGCGCTTTACCGTCGTCATCGTCGCTCGCGCGCGACGTGCTCTGACGACTTGACTCGTGTAACGAATCATCACGAATTCAGCCGCGGCAGCAACGATACAACAGAACACGGCGCGCGCCGACGTCTCGACGCGCGGGACGCCACCGCGCGCACGCACGGACGCACGAACGCGCGCGGTTGCTGCGGGTGCGCGCGATGAATTTCTTAAAGAAGGGCTTGCGGTCGCTCAAGCGCGCGGTGCTCGGGGACGACGAGGGCGCGTCGGACGATGAGCTCCACGATGAAGATGGGTATAAAAAGTCGAGAATGCGCGGGAGACGACGGGCACGGACGCCTGTGATCGAGAGCGCAGTGTCGGAGCTGAGCGGGATCGCGCACGGTGGGGTGCAGGGGTTTAATTGGGTGGCGGAGCGCGCGAAGATGGATGACGACGGGGACGTGGCGGATGAGTTCATCGTCTGCGAGGACGACGATAGGTCTGCTGTGAAGTCGACGACGAAGACGACGAAGGGAAAGGGGAAGAAGAAGTAAAATTCTTGGGATTCGATGCAAAGAATTGAATCTCGTAGCTATATGATTATACGACGCGACCCACGGCGCTGCGAAACCACCCGTGGAAGCAGCGCATGTATCGACGGAACAAAAAAATTGTTGATCAGTGAGCTACTTCTATGTTTGCGCCTTTACCTTGAGCTTACGTCCTCCGATGCGCACACCGGAATCGAGCTGTTTCTGCGCCGGTAAGGATTGCAAGTAAAATGTCCCTGGACCTTTAAGGCGAACAAAGAATAAACCAGCGCCGCCAAACACGGCTGCGAGCGGTGAAGTGGCGACCTCGAGTGAGTACCCAACCGATCGCTCGAGTGCCATGACCGCACGCGAATCGACAACCATCTCTTCATTGGCTTTGAGGGTGTGACGCATCACTGTGCCTTTACCGGTGACGCACACCGTGCCATCTCCGACGAGCCATTCACCGTTGAAAATGCTATTTCCCTTGGACAAAACCAAACGTAACGCAAAGCCGACGCGATATTTCACCATGTCCATGAATGTCTGCGTGCCATTCTCATCATCCGTGCGGACAGCGGCGGCGGCGGTGATTCTTATGCTACCCTTGGAGCACATGTATGAGTCACGAGCGCAAAGAATATCATTCTTTGTCTTGTCCTTAAGCTCGATCACGGCAATCTTGTCGCCTGGTTCTAATCCACCAACGGCTACGTATCCATCGGTTTGTCCTAAGTTTCTAAAGGTGTTGATGAAGAAAGGCTCACCCGCCAATGTCCGAGCTATGGCGCCGCCTAAACCGCCAGGCCCGAGTGACGTGATAGAAATCACATTCGAGCTCATGTAGCACATCGCCCCTGGACTCGCCGCGACTTCTTCACCGGGTTTCAACTTGATTTGTGCAATTTGCGTATCGCTACCGACAATGGTCACGTCGTCTGGAAGGTTCGGGTTCAAGTGTGAGTTGACGTTGACCTTGTCTTCAATCATGTCTGGAATCGACTGCTTGTATCGCCCACTGGCGATCAACCGGGCTTCACGACTGTTATTAAGCAACTTTTCAATCGCATCATCGCTACCGCTCATGTCGCTCACCAAGGTATTCGCCAAATACTGCTGCAAACCAAAGTTTGCTACAAACATGACGGCGAATACGCCGCCGGCGACAAGAAAAATTCCCCACCCCGTACCTATCGCGCACGCCAACCACAACGTACCCATATAAGGATCGTTCGAAATGAAATAGCAATACCAAGCGCAGAGCAAGAACCCACCGACCCAGTACAACCCACTCTTACCGTTTCGAACCCAAATGAAATTTTTCTCCCCGCCTCCGTCGCCCGACCCGTTCTCGTCGTCATCCCATCCTCCATAGCCATCTCCACTCCCACCACTGCCACCGCCACCGTTTGACTTACCGTTTCCATCGTTCCCCGCACCACCAGCCGCCGTTCGCACGGGTTCATCAAACCCAAAATCTCTTCGCGTCGCTTCGTCCGCGCGCTCGCGCTTTTCCCGCTCCGCGTCCACCGCAGCCACGCCCCCGAGCGCCGTCGCCGCAAACGCCGCAACATCGCGCAACGTTGACATCGCGAGCCCAGCGAGCAGGGTGAACTGCGTCGGGTCGCCATCGGCCCCACCGGGCGCGCCAGAGGGAAACAAAAACGCTCTCGTCCCTAACGAGAGTCCGCGTTGGGGTCGCCGCCGCCGTGTGCACCGATCCAGCGCGCGCACGCGCGCGCGCGCGCGCGACGACGACGCGCGAGAACATTCGCGCGGGTAAACGCCACCTCTCGCGCGCGCGAACGACAGCATCGCGCGACGCGTCGACGATGAGCTCGGCGCGCAGCAATGACGAGGGAAACACCACAGCTCGTCGTCACATCGCGCCGCGCTGACGCCGATGGACGTCGTGGATCTCACGTCGCCGGCGACCGACGCGGCGAAATCGCGTTCGCGGCGCCGTTCGCGCGCGCTCGCGCTCGAGGACGACGACCGCGATGGGGGAGCTGGGGCGTCGAGCGCGCGCAGCGCGTCATCGGAGGACGTTGAGATAACTAAAGAAACGACGACGACGACGACGCGAGCGGCGACGCGACCGCGGGTGGCGGTGAATGACGACGATGAGATTGTGGTAGTGTCTGAATCTGCGCGCGCTCCCGCGATTGCATCGCGGATGACGCAGCGTGAGCGCACGCGGAAAGAAAGGGTGGAGCGGGCGAGCGCCGCGGGCGGGCTCACGGCGCTCGGAGCCGGGACGGCGTCGGATGACGGCGCTGGGCCGTCCGGGGCTGTTGGTAAGTGCGCGATATGTTTGGATGCGTATGTGAATGCGACGTCGACACGTTGCGGGCACGTGTTTTGCGCACGGTGTATCGCAGCAGCGTATAAGCACAGCGGCAAGTGTCCAACGTGTCGGAAGAAGGTTGACAAGAAGAGCTTGCGTCGCATCTTCGTGTAAAACATGTTTATATGTGTATCTCATCGTTTACATTTTGTACTAGTAGAAGTAGTGTTTAGAGGTGTAGTAGTACCATTATCCTAAAGTTTATTGGGGTTGTCGATTAAGCGCTCAAGGCGTTCGATAGCTTCCTCGTCTGCGCTCAACGCCGTAAATTTGTCCTCATACTGTTTTCGTTTACGGACTTCGTAATCCACCAACACCGCGGTTTGGCCCTCTTCGGCCAAGCCTTGTTGCTCCTGAATTTCATGAATTTTGATCAAGTCCACTAATGACGCCAACTGACTGGGTAAATCTTCCTGCGCCTTGCTCAACGTGAATGAACTTTGCACCATGTCGAGAGACTGAGAGATGTCTGTCTTTGTGGTTTCAATGACGATGCCAGCAATCAATCGTAGCGACATCGACACGAGTTGATTATTGCCACTATAACCGTGAGCCATTTTGAGAGCGCGACCTAAACGAGCCTTGGCTTCGTCGACATTTGATTGTTGGAGCAACGCGTAGCCGGCGACGAAGAGCGCCAAGGCTTGATCGGCGACGCTCGGTGAAGACGTATTCGGGTCCTTCAAGACCTTGTCTTTCTTCCCAACTTGCGTCAGGGTGGCTTCGTGCATGCGAATAACGGGATTGACTATGTCTAATGCACGACTCTGACTACTCTCCTCGTCGATGCATAAGATGGAGAGCGCCGCGCAGCACGTGCCCACGTCTCTCCAGCTCGGCGTCGCGGCTTTGGTGCTTGCACTCATGAAGCGCACCGAAGCTTGTTGAAATTTACCAAGTGAATGTAATGCATGGCCAACAGTCATATCAACATGTGACGCAACGAGGGAGAGCGTTTGTGGGTACGTCTCAATCATATCTGTCAACTGGCAGCACACGTCCAAGGCGACGGCGTACTTGCACGACGTCAATGCCACCGCGACGATGGATTCCAAGCACATCACTCGTAAAATCAAGTATGGTTGGCAGTCATTCGCCACACGAAGCTGCATTTCATCTTCGCACGTCACCCATAATCGTTCGTCTTCTTCGGATTCATCCATTTCGGTCTTAGGAGCGTCGCCGCCTTGCGGGAGCACGCCGAGTGTTAACAACTCGCCATCAATAATCTCCTTAGCTTCAGTGAGATCACTCAACGCATCACCGAGTTTTCCAGCCGGACGGCACACTTCAGCCATAAGAAGTTTGCATAACGCGAAAGCTGCGGGGTCAGGAAGCCAAGTGTACGCGGCTTCGCTTGAACCATGTTCTACTTCGCGCATCAACCCGCGAAGCTTTTGCCTGTCATTCGTTGCGCTTAAAGCGTCACCTTCTAACAACTTGGCCAACGTACGGATGACGGCGTAGTGAAAACGTAATCGAGCAGTGTCTTCGGCGGCTTCATTTTCGGCCAGCATTCTACTCATGGCATCATCAGCGTTCTTTGCGGCGGCTAAAACTCGCGCAGGCTCCACGCCACTCGCTCGCTGTATCAACGCTCGCTGAAGTTGTGCCACCGTAAACAGCACCTCCATGCGCGATCCATGCTCACCATGAATCGAACGCACAACCTTCATGCCGGCATCCAAAAAGCTTTCACACGCACTGTAATCCTCCTCTGCTAAAGACGCGTCAGCGTGCTCTAAATAGTAGTGAAACGTCCACATGGTCCAAATCGCGTCGTCTGGCGAGCGTTCCCGCATCCCGATAGCCACCACCAACCCTCGCTGTGTCGCGTTATACCTTTGCTTGCGATAGTCCAAACCCATAATCTTATACGTTCGTCCAAGTAAACTCAACCCCAGGCACTTCAACTCCTCGCAACGCTTTAAAGGCTTCAACAACACTTGCGTAGCTTCCAAGTGTGTCTTCGCCCGCGTCGCGTTATCTGTCCATCGCAGCAATAAACCCGCCGCCTTCACCCGAGCGCGCGCCTCATCGATCGGTAAGCACTTTGCACGCGTCTTTGAATTCTCAATAATTGTTTCGTAGGTTTTTAACGCCCCTAACACGTCACCAGAGTCTTCTAATTCTCGCGCCAAGATGAAGAGCGCATCCGCGACGTCGCTCGATCGCGCCTCCTGCGCGTCGTCCATCGTCAAATCCTCATCCTTCGCCTTGGGATTGGGCGTGCGCGATGGTTTCGCCGCGCTCGATGCGGTTTTTTTCTTTCGCGGCGGCATCGCGCGCGGAGGAATGACGGTGGCGCGCGGGGCGATGATGAATTTGGCGCGAAAATTTCAACTTGAAACTGGAGCTGCGTTGGTTGTGTTACATTGGCGTCGATTGTGAAGCTATATCGACGACTGTGGCATCGCTAGGACAACGCCCTGTCACCGAAATACACCCATAAGACGAATCTCGTGGGATTGAACGCGACGAGGGCGGCGAGCGGCGCGGCGACGGCGCACGCCGCGGCTGGGTACAGGAAAAATTCCGTGCGTTCGAGAAACGGCAACGCGTTGTAGCCAACAAATACGCAATAATTGTGGTAGACTAGGGCCACGGCGTATAACAAGCACGACGCGATCGCGGCGACGTAGCCCTGACGCGCGAGTAAGGGTGAGGCGAGGCCTTGAACGACGTACAGGAGTACGTACGTGGGCGCAAAGGCGTTGCAGTGCACGTCAAACGCGTACAACCATTCCACTTTTTGCTCCACCGCGTGCGCGTGTCCACCGATCGTCTTGGCGCGCAAGTACTTGTTAGCTAAATACCACCCGATCGTGGCGTAGGCACATCCAAAACCTAAATAATCCCCTAGTACGCACCGCGTCACGACGCGCGCCGCGTGTCCTCGACCGTTGGCATCGTACGCGGCGCAGTACAGCAGCGCCGCCACCGCTACAAAAATCGCACTCAACACCACAAACGTCGGGTCATCTCGCGCCCACTGATTCTTTGTCTGCTTTCTATACGTCGTGTGTCGGTACACCGTCTTCGGGTTGACGCACATCGACGCAAACTGCCACAACGAATACTCTACATCCATCTGTTTCCAGCGAAACGCTCGGCGAAGATAGTGTCCGTACGTCGCGTTACGCGTCGCCGCGGAGACGTACATGGCGTAGCGTTCGGCGTAGTTTCGCTGCATGGGCACGGACGGTGCGTCTTTCGTCGTCGTCGGGAGCACCATCGTCGGCGCGCGCCGAAGAATGCAGAGTTCCGCTCCGACAGACGTTCGTTGTGCCTTGGTCAAGATGTATATGGTTTTTTGTGTTTTTGTTTACAAATGGTGCTGTCGCTCTAAGATGACGATTTCTAGAGGACAAAGATAAAGGCGATAATGTTGCACGCGTGCGCGTGCGTGTCTAGTACCCTCGCTCGTCGTCGTCGGGGTCGAATTCAAAGTCTTCCGGGGGCGCGGGTTCATCGTCGTCAGCGGCTTCAACCGGCTGAGGAGGTGTTTGAGGCTTGAATTTCAAGTCCACGTACGCGATTTCTTCACCCGGAGTGGTGTCTCGAAGAACGATGAAACCACGGCAGGGATACTTGGTTGAACTCGTGGCGGCGATGGGGACGAAACGGCTCTCGGGGTCAAAGCGGACGGCTTTGTCTTGCGCCGCGGTGATGCGAGATGGATTGGTCAACTCTTCGCTCGATGGTTCAGGTTTTTCTTCCTTCTTCGCCTCATCTTCGCCTTCCTTCTTTTCAACGTCCATGGCGTCGGCGTCGGGCTTGGTTTCCTCGGCTTTGCCAGCCGCCTTGGTAGCGTCATCGACTTGCATGCCATCCGCGTTCTCCTCAGCCTTCTTCTTATCCGCCTTTGCTTTTGCCTTGGCAGTGGTACTCAAAACTGCCTTGGTAACCTTGCCGGTGTCCTTCTTGTCATCTTCAGTTACGGGAGTCAAATACGCGAACGTTGACGGCTTGACATGAGACGTCACCGAGCAATGTGGCATTGCGAGCGTACTATCGACGGCGATGAACGCAGTGGGCACAAATGTGAGAGAGATGAAGTACGACAGCGGATACCAGTACCAGTACTGCGTGAACACCAACATGCCCAGTACAGAAGTCATACGCGGGCGACCAGTTCGCGATCGCAAACCAATGGTGACGTTGCGCCCGCCAGCGTCGAGGATGCCTTGCGCCATGATGGCACCCATCTTTGTCATCGTGGCTTCATGCGGCTCTTGGATGTGACCCATGACTTTCTTGCGGAAAGCAGCGAGTTGTTTTTCGTTTTGCTGCACACGCACCATGGCCATGGCAATCAAGGCTCCTTGTTGCACAAAGTCAACAGGGTCGTTCATCATCGGCTCAAGGAGAGCGATGGCGTCGGCGAGACCGGTACCCGCACAAGCGATACCGACAGCCATGGCAGAACCGTACCGGACATGCGGGTTGTATGACTCCGCGAGGAGTGCAACAACGCGCGGGCACTGTTCAGGAGTAGAGCACAAAACGAAACCTAAAGACATGACCGCAGCGCGGCGCACGTCGTCTGATACGTCAGAGACAGCCATATGCAAGAGCTTGCGCAGGGCGTTATTGTTACCCGTACCAGCGTACGCAGATGCCGTGGCGAGACAACCACCATAACGCATGATTTTGTCACCGTCATGAATCATAGACTCGATCAAAGGATCACCGGCTTCTTCACGTCCATACACAGTGAGCGCCATACCGAGTGAGCAACCGCGCACAATCTTCCCGTGGCTCGTCTTGCCACAGTACTGGTGCATTTCTTGCACTCTTGCCGTGCCCATACCAGCGTAAAGAAGACCTAAACCAATACCAGCTGCTTCACCAGCGACGGCACTATCGGTACGCAGAATGCGGAACAATTCACCGTCGGCTTGGGCGTTGCCGGTGCCAATGGCGGCGAGACCCATGCCGAGGCAAGCGCCGTGCTGAATCACCTCGTTGTTGTTACCACGCGCGCGTTCGAGCAAGAACGGGAGAGCTTCTCCGGGCTGCGCGGTGTGAATCAAGCCCATGGCATACAATGCGCCACCGAGAGTGTAAGGTGATGGCGCCGGGAGAAGTTGAGAAAGCAACTGACGGGAATCCTTGGTGCGACCACGGTGAATCACGCCAACGCCCGCCGTGGCGCTAAATCTCGCCCAGTTTGTCGCTCGACTCAACCAATCCAAATTATCTCGCAGAAACTGATCGCACGTCGTTCCGGCATGGGTCAATGCGTTGGCCAAAACCGTTGCAGAATGGCACACGGAGTTTCTCGACTCAACCGCTGTCTTGACTTGCTTCAGCAACAACAAGTCAGCGTGATTGTGCGAGTACAAAAACTCCAAGTACAGCGAAAAGGGCAGTTCGCCGCTCAAAATACTACGTAATTTGTCTAAAGGTTCGCTCGACCCACCCGAACTTGCTAAGATGTCGTTCACCGTGTTCAAAAACGGCTGAATGTCGTTCTCAAACAACGAGAACGCAATCTGGTACGCCAACAACTGCTCACTCTCCTCGCCGGCAATCAACTTGCTCAACACATCGGCGATACCGTTTGCGTCTTGGAGCAGCATCAAGCACTGGCACATGTTCAAAAAGTTGGGCTCGCTCAACGTCGAGTACATCTTCGCCAACAACCGCAACACGTGTTGTCGAAATTCTCTCACCGACACCAAACTCGAGCAAACCTTCATAGAGTACGACAACGATTCCGCCATAGAGTCTGATCTCGCGATAGCTTCTTCCAATTTGTCCAATCTCTTACTCTCCAACGCGATACCGATCGCTTGGAAGTATTGACCTTCGCCCAAGCACCGCTCAAACATCCGTTCTACGATTTCAACCAACGCCCGCTCGATCCCATCCTTCGTCGCATCACCCAACGCGCACGCCATATCTAACGCCTGTCTCTGTTCCACGTATGTATCGATAGACTTTGCGATTAAAGTTTGCACAAAGTCATTCTCTTCATTCACGTCGAAGAGATCCCCGGCGCGAAGCGCGTAGTGCAACGCGTCGTTCAATTCCCCGAGATGGTAAAACACCTGTTCGCACGCACGCACATACATGTAACTCGTCAGTATCGTCCGTCTCGCACGCCTCACACACCCCTAACATCGCGAACGACGCACGTACAACACTACGCGTCACAAAGTCAACCGAAAGAGGGGATCTGATCCAACCCACAGATTACGCGCGCGCCACGCGTCGTCTTCGCTCTCACCTTGCTCGCCAACAGCGCGGCTTCACAGCGCGAACTAAATTCTTCGTCTTCGTACAGCGCTTCGATCGTCGCGATCGCGCTGGCGACCTCGGCCCACTCGTTGTCCACGACGGCGTGGAGTCGTTCGAGCGCGTGCACCTTGAGCGCCTCGCGCGGCTCGTCCAAGAGCGATAACAGCGCGCGGGCGGCGGACGGCGCGGCGAGGGACGGATCGTGCGCGTGCGGCGCGCGGCGCGCGGCGGCGACGGCGGCGGCGGACATGTCTGCGTGCCCGATTGTGCGGCAGTTGCGTGTGCGTTTGCATCGTTTTCGGCACTGGTTGACGCGCGCGTCATGTCTTTCGCGAGCGCGTGCGATGCGATGCGCGCGCCGCGTGCGCGCGGGAGCATGCGTGCGGCGCATTTGGCGCGGCGGAGGGCCCATCGACGCGCGTGCGTGGCGTCGGCGTCGGCGTTCAAGGCGAGCGATGGGGTGTCTCTGGAGGTGCGCACGCGGAGCGCCACCGGCGGCGACGCGTCGAGCTCGGGCGATAGTCGTAAGAAGCCGACGATTGTGTTCGTGCACGGGTCGTACCACGCGGCGTGGTGCTACGAGGAGTATTTTGCGCCGTGGTTCGCGCAGCGCGGCTACGCGACGGCGAGCGTCTCGTTGCGCGCGCACGGCTCGAGCGAAGCCACGCCTGGGAGTAAAGTTGCGGGGACTCTGGCGTCGCACGCGAAAGATTTAGAAGAAATTTTATGCAAGCATGAGATTTGTGGCGGTGATGGGTCGTCGCCGAGACCTGTGGTCGTCGGGCACTCGTTTGGCGGTTTGGTCGTGCAGAAAGCGTTAGCCGCGCCGTCGGCGTCGACGCCGCGCATCGTTTCGCCTGCGCTCATGAGCGCCGCAATTTTGCTCGCGAGCGTGCCTCCGACGGGAAATTCCGAGATGGTCAAACGATTTCTCAAACGTGATTTATTCGCAAGCTTGAAGATTACCTATGCGTTCATCACGAAGGCATTTGGGACGAATCCAAAGTTGTGCCGTGAGTGCTTCTTTTCAACAGACACCGCCGAAGAGGACGTCGAGCGCTTCACGCGCAAGATAAACCACTCTTCCCGGTTGCGAATGTTGGACTTGAAGGCGCTGAATTCTGAACTACCAGTCCCAAAGCCCACTGGGGTGAACGCCAAAGTCCCCGTGCTCGTCGTCGGCGGAGATAGCGACTTTGTCGTCGACCGACAAGGTCTCGAAGAAACCGCCGCGTGGTACGACTCCGAAGCTGGTCGCCCCGTCGTGCTGCCAAACACCGCCCATGACGTCATGCTCGACACCCGCTGGCTTGTCGGCGCGCAAACCATCGAAAAGTGGATCGAAACGAATGTCATTTAATAAAAAGCTACACGTCGTCCCAAAAAGCTCGTCTTGTGACGTCATTGTAACGCACGGCTCTTTAGCCGAGCTCGCGCCATGCCCGAGCTTCCTGAAGTCGAACGCGCACGGCGATTAATTCACGACCATGCCGTCGGACACGTCATCACCGGCGTCCATCGTCCCACGCCGCTCGACGACAAAGTGTTTGTCAATGTCCCCGAAGGCGCGTTCGAGCGCGCCTTGTTGCACAAGACTCTGCGCGAGAGTCATCGGCACGGGAAACAGCTCTGGTGGACGTTAGCCGATGACGACAAGAAAGGTGGGATAAAGAAGGAGGAGAGCGGCGAGGATGCGCCGTCGACGTCGTCGGCTAACATCCCGATGTTTCACTTGGGCATGACGGGCGCGTTTGTCGCGAGAGGCGTCGAGGGCCTGCAATACTACAATAGCAAAGCGAGTGGAATGGGAGACTGGCCGCCGAGATTTGCAAAGCTTGTGGTGACGTTTGCGAACGGGGCTGAGCTCGCGTACGTCGATCCGAGACGGTTTGGGAAGATTAAACTCGTGCCAGAGTTGAAGGATGTCATCGGCGGCCTTGGGCCGGACCCGTACCACGACATGCCCAATGCTGAAGACTTTGTAAAGCTATTCGCGAAGCGCTCGATAGCGATTAAGTCTGCGCTCATGGATCAGAAGATCATCGCGGGCATAGGAAACTGGATGGCGGATGAGATTTTGTATCGCGCGCGCGTGCACCCAGAGTGTCGATCCAACGAGCTCAGCGTTACGCAATTTGCGGCGATTCGCGAGCAAGTCGAGTACGTCGTGCGCGTCGCATGCGAAGCAAATAGCGATCATGATCTGTTTCCCAACGACTGGCTCTTTCACGTGCGTTGGGGAAAGACTGAAGGCGCCAAAGTGAACGGCGACGCGATAAAGTTCATCGAAGTCGGCGGTCGGACCACCGCATACGTCCCTAAATTACAGTTGAAAACCGACGGCGGGCCACCGGCGATCGCGGCATTGACGAAAAAGTCTCCAACAAAGAAGCGCCAAGCCGCTGCGGCGAACTTGACGTCTGAACAACCGACTTCGGTTGGGCGGAGAAAGGCGCCCGTCAAGGCTTCGACGCAGACGCCTCGCGCGAGGCTCCCTCGAGCCGCCGCCATCGCCGCCGCCTCTGCGTTAGCGCGCTGATCGCATCACTATTATAATTCTTTTACATTGCAATTTTAATTCTTATATTCATGTACGTCGTCTCACGCGCACGCCAAATCCCACACGAACGGCGCCTCGCGACACGCCGACGCCGCACTGCGCGCCTCGCGCGATATGCCCGGTGACTTCACCTGTCCCGTCTGCCGCGAGCTCTGCGTCAAGCCCGCAGCGCTGCCATGCGGGCACATCTGTTGTTTGTGGTGCTGCCACTGCGCCATGGGCGCCCTGGGCGGGAGCACGTGCATGATATGTAGAAGCGGTTACTCTGCCCTTCCTGCGCTCAGCCACGCGCTGGCGAATCACATCGCGTATTGCGACGCCCAGGCGTTCGGCGAGCGCTTGCGAGAGTTGTGCGAGGAAGAACACGAACGTCACACCAAGTCACCCAGGTTTGAGATTGTGCGGGCGAACGTGCGCGAGGAGACAGACGATGGAGCTGAGCCAGAGGCGTCGGCGTCGGCGTTGACTGCGAGCCTCTCGCGCGTGACGCAGGGCGCGTTCGATTTGAAGAGATTTCTAGGCGACGACGACGGAGATGGAGAAACGAAGGATGATATCGCCATCGGTCGCGCGTTCGTGGAATACGGGACAGAAGGGGCGAGGCGAGACGCGACGGGGATGGGGTCAGGCACGGGTGAGGCGTTTGGCGTCGCGGCGTTTCACTGTTGCGGTTGCGCTGGTGTAGAATTCGCCCCGGCTCGGCATCCGAAATATAAGTGCGGTGAAATTGCGAGTTTACCCGTGTCTTGTCAGCAGTGTGGTACGGTGTACGACAAGGCGCACGCGGAAATTTTGCGGATGCGAGCCAAGGGAGACGAGTGGTGCGCGTGCGGTTCTTCGCGCGAGCCGACGGGGGTAATTTTAGCTTTAAAGGAGGATTTAGAGCGCTTCGTGAGCGCCGAGGCGTTGGAACAATCTCGAAAGCGATGCGATGATGCGCTTGCGGCAAATATAGTGGCATTAGATTTAGAAAAGTCGCTACAAGAGACTTTAGCCGTGGGCTCTAGCCCCGACGTTGAAGAGACTGACGCCAGGGAAGACGACGCGTCGGGTACAGGCGGTGCCACGGTGTCGACAAATGAAAGAACGGTGACAATTGACTTTACAAATTTCTTACACTATGGTGTCGGATGTGATTTGTGCGGTGAGTATCCCATCATGGGTAAACGTTTCCAATGCGTCGAGTGCGCAGCGAGCGAGTTCATGGGATTTGACTTGTGCGGCAAGTGCATGGACTCTGTGGAAAAGAGTGACCGCAAGCGAGAATATCGGTTCGCGCAAAATCACACCGATGAACACAACATGCGATTGGTAAAACCGCGACCGACGATGATTCACGTGATGCAAGCGTTGCACCCTGAACTCTCCCCGCAACAAATCATGCAATGGCTGGAACGCCAACACGCGGCGACCGCCGAGGCTGAAGAAGCCGACGCGCCGGCGCGAACAGACGCACAACCAGGGACGAGAGATGTAAATGCACCGCATGCGGCGGGCGCTTTTGATGATGAAGATGATGATGACGACTGGGGAGATGATGAAAGCGATTTTTACGCTTCTTCTTCTGATGACGGCGAAGTTGAAGCTCGGAGACAGCGACGGCGTAGAAACGACGAACAATCCGATGGTGAAGATGAAATACCAGTCGTGCATATGCCGCTGATTGAAGTGTTCGATGAGCACTATGATTCTGATGGCAATCGCGTAGATGGCGACGGAAGCGACTCAGATGGCGACATTCCAGACGGGTACTTTGGTAACGTGGCCGAGCTCTCGGATGGGCTCGAAGACGAGTATTCGGATAGCGATGAACCTCCAGATAACGTCTCAGATGGTGCTCCAGATAATGTCTCAGATGGTGCTCCAGATGACGTCTCAGATGGTGCTCCAGATGACGTCTCAGATGATGTTCCAGATATTGCCTCAGATGGCGTTCCAGATGCCGCCTCAGATGGCGTTCCAGATGAAGATGACTTCGGCGACGCCAGTGGAGATATCGACGACGCAGGAGATGACTTCAACGACGACTTTGGAGACGACTTCGCCGACGACTTTGGAGATGACTTCGTGGATGACGATTTTGACGACAATGACGATTACGGTGACGTTGATGACTACGACGATGACTACGACGACGAGTACTAGCCCAACTGCATCGAACCGTTTTCTCCAACGCATCGCGTGTAATTGATTCATGTACCATCACATACCCGACTTCGCCCCATCAACAGCTAAATTTAAACTCTTCATGTCTCAATTGAAATTCTAAAATCTCGCACACGACGTTCGAGCGCGAAGTCGTTACGGTGAGTCAGTCGCGAGTGGGCTGACAAAGCGCGACGAGCGTCAACAATATCTTTCAACGCCACCCCTCACACCGCGGCGCGGAAACCGCACGCGCGACGTCATACGCGCTACGATGACGATGATGGCATCACACTCGCATACCGCCGCGCTGCGTGCGCCATCTGCGCCGTGTTATCGCCGGGCGCACCAACGCCACAAATGGATAACGCCGCGAGCGTCAACCGCTGAAGCCGGGACACCAATCACGCCGGACGCCACCTCGCGCGTGGCGACGATCCCGTACAAGGATGGCAGCGTCGATAAAACCGTGCTCATCAACGAAGAGGCTGCGCGCGCGATTAAGGCGGCGAATGCCGAACGGTTCGTGAGCATCATCGACCCGAACTCGGCCAAGTTGCAAAAGTTGTTGAGCGTCGTGGACGCCGGATGGGAAAAGATTGGCGTGAGGAATAAAAACGCCGGTCATCACACGTTATGGCCCGAAGCGTTTGCCGCGGGTAAGGCGCTGCTTGAAGAGGCGTTTCCCGAGGAGTGCTCACCGGATTTTGGTGGTGAGGTGTTGAACGGCGTGGCGTTTGTCAACGAGCCAAAGTATTACGACCGCGCGATTGATTTTATGCAGCGTCGAACCAAGGAGGATTTCATCATGAGCAAGTATAATCCTTTGGGACGATTACATCGCGACCCGGATGCGATTGATTACAAGAGCCCGGGGTGGATGGAGGCTGGGATGTCGAATAGCGACGAATACAGTTATCGATATTACAACGTGTGGTTGTTGCGTTCGCCGCGGGACCCAACTGGTCAAGCCTGGGACAAGCCTTTAGTTGTGCTTTTGCCCAAAAACGGTGGTACGCAAGAGTGGACGTATGATATCCGCCGGCCAGAGGATAACGTCGAGGATGACGCAAACAAGACGGCGGCGAGTCAGTTTAAGAATGCCATGGAGAAAATCAAGGCGAATCCCATGAGCGCGGCGCCGATGGTCATGCAAGCCTTCAGCACGAAGAAAAAGGAGGACAAGTTTGAGGCACAGGATGCTAACTACATGACACGTGGCTCACCCGAGCTTCAGCCGAGCGACGAGCACGTGTGGATCACCGCGCCGTATATGATTTTTGATTCCTTTGACATGTGGCACGGCGCCGGTCAATGGCAACCAGAGGACAAGCGCGACTTGCGTAACGGCGCCTCTGACCCGGTCGCCGCTCGCAAAGATTCCATCAAAGGTCGCGTGTCCATTGAATTACGATTCCGCGCGCGTTGCAAGCCTGGCGCTCGACCTGGCGTGCCATTTAGCCCAGTGAGCAGCGCGTATCGCGGCGGCGTCTTCACGCCAGAGAGCGTGCGTCCCAGCGACGGGCGATATGACCTCGAGCGTGGTCAAGCCGTCGCAACGGGCGTGAAAATTGAAGCGTGAGGTGTTCGTGCCCGAGAAAAGAACAGAAGAAGGCGCATGCGGCGCGATTTGTAAAATACCACCTTTTGTCCCACACCACAGAGTCCGACGCCCATACGCGATGACGCACGAACGCCTGCCGCACGTCCAGCGGCAGAGCACAATCGCAATCGCACAAATGACATCCACGCACGCGCAAGATGACAACATGCGCGCCGTGCGTGAGAGATGTGTCGCCGCTCGCGCCGCGGGCTGCTCCGCCTTGTTCCTCCCTGAAGGCTTTAGTTTCATCGGTCTCGCCGGACAAGACGGCCTCGCCGTCGCACAGCCCCTCGACGGTGCGCTCATTCGCGAGCTCGAGGCGTTGGCGAAGGAGTTTTCGTTGTTTATCTCGTGCGGCGGGTTTCCAGAAGAGTCATCGAGCGCTGGTAGACGATTCAACACGCACGTGATGATATCACCCGACTGCGGCCGCGTGGGCGAGCCGTATAGAAAGACACATTTATTTGATATCGATATCGATGTCGTCGATGATGATGGGACGCGTCAGACGACGAGTATTCGAGAGAGTGACTATACGGTTGCCGGAGACGCGCTCGTGTCGCACGCGACGCCGATGGGTAACGTTGGCGTAAGCATTTGCTACGATTTGAGATTTCCTTATATCTACGAGCGTTTGCGGTTTGAGCATAACGCTGATATTATCATCGTACCATCGGCGTTTACGACGTCGACGGGAAAGGCACATTGGGAAACATTGCTGCGCGCGCGAGCCATCGAAACGCAGTGCTACGTCGTCGCGGCGGCTCAGGTTGGTCGACATAACGAGCGTCGCGTATCTTACGGTCATGGCATGGTTGTCGATCCCTGGGGTACAGTTATCGCAGAATTTACCGACGCATACGATGACGACGACGAAGGTCATCCTCGAGAGGCGATTAAGGTGTGTACCATTGACTTAGATGTCGTCGAAGAAGCGCGCACTAAAATCCCGCTCGCCGTGCACCGACGTCCATTTAGTATCTAGCACGTAGAAAAAGTTGTCATGCACAGCGATAGAATCATTTTCAAAAGTTTTGAAAGACGTTTTGAAATTTCTGCTCGGCGGGAACGACGCCGACGTCGCGTTGCGAACGCATCGATTGCAAAGGGGCTCGGGGTGATATGAGGTGACAAGGGAAAATCTATTGCGTAGGCGTGTGTATTAAAACGTAACGGCCGTCGCGCGGGAACTACTACCGTCTGTTGTTGTCGCTGCTTTGTTTATCTGCCAATTCGATTGAAGACGCCGCCGCGTCCGGGACGACCACCGCCGCGTCCAGGACGACCGCCGCCGCCATCGCGCGCGCCGCCACGGTTACGTCCACCGCGTGCGCGTCGTGGGCGGGCTTGCGATGTTGGATGCACGGTGGCGGCGTCTCCGGCGGCGCTGGGGACGGGGACGTCTCCGGCGTCTGCGTTTTCGCCTGCGTGTCTCTTTGCTGGGCGGTGCTGGTCGGCATCGTCCCGGCCGCCACCACCGCGGCCGTGTGCTCCACCATTATTTCTCTCGTCTCCTCGTCCTTCTCCGCGACGATGTTTATCGTCGTCGGCGGTGTTGTCGCCCCTGCCCGAGTGCCCGACGTCGTCGTCGGATTTGCGTTTGCGACTGTTCCTGCCTCGATCGCGCGAGTCCCCGCGGCTCGAAGGTGGCCCGCGACGATCGCGTGAGTTCGCTCTCGGTCGACGTTCGCGAGAGTCCGCACGAGGCGGTCGAGCGCCGCCACCGGGACGAATCGCTCGACGCGGTGGTTTGCGTCCTCGGCCGCCGTCGGCGTCGTCATCGCCAAATCGATCGCGAGAATCGGTGCGATGCATCGATGGCGGTGAGCCATCTCGACCGCGACCACCGCGGCCTCTGCCTCTACCCTCACCTCTGCCTGCGCCTCTGCCTTGACGATCCGCCGCCGCTGCCTGCAGCGCTTCTTCGTGCTGCTTTTGAATATCCTCTGGGATGTGTGCGGGCGGCGGCGGTGGGCGCCCACGCGGAGGCGCCGCCGCACCTGGCAGTGCCGGTGGAGGCGGCGGCGCTGCGGGCTTCGCGCGCGAGCGACGACGAGGATTATCTTCATCCTCTTCGCGTTCAACGTTGTCCTCGTCGTCGTCGTTGCTCAACATCGCTACGGGACCTTCGTTGTCCTTCTTGTCTTCATCCTCATCGACGCCTTGCGCGAGCGTCAACACCGTATCTTCATCATCATCGTCAAACGACGGCGGACCTGATGCGTTGACGCGAGGCGGCGGCGGCGCCGCGGGCATGGGCGGGAGCGGCGCGACGGGCGCCGCCGGCGCCATCATCGGCGGAAGGTCCATCAATCCCGGAATCATCATCATATTCACATCCGCCGCGGCGCCCGAAGCCAAGAGTTCTTGCTGACGCTTTAAACTTTCCGCCATCTTCTTCAAGCCTTCGAGCGAGGTGTCCATGGACATGATACCCATGGGATCGAGCGGGTCCACGACGCCAGGCGCGCCCATCATCATCATCGCTGGGTCCATCATCGCGGGCGTGGCGGCGGCGGTGAGCTCGCTCGCTTTACGCGCATTCGGTGGTGGTGCACCGGGTGGGAGTGGCGGCATGAATCCAGGTGGGAGTGGCGGTGGCGCCGTAGTGGCGGGTTCGCCTTCGCCCATCTCATCTCCTCCCGGCGCCGCCGCTTCGTCTTCACCTCCACCCGCTCCGAGCGCCAGCGGCGTTTGATTCTCGTCACCAGCAGCCCCGATCGCTAACGTATCCTTCCCGCGCTCCCGCAAAAACCCAAACATCTTGTTAAATTCATCCTCCGCGGCGACGAGCTGGGTAGATTCGCCCGTCGGCGCCACTAAAATCCCACCCGTCGTCGCTTCCAACTTGGTTTGCGGAATCCCGTACGCGTGCTTTGTGCGAACAATCTCCACTGTCGTATCCGCTGCGAGCGGACAATCTTGAATCCAGTGCCCGCCTTGATTACACTTGAAACAAATGTACCCAGGTCCAGGTGGACCATCCGGGCGGGTGCCTCGTCCGCCGCCTCGCCCGCCTCGTCCGCCCCCTCGCCCAGCGTTGGCTAAATTCGCCGCTTGCTTTTCTTGCTCCCATTGCTGCGTCTGTTCGCGCGCCATGCTCGCCAGAGGATCATCCTCATTCGTACCATCAGCCGAAACCTCACCATTTCTATTATTCACGCCAGAAATCTTATTCAAATTCATCTGTAAACGTCGCGCTTGGCTCTTGGATGGAATTTGCGACACATCCGGCGGCGCCACGTACACCACCTTCTTCACCACATCCGACCCTATCGCGCTCCCCACCGCAGACTGCTTCATCGACGGCACGCGCTTCACAATCACAGACGTATTCTTCCACACCAATGCGCTCTCATCGTTATATTCGCTCGAATCTTGCGCGTTTACGAGCACGAGCTCACATGCGTGATCCTTGCCCAATCCTTTCTTCTCGACAATCAATCGCTTGAGCTCGGATACAGCCAAGAACGACCCATCAAACGTGAGCGTATCGAACGTCTTCGCAGACTTAAACTTGTAATGAATCGATCCCGACGCCATCGTGCGCGTCGACCGTCGTCGTCGTCGTCAAAGGCGAAGGATTAAATGAAATCTTCTCTTCACCGATGGCGGCGATTTGGATCTCTGCTCCGTGCGCCTCTACGCCGTCGTGTGCGGTGAATGCGACGCGAGACGCGCGATGTGCGCGCTCGACGTTAGTTCTTTGTCGCGCCTCCGCTGCTGCAGCTCGTTCGAGCGCGAGTGCGGGTCAACGCGCGCCAGAAGCGCGACGATGAGTGACGAGCTGCGCGCCGTCAACGTCGCTCGTCCTCAGACGCCGCCGCCATGGAGCGCGAACGCGCGGTGACATTCGACGCCGGAACGAACGCTGACGAAGATATGGATGCGGAGCGCGGCGAGACGGATGCGCACGCGCGATCGGCGGCGCACATGCGGACGGAATCCGCGGCTTCGATGCTCGAACGCGATGACGTGTGTCACTTGACCATGTCGGGGCGTGAAGCGCTCGAGGCGTACGAAAAGCTCGGCCCGCTCGATGGTGATGTAGAAATGCCGCGGCTTGGTTCGACACTCGCGGCGTTGTTGAATTTTGCCGCTGCGTTTCGAGTGTTTAAGCGGTTTTTGATTACCACGGAGAGCGTGATCGTGAGCGCGGTATCCGTGGCGTCGACGTTGTTTTTCATCCTGTACGAGATTGATGGGCATAGATTGGGCGTGAACGTATCGTGGACGTTTGTGTCGTTTGCGATAATTTATCCATTGACTGGGTCGTTGGATGCGGCGTTTCGTAGGCGTGAGGAGGCGTTGAAGCAGTTGAGCGTGTTCAAGACGAATGTGCTCACATTCTACTTGGGGCACCGCGACTGGGATTGGGGCGAGAACGGTCGGGCAAAGTTGCCGGCGAAGCACGTGAACGAAGTGCGCTGGATGATGGTGCAGCTGGTGTGCGATGTGAGAAACTTTCTGACGGCGCCCGAGGTGGCGAGGTTGGTTCACTTGAATACGTCGCGCGGCAAGGTTGCGTGGGAAAAGGGACGAAAGATTCAATGGGCCATCGCACAGCGCGTGCGAGCGTCGTTCCAAAAGTTATCGCTTACGACAGAGGTGCTGAAGTATGCAGGCATGCCCGGGAACGAGTCGGCGAGACTGCGGCAGTTTCACAAGGATGCGTACATGGCGTGGGAGAATTTGCGCTTTTTAAAGACGTATCGCACGCCCATGGCGACACGTGCGTTCGCGCGCGTATACATCCTCATTCATCCAATTTTTTGGGCACCGTACTACGCGTACATCGTCAGCGAGATGCTTCACGATGAAGCTGGTGGATACACTGGCGAGGATGTGTACGAGGTGCCGACATATACGAAAGGCTTGGTAATGTTCTACGCGTGCTGTCTGTCCGTCATCACCTCGCTCGCCATGCTCGGGTTGTTCAACGTGCGCTATAGCTTAGAAGATCCATTCGCGACGAAAGAACGTCTCTCTGAGAGCGAAGGCGAGTATTCCCATCGGTACACGCGCGGGCAAGACCAAGTGCTCATCAACAAGGAGCTTCGTGAACTCGTGGGGGAACTCGTGGTTGAGTTCAAGGATACGTTTGAAACATCTGGAGGGGGCATGCCTGCGGATTTGTACCCGTTGCCGTCGAGGTCGAGATTGCAAACTATCGAACTCGAGGTGCCTGAAGTCTTATACACCACGCAAACGAGCCTTCGCCGTAGGATTCCCACAAAGGCATTGGGCGACGAAGAGGCGAATGCGTCGCTCTGAGTCGCACGACAACGAACGAATCATTTCGCGCTTGCCTTGCTTTGCGCTACATTGTACTAACAATTGTGAACTAATCCATAGTGTTACTAAAACTAAAAGTAAAGGTTGCGCGCTAAATCTTATGTCCGACGAATCGGCGGGCGCGCACGACCGCCATCGCACCCGTGCACGCACTCAGCGCGAACCATGTCGCAGCGTACCCAAGATGTTGTTCTGGAGCCACTGGAAATGTCATCAATGACTCTTTCTCCACGGCTAACGGATATTGCGGCGCATCAGCCTGACCGCTACTCCCGGCGCCGTCATCGCGCGCCGCGCGCACGGCTTGAATCAAAGGCGTATCTTCCGGCAATCCACACGCCCGTGCGATCGCAGGCGCATCCAACCAATACCAAGTATCTTTCTCAGGGTTATTATCCGGCGTAAATCCCCCTTTAGTCTCTGACGTGCGCACCACAGCTTCTGTTTTCACGCACGCGCCGGCTCGAGCGTCCACATCCGCCCACGTATCCGGCGCCCAACCTCTCAACAATAACACCGTTCCCGCCTCTCCGCGCGTCTTCGCGCGCCCATGCAGCTTCACCGGAGTCACAATGAGATGCCCAGCGATCGTGACCCCGCACACGCTTCGCGCGCGAGGCCCAATCCTCACCGACTTGGCCAAGTCCAACTCCCCCGCCACGGCGCACGTCGCGTACTCCTCAATTCCATCGCGTCCCACCACCGCATCGCCCGGTAACACGCGCGTGCGCAGCGCGCGCGATCGCGCATCGATGGCGACGATCTTTTCCTCGCGCCTGACGAGCTGCCACGCGCCGAGAGCGCCCGTGAGCGCGCAGGGAAGGAGGAGCAACGCAGCGCGCTCCGGTGAGCCTGCTTCAGACGCCGACGCCGCGCGCGTGGATGCGCCGCGCCGAGAGGCGAACGACGCCGACGCCGTCGACGTCGAGACTGCCGACGCCGTCGACGCGGGCTTGAGCGCATCGCGCGCGACGCGCGCGAGTTGACGACGCGCGGCGCGGATGAGCATGTGGAGCGTGCGCCGAGAAGTGATGCTTGGTGCGCACTGCGCCGCGCCACATCGTCTCGTCGCGCCGGCGGGGGGCATGGATGACGCGCGTCGTCGTTGTCGTCGTCGTCGCGAGTCGCGGCCGACGCGGCGGTGGTCGTCGCCGCCCGCAGACGAGGCGCCGGAGGATGAGCGCTCGGGGAACTTTGAGCGTCTGGTGAGACGCAACGCCTGGTTGTTCCCACAGCCCGAGCTCGATGCCGATACCGCCGCACTTGATGCGTTTTGGCTTTCAAAAGGTATCACGGAGGAGCACGAGCGCAAGGCGCTGATTTCTATGGGGCGAGATATCGCGAATGACGTCGCGGCGAGGATGATGTACGGCGAGCCAGACGCGCTCGGGCACGCGTTAAATCGTCTCGAGGCTATATTTCCGAGCGACACGAACGTGGCCAAGATGTTGTGGCAGTGCCCAGAGGTTTTACAGTTGCCGCTGAGCGAAATCGCGCAGCGGTTGATCGCATTCAAGCGCGCGTTTCCAAAAATGGACGCCACGCGTTTATTAGAGTCAAATCCGCGCGCGTTGCTCTTGGACAATTTACAAGACGTATCCCTCGCCCTTGACGAGCTTCAGCGCGACTTCCCGCGCGTAGACATGCAGCGCGTGATCACTCTTGAGCCACACGTGATTCAAGCAGAGCTACCGGATCGCGTGCGCGTCTTACGCGCGCTCGATCCCGCGCTTCGGCCGCCCAGTCTCGCCGCCTTCTACCCCGAAGTCGCCCGTCGCGACGTCAACTCACCCGCCAACATCAAGCCTCCAATGTCAAACGCGCAACTATTCGCAAAAGTATTTTTATTAGTCACAGAATCCGCCGCGCGCGAGTCCACGACGTAGCGTTGTGGACGTTAGAATTCTCATAGAAATGTACTGTACACCAATGTCCCACAAAAGTCCCGCTGACACAAAAGCTCAGCCGCCACTCGCCGCCGCGCGCGCACCGCATTCCCGTCGCCCTCGTCGCGCCATCATGCCCGCCGCCGCCGACACCGCCGAACGAACGTTTGAATCCATCGGTGTGTGCGCCGAACTCGCCAAGGCGTGCGCGTCGCTCGGCTGGCGCGCGCCGACAGATATCCAATGCGCATCCATTCCTGAGGCGCTCAAGGACCGCGATGTTATCGGGCTCGCGCAGACCGGGTCGGGTAAAACCGGCGCGTTTGCGCTACCGATATTACAGTCGTTGTTAGATGCCCCGCAGGCGTTTCATTCGTTAGTGTTGAGTCCAACACGGGAGTTGGCGATACAGATTGCAGAACAATTTGAGACGCTCGGGGCGAGTATCGGTGTGCGGGCGAGCGTGCTCGTGGGTGGCGTAGACATGACAACGCAGGCGATACGGTTAGGTAAGCGTCCTCATGTGATCGTGGGTACACCTGGTCGGGTGGTGGATCACTTGGAGAATACGAAGGGGTTTTCTTTGCGCGCGCTGAAGGTGCTTGTGCTCGACGAAGCCGACCGACTGTTAAATTTGGACTTTGAGGAGGAAATTGATAAAATTTTGCGCGTCATTCCGAGTGAACGTCGCACGCAGTTGTTTAGCGCAACGATGACGAATAAAGTGGCAAAGCTGCAGCGTGCATGCTTGAGAGATCCGGTGAAAGTTGAGGTGAGCGCGAAATATTCCACCGTGGAGTCGTTAAAGCAGCACTATTTGTTTATCCCGGCGAAACATAAGGATTGCTACGCGACGTTTTTGTTTAATGAGCTCAGTGCGTCGACGTCGATTGTTTTCGCGCGAACGTGCGATTCAACGCGCAAGTTGGCGCTCATTGCGCGAAACTTGGGCTTTGGAGCTGTGCCTATTCACGGACAAATGTCACAACCGAAACGCATCGCAGCGTTGAATAAATTCAAGTCTGGTGAACGCAACATTTTAATCGCCACCGACGTCGCGTCGCGTGGTTTGGATATTCCATCTGTAGACGTGGTGATTAATTATGATGTGCCGCAAAACTCGAAAGATTACGTGCACCGCGTCGGGCGCACGGCGCGCGCTGGACGAAGCGGTTTGGCGGTGACCCTTGTGACGCAATACGACGTCGAACTGTACCAAAAAATCGAGCGCTTGATTAACAAAAAGCTTGACAAGTATCCGTTAGAGGAAGAAGCGGTGATGTTGTTGTATGACCGCGTGAACGAAGCGCAGCGGATTGCGATTCAGCAAATGCGTGATCAAGACGACCGCAAGGGCAAGGGTGCAAAGCGCGGGTTCAAGGATGACGATGACGCGGACGCGATGTTGCGCATGTTGGGTAAGAAGGATTACGGCGGTGATGACGGTAAGCCGCGCGTGACAAAGCAGTCGAAGACAAATGGTGCTCGAGGGTTCCCGAATAAGCGGCGATGACAACGACGACAACTGCGTATAGCCTACAAGACTAGATTTTATAATTCGTTTTACTTCGCCGGTACCGGTACGGTTAAAATATATTACTACAATTATCACAACACCTAGGCGACATTCATTCGTCATCTTCACCAAAAGTCATCGCACCGATAATCTTGCGTTTTTTCTTCCTTTTCGTAGACTCTAATTCCGCTGCATTATCCTCCGTGTCGTCTCTATCGTTGCTAGTAACGCCGTCTTCAACGACGCCGATGGCGTCTTTATTCACTCTACCAACTTGCGGCCGAGCGGCTGGACCGATGCTCCCCGCAGACGGCGGCATAGCAGGACCAATCGATGGCGGCATAGCGGGCCCGATGGATGGCCTAATGGATGGTCCGATGTCCCCCACGTGGTCGTTTCCGTCGCCATCGTCCTCCGTCGCGGCTGCCGCTACGCCATCCGCCGTTCGCCGCGCGCTCTCCTCGACATCTCGCACCGCCTTCTCAATCGCCTCCCGCACCTCCGCGCTCGCATCATTCTTCAAGCACTGCAAAACACTTCGTCCCTTCTTGCTCACTGCGCACGGATTCACCTTTTTACGAATAAGAAACGCAATTAAGCTCAAATCTCCAGTCGGCGCCGCCAAGTGCAAGGCGTTTTCGCTCTTATACGTCATCCCTTTCGCGTTCGCCCCACGTTCGACCAACGCCTTCGCCACGGCGGTGTTACCCTTCATGCACGCAAAGTGAAACGCCGTGACCCCATCAACGGCTTCTGCCGCCACCCTTGCGCCCTGCGCGCATAAAAGCTCGACGCACTCGAGCGCGCCGGCGTACGCCGCCAAGTGCAACGGCGTCCTCTTATGCGCATCAATCGCATCCAGCGCCAACGCATCCGCCGCCAACGCGGCATTAAGCGCCGTCACATCATTTGCCCGCGCCGCATCGTGCGCTCGAGACGACTTGGGCGCGCGCGCATGCGCCGCGTGCCCGCGTTTCTTCGTTTGGTTGTCCCGCATAATCAGTCTCTATCGCACACTCACGCGACTGCAGCGCGCGCGTCGCCCTCTCGCGCCTCGTCTCGCGCGTCTGCGCGCGCACCACGTCGCGTTCGATGCGCCCAGGCGCGTGTCTCGCGCGCGCTCGCACCACCGCGCGCGTGCAGGCGTATGAGGACACACAAAGCACCACGAAAACAACACAAAAAGCTCCACCATGTGCGCGCGACATGTGACGCACGCCATCGCCGCACTGTATGCCCACACGACGCACACCCGCGTGTGCGCACCGCATGCGTCGTGCGTGCGCCATCCCGCGCCCTCGCGCGGTCGCGCGCGTCAGAACGCATCGGGAGCTCGCCCGCGGCGCGTCCGTCATGTCCCACATTCGTGAGCTCACATCCAAGCTCACATTGCGCGCATCGCCATCGCCGTCGCCATCGCCGCAACCGCGCTCGTTTCTCGATGCCGTGCCCGAACATTTACTGTGTCCAATTTGCCGACAGACGCTGCGCGAGCCGACGCGATTCGCGTGCGGGAAACACACGTTTTGTGCGGGATGCGTGGTACAGTGGGAGGACGCGTCGGCGAGCCGCGCGCGGCGTCGGGATGTGCCGTGTCCGATGTGTCGCGTCAGCGCGCGCGTGAGTGGATTGAGCAATTCTGTGGATAAAGCTAAGATTCGTATGCTGCGGTGTACGGTGATTGCGTGCGGGTGCGGGCGCGAGGTGAATTTGTTGAATGACGCGGGGACGCACGAGTGCGGGATGTCGTCGGGGACGCTCGGGATGGCGTTTGGGTCGTCGGGCGGCGGCGGCGCGCGCGTGGATGCTCGCGTCGTTGACGACGCCGTGCATGATGCTGACATTGATACTGATGATGATGATGATGATGATGATGATGATGATGATGATCCGTTATACTTGTGCCCACATTGCGAAGAAGATTACATTCGAGACGCCGGCGTCGATGTCGCCGACGGCGAAGACTACGATTCCAGCATTCTTCCTGAAACGTGCTTCTTCCGCGGTATGCGCGAATTCAGCGAACACGTCGTTTTTGAGCATAACTATGGGCCACGTTCGCGCCCGGCGGTGTGTCCGATGTGCGCAGCGTTACCGCATGGCGACGCTTCGATGCTCGTGCTTGATTTGTACGATCACGTCTGTCGGCGGCACGCGTTTGATTGGTCGTTGTACATGCCGGATATACACCACGTGAATGAATACGACGTGATTGCGGAGACGATTCGTATCAGTCGCGAAGAGGCTGAACGCGCGGGGCACGTGTTCACGTGACGTCGTTCGACCGCGAACGGCGTCGCGTCCTGAACGCGCGTAACGAAACGATGTAAAACCATGTGTACAAAATGAATGTGTGAATTATGTTTGTTTTCACTGCTAAAATTCTATACATCATCGTCCCGGCGACGTGCGCGTGTGATCATGAGTATGTTCTACTTGACCTTGCCGTCGCGAATTTGTTGGTACATGTCGATGGTTTGATGCATTAAGAGCTTGCGAATGTTTTGTCCTTCGCCGCGCATGCGTTCCTCGAGCATCGCGCGCAACGACCCGAGCGGGGGTGGCGTCGATTCCGTGGGCTGGTTTAACAATCGATCGAATACGACTTCCCATAACTCGGTCTTCCAGTATCGTCGCAGAGGCTGGCGTTGGCGATAGGTGTTGGTCGTGCCGGGCGTGAGCTCGACATCCATGTACGAGCCGTAGAGGAGGCAATGAATCGTCGAGGCGATGGCGTAGCAATCGGCTTGATAGGTCCATGGCTTGCCGTGCATCATTTCGATGCATCGGAAGGCTTCGGCACCGGCGTCGCCGACAAATGCAGCTTCTTCGGGGTACATCGTCAGATCAATGGCGCGTCCAAAGTCAATCAACGCCAAGCCTTTTTGGGTCCAAGATCCGGGGCGATGCGCCGCCCAATCGCACCAGTCTTCGCCGCCGTTGCGTAAGAGTAAGTTGTCGGGTTTCAAGTCGGCGTGCACGATACCAGCGCCGTGAATCCACTCTACCAAGCGCAACATTTCGACAGCGTAGTACATCACGAGAGTCTCGTGCATTTGCTTGCCGTCACGAAGGTAGGAGTTGAGGACGTCTTGCAACGTGCCGTGCTCGCCGAATGGCATCACGAGCGCGCCCATGGTGGCATCGTCACCGTCGCTCGATTGTCCACCGAGCAAGTGCAACGCCGTAGGCTGCGCCCAGTTCACTGCAGCTGAAGCTTCGGCTGGGAGACGCTCGCGCAAACGACGTGCGATGACGAATTCCCACTTGGCGTAGCGAGACTCCTGCACCTTGACGGCGTACGCGCCAATGTCTTCGTCATTCGATGTCTGCGCTTTGCTTGCAAGTTCTGCTTCGTAGACCTCGGCGTGAGCGCCTTCACCAACGCGTCCTTTGAAAACGTACGAAATATTGCCGAGCGTAACCTTCACGCCGGCGGCGGCGCGCTTGCCACTCTTGCTTACGCATTTGGCAGCTTCGGAGAGCGTCGCCACCGTAGACGCATTCGTGTCGACTTCAACACCCGCTTGCATGCACAACGCGGGCTCGAGTGATCGAAGATGCGCATCCATGGCGTCAAATTCGAATGGATTGACGAGTACTAACTGTGCTGTGGATGCGACATCGGCTAAGGCTGGGCGCTTGACGTGCGAGGACGGCTTGGGCGTAATTTCTCGGGCGCCTAATGGACGACGTTGCGTCGCCGACGATGGCACCGGGGTTTCCGCCATCGAAAACTTGGGAATGAATTCAGTGTCTTCGCGAATGCTCAACCCGCCGAGGTCGCTGGGAATCGCTACGGTGTCTTCGCGAATGAAGAACCCACCGTCGTCATTGTCGTCGGCGCGCTTGTTGGCTGGCGATCGAGAAGTGCCGAGCGCCACTGGCTTGCGAGCTTCGGCGAGTCGTGCAGCGAGCAAGTCTTTGGGTAATAAGCACGTATCCTCACGAATACAGAAACCACCATCATCGTCTTCTTTCTCTGCAGCAGCAGCGTTCCTGGGCTCTTCTCGCGCTGACTTCTTTGCCGCGCGATCGCCTTCGCTCGCGTCAGCTTCGTACCCACCTTTACCCGTGGCAACAGAATCGGAAAACATGCTCATAATATCCCCCCAAGCTTCTTTGGTGCAGATAGTCATCGTTGGATCGTGCGCGGCTGCGCGCGTGCCCTCCTCATCCGCCGTCCATCGAGCGCCAGCGCGCACCTTTGGTGCGATGACGGGCTTTGCAGCCGCCGCCATCACTCCCGCCGCGCAAGTGCCCGCGGTGATAGACTGCGCTTCTGATGGTTCACTTGCACAAGACCCAGATCGCGAGCCGACGGGCGGTGGTGGTGCCGCGTACGTACGCTTGGATACAATGTCATCCTCTGTCTCGTGAGGACGCGCCGCCTTGAGCGAAGAATCATGCTCATACGTCGCTTGCACTGCACCTTGCGGAAGCTCTGACGACCGCACATCATCGTCACACTCCATGTCACACTCCATGTCGGACGCATTGACGTTGTTGATGGCCGGAACTTTGATGATGGGCTCGCGCGAAGGACTCGGCCGAGCGGGCGCGCCGTGGACTGAAATCCAAGCCGCAACGCGATTCTCCTCGTAGCACACTTCCTCACCATCTACCGAACGGAGCTGCGCGGGACGAAAGCCACGATAGAGTGTCGTCGGACGCTGGCCTGGCGCAAGCGGCGGCGCAGGGGCGCCACGCTGATGATACAACATTGGATTGTGGCTCAAATCCCCGTTCGCCTTCACTCCGTCGACGCGTTGGCGCAACAAACCACCGCCAGCGGTGCTCGTGCCAGCAGCAGCCGTGCGTGCCGTGGCCGCGGCGACTGCATCACGATCGATGCACTCGGTGTCTTCGAAAATTTCAAGTTCTTCCGTGGGAAGAGTCATCTTGCGCTTACTTTGCGTGATGCGTTGACCAGCCCATTGCGACGCGCACGCCGTGTTCTCCTTGCGCACATCCTTGTACCCACCCAACGCTTTCCACTGCGCGACGTTTTCTCGCGACGGCATAGGCGCTCCGTTTTCATCATCTTCGTAAATCTGCAATCCACCGCTCGGAATGTTGGCATTTTCGCGAGACGATGACGGCTGCTTTTGTTGCCTCTGCGGCGCCGAGGACAACCCGCCGCCCGTGCCCGCTGGGCGCGCGGTTGATAATCGCCCACCACGACCGCGCAAGGTGTCTCCAAAGTTACGCACAATTTCTTCACCTTGCTCCTCGTCAATTTCCCCGCTCTCGATGCGCTTTTGCGTGCGTCGAACCATGCGATGTTGAAACGCCGAGTACGAAGCGCGCAAACGCTCGAGCGGCTCGGCGCGCATCGCGATGCCATTTTCATACGCCTCATTTGCAGCACCATACGCTTGTCGAACCTCTAAAAACGCCCCATACGCCTCATAAAACAATGCTTGCTTCTGACCAATGGAGTTTGCCTTTAAAAACTTGAAAATATCCCCCGGCTCGGCGCAACAATCCGCGTACTTAATCCACACCCGCAAGTACCGCGCATCCTCCTTATACTTATCCTCCTCCTGTAACTCGCGCGCACACCGCTCAAGCAACGGCAATAACTCTTTATCACGCCCACTCCCAGTCGCATACGTCTGCTCCGTCCATTTAATCAATGAACACCACTCCCCGAGCGCGTCTTCGCTCGTTCCGCTCAACGCCCGCGCCCAACGCGCGCGCTTCTCCTCCTCCACCGCATCGCCCCCAGCGCTCGCGCTCACCCCCGTCGCCGCCGAGCTCAACGCCGAGCTCAACGCCCGCGCATCCCTCCCGCGTTTTAACGGCTGAACATTCTCCTTCGAGAGCTCCCACGCGAATTCAACGTCGCCATCCGCAACGATGCGCTGGTTCGTATCCCTCGGCGCCAAGGGCGAGCGCATCGTCGATGATGGCGTCGCCGTCGCGTCAGTCACCACCGGCGGCGTCATCACGCGCGTGGAATACACACAACGATGACGAACACGGCGATCTGTGTGCGAATGATGATTCGCGCAACGTCTGGTCGCGCGCGTCGACGTGTGGTGCCGCACGCGACGCGCGGGGGAACGAACGCCCACGACGTGCGCACGCCATCCATGACGCCGGATGTCCGAACACATACTATACCCATGCGTCGTCTATACACCGTTTATCGCGAGACCCCAGAACCACCCTCGGTGCGGCTCAACCACGTATTGGAATATATTTAAAATGATGAGCTGTACGGCATAAATACACGTCGTCCGTGAGCCACAGACCGGGGCACGCGCGCGCGCACCGCATCGGTACAGTACGACGCCCATCATGTTTGCCGTGACCGCCTCCACGACCCGCCCGACCGTCGCGCGCGCGCGCGCGACGACCGCGAAAAAGTCTTCCGCCAAGGTTGTGAAGCCCGCCGCCGCGGTCCTTCGCGCCGATAAGGTACGCGCGTGTGCGATGCGATGCGATGCGATGCGATGGGTCGCGGGGTGACGATAACACGCCGTCGCGAGGCGCGCGCGGCGTCGCGGACGCCTCGCGTGCAATCGCGGCGCGATCGCGCGCGGTGCGGATGCGTGGGAAACTCGCGCATGGCGTCGATGCGCGCGAGGGCGGCGCGGGACGTCGCGCGATGGCGCGATGCGCGCGCGCGATGACGCGGGTGGGGTTTCGGGATCGCGAACCGAAGATCGCGCGCGCGCGATCGGGGCGTCGTCGCGCGATCGCGCATTGGCGTATCGCACACCGCGCGAGAACGATGGATGTGGATGATATGTGCGCGTGTGTGCGCGCGGTGTGCGATGGCTTTGCGCGCGCGCGATGGCGCGGCGGCGGCGATCGCGGGCGTGGGATCGTATCGAGGCTGTGGAGTGGATAAAGTCGCGCGCGAGTCGCGGCTTTTCCACGCGTAGGGCGTCGCGGATGCGTCGATGTGGATGCTTGAGCGACGGGGAGACGTGCGATGGCGCATGTTGTTCACGGTGCTCACGCGAGCGGTGTCCGAGGGTGGTGATGGGTGTTTGTACGCGCACGCGCGTTTGGAGCGTTTGAAACTGACCGACAAAACGCGCTTTGTGTCCCGACAGCTCGCGTTGGGCGCCGCCGTGACTGGCATGGTTGCCGAAGCTATGACCGCCGCGCCGGTCCAAGCGGCGACTGAGTTGGTTCAAGTGGCTGAGGGTGAGCCGTTCATCGTCAACTTGGCGTGGGCTGCCATCATGGCTACCTTTTCCTTCTCCTTGTCCCTCGTCGTCTGGGGTCGCTCGGGCTTGTAATGGGCACGCGCGGTGATTGAGTTTTTTGAGTTTACAACGAAGACTCGAGGAGAGAGAGAGAAAGCAAGCACACATGAGACCCGAGAGCGAGGTCTGCTACGTAGCATTTTAGGCTGATCGTCGAGAGATGATGTATCTAGTCGGTTATTTTTAACAATATTGATCCACGTTTCGCGACTCTAAACATCTAATCAAATTCATCATTTTACGCTCCAAAAACGTCATTCGTTCCCACGCGCGCGCCGGCGGGCGCGTGGATATTGAATCGCACAAGGTGAACTGAATCGAATATAATCGAATCGAATCGCCGCCGCCATCCATGGCGCTCGGTGCGAAGCGCACCAAGGCGCAATCTCGAGACGCTGCCGCTTCCGACGGTGGAGCGCGCAAGAGCGCGAAAACGACGCCGACGCAGAAAGGAACGGCGACGACGACGTCGTCGACGAATGTAGGAAAGATTAAGCTCACGTTGGAATGGATTTCGCGCACGCGTAATCGTTCAGCGAATGCGGAAGTGGCGGTAGTGAGAGATGTGATTGTGGACGTACACGCGAGCGTTACGGTTAAGGAGTTGTTTGATGCGTGCGTGCAGCTTCCACCGGGCGAGCATTCGTGTTCGTTGATTTGGGGTAATAATGAGTTGAGCTCTGCTGGATTATTGCATGGGGCAGAGAGCGGAGGGTGGCTGTTGGATGTGTTCGCTTTGCCGCCGGTGTCGCTGCGATTGATCGCGCCGAGCGGTAGTTTGTGTAGACATCCGACGTTAGGAGCTAAAGCGCGATGGAAACGATGCGTACCGATGGATGTGATGTGTGATGAGAAGTGCTTGATCGAGCCTCAGAAGGAGGAGCGCGGGAAGCGGGTAAAGATTGGCGTGCATGGGGCGAAAGAGTCGACAAAGGATGAATTTGACGCGGCGCCGGCGCAAAAGAGTAGACGAGCGTTACATCCAGGTCGTACAGACGAACACGGCATGATTTCACTGATTAAAGATCATAATGTATTCGAAGACGTCGCTGCAGGGGCTATTGTCGACGTTGGATCGGGATGTGGCTCTCTGGCTGCGGGTTTGGCCAAGGCTTTTCCGTCTCTGAGCGTATGCGGAATCGAGTGTCAGGAGCATTTAGTCATCGAAGCGCGACGTAAGTTTCGAGATGTAGATTTCATCAACGACAGTGCCGAGAATGTGCTATCGAAGTGCCGTATGGCGAAAATTGTCGTCGCCACGACTCACAACTTTGATCAGGAAACCATAAACTACATTTTGCGGACGTGCGCTGAACTTCCCATGTTGACGCACTTGATTGTCAATGAACCGCATTTATGTCGACCGGCGTGTCGAACGAAGCTTAAACTGTGTTGTTGTTTCGAACCTCTCGAGTCGCGGGAGATTAAAACGCATTGGGGCAACAGTTTCTTAAACTTTACAATTTACAAGCGTCACGTGCGTTGGGCGTTTGGCGGGCACTCTTTGCCGCGAGGTGAGGAAGCCGCCATCGCTTTAATTGAAGATAAAGTTGCCGAGAAATTTCTCATGAATGGTAGCGAGACGCAGTCGATGGATAATACCGGTCACTAATGCGCTCACGTAGCATATAATAGCACAGAATTCTTTTCACACATCAAAGCGTCCCCGTTCCAGAAAAAGAAGAGTGCGTGGGCTCCTCAGAAAGTGGCTTGCGTGCCTCATCCCCAACGCGATGTCTGCCCCACCCGTACCAGTGGGCGTACATAAAACAAAGTCTCGAGCGTTTTATGAATTCATTCGGCAAATAGGTGCGTCTCAAGGCGTCGTGTTTTGTAGATTTACCACGCGCGGATTGCTCACTTCTCGTTTGGATTGAGTGCGCGAAACCAGCTCTCGTCAACTGACGCGCGCGCGATTTTCACGTTATACAGGCGAGTGTAAGAGTAAAAGCGATGAAGATGTCATCATGCAGAAAGAATCCATGTATCTTCGCGCGTTACTAGGCGCACCAAAGATTGAAAAGGAGAGGATCAGAGAAATCATGCTTCGGTTAATGTACCTCGAGATGCTCGGACACGACGCCAGCTTTGGATATATTCACGCGGTCAAGGCGTGTGTAGAGTCCGACGTGACGATTAAACGCAGCGGATACCTGGCCACGAGCTCGTTTCTGAATGAGAACCATGACTTGATTATACTTATTGTGAATACAGTGCAACAGGATTTACGAAGCGACGATTACTTGGTGGTGTGCGCGGCGTTGACGACGATTACAGAGCTCGTGAATGAGGACACTGTGCCTGCAGTATTACCGCAAGTTGTAGATTTATTGATGCATTCGGTGAGCCACGTGAGAAAGAAGGCGGTGATGGCATTGGCGAGATTTTATCAGAAGAGCCCGCAGAGCGTCAGTCACTTGCACGGAAAATTTAGAGAGATGATTTGCGACAAGGATCCTAGCGTGATGTCCGCGGCGGTGTGCGCACTGTATGAACTCATATCTACCGATCCCACGGCGCACAAAAATTTGACGTCGAGTTTCGTGAGCGTGTTAAAACAAGTGATTGATAGAAGGTTGCCCAAGGCGTACGAGTACCACAAGACGCCGGCGCCGTTTGTGCAGATTAAATTGTTGAAGATTCTAGCCATTCTAGGCGCGCACGATCGAGAAACGAGCAGTGAGATGTACTCTGTGCTTGAAGACACGCTCGCGCGAGCAATATTGTCTAAGAACCAAATTGGCAACGCGCTGGTGTACGAGACAGTGAGGACGATTGCGAGCATTTATCCAAACCCGCAGCTCTTGGCGCAGTGCGCGCTTGTTATTTCTCGCTTCATTAAAAGCAGAAATAACAACTTGAAATACGTCGGTCTTAATGCTTTAGCGTGTATAGTAAACGTGAATCCAAGTTACGCCGCTGAGCATCAGATGGCGGTCGTGGATTGCCTAGAAGACCAAGACGAGACGCTGCGTAAAAAGACGCTCGACTTGTTGTACAAAATGACCAAGCCAAATAACGTCGAGGTTATCGTTGAACGCATGCTGGCGTTCTTGAAACGTGATGGCGATAGATATAGCGATCAGTACGTGCGCGCCGAAGCGGCGTCGCGCGTTGCCGAACTTGCCGAAAGGTACGCCCCAGACGCCAAGTGGTACGTGGAGACGATGACGGCGTTGTTTGAAAGCGCCGGGGACGTGGTGAAGCCATCGATTGGCCAAAGTTTGATGCGACTCATCGCAGAAGGTACGGGAGACGCCGTTGCTGATGAATTATCACGCAAATCCGCGGTGAATGCCTACGTGAAATTATTCAAGCGACCGAAACTGCCGTTGGTTCTCTTGCAAGTCATGGTTTGGGTCATCGGTGAGTTTGGCGAGCTGAGCGGCAAAAGCTCCGAAGAGCTCATGGACTTGCTAATTGATGCAGTAGATACGCAAATGGAAGGAAACGCGATTGAAACTCTGGCACTGAGCGCAATTGCGAAAATAGCTACGCGCTCTGGTGGTAGTTTAAGTGCCAAGGCGTTGTGCGCAGTGGAACGAAATACGTCGAGCAAGTCCATCACTAAGCAACAACGAGCAAATGAAATCATGGCGCTCATGGCTGAGTCTCCATCCGTACGCACCAGTGTTTTAGCGCCATACGCAATGGAATTGACGATTGATCGTTCGCTGGCGGTAATGAATCAGCACGTCGCCAACGCGCTCGCGCAAGGCGCCAAGTCGTACCAGAGCAAGGCGCAGAGAGACGCCGAGAAGGCGGCGATGGCTGAGGCACAAAGTAAAGCGATCGAGTCAAGCGTCATGAAGGCAAAGAATTCTCGCGGTACTGGGCCGTTAGTATTCGAACATCACAAGGCGGATGTGCCTCAAGCACCTCCGCCACGTCAAGCGCCGGTGGACGACTTGGACATGTTCTTGGGTGGAGGCGCAACTTCGCCCGCGACAACCGTTGCCACCCAAATGCCTCCTCCTCAAAAGATTTCCGCGCCTGAAGTGGACGAATCAAAGGCAAAACTTGCCGACGCTTTGTTTGGCAATGCACCGCCGCGTAAGCAAGAGTCCGCACCGGTCACCCTGGCTGGCTTTGCGCCTCCTCCTCGAGGCGCGCCGACGATGCGCTCGTCAGCTCCGCCATCTGCCGCACCTTTTGATCTGTTATCTGCGCTCGATGCGCCGGCACCGGTGATACCAGCCATGACGAATCTAGTACCATCGTCATCGTCTTCGCAGACTCCTCCGGTAGATTTACTGTCGCAGTTAGATTTGATATCCGCGTCGCCCGCGGCGCGGCCTCAGCAATCTAGTGCAAACGCGCCCGTCGCCATGTCTGGAGGCGCGGCGAAGGGCAATCACGCGAAGGACCCATTCGCAGATCTTTTCAGTAGTCCTTAGTTGTACGTGTACATGTAAAATGATGATTTAATTTGAAAGCAGTTTTCTTTCAATGTTACAAGTTCATTGTCGAGCAAAGAAATTTTCCATGCGCAACGAGATACCGCGTGTTCGTCTAATACTATAATTGTGTTGTTGTCATGATGTATGACGCAGCTGCGCGCAGGCTAAATTAGCGCTTGCCCGCGTTCTTCTTTTGCATGTCCTCAAACTGGCGAAGGCCCGGGGACAAAATGTTGTACGCCACCCACGCGAGCACCGGCGCAAACACGAAGAAGATGGAAATGCGGCCGTCAATACCAGCGAGGTTAGCCATCTCTTGCGCCGCATCGGAGGATTCCGGCATACCGAGGAGCGCCGCGGCGGACAAGCCCGCACCCGCGAGCACGCCACGCTTACCCGCGTTCTTCTTTTGCATGTCCTCAAACTGGCGAAGGCCCGGGGACAAAATGTTGTACGCCACCCACGCGAGCACCGGCGCAAACACGAAGAAGATGGAAATGCGGCCGTCAATACCAGCGAGGTTAGCCATCTCTTGCGCCGTGGACGCATCAGCCATTTCCGGCAAACCCATCAACGCGCTTGCCGTGAGGCCACCCGCGAGCGCGGCAACCGCGCGCCCCTTCTTCGTACTCTTCGCGTTCTTCTCTTGCATGCCTTCAAGCTGGCGCATACCCGGTCCAAGAATATTATACGCCACCCACGCGAGCACCGGGCCGAATACCGCGAGGAACACCAACGGTCGCCCATCGAGCGCCGTTTGCATGACTTCTTGCGCGGCATCCGCGCGATCGGCGAAAAACGCCGACGCCGCGAGCGACATCGCCGCCGTCTGCGCACACAACACACGCTTGTCAGTCAAAAATCCCACCACGCATGCATTTCTCCCATCACACATCCACGCACGCGCGCGCGTGCGTCGTACCCACCACGAACCTCCCGTTCGCGATCCGACCCCACGCGCGCTGGATATCGTATCTCCATCCGCGATCCCGATCCGCGATCTCGATCCGCGCCGCGCGCGTCGCCCATCGCTCGCCCAACCACGCGCACGCCACAATCCCATCGCACGTATTTTCACGCATATATCTCTCCGCTACGTACCTGCCCTCGGTGCACGACGTCGTCGACGCACGTCGTCGCATCGTCGGACGACGCTGTCCCAGCCACGCGCACCGCGATGGCGCGCGAGTCCTTCGCGGAGGCTGTGCGCGACGCGACGCGCGCGCGGCGCGACGACGGCGCGACGGCGCTGCGCGGCGCGATGACGACGGCGGACGCGGGAGTGATGGTGGCCATCATCGTCGTCGTGACGTTCGCGAGACGCGTTCTCGCGTCGGTGCGCGATCGAACGAACGTTCGGGGTCACGCAGCCCCGAGCGGCCCTTCGCGGTGGGGGCGAGTGTGTGCGTAGTGTGGTGCGCTTATGGAGGATGTGGTGGATTTTTAAAGAAATTTGATAAGGGATTTTATGTGTGAGTTGTGGATGAGATCGCGGATATTGGGTTGAGATGTGTGTAAAATATGGGGCGTGTGAGGCGTGGTGTGGATTTGGGGGATGGATGTGGGTCGCGCGCGGAGCGACTACTACTGTTGTACGTGTTGGTGTTAAAAGTCTATGAGCGCAGGCGCGCGAGTTGGACGATGGATGGCGTTTCCGTCATTGTGGGTTCGTGATCGTCGTGGTCGTCGCCGTGGCGGCTCGGCTAAGTAATTTCAATTCCGTTATTCTCTCTTCGCGCGCGCGCGCGTTTGAATAAGCGTACGCGTTCGACGCTCACCATCTCTGTGCTTTGCGTACGTATCGCGGTGCTTTCTCTGTTTCTGTGTGTCTCTAACCCCTCTCTCTTTCTCTTTCTCTTTCTCTCTCTCTTTCTAAATTGTTTTTTAATGAATCAACCAGCCAGACGGTTTGTTTTCTTTTTTTTATTTGCCTTTTGATTTGGGTTGCGGCAACGCTGGCGTCGCCGCACCTTCATCTGGTTGCGCCAACTTTTTGAATTCAGTGAGCACGGGATATATATTCTCGAAGGCCTGGTAGATATCTTCGCGTCGTTTACCTCCAGTCAACACGATTTTTCCCGAAACAAAAATCAAAAGCACAATCTTGGGCATTTGCATTCTGTAAATCAAACCGGGAAAGAGTTCTGGCTCATATTGCGCAAAGTGCCCGTGCTGCCAAGCTAAACCTTCCAAACGAATTGGAAATTGGACATCACACGAGCCAACCATGTTCTGAATCTTAAAATCCTTGAATTGCGCGGGGAAACCGAGCTTTATGATCACCTTGGCATACTTTCTCGCCGCTTCACGCGCCAACGCTTCCGTCTTTGCACCCGTACAAACCATCTTCCCAGAGCTAAAAATCAACGCTGTCGTCTTTGGGTTACGAATACGCATAATCGCAGCCGCAAAACGCTAGTGTTTGCAAACAAACAAATCGAACAAATCGTCAGTTCTCGGTCGAATTCGTCACGCGCGCGAGAGTAATCTGTCGCGTTTCTCAGGCGAGGCGCCTCTAGGGTTAATCACCTTTGGGTTGTATTCCACGTTTCTCGCGTGAAACGCAATCGTCTTCAAGTCGAGTTTACAATCCAAGTTCACTGTCGCCACAATGTTCCTAAGCCGCGTAAAAATCACCCACCGGTCAGTTCCTCAGCTCGCAAAACGGTGCCTCGAGCGCTCTCGACTGTTTAAATAATTCTCAGAATTCCCAGATCTACGCCGACTTCAACCCACGCGCACGCCTCGCACGAGCCCACGCGCGCGCGCAAAACACGCATCCCAACACGTACTGTAACACCGGTACGATCCCACTCGGATGTACGCTTCTATCCACAGCATCTTCCTCCGCTTCGACGATCGCGTTGAAATCTTCATCTCGATCGTCGGCGCTCATCGCGCACCGCCCTTCGTGCGACTGCGCAGACGCCGCGTGTGCGCGCTGGCGTGATTCGAAGTCGTCGATGCGGGCGCGTGACGCGAGACGCTTCACCCCGGAGTCGACGCGTGCGGCGACGAATGGCGTCACGCGGTCGTCAGTCCCCTCTGCACAAACAGCAGTATGCGTCGGGCGAGCGCCTCGTTCGCCGCGTCGGCGTCGACGAGCGGCGACGCCGACGCGTTTGAAATCGTCGGCGTCATCGGCGAGGGCGCGTTCGGGCACGTGCACTACGCGCGAGGTCGACAAGGTGCGCGCGCGCGGCGGGCGCTCGCGGTGGTGTGTGTGTGTGTGTGGAAGGCGTGTGCGTGTGCGTGTGCGTGTGCGTGTGACTGACGGCGTGCGTGTGTGCGTGCGTACACAGGTCGAGTATGTGCGATTAAAACGTTTAAGACGCCGAAGACGGCGAAAGCGGAGGAGGATGACAAGGCTGCGGTGTCTGGGCTGCCGGTGCCGACGTTTCGCGAGGTGACCATGTTGCGGAGCTGCGCGCACGAAAACATCGTGAGGTTGTATAAAGTGATCGTGGATAAGAAGGAATTATCATTATCGTTAGCGATTGATTACGCAGAGTATGATTTAGGGGTGATATTGCATTGGCATCGCACGCATAGGCAGTGGATTAACCCGAGGATGGTGAAGAGCGTCACGTGGCAGTTGTTGCACGGGTTGCACTACTTGCACTCAAATTGGATCATGCATCGGGATATTAAGCCGCAGAACGTGCTGCTCATGGGCGATGGTAGTGAGTGTGGGATGGTTAAGATTGCGGATTTCGGCTTGGCGCGTTTCGTCGATCCTGGAAATTTGTTGCGCCCGCTGTATGAAAACGGTCCAGTGGTGACGTTGTGGTATCGAGCGCCCGAGTTATTGCTCGGCGCTCGACACTACACGCGCTCGATTGACATTTGGGCGGCGGGGTGTATATTTGCCGAGCTCGCGACGTTGGTGGTGCCATTCCAGGGCGTGCCAAAGGAGAAAGAAAACCCACGGTCGATGTATCAAGAGGAACAGTTGGCGTCCATTGTGAAACTCAAAGGCACGCCAACCATCGAAGATTGGCCCATGGTTACGTGTCATCCGTATTACGACAAAGCCAGGCACATTTTATATCCGGATTCGCATCCAGATGGTGTCCCTCCGACGTCGCGGCCGTTGAGTAAAGATCCAGAAATAATCGCCGTGTTTGACGCGCTGTGCGCGTACGATCCCACGCGTCGTCCAACGGCGTTTGAGGCGTTGACGAAAATGGATTACTTTTCCACGAACGACCCTCAACCACAAAAGAACGTGTTCGATTACGAAACTACAGGCGATCGCATCGTGTATCCGCATCGCAAGATCAAGAACGTTGTGGATGAATCTGATAAGGCGGCCAAGCGTCAAAGAATTTAGCGCGTAGGTAGCATTCTACTAGGTAGCTCTTTAGTTTTGTAAGTCAAACGCGATTCACATCGCGTCCGCACGCACGATAGTCGCGTCGCCATCACTCGCGTCGTCAACCACATCACATCGTCGAGCACGCGCAACACTCAGTAATTATATCTCGTCGATTTTTTTGTTTAATACATGGCGCTCGCGGGTTTATCGCTCGCTCCCGTCTATTTCTACACACAAACACTTCCTCAACTCCCTCCCTCTTTCGGCGCATACTTGGGATCCGTCACCCAAGAAAAGCTCCACATCTCCTTTAACAATCTCTCGCGCTTCTTCGTCGCCTCTTCATCGTTCCGTCTCGTGCGTTCCGCCTCCACCTCGTTCTCCACCGTAAACTCCTTCTTGTGATGCAAGCACTCGACGTAATCCTCGCGAAACTTGAAGCACGACGAGCGGTCATCCGCCTCTGATACGCACTGCGATGCAAAATAACAACGATACGCGCGTCCGTGTCGTCAGTCGCGTGATTCGCGGCGCCGCGAGCGCGGTGTACGCGCGACGGTGGTCGTGATCTCTAGGGCATGCGTCGCGCTCGTGCGCGCGCCGTCGCGCCGCTCGCGCCGCTCGATCGCGCGCGTCTCTCTGGTGCGACTACACGTACCTTGGTGAACTCTCTCCACACGGGCGCGCACCGCCCTTCGCTGCCTCGAGCGCCGAATCCGCTCGCCATGATGCGACGCGCAGTGTGGCGCCAGAGCGCGACTCGCGCGCGGCTCCATGGATGCCGATGCGTCGTTCGTGTCGGTAACGAGCGCGTTGGGCGACGACGACGATGACGATGTCGATGATGGCGCGTTCGTCGTGGACGATGGTGCGGCGTGCGACGCGCAAGGGGACGGTGTTTGGGAGGAAGGAGACGATGCGTTTGAGCGATGCGCGCGTTCGGCGACGCAAGTTTTGGCGAGCACGACGGCAGATGTGTGCGTAAAGTTGCAAGAATCACAGGACATGCTCGCGAGCGAGCGAGCGCGAAGTGCGGAGGCGGTGGAGGCGGCGATGCGGGCGGTGGAGGCGATGGAGGTGGAGCGCGTCGCGCGGTTGGCGGTTGAATCGCGTTTGCGCGACGTCGAAGCGGCGCGCGATGAAGCGCACGCCAGATCGCGCCAGACGATTGATGGCTTGCGAGAAGAGTTGAGAAGTGCTTTGAAATCGGTCGAGGCTGCTGGACGTGCGTCGTCCGAAGAGGGGGATGCCACCGAGTATGCGCTCGCCGAAGCGCGCGCGAGCGCAGCCATCGCCGTGAAAGATTTAGAGAGCACCAAGCGCGAATTCCAGCGCCAATGGGAAGCTCGCGAGGTTGATTTCGAAACCACAGTTCGTGAATTACAAGATGTCATTCGTGATTTATCGGCCCGGTTGGATGAGGCGGTTGAAGCCGGCGTCGAAGCGGCTATGCTTGAGCGCCGCATGCGACAGAGCGCCATCGCGACGACGAATGAGGAGCGCATCAGCGATTCAGATGCGGTGACTCCTCAGCAAAAGCCACTATCACCGCGCGTTCTGACGAACGAGCAGCAAGAGAATGTCGTCGACGCTTCGGCGTCTCTCGCCATTGCACGCGTGAAAGACCTCGAGCGCCTGCTCGCCGACGAGCGCTCCGAACGCCTCGAACTCTCATCCAAAATTGTCGACCTCACGCGAGGTCGTCGCGAAATGGCGCGCGAACTCGTCGACGCGTGTCAAGGCGACGTAGACGCCGACCGCGCCGTCGCCGTCGCGCGTAAACACCGCGCCGACGCTGAACATTTGGCGCACGCGCTTTCGCGCCGCGTCGCCACCCTCGAGCGCGAGCGGCGCGCGCCCCACCTCCTGCCACCCTAGCCATCGGTGGGAATGTGTATTCAATACTGTATTCATGCTTTGTTCAACGACAATAATCACACACCACCTCGGTCATCAGGTCCAAAACACCACACCAACGAAATACCATGAAACCAAAAAAAAACCCAATCATCAATCAAAAACCAAAACAAAAACCATACGACACCAAGGATTCTCAAGTGGTTCCCCACTCAATACTAATTCGGCCCATTGAGGCTTAACTTTCGTGTGCCGATGGGTACGAGTGCTTTGCTCAAGGTATGATCGTATGATAGT
>Ga0181605_10000266_pt1 | contig 52934 bp, 45 predicted proteins | sample 041ome_11_FD_148676 | JGI IMG/M metagenome (GOLD analysis project Ga0181605, IMG submission 148676) | Coastal salt marsh microbial communities from the Groves Creek Marsh, Skidaway Island, Georgia - 041411US metaG (spades assembly) | ecosystem: Environmental > Aquatic > Marine > Intertidal zone...
AGTTGGTCGAAATATCTGACAGTTCCCAAGTTGTCGAACCTGCCTCGGGAAGCGTGAGCAACGTTGCGATGATGACAAGATTTGACGCAACCGGAGCCCAGGCAGCAGCGAGAAATCGTCGCGATGCGTGTAATACCGCAGTCATCACGCCTGTAACCCCGTAGAACAGCACCTGGATCACAAATAGACGGGTCAGCATTGTTCCGGCGGTGCGGAATGTCTCGGCGTCGACGGAGGCTGCTGTGTTGAGTGAGTACAGCCTGAAAATGACAGGTGCGAGCACGACTGCAACTGCAGCTAGTGCGGCTGACGCGAGCAGAGATGCGCTGACAACCGCATGGAATCCGCGCTCATTCTCATCATTTCGGCGTTCTTGGACAATGAGTGAGGTAAAGACTGGCACGAGAGTCGCTGACAGAACCCCACCGATGATGAGGTCGTAGACGATGTTGGGGGTTTCATTCGCCAGCTTGTACGCGTCAGAAAGTGCGTTCTGACCAATGACGTACGCAAGAACGATGACCCGAAGTAGCCCAGTGGCCCTCGAACACGCTGTGCCAGATGCGACGATGAGGTTCGACCGCACAAAGTTCGCCACCCCGGAAACACTAGCCCTCAAAGGGTTGTCGACAGAGGCGTCTGAACGAGGTAGCGAGGTGACACACTGGCGTGATGGCAAATGTGGCGTATGTTCGGCGGCCCAGTCAGCAACTAGGCGATGGGCTCGTCACCCATATCGAACGAACTCCTGTCGATAGCGCGCTCGCATTCAAACAATGGGAGAACTACTGCGACGCGCTCAGCCGATTTGGTTGGGAGATTGTTGAGTTACCACCGGCTGACGCGCATCCAGACGGAGTGTTCATTGAAGATGCCATGGTGGTGTTCGGGGATGTAGCAGTCATCACCCGCCTGGGAGCGCCAGAACGACGTGGCGAAACAGAAGGCCTTGCTGAGGCGCTGTCGTCGACCGGCCTTGATGTTCAGCAGTTGCCGAAAGGTCATCTTGATGGCGGTGATGTACTGAAAATCGGATCAATTGCTTATGTGGGCCTTGGTGGACGCACTGACCGTGACGGCGTTGCTGCCCTGGAGGAGATGATCGCACCGCGCGGGTGGACTGTCAGGCCGGTTCCAGTCACCAAAGTTCTTCATTTGAAGTCAGCTGTCACGGCTCTTCATGACGGAACAGTGATCGGCTATCTACCAATTGTTGACGATCCAGCGCAGTTCGATGCTTTTATCGAGGTTCCCGAAGAACACGGTGGGCATGTCGTGTTACTTGACGACTCAACAGCGCTGATGTCAGCTTCAGCGCCCCTGACCGCATCGCTTCTACGAGATCGTGGACTCGCCATCGAATGTGTTGACATCTCTGAGTTCGAACGGCTTGAGGGCTGTGTGACATGTCTCTCGGTTCGAGTAAGAGCCGATTAGTCTCGAGAGGTGACCGCCTCCGCAACCCTTACTGAGCCAATGTCGCGCCGAACGGTGATGAATCTTGGGGTGATCACCGCTGTGATTGCTTCTGGATATGGCGTGATGTTCACCGTGCTTGACGACTATCGGGACCGGTTCGGGATTAGCGAAAGTCGTCTTGGGATGATCGTAGGTATTGGGTTCCTTGCATCGTTCCTCGCCCAAGCGTTTCTTGCTCCGCTTGCCGACAGAGGACATGCCCGAGCGATCGTTGTGATCGGTCTGTTGCTGAATTTTTGTGGCCTGATGACCTTGGCATTCGGTCAGACGACCGTTGTGTTGCTGCTCGGTCGATTTGTGATGGGAATTGGACTCGGGCTCGCATTTCCAGCAATTCGTCGTCTAGTGATCTTGGGTGACCCGCAACGCCTGGGCGACAACCTCGGCCTGTTGCTTGCCGCCGATGTCGCTGGCTTCGCGGTTGGTCCGCTGCTCTCGGCCCTCGTTGTCGGTCCAATCGGGCTTCCAGCACCATTTCTGATGATCGCGGGAGCGTCGTTGCTCAGCATCTTCATCATCCTCAGAATCTCTGTTGAAGAACGTTCCGAGGGGGAGCCAAGCAGACTGGCCTTTGACCTGTTGAAAAATAAGCCGTACGCGGCAGCGGTCTGCATGGGCGTGGCGGTGTTTGTGATGATCGGAACCTTCGACGCGTTATGGGTGGTGATGCTTGATGACCTCAACGCATCTGAATGGATTGCCAACGTTGGTATCACCCTGTTTGTTCTGCCAATGATCTTTCTTGCTGAACGAGGTGGACGCCTTGCGCAGCGAATTGGGCCATTTAAGGTTGGGCCGGCTGGGCTTGTGATCGGAGCGGTCTACATGCTGATGTATGGGCTGCTCCCTTCGGCACTTGTGATGCTTGCAGTCGGAATGTTGCACGGCGTGACAGATTCACTCACAGTGTCGAGCTCGGCGGTTGCTGTCGGGATGGTGACTCCAGAACATCGTCATGCTGGTGGGCAAGGCTTGCTTGGTGGCGTGCAGACACTTTCAGCCGGGGTGATTGCAGTGCTTGCCGGCTTTCTGTACGAAACCTACGGACGGTTTCCCGCGTACGCGGTGTGCTCGATCATGATGCTGGTCCTAGCAGCGACGGCATTTTTACTGAGTGGTTCGCATCGGTCGGAAACGCCAAGCGAAGCGGTTGACTTCAACGACCCATCGAGCGCCGTCACCGGTCACGCGTAGGGTTCTCCCTTTAACGCTATTCATCAGCGCTCTGCAAGAGTGTTGAATTAGCGAGCCCCGAGCGTCTTTGTCATCGGTAGGGTGCTGCGCTCGCCATCCCCTTCGGTGATGAGCTTGTTGGAACGCTCAAGTTGCTGGTCGCGCACCATCAATCCGATGAACAGCCCAACGACAGCAATTGCGCCGTAACTGGCTCCTGAGGCGAGCATCGCCAGCGCTGGAGCAGGGCATGTTCCTGCGATTGACCATCCGGCGCCGAAGAGAGCTCCGCCATAAATGTGGTGCCGCTCAATCTTTGATCGAGCGAGAGAAAGAACCCCACCATACGGGGTCGCAAGTTGTCGCTTCTCAAGCAACCACAGCAATGGGGCAGAAATGCCGATTGCAAGTCCCATGAGGCCGAATACATAGAAACTTTCGAGGCGCAGCGTTGCGTGGATGGTGTCGTAATCGTGGAGTTGTCCCGCTGCGAGTACAAATCCGAACATCGCGCCAAAGACGAGCCCAACGAGGTTCATTGGCCGCTTCACTTTGCCACCGCCGGGGTGATATCGCCAAGAGCGGTGAATGAGGTCAGCAGGAATGTGACGATGACTGCGGTAGCCATGAATGTTGCTGTTGCTGCCCAACTTGCTGGTGAGCGTTGGGCCGTTCCGCAAATTCCGTGACCTGAGGTGCATCCGCCGGCAACACGGGCCCCGTATCCCATGACGATTGCTCCGAGGAGCACCACAATCATGATGAATGGTTCGGACCACCCAGCCGCATGGAGAGCCGTGTAGCCCCGGCGGAATTCGATACCGGGGCCAAGAATCGTAGCTACGGCACCGCCGATGAAAATCCCAACAAAATAGAACACTCGCCAGCTCACCGAATCAGAATCTCGACGAACTGTTTTTATGGTTTGGACGTAAGCGCCGGATGCCCCAAGCGGCTGGTTTGAGACGGCGAAGAGTCCGACGACGAGCAGTCCGAGTAGTGGTCCAGCGATCCACCACGGCAATTGATTTGGAAGTAGTCCCATGCACCATCTTCGCGCTTTGTGACCTTTGTCGCAATGATCGGGGTGAGGCGGGAAGGGGTTTTGGGTTTCTTTTGAAGGGATAGCGTGTCTCCGTGGCCCAGAATGACTCGGTAGATGAAGTAGAGCGCCCCTATGGCGGTATGGACAATCCGGATGCGCCGAAGCGTGTGAGGATTCGCCATTTTGCTCGTGCGAAAGAGCAAGGTATCCGTATTACTGGCCTCACGAGTTATGACGTTCTGACGGCGCAGATTTTTGACGAGTCGGGCATCGATTTTCTGCTTGTCGGTGACTCTGCAGGCAATACCGTGTTTGGTTATGACACGACGCTTCCTGTGACTGTCGATGCTCTGATACCGCTGACTCGGGCGGTTGCGCGAGCAAGCAAGCGTGCCCTTGTCATCGCAGACCTGCCGTTTGGCTCCTACGAACTAGGACCCGATGAAGCCCTCCGTACCGCAATCCGTTTCATGAAAGAAACCGAAGCTCATGCGGTGAAGCTTGAGGGTGGCGTGCGCTCTGCTGAACAGATCAGCAAAATCGTTTCGGCAGGTATTCCTGTGATGGCTCACATCGGGTTCACTCCCCAGAGTGAACACGGTCTCGGTGGGCACTTGATTCAGGGCCGTGGAGATGGTGCTGATCAGCTACTCGCAGACGCTCGAGCGGTTGAAGAAGCCGGGGCATTCGCTGTTGTGCTTGAAATGGTGCCGTCTGCAGTTGCGCAACGTGTCACCGAGGTGCTGTCGATTCCCACGATCAGCGTCGGGGCCGGTCCGCACTGTGACGGTCAACTGTTGGTCTGGACTGATTGGGCTGGGCTGACAACGGGCCGGATCCCGAGGTTCGTGAAGCAGTATGCAAACCTCGCGGAAATTCTCCGTAACGCAGCCGAGCAGTTCTGTGCTGATGTTGCGTCAGGCGAATACCCGGCCGCTGAGCACGAGTATCAGGAGTAACTGCGGGTCGGTTCGTAGGCGAGAATCGGAGCGAGTAACTGCTCGGTCTGCTCAAGGCTGAGTTGCTTTCGTTCCGCGTAGTCTCGAACCTGATCAGGCGTGACTCGACCAACCCCAAAATATGTTGCATCGGGGTGAGCGAAGTACAGGCCGCTCACTGAAGACCCGGGGTACATTGCCCACGACTCTGTGAGCTGCAGACCGATGGCCTCTTGTGCGTTGAGTAGCGCGAAGATCGTCGACTTCTCAGAGTGATCAGGCTGGGCTGGGTAGCCGGGTGCGGGTCGAATCCCTCTGAATTGCTCCGCTATCAGCGCTGCAGGGTCACAGGGTTCGTCGGGGGAGTAGCCCCAGTGAGTGGTTCGAACAAGCCAATGCAGATATTCCGCTGAGGCTTCTGCAAGACGATCTGCAAGTGCTTTCAGCATGATCGATGAGTAGTCGTCACCTGCAACTTCAAAGGCCCGCGCTCGCTCGTACTCTCCGTCGCCGACCGTGACAGCGAATGCGCCGATGTGGTCGCGGACCTCGCTATTCGCAGGTGCGATGAAATCGGAAAGACAAAGGCTCTTGTGACCACGAATTGTTGATGATTGGCGCTGCTGGCGGAGGCCATGCAGAGTTGCGAGTTCTGATCCGCTGTCGTCGAGCACGGTGATGTCATCGCCGTGTGACTCGGCCCGCCAGAATCCGATGACACCCACCGGTGAGAGCCAGCGCTCGGCGATCATCGTGTCGAGCATGCGCTGAGCATCATCGAAGAGGTCCTGGGCGGCTTGAGCGGTGTCGCTGTTGTTGAGCACCGCTGGGTAGCCGCCGCGCAGTCCCCATGTGGAGAAGAATGGCGACCAGTCGATGAGGGGTCGAAGGGTTGCCATCTCGAGCGGGATGGTTCGTGTACCGGTGAATGAAGGGGTATGGACCGTCTCGGGGGTGAATTCCAGAGTTGCCTGATCTTGGCGCGCTTGTCCGATGTCAGGGCGCTCGCGGCGCTGCTCGGCAAGGTGGTAGTTCTCGGTAACTCGGTCATACTCCTCGTTGAGTTCGTCGAGGAAGCGCGGGCGCTGCTGTGGGGAAAGCAATTGTGAAATCACTCCAGATGCTCGACTCGCATCAGCAACGTGAACAACCGGGCCACCGTTTCGCGCCGGTTTGATTCTCAGTGCTGTGTGGAGTCGGCTTGTGGTTGCTCCTCCGATGAGAAGTGGGGTGTCAATTCCGTGTCTATCTAGCTCTTTGGCGACATTCACCATGTGATCAAGTGACGGGGTGATGAGCCCTGATAGGCCAATGATGTCGACCTTGTGTTCGACGGCGGCCTCGCAAATTTGTTGGGTCGGAACCATCACTCCAAGGTCGACCACCTTGTAGTCGGCGCAGCCGAGCACGACACCGACAATGTTTTTCCCGATGTCGTGTACATCGCCGGCAACGGTTGCCAGTAGGACGGTACCCGCGGAGGTCGGTGCAGAGCCGTCTGGGTTTGCCGCCCGCTCCGCCTCAATGAATGGCGTGAGGTAGTTGACCGCTTGTTTCATCACTCGGGCAGATTTAACGACCTGTGGAAGGAACATTCGGCCGGCACCGAACAGCTCACCGACACGGTTCATGCCGGCCATCAGCGGGCCTTCGATGACCTCGACTGCAGTTCCAAGATGGGAGCGAGCTTCCTCTACGTCGTCGTCGATGAACTCCGTCGTTCCGGTCACAAGTGAATGAGTAATTCGCTCATCGAAGGAGAGCGAGCGCCATTCGTCGTTTGTGACCACAGTGCGCCCGTCGGTTGCTCCAGAGAATCTGTCAGCGGCAGCTAGCAGGCGATCAGTTGCGTCTGGGCGGGTGTTGAGAACGACGTCTGTGCATAGTTCGCGAAGTTCGACATCAAGTTCGTCATGGATTGCGAGTTGTGCGGGGTTAACGATCCCAATGCGCATACCGGCTTCGATGGCGCGCACAAGAAAGACCGAATGCATGGCCTCTCGAACCGTCTCATTGCCTCTGAACGAAAATGAGAGGTTTGAGACGCCACCAGAAATATGGGTCGCCGGGAAACGCTGTTGTAATTCACGAGTTGCTTCGATGAAGTCGACGCCGTAGCCGTTGTGTTCTTCGATTCCGGTGGCGAGGGCGAAGATGTTCGGGTCAAAGATGATGTCTTCTGGTGGAACGCCGATCTGCTCGGTAAGGATTGTGTACGCCCGTGTACAGATGTCGATTCTCCGCGAGAGGGTGTCGGCCTGACCTTGCTCATCGAAGGCCATGACAATGATCGCTGCCCCGTAGTCGCGACAGATGCGGGCTTGTCGGCAGAATTCGGCTTCACCTTCTTTAAGTGAGATTGAGTTGACAACCGACTTGCCTTGCAGACATCCGAGTGCGCGTTCAATGACATCGAAGCGCGAGGAGTCGACGACGACTGGTACACGGGCGATATCTGGTTCTGCAGAGAGCAGACGTAAGAAGGTTGTCATCTCACGGCCAGCATCGAGGAGGCCTTCGTCCATGTTGATATCGATGGCTTGAGCCCCGGCAGCAACCTGTGACCGAGCGATGTCGAGTGCCTCTTCGTAGTTGCCTTCTTTGATGAGGCGCAGGAATTTGCGCGAGCCGAACACATTGGTTCGCTCCCCAATGTTGACGAATGGGATGTCGTCGGTGAGTTCAAATCTCTCAAGTCCAGCGAGTTCAAGATGTTGGGGGCGTTTTGCTGGCGTTCGTGGTGTGTGTGATGCGACTGCAGCAGTAATTTCAGCGATGTGCTCTGGAGTCGTTCCACAACAACCCCCGACGATGTTGACGAGTCCTGACGCTGCGTAGTCGCCGACGATCGTGGCCGTATCTGTCGGCGACTCGTCGTAGCAGCCGAGTGCGTTGGGTAGTCCCGCATTTGGGTAGGCAGAGACAGCGATATCTGCAAGTGCGGAGAGTTCTGCGACGAATGGCCGCATCTCGTGTCCGCCAAACGCGCAGTTAACGCCGATCGACAGGGGATTGCTATGCCGAACAGAGGCCCAGAATGCCCCCATTGTCTGGCCTGAGAGAGTTCGTCCTGATCGATCGCTAACAGTCCCTGAAATCATGACCGGAAGGTCGATACCGCGATCGGCTTCGATCTGTCGAATTGCAACGATGGCGGCTTTTGCGTTCAGGGTGTCGAATACGGTCTCAAGAAGGATGAGGTCGACGCCTCCATCAACGAGGGCAGAAATCTGCTCGCGGTAGGCGCTGACCATCTCTGCAAAATCGAGTGCCCGATAGCCAGGGTCTTCGACGCGGGGTGACATCGAAAGTGTTTGGTTTGTGGGGCCGACAGCACCAGCCACAAACAGGGGGCGTTTGTCGGCGTATTCGTCAACTGCTGAACGCACAAGTCGTGCTGCCTGGGTGTTGAGCTCCGTGACGATGCGTTCGGTGCCGTAATCGGCCTGTGCGATACGGGTTGAGTTGAAGGTGTTCGTGCAGATGATATGAGCCCCGGCCTCGATGTAGCTGCGATGAATATCGCTAATTACGTCGGGACGGGTCAGGGAGAGAATGTCATTGTTGCCGGTCAGATCGATCGAGTGATCATCAAAACGTTCACCATGGAAGTCAACTTTTGAGAGCTCCCTGCGCTGAATTTCTGTGCCCATCGCACCATCGATCACCAGAATGCGGTCGCGTAGTGCTTCGGTAAACGCCTGCCGAATATCAGACATGCTGCTCTCCTCGAATTGCTGCGACGAGGTCGCACAGCAGTTGCGAAGTATTCAGGCTGTAGAGATGGAAGTCGTCGATGCCCTCTGCGTGAAGTTCGTTAATTTGTCGCTGGGTCCAAGAAATGGCCTGCTCGCGTTCGGCTTCTGGGTCGCCCTGTGTTCCAGCAAAGTGCTCGATGAGTGCTGAGGGGACTGATGCTCCACATCGTTGGGCGAATGACAAGGTCCGCTCGAATGAATGGATCGGCATGATTCCAGGAATGAGTGCGACCGGAATCTGTCGAGCAGCGATTCGGTCACGTAAGGCAAGAAATGTCGTGTTGTCGAAAAACATTTGCGTCATCGCGCGTGTTGCGCCTGCCTCGACCTTTGCTGCGAGTACGTCAATGTCGTGTGACGTCGTCGGTGATTGTGGGTGTTTCTCGGGATATGCAGAAACTGCGACGTTGATGGTTCGTCCACGAAGGCCAGCTCGGTCGATGACTGCCGCAACGAGGTCTTCTGTGCGCTGAAAGCCGTCGGGATGAGGGTGATACGGGGCGTCTATACCTTCGGGTGGGTCGCCTCGTAAGGCAACGATGTGCGAGATCCCGAGATCAAGGTAGTGATCGATGACGGCGTTGACCTCCTCGGCCGACATTCCGACACAGGTGAGATGGGCTGCAACCGGACATCCTGCATGCTCGTTTGCGAGTTCAACGGACGCAAATGAGCGCTCCCGTTCTCCGCCACCTGCGCCATAGGTCACTGAGATCAGTGTCGGGTCAATTGCTTTGAGGCGATGCATCGACTGTTCGAGCGACTTGTGTCCTTTTGCGGTGCGAGCCGGGAAGATTTCGTAGGAAAATTTCATGTGCGGTGTCCTTTATTTGCGACCCAGATCCCGACCTCAAGTCGGTCGCTGTGTTCTTCGCGGGCGATGAGATGATCGATGATGTTGAGACCGGCAGAAAGACACCAGTTCGACATCTGCGTCGCATCAAAGCCAAGTCGCCGATGCGCATGTTCGGTTCGAAGGGTCTCATTCGTATGCGTCATGAGGTCGACAATGACGACAGAACCTCCTGGTGATGCGAGGCGCGAGATCGCGTGGATTGCGCGGTCGGGGTCATCGAGGTAGTGGAGGACTTGGTGAACGATGACCAGTTCGAACTGCTCAGGTTCGACTGGTGGCGAAAACAGGTCGGTGTGGCGAAGTTCGGCCTGGTGGATGCCCGCGGAGTCGAGGGTTGCCCGAGCGACTCGCAACATGGCTGGGTTCGTATCAAGTCCGACGATTCTTGTGCTGCGATCAGCCAGTAATTCGATCATTCGCCCCGTTCCGGTACCAATGTCGATGATGTCGCCAACATTCCCTGTGCCAAGTGAGCGGTCGAGGGCAGAGGTGAGCGCGTGTTCTACAACGTGTTGGGAAACGTGATGGGCGCTCTCGCGGTCCCATTCATCTGCCACGGATGCGAAGTGCTGGTGAGCGGCAGCGGCTCGCCGCTGTCTCACATCATGTAGCCGTTCACGGTCGGCTGCGATCTGTGGGTCGGATGAGTCCAACGAGCGGAGGATTCCCTGTGTGAGCGCTGCGTACTGTTCATCATCGGTCGTGCGACGTTTGAGGCCAAAGAACACGAAGGTGCCTTCACGGTGGCGGGTGCAGACGCCAGCATCGACGAGCAGGCGTAGGTGACGAGAGATGCGTGGTTGGGATTGTCCGAGGATCTCGCAGAGGTCCGACACGGAGCATTCGCCGTGACGGAGCACCGCAATGATGCGGAGTCGGCTTGGCTCTCCGATCGCTTTGAGCGCCTCGACTGCCGGGTCAAGCGCAAGCTGGCGCTGCGGTTGCTTATCCCCCCAGTTCGACATAGACATAAAGATATAAAGAAATATGCATGTTTGTCAAGCCTGCAAAGTTACTGGATTCATTTGAATGCTTCGCCAATGACAGAATGTCGAAATGGAACTGCTTGAAGGCCTTATTCGTCGTGCTGGTGAAACTGGCGGCCAAGCACTTGTGACCGTTGGTGACGACCGTCTGTCGGCAGAGGATCTTCTGGCCAAGGCTGACGCCACAGCGGAACGAATACGAGGGGCTCGTTGTGTGGCTGTGTGCGCTACCCCAACGATGTCGACAGTGGTTGGCATTGTCTCTGCGCTCCGCGCCGGTGTCGCAGTGGTGCCAATTGCCCACGATTCTGGCGCTTCCGAGCGACATCACATCCTGAACGACTCAGGGGCGGTGGCGATGCTCGGTGACCACCCATGGGACGACGTGTCATTGCCAGGCGTACAAATTGGAGGTTCCGGAGGATCGCTGACCGCTGGTCCAAGTGCTGATCTGAACAATGCTGCACTCATCATGTACACCTCGGGGACGACTGGGGCTCCGAAAGGTGTACTCATGCCGGCAGGCCCAATTGCGGCCTGTCTTGATGGGCTTGCTGATGCGTGGCAGTGGACAGAAGATGATCACCTCGTTCACGGACTCCCGCTCTTTCACGTGCATGGGCTGGTCCTCGGAATGCTCGGCTCGTTGCGGCGGGGCAGTCGTGTGTCTCACACCGTTCGGCCAAACCCAGAGGCCTATTCGGCAAAAATGTTGGACGGGGCAACCATGTTTTTTGGGGTTCCAACCGTTTGGTCTCGGATGGTTGCTGATCCAACGTCAGCTCGAGCATTGAACGGGGCACGAGCGATTGTTTCTGGAAGTGCTGCTTTGCCTGTCGCAGTCTTTGATGAGCTGCGCGAACTCACTGGGGTAGTGCCTCTTGAGCGATACGGAATGACCGAGACCATGATCACGTTGTCGACTCGAATTGACGGAGAACGTCGACCAGGACATGTTGGACTTCCTCTCAACGGCGTCGAAACACGTCTTCGCGGTGATGACGGCGACATTCTTGCTAATGATGGTGAGTCGATTGGAACACTTGAGGTTCGCGGTGCAACGATCGGCGCTGGTTACCTCAATCGGCCTGAAGCCACTGCTGAAGCGACCACTTCCGACGGTTGGTTTGTAACGGGTGATTCGGCTGTGATTGGCGAGGACGGCATGCATCGAATCGTTGGTCGGACGTCGGTTGACATCATCAAGTCGGGTGGATACAAGGTTGGAGCCGGAGAAGTTGAGGCATCGGTTGCCGAATTAGCGGCCGTTGCCGAAGTTGCCGTCGTTGGAGTCGCTGACGGTGACCTGGGGCAACGCATCGAGGCGGTAATCGTTCCTGTTGAGGGAATGTCGGTCAGCGCTGATGAGGTGATTGCCCATGTCGCTGGTCAACTGTCGATACACAAACGACCAAGAAATGTTCACATCGTCGAGAGTCTTCCTCGTAATGCTCTCGGCAAAGTTCAAAAAGCCCAAATACGGGCTTCCCTTGAGGAGTCAGCATGAACGCACCTAAACCAGCAACTTCGCACACCCAACGCGCCAACGCACCGCGCGACCTGGGGATGGACGACCAGGACTTTGATCGCGCCCGGCGCGGTCGAATTGCTCAACACTCAACCGGTGTCATTGAAGGCCCGCTTGGTGTCGCCTGGGACTCGAGCCGCCACCAATATGTGCTCGACAGCGAGCAACCGGACACTGTTCATCCGAGCCTGTGGCGTCAAGCCCAACTCAATGCGGAACACGGACTGTTTAGTGTTGCCGACAGAGTGTGGCAGGTCCGTGGATATGACATTTCGAATATCACGTTTATTGAAGGTGAGACCGGTTGGATTGTGATTGACCCGCTGACGGTTGAGCCAGCGGCTCGGGCTGCTCTCGACATGGCGAATGAGCACCTCGGTGAGCGGCCGGTTGTCGCTGTGATCTACACCCATTCTCATACCGATCACTTCGGCGGAATTTTGGGTGTCACAAGTCAGGCAGAAGTTGATGCGGGCCGTTGTCGAATTATTGCCCCTGAAGGGTTCTTGCACGAAGCGATTTCAGAAAATGTGATTGCTGGTTTCGCAATGGGTCGACGTGCGGCATATCAGTTCGGTCCGCTCTTGCCACCTGGCCCACGAGGTCACGTCGACTGTGGGCTCGGGAAAGGGCTCGCGATAGCGGCCCCAAGTTTGATTGCTCCAACCGAGGACATCACGTTCACTGGCGAGGAACTCAACATCGATGGGGTTCGGGTTGTCTTTCAGCTGACACCAGAGGCTGAAGCACCAGCAGAGATGAACTTCTTCTTCCCAGACTTCGGCTGGCTCTGTATGGCTGAGAATTGCACGCATACCATGCACAATCTTGTTCCAATTCGAGGGGCGTTGGTGCGCGATTCGCTTGCGTGGTCGAAGTACATCGACGAGGCGATCAGCTTGTTTGCAGATAAGACCGAAGTGTTCTTCGCGTCCCATCACTGGCCACGCTGGGGTAACGCAGACATCACGGACTATTTGCGTCGGCAACGAGACATGTATCGCTGGATCCATGACCAAACCATGCGACTTGCAAATCATGGGTACACCGCATTGGAGATCGCTGAGGAACTTGAGTTACCTGCGGAGTTTGCCGCCGAGGGTCACACCACCGGCTATTACGGGCATCTCATCCACAATGTCAAGGCGGTCTACCAGAGGTATTTGTCGTGGTACGACGGAAATCCCTCGAACCTTTGGCGGCTTCCACCGTCAGAAGTGGGATCTCGCTATGTCGCCCTTGCCGGGGGAGCCGATGCAATGGTTGCTGCGGCACAGAAGTCATTCGATGAGGGTGATTATCGCTGGGTGGTCGAACTGCTTAATCACCTCGTGTTTGCCCAACCTGATCATGAGGCCGGTCGGGCATTACAAGCCGATGCACTTGAACAACTTGGGTACCAAAGCGAATCTGCAACATTCAGAAACGCATTTCTCACGGGAGCCCAAGAACTTCGAAATGGGGCTCCACCGCGCCGTGAGGCGATGCGCAGAGGTTTCCTCGATGCGATGACAATCGGTCAGTTACTCGACACGTTGGCCGTGCGACTCCCATCAGACAAGGTTGGAGCCCGTCACGTCGTGGTGCATCTTGAGGTCAGCGATCGCCCAGAACAATCCGACTGGACGGTCGAAATTTCGAATCGCGCCATGTCATCGATCGGTGGTCATCGAGGAACACCTGACTGCTCGATCGCAATGACATTTGAGCAACTTGTTGGGCTTGCCGCCAATGAATTGACGGTCACAGATGTCATTCAGGGGGCAAATTGTGAGGGCGATACCACAGCATTTGAGTTTGCATTCGGCGGTCTCGAAACATTCTTCTCGGGATTTGCGATTGTTGAACCCTGAATGATCAGGTCGCCGTCATGATCGCCGTTGGGTCTGCAACGCAATGAAACGCGCGAGTACACCAACCACCATCACTGCGACGCCTGTCACCACAACCCTCCACTGCAGGGAGAAAGCAAGAAGAATGCATCCAACGAGTCCAACCCACGCGACCCCTCTCGGCCACCGACGCTCGTGTGGGGCAAGTTGCAGAGCAGCGGCATTCGTAATTGCGTAGTACGTCAGTACTGCGACGCCAGATAGCGAAATGGCAGATGTCAGCGACACCGTGTTGACGATGGCAAGAACAACGATGACAACGGTGAGCTCTGCCCGCAAAGGCAGCGATCGCTGTGGCGACACAAACGCGAACCAAGAGGGAAGTTCGTGGCGCCTTCCAAGTGCAAGGACGGTTCGTGCGACTCCCGGAATGAGATTAAGAAGCACGCCAAGACATGCAATACCGGCGCCGATGGCGACGACCGGTGACAACCCGGAAAGCGAACTTGAGGCGACAATGTGGTCAAGCGGAGCAGTCGTCTGAGCAATCTGGGCGGGGGAGTCTGCGCTCAGCACGACAAACCCAACGATGAGATAGAGGGCGAGAACCGCACCGAGGGCACGCGGAATTGCCCACGGAATCGTGCGTTCTGGATTGATGACCTCTTCGCCGAATGTTGCGATCCTGGCGTATCCGGCGAATGCGAAAAACATGAGACCGCCGGCTTGCAGTACGTCATATGTGTCGACAGTGATGATGGCTGCAAGGGTTACCTGCTCTGTAGGGGTTTGAAGGAATGAGCTCGCAATAACGACGAGTAGTGCTAACCCAGCAAATGCAAGCAGTAGGCGCGTGACCGTAGCGGTCCGTGAAAGCCCTCCAAGGTTGACGATGGCGATCAGCAGTACCGAGCCTGTCGCAACAATGTGAGAGCGGTCCGGCCAGATGTAGTTTCCTGCAGTGAGCGCCATTGCGGCGCAGCTTGCGGTTTTGCCGACCACAAAGCCCCAACCGGCAACATGCCCCCAAAAGGGGGAGAGCCGTTCTCTTGCGTAAACGTATGTTCCGCCGCTTTCTGGGTGCTGAGCTGCGAGTTGTGCCGATGAGGTGGCGTTGCAGAGTGCAATGATCCCTGCGATCACCAAACTGAGGATCATCCACGATCCGGCGACGGCAGCAGCAGGTGCCCAGACTGCGAAGACTCCGGCACCAACCATCGAGCCAATGCCAACGACGAGGGCGTCAGCCGGTGTGAGCTGCCGGCGAAGTGAAGAATCTGTCATTCGAACATTCGCGTGCAGTATTCACCGATGTGGTCGTGGATGCTGACCGCTCGTGACATTGTGTGCCAACGACCGATAAATCCATGGACCACACCCGGCACAGCGAGGTATTCGGCATCTGTACCGTCCGCTGCGAGGCGAGCCGCATAGTCGGCTCCTTCATCGCGTAGCGGGTCAAACTCGGCGGTGATGGTGAGACTTGGCGCAACTCCGGCGAGCGATTCTGCCCGCGCTGGTACCGCATAGGGGTTTTCTTGCCCGCCATTGGCGAGGTAGTGACCCCAGAACCAATGCATGTCTCGCGCTGTCAGGAAATATCCAGTCGCGTTCTCGGTCATCGATGGATATCTGTCCTGCTCGGTATCGACACACGGGTAGCAGAGCACCTGAGCCCGTAACTGAAGACCTTCGTCGCGGGCTCGCAATGCGACCCCGGCAGCCAGGTTTGCGCCTGCCGAGTCGCCGAGGACGATGATTCTTGTGGTATCTCCACCGATGGTCGACCCGTGTCGACTCATCCACTCGGTGACTGCCCAGCAATCATCATGAGGTTGAGGGAAGGGGTGCTCTGGTGCAAGCCGGTAATCGACTGACACCACAAGCGCATTCGAAATTGTCGCAACACGTCGTGCAACATGATCGTGGCCATCAACGCTCGAAAGTACCCAACCGCCGCCGTGAAACATGACGATGACCGGCATGTCTGCGGGCTTAGGCGTCGATGAGTAGATGCGAATCGGGATCGGACCATGAGGTCCTTCAATGATTGAGTCCTCGATGTGCGCTACTTCATCAAGATCGGGAGTCGGGGCGCTGAAGTAGTTTGCGCGAGCGACGTCGACTGTTCCGTCGGAAAGGGCTGGTGCTTGCGAGTCAGCGAGGGCCTGAACCAGCTCAGCGACATCGGCGTCAAGCGGCATTTCAGGCGACCTGTGAGCCGTCGAGAACCCGTTGAACTTCCTTGACGATGTCTTCCGCGGTTGTCCCCGGCGTGAGAACTGCGGCAACACCTTTCTCACGGAGTTCATCGAGGTCGTGGTCGGGAACTGTTCCGCCAAGAATGACTGGGATGTCCGCTCCGCGAGCGCGCACTGCTTCGACGACTAGTGGGGCGAGGGTCATGTGGGCCCCTGACAGCATCGAAAGCCCGATGGCATCAGCGTCTTCATCGACAGCGGCCGCAGCGACTGTCTCTGGAGTTTGGAAAAGGCCGGTGTAGATGACCTCGTAACCCGCGTCTCGAAGAATACGGGCGACAACCTTCACGCCGCGATCATGTCCATCGAGTCCGACTTTGGCAACAAGAATTCGTTCTCCTGACATTGCGCTACCTCTCAGATACTCGGAACTTCGACGTGACGACCAAACACTCCGGCCATCGTGCTCATCATTTCCCCAACAGTGGCATAGGCGTGTGATGCCTCAATCAGGGTCGGCATGAGGTTTACCTCTGGATCCTCTGCCTCGGTACGAAGCTTGTCGAGAGCAGCGGTGACTGCATCTTGGTTGCGATCGGAACGAACGCTGTCAAGGCGCTTGCGTTGGCGCTGTTCGTCTTCGTTGGTGATGCGCAGCAGTTGCATTTGATCTTCTTCGTTGCCGTCCTTGAAGCCGTTGACCCCGACGGTGATGCGTTGACCTGAGTTCATACGACGCTCTAAGTCGTATGCGGAGTCTGAGATTCGACCTTGGAACCAGTTCTCCTCGATGCCGGTGATGACACCTTCAAGCAGTGACCCGTTGCCGAGCGATTCGAGATAGGTGAAGATTTCTTCAGCCTGCCGTTCAACTTCGTCGGTCAATGACTCGACGTAATACGAGCCGCCAAGTGGGTCGGCGACGTGAGCGACATTTGTTTCGTGAGCGATCACCTGCTGAGTTCGCAGAGCGATGCGGGCCGCCTTTTCGGTAGGCAATGCAAGTGCTTCGTCCATCGAGTTGGTGTGGAGGCTTTGAGTGCCGCCAAGTACACCTGCGAGTGCTTCGATGGCTGTACGAGCGATGTTCACCTCGGGTTGTTGAGCGGTGAGTGATACACCAGCGGTTTGGGTGTGGAACCGGCATTGCATCGAGCGAGGATCTTTCGCCCCATAACGATCTTTCATCCAGCGGGCCCAGATGCGACGGGCTGCTCGATATTTCGCAATCTCTTCGAAAAAGTCGATGTGAGCGTTGAAAAAGAAGCTCAACCGAGGGGCGAAGGCATCAACGTCGAGCCCGGCAGCAAGTGCGAGCTCAACGTAGGCAAATCCGTTTGCGAGAGTGAATGCGAGTTCTTCAACCGCAGTCGATCCTGCTTCGCGGATGTGATAGCCGGAGATCGAGACTGAGTGCCAACGCGGCATTTCGGCGGCGGTGAAATCGATGGTGTCACGAACGAGCCGCATTGACTGGCGTGGAGGGAAGACGAATTCTTTCTGCGCCTGGTACTCCTTCAAAATGTCGTTCTGAAGGGTTCCACCGAGCCGGGCACGTTGGACACCGGCTTTTTCCGCCTGGGCGATGAACATTGAAAAGATGACCGCTGCAGGGGAGTTGATGGTCATTGAGGTAGTCACTTCACCGAGATCGATTCCGGCGTACAGGTCTTCCATGTCTGAAAGGCTGTCGACAGCAACACCGCAGCGGCCAACCTCACCAAGTGACATTGGATCGTCGGAGTCGAGGCCAAGAAGTGTCGGCATGTCGAAGGCAGTTGAGAGGCCTGTACCTCCTGCCTTGATGATTTCTTTAAACCGCCAGTTGGTGTCCTCGGCGGTGCCAAAGCCGGCAAACATGCGCATCGTCCATAGGCGGGAGCGGTACATCGATGCGTATGGTCCGCGGGTGTAGGGATACTGGCCGGGGAAGTCTCCGTCTTCGGGACCATAGACAGGATCAATCGGAATCCCTGAGAGGGTCGTAAATTCTGCTTCTCGAGTGGGGGAGGCGTTGAACGCCGCTTCCCATTGAGCGCGAGGTGATGACGTGTCTCCAGACATGAAAGCAAGGATACTTTGACGTCCAAATATTCGTCTAGCCCGAGTTACTCTGCTGTTGTGGCAATCCGAAGTGAGCGAAGCGACCCTATTCAGGTTGCGGTGACCAATTGGGAACGACATGGTTGGCTCGAGGCCGCAACTCCAATGGGAATGGTCACCTCGGTGATGCGCGTTCAGCAAATTCTTGCTGCTGATATCGACCGAGTGTTGAAACCGTTTGAGCTGAGTTTTGCTCGATTCGAATTACTGCGTTTACTTGCCTTCAGTAGTCGGGGCACGCTTCCGATGGGGGTAGTTGGAGAACGGCTTCAAGTTCATCCCGCAAGCGTGACGAATGCTGCTGATCGGTTGGAGCGCGATGGTCTTGTCAGTCGCTCGAGAGATACAACTGATCGACGAAAAGTGATTGTCGGTATCACCGATGCGGGTCGTGATCGCGTTGAATCAGCGACGATCCGGCTGAATGACTATTTCATCTCGATTCCGTTGTCGCACGAACAACACAGCCGGCTCTTTGCCGAGTTGCGCCTGTTGCGATCGGCGCACGGCGACTTTGAGTCATCGCCGACAGTGTGTGTTGATGATGTCTGACCTGCGCGCTCACGCTGACGGTCGAGATCGCTGCGGTTGGTGCGGAGATGACCCTCTGTATGTCGACTATCACGACACCGAGTGGGGTGTAGGCGCAAGGCACGACAACGAATGGTTCGAAAAGGTCTGTCTTGAGGGGTTTCAGTCGGGATTGAGCTGGATCACCATTCTGAAGCGGCGTGAGGGGTTCCGCCAGGCGTTCGCAGACTTCGATCCGGTCGTCGTCGCAGAATTCACATCGGCAGATGTTGAACGTTTGGTGGTCGATGCACGAATTATTCGTCACCGTGGAAAAATCACGTCGACGATCAACAACGCCTCACGTGCGCTTGAACTCCGTGACGAGTTCGGAAGCCTTCAGGCGTTCTTCTCGCGATTCGCCGAGCCACAGGAACACCGCCCAACGTCGCTTGCCGAGGTCCCTGCTCAAAGCGATACGTCTCGGCTGATGGCAAAGGAGTTGCGCTCCCGTGGTTGGACCTTTGTCGGACCGACCACGATGTATGCGATGGCTCAATCAATGGGGTTGGTGAATGACCACTTGGTTGGCTGTTGGCGTCGCGAGCATTGCTGAGGCTCGCAGCGCTCGAAATAATGCAACCGCTCTGGTTACGAGAGAGTTTCGCGGATGAAGGCGTGAACCTCTGGCCACAGCCGGTTCGCAAGTTCGTTGTCTTGGGTGCCGAGAGCGTTGTGCGAAGCCATGAACGCGTGCCCCGTTCCAGGATGAACGGTGAGCGTCGCGTCGATACCAGCATCCTGAAGGCGCTGTTCGAGATCTGCTGCTGCCTCAGGTGGAAAGAAGCCATCTACTTCAGCCATATGCCCGCGAATTTTCGCTGTGATTGCTGAGTAGTCGGGCTGATCATCGCCAGACGGGAATCCATAGAAGGGGACTGCAGCAGCAATGACATCTGGGCGATGGGCAGCGAGAACAAACGTGAGCATTCCACCCATGCAGAAGCCCATGACGGCAAGCTGGGAACCGGTGGTTGCAGAGTGGGTTGAGAGGTAGTCGACTGCTCCACTCATGTCGCGAGCTGCACGATCCATTGGGAGCGATGACATCAGCTCGCCGGCCTTGTCCATCTCGGTGTGTCCAGCGAGTTCGCCGTGGTAGAGGTCGGGCGCGAGTGCGACAAATCCGTTGCGAGCGAGATCATCGCACACATCAATAATTCCAGAGTCGAGGCCCCACCACTCCTGAACGACGATCACGCCCGGCCCAGAGCCGCTGTCTGGGGTTGCGAGGTAACCGGTTGCATCTCCGCTTGGTGTTGAAAACGTGACGTTTGTGCCCATAGGGCAACAGTAGCGAAGTGCAGATCTCCGGCGAGACGGGAGCGCGATGCCATCGACCGTTGCGAATTCAGAAAGAATGTTCCCGTGACTTCATCTCGCCCACAAATTCTTTGGGAGCCCACACCAGGCGCACCCTCAAATCTGTCAGCGTTCATTGAGCACTGCGCCTCGGTAACAGGGTTGAGATTTGACGATTACGACCGGTTCTGGGAGTGGTCAATTAGCGAAGGACTCGAAAAGTTCTGGGAGTTGTTGTGGGAGTGGTGCGAGGTCGATTCATCTGAGCCGTACTCCGAGGTTCTGACCACTCGAACGATGCCGGGTGCCAGATGGTTCGTTGGCTCGAAAATGAATTATGCACATCACGCGCTGCGTCGCCTCAGCGATGACCGAGAAGCGATTGTTGGAATCTCGCAGAGTCGTGGTCGTCAATCGTTGACCGGAGCCGAACTCCGTGCCGAGATTCGTCGGGTTCGCAACGGGTTGATGTCCCTAGGTGTTGAGAAGGGGGATCGTGTTGCGGGGTATCTGCCAAATATCGGTGAGGCGATCGTGGCGTTCCTCGCAACTGCGAGTATCGGTGCGATATGGACCTCGTGCGCTCCTGAATTCGGTGTGGGAGCGGTGCTTGATCGCTTTGGTCAGGTCGAGCCAAAGGTTTTGTTCGTCGTCGATGGCTACCGATACGGGCGTCATGATGTTGATCGTTCTGACGAAATTCGGCGGCTGCGCGAGGGTCTCCCGACCGTCTCGTCAGCGATCATCGTGCGGCACCTCGACGCACAACGTTCTCACGATGCCGATCTCATTGAATGGGATGAATTTGGTGCTGGGTTGAATGCCGAACTCGCCTTTGATGATGTTGACTTTGACCACCCGCTGTACATCTTGTATTCATCGGGAACCACAGGGCTTCCGAAGCCGATCGTTCATGGTCACGGCAACATCACCCTTGAACATCTGAAGGTGCTCACCCTTCATGCCGACATGGGTGAGAGCGACCGGTTCATGTGGTTTACGACGACCGGATGGATGATGTGGAATTACCTCGTCTCAGGTCTTCTCACCGGTGCCTGCCTTGTATTGTTCGACGGAGATCCGGCGAGTGAGGGTGCAGACACGCTGTGGCGTCTTGTTGCAGATGAGGGTGTGACGTGGTTCGGAAGTGGCGCTCCTTGGTTTTCTGCCTGCCGCCGAGCTGGGCTTCAGCCCGCACGCGACTTCGATCTCACTCACCTTCGGGCGATCGGCTCGACTGGTGCACCGCTGCCCCCTGATGCATTTCGGTGGATCTATGAGGAAGTGTCATCGACGGCACTTCTGTCGCCGATTAGCGGGGGCACGGATATCTGCTCGGCATTTGTTGGGGGGAGTCCTCTCTCGGTAGTTCGAGAGGGTGAAATTCCTGCGAGGTATCTCGGGTGCGCAGTTGCCGCCTGGGATGAGCACGGGGCTGAGGTTGTTGGTGATCAGGGTGAACTTGTTGTCACTCAACCAATGCCGTCCATGCCGGTCGGGTTTTGGGGAGATAGCGATGGCTCTCGCTATCGGTCGAGTTACTTCGAGTTCTACCCGGAAATCTGGCGTCATGGCGACTGGGTGACGTTCAATGACGACGGTTCGTGCGTGATTTCTGGACGAAGTGACGCAACGTTGAATCGGGGCGGTGTTCGCGTCGGTACTGCAGAGATTTATCGAGTGGTTGAGTCGGTCGATGGCATCTCAGATTCGCTTGTTGTCCACTTGGAGGCCCCCGGCTCAGACGACCCAGGAGTGCTCGTTCTGTTTGTTGCCTCGGCGACAGCACAGGTTGATCGTGATGGACTCATCGCTGCCCTGAAATCAACGGTCCGCGCAGAACTGTCGCCGCGCCATGTTCCCGATGAGGTGCATTTTGTTGATGTGATCCCAACCACATTGAGTGGCAAGAAGTTGGAACTTCCGGTCAAAAAGATCTTGAGAGGAGCGTCTGCCGACGATGTTGCGAGCCGCGATTCTCTGAAGGAACCGTCGGCGCTCGACGCAATTGCGCAGATTGCATCGGCTCGGTGAACCCTTGCCGCTAGCGGGGTTCGACGAGCAGGCTCTGTGCCGATATGGCTACCGGTCCGCGCTCGTCATGAACAGTGGACGCAGCGAGCCCTCCGCCGAGATCTCCGTATTCGCTTCGAGCATCAAGGCAAATCCATTCACCCTCGGGCGGCCGAATGAAGTGAATGGTGAGATCTGGGTTGATGTATAGCCATGTGAGGTGCTCGACCCGGGCCGATACCCCGTTTCCAAAGTCAACTGCCGCAGCGACACGCTGCGCTCCAGATGGTTCCTCGCCAACAACGACGGGCAAGCGAAGTCTGATCCACACAACTGATCGACCACGTTCATCCCAGCCGCCGGTGACAAAACGGTGTTCGCATCCGTCGGAGGCGAATGCGTGATCATCGGTCATCGATACAGGCACCGACTTGGTGGCAGTTCCCTCATCTGGCTGTGGAAACCCGTCACCTTCGGCAGGAGCGTTGGTTGGTTGAGTGCGAATTCGAAGCGCACGCGCTTTGGCAACTTCGACCTCTCCGTCTCGCATCGAAACGCCAACAACAGAAATCTTTTTTCCGGGCCGCTCAATTTCGGTCACGAGAGTTAAAGGTCGGCCGACAGGAACAGGGCGCTGGAGTTCAATTGTGATCCGGCTGAGCTGCCATTCATCGCCGCTGTGTTGTTCGACTTCTCGAACTAAGAGTGCAGCCGGAGGCGCCCCATGGCAATGCTCGGGATTCCACGGCCCCTGCGACCATTTTGTTGCAATCCAGGTGCCGTCTCCGCCAGATTCGAACAGGGCGTCGGTCGCTGTTACCTCATGCTGTGGGCGACGAAGTCCTTCGGTCATAAGAGCTCCCGTTCAAGTGGGAGGACAACCGACGCAAGTTCCCCCAGATGTTCGACCCAGCCATCAACGGTCGTTGGCTCGGTCATCGGTAGAACAACGAACTTCGTTGTGCCGACGGAGATGAATTGTTCGATGAGAGCGCACAGCTGTTCCCATGATGACGGAACGAGTTGTGATGGATCGTCAAGATTCGGCCGACGCTTCGCAAGGTTGGCAAGCAACGCTTCAGGTACGGGTCCTGTTGCGTACGGGATGAGCACTCCGTAATGGTCATCCTCAATTTCTCGGTCGTAATCGTTCAGGACGCGTTCAATTACTGAGCGACCCTGTTCGGCATCTTGGGGTGTCACAAATGAGGGCAGCCAACCATCACCAAATCGGCCCACCCGTTTCAATTCGCTTTCGGCAATTCCACCGAGCCATACGTCAAGGCGATTCGGTACCGGGCCAACACGGATGTCATGAACCTCGTAGTGTTCGCCAGAGAACGAGCACGATTCGCCAGACCAGCATGCTCGCATGATCTGCAACATTTCGTTGAACATCTTCGCTCGTTCACCCCGTTGAACGCCGAAAGCTCGCTGCTCGACAGGGTCAACTGCTCCGAGTCCGAATGCCGGAAGAAAGCGTCCTCCGGACATTGCTGCGAGTGATGCGATTTCCTTTGCTGCGATGACCGGATTGCGGCCGGGCAACACGAGAACGCTGGTTCCAAGTTTGAGGTTTGTCGTTCGGCCGATTGCTGCTGCTGATGCGATGAGCGGGTCTGGTGCAGAGCCGTTGATACGTTCTGACAGCCACAGCGAGTCGAAGCTGAGTCGCTCTAGTTCGTCAACAACTGTGAGAAATTCCGGTCCGTTAAGTTCGGTTCGAACACCAAGGCCGACGCCGATTCGAACTTTCATCCGTTCACGACCGTGTTGATGATGTTGGCAATTGTGGCTGGGTCATCGATGAACGGTGAATGGTCGCTGTCGATCTCGACAATGGTTGAGCAACGATTTGCCATGATTCGCTGATGCTCAGGGTGCACTGCCCGATCTTGATTGCACAGAACATACGTTGATTCGATTCGGCTTTGAGAAGAACCGTCCACCTCTTGTGTCATGGTGACGATGGGTTGCGGGCTCAAACGTTGGGTGTGGGCCGAGCGAATTTCGTTGCTACTCCCGGGGTAAAGAAGTGCTCCAGCACGGTCGGGGTCAAGGCTGGTGGTGCCATCTTGTGATGGGACGATGATCTCACTGAGCTCGACTTTGTGCCGGGGGGCGTTCTTCAAGAAGCCGTTGACACTTTCTCCTTGCTCAAGCGCAAACGCAGCGATGTACATGAGATGTGCGATGCGGTCGCTGTGCGAAGCAGCCTGGGAGATCACTGCACCACCGTAAGAATGGCCGACGAGAAGCGTGTCAGACGGGAGGGCCTTCAGTGCCTCGACGACTGCTGCGGCATCCCCGTGAAGGTCACCGAGTGGGAGAGGAGAGATTCCGTGCCCGGGAAGATCGATTGCGTGGGAAGAAATACCCATTTCATCAAGTGCCTGTTGGAGCGGGGCCCAGCACCAGGCTCCGTGCCATGCGCCGTGAACAAGTAACACATTGCGAATCGCCATAGGTTGATCGTCGCAGGTTCACTCGTGAGGAGTAGAACCCAACCGTGATCCTCAGCCCCGCATCGTGCGAATCCAAGAACTAAAGAAGCCAACAGTGAACACCATGATGAACAGTGTGGTTTGGCCCTGGTGGTCAAGTCGTTGGTTGAGGGCGTAGGCGACACCGCCTGCGAGCGATGAGTAGAGCAGGCCGAATCGTGCTGTTGATGCCCATTCGTTTGATGCTGATGTGTGTGCTGTAGTGATCTCCATGCCTTCTAGAGCGCGAACGAGAGGTGTTCTCACAATTTTCTGAAACATTCCGGAAAGAATCTGACAGTTGTTCCACGCGCTCCCTGCTGTAGCGTCCGGTCGGTGGCATCGGCCTTCGGAGTACTTCGACAACAAGCAGTACGTCGCTATTTGGGCTCAACCGCATTCGCGGCCGTCGGTATCAATATCTGCATTACGGCGCTGTTTAAGCAGGTTTATGACATCACGGGCGACCCGTTTTCGATAGGTCTTCTCGGCTTAGCACAGTTCATTCCCGGGCTCGTACTGGCACTGCCGAGTGGTTACATCGCTGACCGTTTTGACCGCCGCCGGGTAACGAGTGGATTTTTACTACTCCGATTGCTCTCGGTTGCTGTTCTTGTGTGGTTCAGCACTTCTGGTTCAACATCGGTCTCGGTTCTCGTTCTTGTTGCAGTTGGAATTGGCGTGGCCGATGCTCTTATTAATCCGAGCCGTCGGGCGATTCTTCCCTTGATTACGACATCCGAGGACTTGCCGCGGGTGATTGCGTTGTGGACAGCCACCTTTACGTCAAGCGCAATCGTGGGGCCAGCCCTTGCCGGGTTGTTGTACAGCATTGACCCGTCGATTGCATACGTCGTGGCTGGCGTGTCAGCACTGCTGGCAATTCCACTCACCCTCGGAATTCAGTATCGCCCTGGCGTCGCCCGGATTGCCGATGAGCAGCGGCCAAGTCTTCGACTGGCTTTGCAAGGGCTGTCGTTTATTCGCCGGTCACCGATCGTGCTTGCTGCCATCAGCCTCGATCTGTTTGCAGTGCTGTTCGGTGGAGCGGTCGCATTGATTCCAGTTGTTGCAAGTGATCGTCTCGGCGTCGGCGATATTGCCTACGGATGGTTGCGGGCTGCGCCCGGGGTTGGCGCGGCGGCAATGGCAATCGTGTTAGCGATTCGACCAGTCACTCGCCGTGTGGGGCCGATGCTCCTTGTTGTTGTGGCGATATTTGGTGCTGGAACAGTCGTCTTTGGGCTTACCCGCTCCTACGCGGTTGCATTCCTCGCTCTGGTCGTGCTGTCAGCCGCCGACATGGTGTCAATGTTTATTCGTGGAGCGATCGTGCCGCTCGCAACCCCACCCGAACAGCTCGGAAGGGTGACTGCTGTTGAGGGAGTGTTTATTGGGGCGTCAAACGAACTCGGAGCGTTTGAAAGCGGGCTTGCTGCTCGTTGGCTAGGGGTTCCCTGGGCGATCGCCGGTGGGGGAATGGCGACAATCGTTATCGCCGCTGCGTTTGCGATCGGGTTCCCAACACTTCGAAAGATTGATCGCTTCGACGACGTCGCAAACGTTGCTAATGCTTAACCCGTCAATCGGCCGAGTTTGGCGAATCCTTTGAGGCGTCGTAGTCGAAGCACTGCTTGGTCTGAAGCAAGGCGTCCGATGCCGCTCGCAATAGTTGGATAGACGTGTGGCACGCGTGCCAGTTCTTCAATTGAAACTGAGAACCTCACTGCGAGTGCAATTTCGTTAATTACTTCTGATGCCCGAGAAGCGATGACGTGACCGCCGACGATGCGGCCATGGACTGTGACGAGTTCAATGAGTCCCTCCGACGAGCCTTCGAAGAGGGCTCGATGAACTTCTGAAAGTTCAAGCTGATGAACTTTGACTGCGCGGCTTCGAAAACGCTCTTTCGCCTGCGCAGCGGTAAATCCAACTCGCGCGAGCTCCGGCTCAGTGAAGATGCACCACGGTGACATGGTGCTGGCTTGAGCACGGCCCGGAAGGAACATGTCGCGTATTGCGAGTGATGCGTCAGCCACTGCGGTGCTGGTGAGTCGTGGTCGTCCAGCGGCCGCATCTCCGACGGCGTAGATGCTTGTGAGAGTGGTACGGCTTCGAGCATCGACATTGATGCCTGCAGGCGTAGCAACGATTCCGAGACGGTCTAAGCCGAGTGATGTCACTGACGACGAACGACCCGCAGCGACGAGGAGATGTTCGGCGTCAAGTTCCCCTCGGACGGTTTCTACGTAGCAGCGTCCGTTTTCGTAGCGTGCCGCAAGAATCGGTTCGCCCACGTGAACATCCACGCCGTCGTTTCGAAGAATGTCGGTGAGTCGCTCGCTGAGTTGGGGTTCTTCCCTAGGCAGAATTCGTGGGCCAGTTTCAAATAACTGGACCTTTGCTCCAATGCGGGCGAGGGCCTGCGCTGATTCAACTCCGACCGGACCTGCGCCGATAATGATGATGTCGCTCGGAGGGGACGTGAGGTCGTAGAGAGTCTCATTGGTGAGAACGGGAACTTCAGCAATCCCAGGGATGGCTGGTATCGCCGGAACACTGCCCGTGGCAATGAGAACGAAGCGACCCTCAAGCGTCTCGGTGCTCTCCTCGGAGGTGACTTCAACAGTTCGTGGGCCGGTGACAACGGCTGTTCCGCTATGGAGGCTCACACCCCAATCAAGGACCGATGCTGCATCAGATACGTGAGAGTGCACTGATTCGCGGGCTGCGAGCATCGACTCCCATGCGCTGTTTGCATCGGGTGTGACCTGGCGGTGTCGAACCGTCGCTTCAAGGAGAGCCTTTGACGGAATCGATCCGCTCCACACATTTGTGCCACCGATTCGTCCTTTATCGACTGCGGCTACTCGAAGCCCAAGTTCTTGAGATGCGAGACGTGCCGCGGTGAGCCCGGCTGGACCAAGTCCAACAATCACTAAGTCATATGGGCGCGCCACATCGTTAACGGTACCTCGCAGGTGCCTATTCGAACGAGTGACACATCAGCGCTGCTCATCTGTGCTCTCATAGTGAAGTGATCCCAACGCGCCTGCCCGCAATTCTCCTCGTTGGGTTAGCCGCTATTGGCGCGGTGGGGTGCAGTGAACCTGAGGTTGTCATTGAGATGACTCCTTCAACGATTGCCGGAGTTGGTGAAATGCCTGGGTCTGTGCAACGCGTAGACACTTCAAGTCAGAATGCAGACTCTCTGGTTTCTGAGGCGGCAACAGCGGTTCGTCCAGCAGATCTCGGGCTACCAAGTCTTGGCGAGTTAGTGGCAGGGAATAGGGCGATCGTCATTGGCGACTCCATATTTGCGTCGACGGCACCTCGCTTTAGCGGATCGATGTGTGAGCGTTTAAACGAAGCCGGTTGGGATGTTGAGATCGATGCAGAACCTGGACGATTCATTGCGTTTGCTGAAGATGTCCTTGATGCACGGTTCGCTCCGGAAAACGGGCTCGACTGGGATCTCGCAGTGATGTTCTTCGGCAGCAATTTCAACGGCAGCCCAACGAATTTCAGGTCGACCTTGGAATCGCTTCTCGAACGACTTTCACCACGACCTGTCCTGTTGCTGACAGTGACCGAGTTTCAGCAAAGTCGAATTGAGGTGAATTCCATCATTCGCGAGGTAGCCGATGAGGCCTCGCATGTGCAGGTGCTCGATTGGGCGCGAATCACTGCTGCTGAGCCTGGCCTGCTTAACTCTGATGGCCTACATCTCTCGACCGCTGGTAAAAACCGAATGACAACTGAAGTCGCTCTTGCCTTGGGAACTTCTCCCACGCTGGCGACCAACGGCGAAGGCGAGTGCTTACCAACTATCTTCACCGAAGATGAAACTCGCGCCGCCCAAGAGGCACAAGGGTAAACCCTGCGCTGACTGCTCGTAGCCTGTCGAGGTGCTGCAGGCCCGAACCCTCTCTGTTGAAGTAGGCGGCAAACATGTCGTTGAAGGTGCAACCTTCACCGTTTCGCCGCGCGACAAGGTGGGAATTGTCGGCCGCAATGGTGCAGGAAAGACGTCTCTGTTCAAGGTTCTTGGTGGGGAAGCTGAGCCGACCGAAGGGGTGGTCGTCCGCAAAGGTGGATTTGGGTACCTCCCGCAAGACCCGAGGATTGGTGGCGTTCACGACTCCCGAAGGGCAATTACCCACGTGCTCTCTGGTCGTGAAATTGATGAGCAGGTTGCTCGAATCGAGAAACTTCGGATTGCGATGGAGGAGTCCCCTTCCGAAGAGGCGGTAGCAAAGTATTCGCGTGCCGAAGAAACCTTCAGGGTAAATGGGGGATACGCAGCAGAGAGCGAAGCGAGGTCAATTGCGGCCGGTCTTGGTCTCGGCCAAGACCGCATGGAACTCGAATTAGGGGTGCTGTCTGGCGGTGAGCGTCGTCGTGTTGAGCTCGCAAGAATTCTGTTTGCCGGTTCAGATGTGCTTTGTCTTGACGAACCTACGAACCACCTTGATATTGACGCCAAGCAATGGCTACTTGGGTTCCTTCGCCAGTACCGAGGTGCGTTGCTGGTGATCAGCCATGACCTTGAGTTGCTTGACGAGGCAATTACGCGAGTGCTGCACCTTGATCGTCCGAACGAGGGCGATACCGGACACATCATTGAATACCGCGGCACCTATAGCCAATACGTTGCCGCCCGTGCCGAAGACGAGCGACGACTCGCAAAGATGGCTGCTCAGCAAGAGCGTGAGATTGTTCGAATGCAGAAAGTGGTTGATCGCTTCGGCGCAAAGGCGACAAAAGCCGCAATGGCGCACAACATGGAAAAGCGAATTGCTCGCTTGGAGTCTGATCGGGTTCACGCTCCAGACAAGGGTCGGCGTATCGAGGTTCGTTTCCCCGAGCCACCTCCCTGTGGCGTAACGGTTGTGACGGTTGCCGAGCTATGTAAGGGCTATGGCGGACCGTCTGTGTTTGAAGATGTGGGCTTCGATCTTGGTCGTGGTGAACGACTTCTCGTACTCGGTCTTAACGGCGCTGGAAAGACGACGATGCTGCGCATCCTTGCCGGCGAAATCGCCGCCGACCTGGGAGGCTTTGACTTTGGTTATCAGGTAGAGGTGGGGTACTACGCACAGGAGCACGACAATCTTGATCCAGATCGAAGCCTCCTGGACAACCTGCGTCGGTCGGTTCCGTCAGGGGTGGGGTTAACCGAAACGCAATTGCGAGGCCTTCTCGGCATGTTCGGTTTGAGCGGTGACAAGGTCATGCAAACCTCAGGAACTCTCTCGGGTGGAGAAAAGACGAAACTTGCGCTTGCGATGCTGATGACGGGTCGTAACAACCTGTTGCTACTTGATGAACCCACTAACAACCTTGACCCTGCCTCTCGAGAAGCGGTCGGCGATGCCTTGGCCGAATGGCCTGGGGCGATGATTCTCGTTAGCCACGACACCGAGTTTGTTGAACGACTCTCGCCAACGAAGGTGCTGTTGTTACCAGATGGCGATGTTGACTACTTCAACGATGAATGGCTTGAACTCGTCGAACTGTCTTAATTGGATACAGCGGCGAGCAGCCGGGCAATCGTTTACTTGATGTTGATGCCGACGGCGCGGGTGGCGGCTTCAGCTTTCACCTGTTCGAAGAAGTCATTTCCTTTGTCATCGACGACGATGAATGCCGGAAAGTCCTGAACTTCAATCTTCCAGACTGCCTCCATGCCAAGTTCGGGGTACTCGAGTACTTCAACAGAGGTGATGTTGTCCTGTGCAAGTCGAGCCGCCGGTCCACCGATCGAACCGAGGTAGAACCCGCCATGGTTGTTGCATGCGTCAGTCACCTGCTTTGAGCGGTTTCCTTTCGCCAGCATGATGAACGAGCCTCCGGCCGCTTGGAATTGCTCAACGTAAGAGTCCATTCGCCCCGCTGTTGTTGGGCCGAACGAGCCTGATGGCATTCCTTCAGGCGTCTTCGCAGGCCCGGCGTAATACACACAGTTATCTTGCAGATACTGCGGCATTGGCTCGCCGGCATCGAGGCGCTCTTTGATTTTTGCGTGAGCGATATCTCGTGCGACGACCATCGGACCCGACAGCATGACTCGGGTTTTCACCGGATATTTCGACAACTCGGCCCGAATCTCTGACATTGGTCGATTGAGGTCGATATGAACGACCTCACTTCCATCGAGTTGGCTCGGGGTTGTATCGGGAAGGTATTGCGCAGGGTCGTGTTCGAGTTGTTCGAGAAATACGCCCTCAGAGGTGATCTTTCCGAGCATTTGGCGGTCGGCCGAACACGACACGGCAATCGCAACCGGGCAAGAGGCTCCATGGCGTGGAAGCCGAACGATCCGAACGTCGTGACAGAAGTATTTACCTCCGAATTGGGCGCCGATTCCGGTGTTGCGGCTGAGTTCGAGAACTTTTGCCTCAAGGTCGGTATCTCTGAAGCCGTGACCGAGTGCTGACCCTTCAGTTGGAAGGCTGTCGAGGTACCGAGCTGACGCGAGTTTTGCCGTTTCGACGGCAAATTCGGCAGATGTTCCGCCGATTGCGATGCCTAGGTGGTACGGGGGACAGGCTGCGGTTCCGAGAGTTTGGATCTTCTCGTTGATCCACGGCAACAACGTGTTCTCATTGAGAAGGGCCTTTGTTTCCTGATAGAGGTAGCTCTTGTTTGCGCTGCCGCCACCTTTGGCCATGAACAGGAATTTGTACTCACCACCTTCGGTTGCACTGATCTTGATCTCGGCGGGCAGGTTGGTGCCGGTGTTCTTCTCTTCGTACATGTCAAGCGGTGCCATCTGGCTATACCGAAGATTCGAGGTTTGGTAGGTGTCTTGGACACCTTGAGCGATAGCGACTTCATCGCCACCGCCGGTGAACACCATCTGACCTTTTTTGCCTTTCACAATTGCTGTGCCGGTGTCTTGGCACATCGGAAGCACCCCGCCAGCGGCCACAGCAGCATTCTTCAGAAGGTCAAGGGCAACAAACCGATCGTTTTCACTGGCTTCAGGGTCGTCAAGAATCAACCTGAGTTGAGCGAGATGCGAAGGACGCAGGAAGTGAGCAATTTCGCGCATCGCTTCAGCGGTGAGTGAGCGAATTGCCTCTGTGCTGACCTTCAACATCGTTCCGAGAGGCGTATCGACTGTCTCAATTCCCTCAGTGGTGACCAGCCGGTATGAGGTCGTGTCCTCACCGAGCGGGAGGATCTCAGTGAACCAATCGGGTGAGTGTGAAATTGCCATAGCCATACCTTACGGCGGCAGTGCTTGTCAGAGCATTTCGATGGCGGTCTCGATGAGAAGAAGAGCCGCCGAAAACGAGCAAGTCACGAGTAACGCCGCGCGGACCCGGTGCTCTGGGAGTCTCGAAATCACTGGTTTCGAGACAGCAAGGCCGATGAGAACTCCCGGCAGTAGCAACGCGCACAGGGCTAGATGGCGTTGATGAACTTCTCCTACAACGGCAAGACCGGCGAACGAGATGATTGAACCAACACCGAAGAACGCGGCAAGTGTTGCCCGCGTCGTCGCAGGGCGTTCATGTTGATACGCAATTGCGATTGGTGGCCCACCAATTCCTGCGGTTGTGCCAGAAAAGCCAGAGGCGAGTCCTGCGATGACGAGATTTCGGGGCCTTGTGGTGACCCGATAACTGGTGATCGATGTGACGACCGCAAGCAGAACGGAAACGCCAACGAGCAGCCTGATCACACCAGAGCCTGTTGATGCGATGAGGAGCGATCCGAGGATGACGCCTGGCAGTCGACCGCAGAGAGCGATTCCGACGTCGTTCCATGCAATATGTTGGCGCTCCCGACGCGCAACTCCGATGCTGAGAGGTAGCACCATGACGATTGTTGTGACCGGCAAAAATTCAGGGTCGATCAGTGCGAGAATGGGTGCCGCTAGGACCGCCATGCCAAGACCGATCGTCGCCTGAATTGCGGCACCAATGCCAATAGTGATGACAGCGAGAAGTGCGAGCGGCCAGACGATGCCAGCGATATCGGTTGAAAACATGGTTCTTCAGTCGTTGTTGTTGCCGAGGCGGCCAGGTTTGGCCTCGTGGGGGCGTTCAGGCCAACGGTGTTTGGGATATCGGCCTGCAAGATCTTTACGGACATCGCTCCAGGATCCTCGCCAAAATCGAGGAAGATCTGAGGTGACTTGAATCGGGCGATCAGCGGGAGACAGTAACTCGAACACGATCGGAAGTCTGCCCACCAGTGGGTGTTCGTCGAGACCGAAGACGTCTTGCACGCGGACTTGGACGGTTGGTCGGGGCTCGCCATCGGTATTTAGGTAGGAAATACGAGCCTGACGACCATTCGGTAATGCGAGGGTGGAAGGAGCAACGTTGTCAAGTTCAGCCCCTTCAGGCCAAGGAAGGCTTGCCCGCAGCAACATTTGAAGGTCAAGTTGCTCGAGATCGGTCTGACCAGTTGCATTGCTGAGGTACATCGAAAGCCAAGTATCGAGCGAATTTGTTAGGCCATCGATACTCCAGTCGGGCCAAGGTGCACCAAGCACCAAATGGCAGAATGTGACTCGCTCTCTGAGGTGCAGTGACTCAGAGGTCCAGGGAAGTGCAGCCAATTTGGTTGCGGTGATTCTTGCCATCAGCGCAGCGAGAGTTTCTGGGCCTGGTTCAGGTCGAAGAATGTGTTCATCGAGCCGGAGCGAGCCGAGGCGACGTTGCACTCGAAGGACAAGATCATCTCGTTCCTGGTTCCACTCAAGGGTCGATCGAGTGGACAATCCTTGACCAAGGCCTTCAAGGGTTGCAATCACGGCTTCTTCTGTGACAGGGGCTGCGAGCCTCACGCGGGCACCATCGCGGCGGCCGTCAAGATCTGCTGCGACGATGAATTCGCTGTTGCTGAGGGTGTCACTTTCAGGGACCCATGCGCCCGGGCCCGAGGAGAGTTGGAACTGGCCGGGTCGCCGCAAACGTGCGATGCGATCGGGATACGCATGGGCGAGAAGTTCACCGACGGCGTTCGGACGTATCGCCCCGAGAGAGAACTGGATCCCTGCTCGGCGAGCGAGATCCTCGCTGCGTTGATGAACGCGCCGCAGTCGGTTTCGGTCCACCTGAAGGTTGCTACTCGACCCGTCAAGCAACGCCTCTATTCGCGCGGTGAGATCGGCGGGTCGATCATCTGGTCGACCCATCGCGATATCGCCTTCATCGAGAAGAGCCGCAACTGCGCAGGCTGTCGCCGTTGGTTGGCCGAGAAGCATTCTCGACAGCCGTGGGTGTACAGGGAGGCGCAACATCTGTTCACCTATTGCGGTGAGGCCGTCGTCGTTGATTGCTCCAAGAGTGTGAAGCAGGTTGCGGGCGGCCTTCATTGACGCGGCTGATGGTTGCGTGGGCAGCCGGAGTGCGCTGAGGTCACCTCCCCATTTCGCAACTTCGAGAGCAAAGTTACTGAGTTCCACCGAATTGATTTCCGGTTCTGGGAATGCGAGCCGGCTGCCGTGTTCGACTTTACTCCACATTCGGTAGGCCACGCCTGGTCCGGTTCGGCCAGCTCGCCCCGCCCGCTGCTCAGCAGAGGAACGACTTGTTGCAATGGTCGTGAGTCGGGTCATTCCCGTTCGACTATCAAAGCGTGGTGATCGGACTAATCCAGAGTCGACAACAACGCCAACACCATCAACTGTCAACGATGTCTCTGCGATATCTGTAGCGAGGATGATGCTGCGCCTGCCGTGCTCGCGACGAAGAGCGGCGTCTTGTTCATCACGAGAGATCGACCCGGCAAGTCGATGGATGGCGATGTTGTCACCAACGACATTGCTGAGGGCATCTCTGAGTCGATTGATTTCACCAATTCCAGGAAGAAAAACCAGAAGGTCGCCGTCGTTGGCTGCCAACGATTCAACAACAACTCCAGTGAGTGCAGAGATGAGCTCGTTCAAAGATGGTGGTCGAGCGTTGCGACGGTTGCTGCTCATTGGTCGCCATTGAAGGTCAACCTGGAACTGGCGTCCATCACATGCCAGCACCTTGGCCCCGTCAAGCAGTCGGCTCATTCGATCGGTATCAGCCGTTGCTGACATTGCGCAGATGGCGAGATCTGGGCGGAGTGTCGAGCCAACGTCAAGGCTGAATGCGAGACCGATATCGGTCATCAAATTTCGCTCATGAACTTCATCGAAGATCAGTGCGCCGATGCCGGGTAGTTCTGGGTCATGTTGTAACCGACGGGTGAGAATGCCTTCGGTAACAACTTCTATTCGAGCTGAGTCGGATATCACGGCATCATCTCGAGTTCGGTAACCGATGAGCGCCCCAAGAGGAGTGTTCGTGAGGTCTGCCATGCGCTGTGCGACGGCACGGGCAGCGACGCGGCGCGGTTCAAGGACAACAATTCTTCCGTCGATACGGGGTTCGTTCAGCAGGCGCAGCGGGACGAGCGTTGATTTCCCTGCACCCGGTGGCGCTGAGATGACGCAACGTCGGGTGAGCGCCACCGTGTCTGCGATGCCATCGAGGATGGCTTGGATAGGAAGATCAGGAAGGGTGAATTCGTATGAGGCTTGGCTGCTCACGCGGAGTCAGCCAAGAGCAGGCGAACCCGCAAACGCACCGGGGTCACTCGGCAGCGGAATGGTTGGTGTCCGCCAAGCTGTTGCTGCAGTAATTGCCCCAGCGACCTGTTTCCACTCCGCAGGATTCCATCCTTCGGCGATTGCGTCAACGGTTCCATCGACTCGAATGAAGGCAAATGCCGGAATTGAAGAGATTTCTAGTGCCTTCACCACTGAACGATCGGGGTCGGTAAAGGTGAGGAATTGCTGTGCGATCGGGCCGAGAAACTGGCGCGTATCGTCATCGTCGGCAGTAACCAGGAAGTTGACGCGAGCGTGGCATCCACGGAGTTCGTCAAGTAAGCGGACGGCCGACTTGAGGATCCAAGAACTTTCATTCGTATACGGGTCTAGGACGACTGTCGCCATGTGGAATGTCGTCAGCCATTCAGATACAGCGCGGCCTTCGCCACCCACGGGTTTCAAGATGAGGTCATCAGCAAGTTTCACTGCCACAAGATGCGATCGTAGCCAGTTAGGGGTGCAGCCGACCAACATCACGTCGAACTCCTCGCTCGCGCCGACAGTCTGTTCGATTGCTCGGTACTGTGACAACGTGCATCCGTTGGAATATCTCCGCTCGGTCGCCCGCCATCAACGGGCCGACGTGTGGTCGGTCGCATTTGAGTTTGTCGACCTCGTGGGAGGTTGGGGCTTGGAGGGTGCTGAGCTGTCTGTTGCAGCGAGAAGACTGCTTCACCGTCGTTCCGATGCTGCGCCACTTTGGTGGGCGGCCGCCCATCTCGTTGTCTCGTCGAATCCAGTTCAACTTGCCCACCAGCTTCGAGAGGATCTCATGGCGCCGTCTCCAGAGGTGGAGTACGACGGTTGGCGAGTGGAGGCGGCGGCAGCATCAGGAGATTCCGTTGTGCTCGTTGGTAACGAATATCAGCGGTTTATCGAGGCGCAAGCGCTTGACATTCCTGTTTGTGTGATCGTTCCCTCGGGGGTCACCATTGCGCAGCAGTACCTCGAACGAGTGCTTGAGGGTTTGAATGCACGAGGAGAATCGGCAGCCGAGTGCTCCACCGAGAATGTGACTGTGGTGAACGACGGCAAAACCGCTCCGTTCGCAGCGGAGTTGCTTCGTACATCTGCCATTTAACGAGGTCGCGATAAGCGGTTGTCGAACCTGATCATGGATTGACAACTACCATCACAATGTGGCTCGAATTCTGATACGCAACGGCACGGTCGTTTCTCCGAGTGGATCTTGGGCAGCTGACGTGTTGGTCGATGGTGAACGAGTTGCTGGGCTATTTGAACCTTCGTCGGTTGAGGTACTTGGGATTACCGCTGACCGCACCATTGATGCAATTGGGAAATATGTGATCCCCGGTGGGGTCGATGTACACACCCATATGCAACTTCCAATGGGACCGACGTTTTCGTCCGACACGTTTGAAACTGGAACGATTGCCGCCGCTTGGGGCGGAGTGACCACAATTGTCGACTTTGCTTCGCAGCAGGTCGGCGAACGGGTGCTGGATGGCTTAGAGGCTCGTCATGCCGAAGCAGCAGGCAACTGTGCAATCGATTATGCCTTTCACCAAACCATTGGTGGGGTTGATGATGAATCGCTGTTGGCAGTTCGTCAACTTGTGGAACGTGAAGGCATCTCGAGCATCAAGTTATTTATGGCGTACCCAGGTGCGTACTACTCCGATGACGGCCAAATTCTTCGGGCGATGCAGGTAGCGGGTGAGCTAGGCGTTATGACAATGATGCATGCTGAAAATGGCATCGCAATCGACGTTCTTCGCGCCCAAGCCATCGCTAAGGGTGATACGGATCCTGTCTTTCATGCGCTGACGCGTCCGCCCGAGCTCGAAGGTGAGGCGACACATCGCGCCGTTCAGTTAGCGAAAGTCGCAGGCGACGCTCCGCTATATATCGTCCACCTTTCTGCTGCAGATGCGTTGGAGGAAGTTGCGAGAGCCCGGCATCGAGGGCAGAACGTATTTGCGGAGACCTGCCCGCAGTATCTCTGGCTCAGCCTTGAAGAGCATCTTGCCCAGCCCGGGTTTGAGGGTGCGAAGTGGGTGTGTTCAACTCCGTTGCGGTCCTCTCATGATCATCACCAACGCGACCTATGGACCGGCTTGAGAAATGATGATCTCGCCGTGGTATCGACTGACCACTGTCCGTTCTGTATGAAGGACCAGAAGGAATTAGGTCTTGGAGATTTCACTGCAATTCCAAATGGGATTGGCGGCGTGGAGCATCGTATGGAACTGATGTACCAGGGTGTGGTGAATGGCGAAATCACACTCGAACGCTGGGTAGAAACATGTTGTACCACTCCGGCACGCCTGTTTGGGATGCATCCTCAAAAGGGTGAGATTCTTCCTGGGGCCGATGCTGACATCGTCATTTGGGACCCGAATTCGACGACGACGATCGGCATCAACGACAAGCATCACATGAACATGGATCATTCTGCGTTTGAAGGATTCGTCGTTGACGGTCGAGTTGAGACGGTGATGAGCCGAGGCAAGATTCTGGTTGAGAATGATCAATTTGTGGGAACTGTTGGCCACGGGAAGTTTCTCAAGCGTGGCCTTTCAGCGGAGTTGCGCTGATGAGCGTGCTGTCGCCCGGGGCATTCGATGCTGTCATTTTCGATGCCGGGGGAGTGTTCGTGCTTCCAGACCCAACCGTGCTCGCACCGCTGCTGGCGCCATTCGGCGGCTCGCTGGAATTAGATGACCATCGTCGTGCCCACTATGCAGCAATGGCGGCAAAGTCGCGAGCCGATGATGCGGAATCAAATTGGCGCACATATAACGAGACATACGTCAAGACAGTTGGTGTTGACCATGAGATGACGTCGATCGCCGCATCGTTGCTCGACCGAACACGATCAGCGGACCTTTGGCGTTACCCAATCGCCGAGAATGTCGCAGCAATCAGTGAGCTGGAGAAACTTGATGTGCCGATGTCGGTCGTATCAAATGCGGCCGGTCAGATTGAGTGGGTTCTCGAATGGGCTGGAGTTTGCCAACGTGGACCGGGCCCACTGGCGTCGATGCGTACGATTATCGACTCCGAAGTGGTGGGAATTGCGAAACCACATCCCGAGATCTTTGAGTTTGCTCTTGTGGAGCATTCGGAGTCACCGCGGGACCGCATTCTGTACGTTGGCGACTCAGTGAGTATGGATGTCAATGGTTCGCGAGCCGCCGGGCTCGTGCCAGTACTTATTGACCCATTTGACGATCATGTCGGGGCTGATTTCGCCCGCGTGAAATCAGTGGGCGACCTGATCGGTCTCTTCGTCAGCTGAGGTTCGTTCGCTCAGGCGCCGAGGCGACGAGCGATGACCTTAAGGCAGAGAGTTTCGTCCGCACCTTCAAAGATCGACAGCACGCGAGCATCGACGAACAATCGGCTCACGTTGTATTCCTCGGCGTATCCCATTCCACCGTGAATCTGCATTGCTTCACGAGTGACCCACTCGGCGGCTTTGCAAACGTAGGCCTTGACCATTGAGGCTTCGGTTGCCCCTTCACCCTTTGCCATCAGCGTCGCTACGTGATAGCTGAACTGGCGGGAGGCTTGGATAATCGCAGCCATGCGGCCGAGCTTCACGCGGGTGAGCTGATAGTCGTAGACGTTCGAGTCGAATACTCGGCGGTTCTGGGCGTAATCGAGTGCGGCTTCATACGCGGCCTGCATGACACCCACTGCTCGAGCGGCGGTCTGAAGCCTGCCGTTCTCGAAGCCTTCCATCTGGTAGTAGAACCCACGACCGAGACCGTCTTGTTCTCCAACGAGGTTTTCGGCAGGGACCCACCAATCTTCGAGAGCGATCTCGTATGAGTGCATTCCTCGGTAGCCGATGGTGTCGATCGGTCGGCCTTCCATTTTGCCGATACGGGTCGTTCCGTCAATATCGACTGCATCTTGAGTGAAGGCAAATCCATGTCCCTCGCCTCGGGGCTTCGGCACGATGAAAAGGCTGAGACCCTTGTGGGTTTTGCTGCGGTCGGGATCAGTGCGGGCGAGTAGCGCAAGAGCATCGGCGCGGGCGCCAAAGGTACACCAGGTCTTGACACCATTGATGACGTATCCATCTTCGCCGTTCGGCCCAGTTGCCGGCGTTGCGGTCACTTTGATGTTTGCGACGTCGCTGCCGTAGTCGGGCTCGGTCACGGCAACTGCCGGCATTACCTCTGCCGCTGCGAGCTTGGGCAGCCAGGTGAGTTTTTGGGCTTCGGTCCCACCTTTAACGAGTGCTCGGGTGAGGATTTCAGGCCGTGTGATCAGCGATCCGCCAATGCCGAGGCTTGCGCGGCTGAGTTCTTCGGTTGCGACAACCATGGCGACGTATTCGTCGAGCCCGCCCTCGCTAAAGCCGCCGTATTCGGCTGGGACACTGAGACCGAATGCTCCGAGTTCAGCAAGTCCGGTGATGATTTCTTCGGGTACGTCGCCGTTCGTGCGATGGACGTGCTCAGCGTGCGGGGCGATGACATCGCTCGCAAAGGCACGGAAGGTGTCTCGCACCATGTCCATGTCGTCGCTGAGGTGGAGTGGGCCTGAAGCTTCGGCGAGTGAGGCAAGGAAGTCAGGGTCCCGGTATTGAGCAATGAATTGTGATGCACCTTCAAGGGCGCCCGGGGCAACACCCCAAAGAGTTTCGCGACCGAGAATCTTTCCTGCGAGATCGTGGAGCACGTCAGCGGTGAATGCACAGGCGATACGGGCCTCAGCGTCCCCCTTTGCTCCGTAATCGAGAAGCGAACGGGCTGTTGCTACTGCGGAAGCCGCATGGGCGAGGTCGTAGGCAAATGCCTGCTGGACGTCTGGGCCGCCGACTTCTGCCAGGTTTTTGATTGCAGCCTCGACGATGGCATCTCCAAGGTCGATGACGGCAGCAGTTGAGATCATGTCAGGGGAGTTACTCACGCTCTTAAGAGTATCTGCAGCCCCCCGGCGCCTTCCTCTCGAGCGAGCACTGGGCTCTAATCTCGAACTGTGACCTCCGTAACAGCATCCCAGGCTTTGAGCACTGAACGTCCCCGTTCGATTGCGGTGTACTGCGGATCGGGCTCCGGGAGCACCCCAGTCTTTCTCGAACTGGCTCGCTCGCTAGGGGCTTCGCTTGCTGAGCATGGTGTGTCGCTGGTCTATGGCGGTGGGGATGTCGGAATGATGGGCGCGGTTGCTGACTCAGTGATGACTTCGGGCGGTGAGGTGATCGGGGTCATTCCGCAACGGCTGGTGGATGTTGAGGTTGCCCATCATGGCGTGACGCGTCTTGAGGTCACGTCGAACATGCATGAACGCAAAGCCCGAATGATTGAGTTGGCTGGCGGATTTATTGCAATGCCTGGTGGGTTTGGAACGTACGAAGAGGTGTTTGAGGTGCTGACGTGGAATCAACTAGGCATGATTTCTGCGCCAGTGGTCTTTCTTGATACGCCGGAAGAACATGGATCGTTCTGGGAGCCGTTAATGACATTTCTTGATCGAGCAGTCGACGCTGGGCTGCTGAAGGAGCGCTACCGGGAATTTGTCAACCTGACGAGTTCGGTAGATGATGCAGTACGAATTGCGACAGGCCCGGCGCCAACTGCAGCGCCGAAATGGAGTGATGTCACGAAATCTGGGGGGAATTGATGGACACAGTCCAGTCATTGGTCGATGCGCTCGTGGAGCGCCCGGAGTCCGAAGGGCGAACTTTGGCTCTCATCGTGATGAAAGATGGAGAGGTCATTGCCGAACGGTACGGGTCATCTCCTGACACACCATTTGGGCCGGGGGAGCCAGTTACTTCATCGTCAACACTGATTTCTTGGTCGATGGCAAAATCGATCACGCACGCACTGATTGGCATTGCGATGAACGACGGTCTTCTCGATGTGAATGATGTTGCACCTTTGCGTTCGCTTCAGGTCGATCGCCAGCCGCCGATCCGTTGGATTGATCTTCTTGAAATGCGTTCAGGGCTGACCTTCGTCGAGGACTACGAGGATGCTTCGGTGTCGCATTGCTTAGAGATGCTGTTCTCTGGCGAAGACCATCGGGGTGTTCCCGATATGGGGGAGTACGCGGCCTCGTTGGGTCGGCAATTTGCTCCGGGAGAGCACTGGAGTTATGCATCGGGAACTACCAACATTCTGTGCCGGATGCTGGGGGATCTGCTCGCGGGCGGTGATGTTGCATCTGTCGGTGCTGCTCGACGCCAAGAAGCGATTGAGAAGTTTGCACATGAGCGCTTATTCGGGCCGATTGGTGCGACGAGTCCGATCATGAAATTTGATGCGACCGGCACGTTTGTTGGGTCAAGTTATGTGTACGCAACGGCACCTGATTTTGCTGCGTTCGGTGAGTTGTATCGCCGAGGTGGCACTTCGCAAGATGGCACTCAGCTGCTGCCGCTCGGATGGCTTGAGCACGCTCGAACCTGGGTCGCGCACGATCCAGAGGGCTCCGGGCCACACGGGTTTAGCTATGGCCGTCATTGGTGGATCTGGCCCGATTTCGAGGGATCGCTGGTTGCGCAAGGTTTCCAAGGCCAGTACATCTTTGTGCTTCCTGAAGCCGGGCTCACGATGGCACATCTCGGTATCACGAATACCGATGTTGCGGTACCACTCGTGACGCGCTTAGGGGATATCGCGCGAGCCTTGATGGCTGAGGGCTGATTCAAGAATCCGTCAGGCTGAAATGCTTTGACGAAATGTAAAAGGCTTCGTAGGCTCTGCGCTGTGAACGTGACCATTAACGGCGAGCGCTTATTGCAGCGTCTCGACGAACTCGCCGAAATTGGTGCAATCGTCGGTGCGGCTGGTGAGCGGGGCTCCGCTCGACTCGCGCTGACAGCAGAAGATGGCCTCGGGCGTGACCTTGTCGTGAAGTGGATGCGAGATCTCGGGCTCGAGGTGTCAGTTGATGGAGTCGGGAATGTCATCGCAACGATGCCGCACGCATCAGGATTACCCCCAGTGATGACAGGCTCGCATATCGACACAGTTGCGACCGGCGGCCGGTTTGATGGAAACCTCGGCGTGCTTGCAGGGCTAGAGGTCATTGAGTCAGTGATGAGCGCTGGCCTTGAGCTGCAGCGTCCTCTGGCGGTTGGATTTTTTACCGATGAGGAAGGCGCCAGGTTTGCGCCAGACATGTTGGGAAGTCTTGTCTACGTCGGAGGGATGACCGTTGAAGAAGCCCTCGACATCAGAGCAGTTGATGGTGCCCGATTTGGCGATGAACTTGCGGCGATTGGGTATGCCGGTGGAGCGCCATGTCCCGGGCCGGCTCCACATTCCTTTGTCGAGCTTCATATCGAGCAGGGCCCTGTTCTCGAGGCAGAAGGGCTTCAGATTGGCGCAGTTACCGGGGTGCAAGGTATTTCGTGGACGAAGGTGACCTTGCGTGGTCAGTCGAATCATGCGGGTACGACACCGATGTCGATGAGGAAGGATCCGGCAGCCGCCCTCTTCGAGATTGGCGCCGAGTTGCAGCGCATCGTCGCCCGAATCGGAGGGCCACAGGTAGGAACAATTGGGCGTGTCGAGTTGATACCAAATTTGGTGAACGTCGTTCCAGCGTCGGCAACGTTTACCGTCGATGTCCGCAACACCGATGACGAAACGTTAGTGAGCGTTGAACGTGAGGTTGACGAACTCATCCGGCAGGTTGCTGATCGCCACGGTCTCAGCGTTGAAACAGAATCTCTTGCTCGTTTTGCTCCGGTTGTGTTCGATGATCGTGTCGTCGAAATTGTTGAGCGTGCAGCAATGGTTCGGGGCCAGTCGGTGAAGCGAATGCCATCGGGTGCGGGCCATGACGCGCAAATGTTGGCCCGAGTGTGCCCATCAGCGATGGTGTTCACGCCAAGTGTTCGCGGAGTGAGCCATAACCCAGCAGAAGTGACCGCTGACGAAGATCTCGTTGCGGGATGTCAGGTGCTGTGCGATGTGATGCTTGAGTTGTCTGCAACAACGTTTGAGGAGGCGAAGTGAGCCGGATTGTCAATATTGGTGCCGCTCAGATGGGGCCGATTGCGGCGGAGGAGTCCCGATCTGATGTGGTCGAACGTCTGATTGCTCTGCTGCGCGATGGGGCTGAATCGGGCTGCGACCTCGTTGTGTTTCCCGAACTTGCGTTGACGACGTTCTTTCCGCGCTGGTTTACCGATGACATTGCAGGTCACGATCATTACTTTGAGCGCGAAATGCCGAATGGCGACGTGCAGCCGCTGTTTGACGAGGCTGCTCGGCTGGGTGTCGGGTTTTGCTTGGGATATGCCGAGCTGACGCCCGACGGACATCGGTACAACACATACGTGCTCGTTGACAAGACGGCGTCAATTGTTGGGAAGTACCGAAAGGTGCATATTCCTGGCCACAGCGAGCACGAACCCGAACGTCCGTTTCAGCATCTCGAACGTCGTTACTTTGAAGAGTCGCCCGATGGGTTCGGCGTGGTGAATGCCTTTGGTGGGGTGATTGGCATGGCGATCTGTAACGATCGTCGTTGGCCAGAAACGTACCGGGTGCTTGGATTGCAGGGAGTCGAGGTTGTCCTCATCGGCTACAACACTCCGCTCCATTACGCTCCAGACCCAGATCAAAATCCGCTCCAGTCATTCCATAACAATTTGGTGATGGCCTCTGGTGCCTACCAGAACGGCACATGGGTTGTCGGGGTGGCGAAGGGCGGTATCGAGGAGGGCGTTGAGTCGCTGTCGCACTCGCAGATCATTGCGCCGTCTGGGCAAGTTGTTGCTCAAGCGACAGTGAGTGGTGACGTGCTCATTTCGGCGCGTTGCGATCTCGACTTATGTCGTCATTACAAAGACACCCTGTTCAACTTTGACGTGTACCGTCGCCCTGAGGCCTATCGCATCATCACCGAGCAGAAGGGCGTTACGCCTCCACCGGCGTGATGAAGACGATGTCGCAGTCGGGTGAGTTCACGTCAACCAGCGGGGGATTGGTCTGCTCGCATCACCATCTCTACTCAGCGCTTGCTCGGGGCATGCCTGCACCCGCTTCGACTCCGGCGTCGTTTCGACAAATACTCGAGTTGATTTGGTGGCGGCTCGATACCGCCCTCGACCTTGACATCATTCGTGACTCGGCTCGGCTTGGCGCCCTAGAGGCACTCGCAAGAGGTTGCACTGCGGTTATCGACCATCACGAGTCGCCAAACGCAATCGAAGGTTCACTCGATGTCATCGCTGAGGCCTGCGCAGAGGTCGGGGTTCGTTCAGTGTGCAGCTATGGAGTGACTGATCGGCACGGTGCCGATGGTGCACGGCGAGGGCTCGAGGAGAACCGACGATTTATCAGCGATGGTGGGCGAGGGATGGTCGGCGTTCATGCTTCCTTTACCTGTTCCGACGAGACGCTCGAGTCTGCCGCAGGGATTGCAGAAGATCTCGGAGTCGGTGTCCACATTCACGTTGCAGAGGGGCCAGATGATGCTGGGGCGGAAGAACGCATCCGACATCTTGCAAGGGATAGTTGGCTACTTGTTCACGGCGTGATGTTGCCTGATGACCACGGTCTGCAAGGAACGATTGTTCATAATCCCCGCTCGAATATGAACAACTCGGTCGGTTACGCAAATCCGGCCCGCTTTACGAATCCGGTTGCGTTGGGTACTGACGGAATCGGCGCCGACATGTTGGAGGAGTTTCGTTTGGCGTATGTCGCCGGACGATCGGTTGATGTCGAGACAAGCCCCGAAGCGGCGTGGGGTTGGATGGAGAACGGCTGGCGGCTTGTTCCTGAAAGCGCTGACGACAACGTTGTTTGGGCGTCGCCTGTTTTCGACCCCTGGTTCCAGGCTTTTAGCACCGGCACGAGTCCGCTGAGTGTTGAAGTCGATGGTGAAGTGGTGTGGGCGAACGGTGCACCAACTCGTGTCGATGAAGTTGAAGTACGAATGAAAGCAGCAGAGTCAGCTCGCCGGCTCTTTGCCCGATTGGAGGAGATCTGATGTCGATCCCGATGGCGATTTATTTACAAGATGCACATCCGATTGCTGAGGCGATGGAAATTGCGCAGTTTGCGGAAGACGCCGGATTTCACGCCGTGTGGCAGGCAGATTCTCGTCTCGTTCGCGAAGCAACCGTGCCGATGGCAGCATTTGCAGCGACCACCAACCGCATCAAGATCGGGTCTGGTGTGATCGATGTGTGGAGTCGTAATCCGGCTCGTCTAGCCTCGCTGTTTTCAACCCTTGATGATCTTGCCCCTGGTCGTGTGCTGTGTGGGCTTGGTGCATGGTGGGATCCGTTGGCAAGCAAAGTGGGGATTGATCGATCCAAGCCATTGGCGATGATGCGCGAATCTGTCACGGTGATTCGGGCGTTGCTCGCCAATGAGAATGTGACATTTCACGGTGAGCACGTTCACCTTGACGGTGTGGAGCTTGACTACGTCTACCAGGAGCGTCGTCCGAAGGACGTCCCGATTTATGTTGGCGCAACTGGAATGAAGATGATGGAACTGACCGGCGAAATCGCCGATGGAGTGGTGCTGAATTATCTCGTGTCACCGGACTACAACAGCCGTGCAATGGAGGCTCTCGAGGTGGGGGCGTCTCGGGTCGGCCGGTCCGCAACTGATCTTGATCGCCCACAGTTGGTGGTGTGTTCGGTGCATGAAGATCGTCAAACCGCCCTTGATATGGCAAGGAATATGGTGACGCAGTACCTAGGTCAGCAGCCCCACATCATGAAAGCCTCTGGTGTGCCGCAGTCATTGCTTGATGCGGTGGGCGAGGTGTTGACATGGCCGGCAACGCATGAGCAGGTTCAGGCAGCATCGAAATTGGTTCCCGATGAGATTGTTCAGATGTTGACGGCTTCGGGGACGCCCGAGGAAGCAAAGGCATCGGTTGCTCGTTACATCAATAACGGATGCACGTCGCCAATCTTGTATCCCCTTGGCGACGTGAAGGCAACGATCGAGACCTTTGCAAATTGGTCTCCGTAGGGTCACCATCTCTGAGTTTTGTGGTCGCGTAAGGTTGCACCCGGACGGAATCTGTGATGAGTGTTGATGACAGCGGTGTCGCTGAACCCGAGAGCGTTGATGACGACGAGCGCGTCGGCACTTCAAAACGTCGCTTTCGCTTCACGATCAAACTCGTCTTGTTCCTTGCCGTCATCTACTTATTTGTCATCCCGCTCATTCCCGGGTTCAGGTCAGCTCTTGAGGAGATTCGACAGGTTCGTACGTCGTTGCTCCTGCTAGGGCTTGGGTTAGAGATTGGGGCGTTGTGGTGTTACGCACCTCTCACGAAGGCAGCGCTCGGCGATGCCGGGCGAGGGATGTCACGGGTGCACCTGTTTCGTATTCAGATGAGCGCGCGGGCGCTATCAAGCATCGTGCCTGGTGGCAATGCGGCGGGGTCAACCCTTGGCTACCGATTGATGACGCTGTCGGGCATGTCGGGTCCTGACGCAGGGTTTGCTCTTGCGACTGTCGGAATTGGTTCTGCTGTGATTTTGAACTTCATTCTCTGGACGGGGCTCGTCATTTCGATCCCGATTCGTGGCGTGAACCCTCTCTATGGCGGCGCTGCGCTGGTTGGTGTCGTCGTGATGCTGTTCGCTGGAGCATTGACCTTCGGACTGATGGAGGGCAAAGGGCGTTCTGAGCAAATTGTGCGGTTCATTGCACGCAAGGCGCGGGTAAACGAGGATCGTGCATCAACAGTTGTGCATCAACTTGCAGAGCGACTCGAGTCACTCATCACTGATCGTCAGTTACTGGGCCGTGTTGCTCTGTGGGCATCGCTCAACTGGTTACTTGATGCCTGTGCCCTGTGGGTGTTTATTCGGGCATTTGGAGTCGCACTTGATTTTGATGCGCTCATCATTGCATTCGGTATTGCGAATGTGCTGGCTGCAATCCCGATTACCCCGGGAGGGTTGGGGTACGTCGATACTGGCTACGTCGGTATGTTGCGTGGCTTTGGTGTGCCGTTTCGCACGGCAACGCTTGGCGTTGCGTCATACCGTTTTGCGCAATTCTTTTTTCCCATCATTTTGGGTGGTGTCATGTACGCCTCGCTCCGCGTAGGTCCGTGGCGCATCGAGCGTCGTGAGCGCCTTATTCGTCTTCGTGATCTTGCTGAAGAAGAGACCAAACGCGGTATTTCTCGAGTCGATTTCCAACTTCGTTTTCCGACTCGCGATGGAACGGGGCAATTCATTCGTCCCCCTCATGAATCGTGGAATCAGCACGAGCGTCGATGGTCGCCGATTCGCCGTCGGGACGAATTTGAAGATGGCCCAACGCGCGCGGTGCTAGGAGATGATGATTTGTTGGGCTCTGGCGATGACACAGAATCGTGAATCGCGACGCTGTTGTTGAGCGTGTGCTCGCTTGGGCACCATCAACCATTCGTGACCTGCCATGGCGAACAACACGAGACCCTTGGGGCGTTCTTGTTAGCGAGGTGATGAGCCAACAGACCCAGGTCGGGCGTGTCGCAGAGAAGTGGCCAGTGTTCATGGAACGGTTTCCAACGCCATCGGCCTGCGCAGAAAGTTCTTTGGGTGAGGTGCTGCAACTGTGGCAGGGGATGGGTTATCCCCGACGAGCAAGAAATCTGCATCAATGTGCCGAGAGGATTGTTGAGCTTGGGGAATTTCCACGTGATCTCGACTCGTTATTGGCACTGCCGGGCATCGGCCCATACACCGCACGCGCTGTAGTTGCATTCGCTTTTGGACACGATGTCGGCGTACTCGATACCAATGTTGGACGGGTGCTCGCTCGTGTTGGCGGGGTCACGCTCTCGGTGTCAGATGCTCAAGAGTTGGCAGATTCCCTCGTCCCAGAAGGGGAGAGCTGGTTGTGGAACCAAGCACTCATGGATCTCGGCGGCACGGTCTGCACCTCCCGAATTGCACATTGCGAGGTGTGCCCGTTGAGCGATGTTTGTGCGTGGCGTGGTGACCCGGCGGTGGCTGATCCGGCCGCTGCGTCGGCTGGTGTGTCTCGTCGACAAGCACGTTTTGAGGGGAGTGATCGACAGGCGAGAGGTCGGCTGTTGAAGCGTCTGGGGCAAGGTGCGGTGCGCGTCGATGATGTGCCAGAGATCGTCGGCCGTGAATCTCATGTCGCTCATAAGGTCGTTGAGGGCCTTGTGCGCGATGGCCTGTGCGTCCTTGAGGGCAATTCGATTCGGTTGCCGTAGGGCTGTTCTGGCGCAACGCCGATTGCAGCGCAGTGTGACTTATGTCCGGGTCAGTTTTGTAGACCACGCGCCCGTTGTGCGATTAGCGTGTCGCCATCGTTGGGAACGTTATGAACATTGTGTTCCACGGCGTGCGGGGGTCCACTCCATGTCACAGTCCGGAGGTTCAGCGCTACGGAGGTAATACCTCGTGTGTCTCGCTGCACGCTTCGGGCCAAGCGCCGCTTGTGTTTGATCTCGGCACCGGGCTGCGTTACTTCGGCGGAGCACTCCAGAATGATGTAGCAGAAATCAATGTTCTGGTGAGCCATCTCCATTGGGACCACATTCAAGGTTTGCCATTTCTCCCTCAACTTCAGCGCAGCGACTGTTCCGTAAACATCTGGGCACCGGCACAAGGCGATGGTCGCACTGCTCACGAATCGCTCGACGCCGCAATCACTCAGCCAATGTTCCCGGTGTCGCTCGCACAATTTGGAGCCAAAATCTCCGTGTTCGACGTCAAGGCATCCGATGAATCATGTCAATGGCGCATCGGCGCATTTGAGGTTTGTGCGGCCGATGTTCCCCACATTGGCCCAACGCTCGGTTATCGCGTGTCGTTGGAGGGTCGTTCGGTGGTTTACATCAGTGACCACCAAGAGCCGAGTGACTCATCGCAGTTTGCTCCCGAAGTTCTTGAGTTGTGTGACAACGCAGATGTGCTTATTCATGATGCTCAGTTCACCGATACCGACTATGTCGGTCGTGAGCACTGGGGGCATTGCCGTATCGACTATGCATTTTCACTTGCGGTTTCAGCGGGTGTGGCCACGTTGGTGCTGTTTCATCATGACCCTTCTCGTTCAGATGATGAACTTGATGCGATCGAGGCTGAGTACAAGGTTCGTGGTCTTCAGCATGGGCTAGAGGTCGTCGTGGCTCGCGAGGGTATGGGGATGAAGGTTCCGTGCCATGCTGACGCTCATGCCTAACGCTGTTGGGGTGATTTCCGCCGTTGTTGTTGGCCTCGTCGTGGTGTGGGCTGGGGCAGCGAAACTCGTGTCAGGTGAAACCTGGCGATCGACGGTCGATGCGCCTGGCGTTCCAAGATTGGTCTTACTTGCGCTTCCGTTTGTCGAGATTGCGCTCGGTTCGTTGACAGTTGTCCGACTGTGGGTTCCAGCTGTACCAATGGCGCTCGCTGGAGTGTTACTGGTGTTCACCGGGTGGATTCTTGTGATGATGCGTCGCGATGTGGTGCCGACCTGTGCGTGTTTCGGGTCTCGATCGGTTCAACCGGTTGGTTGGCGACATGTAGCGCGCAACGCTGGGCTTGTTGCTCTGGCCGCCGTCGGAGCATTTTCCTGAACTACGAATTGGGTCGAGTGGTTTCAAGAATGAATGTCAGTGTGCGAGCTTCGTCTTCCCAGGCGGCATAGCGCCCACTTGGTCCACCGTGGCCTGCGCCCATCTCGGTCTTAAACAGCAGGGGAGCGTCGTTCGTTCGGACCTCGCGAAGACGGGCGGCCCACTTGGCTGGTTCGTGAACGCTGACACGGGGATCGTTGAGCCCGGCGGTAATGAATATCGCTGGATAATCAGCTGGATGGGTGTTGTCGTACGGCGAGTACGACTCGATGTAGCTCGCATAGGGTTCGCTTCGTGGGTCACCCCATTCTTCCCACTCGGTGACGGTGAGGGGCAGAGTTGGGTCGCTCATCGTTGAGACGACATCGACGAATGGAACCTCTGCGACTGCAGAGCTGTAGAGGTTTGGTTGCATTGTGATGCAGGCTCCGACCATCAGGCCTCCGGCGCTTCCACCTCTAATCGCAAGTCGTTCGCCATCAATGAGGCCTCTGGAAATAGCGTCGTTTGTCGCAGCAATGACGTCGCTGAACGTGTTGCGTTTGTGCAGGAATTTCCCATTGAGGTACCACTGGCGCCCGAGTTCGCCCCCTCCTCGCGGGTGAACGAGTATCCAGGCAAGCCCGCGATCGAGCAATGAGAGTCTCGCAACCGAGAACCATGGGGGAAGCGAGATTTCGTACGACCCGTAGGCGTAGATCACGGCGGGAACTGCGCCATGGTGGCCCCGATGTCGAACGATGTCATAGGGCACTGTTGTGCCGTCTTCGGCAGATGCCCAATGCCGCTCTGAGACGTAGTCGTCGAGGGTCACGTTTGGGGTTGGTGTTTGACGAATGATGTGATGGGACAGGTCATTGAGTTGAACATCAATCACTGTCGATGGCTGTGTAAGAGATTGCAGTCGAATGCGAATTCTGTCGGTGATGAAGTTCTCGTTTGCCCCAAATTCGATGTCATGCGGCTCTTGGTGAAGATCAATTGTTCGGCTGTTGCCTTCTGAGTCAATGAGGCGAATCTGTGGCTGAGCGTTAGCCCATTGATGAATAGCGAGCACACCCTTAAAGGGTTCTACTGCGGTGATACGTCGGCCCGGCTCGTGCGCAACAAATGTGGTCCAGTCGCTCGGGTTGTCGTGAGGCGCAGTCATGATCTGGAAATCTTCGGCGTCGAGGTTGGTGGTGATCACCAGCGTTTGTTCCCAGTCATCGACTGAATATTCGACATGCTCTGCGCGTGGTCGAACACACTGCGGTTCGGAGAGAGGGTGTGAGGCGTCGATGAGGTGAACCTCGCTGCTGGTCTTTGACCCGGTGTGGATCACGACGTAGCGGCCACTGCGCGTGAGTTCGATACCCACGTAGAAGCGCTCGTCCTGATCGGTGAAGACGATTTCGTCCGACGAGGTTGGTGTCCCGATCTCGTGGCGTCGAACTTGATAGGGCCGTTCGGTATCGTCAGCGACGACGTAAAAGAGGTGGCGGGAGTCGGTTGACCAGGCGACTCCTCCCCACGTGGTGTCAGGAATGGTGTCGTCGAGGTCGGTGCCGGTACCTATGTCTCTGATGCGGAGCGTGTAGTGCTCATTTCCGGCTGTGTCTGCTGACCAGGCGACGAGTTGGTGTTGATGGTCGGGCTCGAAGGCTCCGAGATCAAAAAACTCGTGACCTTCTGCTTCTGTGTTCTGGTCAAGAATGATCTCAGCAGTTGGCCCTTCAGCCTCAGTTGGTGAGGAGGCTCTGCAGTGGATGGGATATGAGAGTCCTTCAACTGTTCGTGTGCTGTACCACCAGTTACCCGCGCTGACAGCGGGGGATTGATCGGTCTCTTGCACCCGAGATCGGATTTCTTCGACAATTGTTGTTGTGAGTTCGCGGTGTTCGTCGAACCATTGTTGGGCGTATGCGTTCTCGTCGTGTAGATATTGCAGAAATCGTTCGTCGTCGACGTTGAGCATCCATGCGTAAGGGTCGTCGCGTGGGCCGGTAGTGCGTTGCCATGTGTGAGGCCGCTGTGGCGCACTGGGTTGAGGCGTGTTGTGTGAATCTGTTGCTCGTCCGGGCACGAGGTGAAGAGTACCTGTAGCGTCATCGTTAATGAGAGTGTGGATCGACCAAGACCTATGTACTGGTGATGGTCTTTGCGTTGATCGTTCCCCTGACGTATTCACCTTGCTGGAAGATGGCATTGCGTACGTTGTGGAAAATGGGTTGCCTCAGAATGACCCGGGAGGGTCGAGAAGTCTTGCCTTCGTGGAGAAACGTGAGGAGGCTGCTGTGATCGAAGCGGCAGAGATCTGCCCCGGCGAGTGCATCTTTATTGAGATGAACGAGATAAAGGACTCCCCAACGCTTTCAGCGTCTCGGTAGGGCTAGCCCCACTCATCAGGGTAGTCATCACTCATCATCACAAGCCGGATCATGTCCTGGACTGCTTCGATCTTTCCCTCGATGTGACGGGGGAGCCCCCGACGTCTGTCCGTGACGATGAGATCGTCGACGAGCCGTGTGTGGAGTCGATGGGTGTCGTTCTTGGGAGCGCTTGTCTCTCCTCGTCCGGGCGGGCGGTGCCGGCTCGACGCTCCTGAGGTTGTCATGTTCGCCGTTGATCCGGAGTCAGTGATTCGCCGTGCGGTCATGAACCTCGCGAGTCGATTTGAAGTTAACAATGTTCATAAAAAAAATCTTAATAATGGACATTATGGGTATGATGCGTCGATGTTAAGGCTCAAGTCCCACTCGTTGGTTGAACAGTTAGCTCGCTATCTGGTTGCGGTGACGTTGGTGTTGGGCTGTGTTCTCGTGTTCACGTCATCGGCGGCGAGCACGCTTGGTGATGAGATGGTGTGGGCTGATGCCGAGCCTGCATTGCTCCTTTCTTCTACCGACCCTGACGCCGAGTTCAATTCGGTGTCGTGTGTGTCTGCTGGTAACTGCACGGCTGTCGGCTACTTCAAGAATGCTGGCGGTGGCTTTGAGGCGATGACGATGACGTCGACTGGTGGGGTGTGGGCCAATGCTCTGCCGGCGACATTTGGTGACGTTGTCCAATCCTCGTCGCCTTACGCCGAGTTTTATTCGGTGTCGTGTGTGTCTGCTGGTAACTGCACGGCTGCCGGCTACTTCGAGAATGCTGGCGGTGACTATGAGGCGATGACGATGACGTCGACTGGTGGGGTGTGGGCCAATGTTCGGCCGGCGACATTTGGTGACGTTGTCCAATCCTCGTCGCCTTACGCCGTTTTCTATTCGTTGTCGTGTGTGTCTGCTGGTAACTGCACGGCTGTCGGCTACTTCAAGAATGCTGGCGGTGACCAAGAGGCGATGACGATGACGTCGACTGATGGGGTGTGGGCCAATGCTCTGCCGGCGACATTTGGTGAGGGTGTCCAGTACGCGTCGCCTGACGACGAGTTTGAATCGGTGTCGTGTGTGTCTGCTGGTCATTGCACGGCTGTCGGCAACTTCAAGAATGCTGGCGGTGGCTATGAGGCGATGACGATGACGTCGACTGATGGGGTGTGGGCCAATGCCCAGCCGGCGACATTCGCTGCGGAAGTTCA